>OLFV01001037.1_pt1 | contig 28943 bp, 20 predicted proteins | sample 1605551 | NCBI WGS metagenome assembly OLFV01 (sample SAMEA3888922, study PRJEB22519) | human gut metagenome | biome: human gut; feature: human-associated habitat; material: faeces | place: Denmark | collected 2011 | reverse complement strand
ACCTGAAACGCTCCATGGTCACTACAGGCTACATCGAATCAGTCCCCCGTACCCGAAACAATCCGCACGGTTTGATGATCACGAACTGGAGGACACTGGAGAACAAGGATTTAGATTACTAACATTTAGAGAATAAGTACCCCATGAAATCATTCAGAAAGACACTTCAGGAAAGCAGGCTCAAGACGCATCACCTGATACGCTCCTGGCTGCAACCCAAGTTGGGAGCCGTCGGCACTAAGTACCGCCTGGCAGGACGCATCCGTCTGGCCAACATCTGGGCAAGGAAGCATCCCAAACGCACCTTTGCCTATGTCACTGGTTCGCTGTTTTTCCTGCTGGCAAGTACCGTTTTAATAGATGGTGTCAGACAGCAAAATAATCGTGAGCCGGATGTCAGCAACATTGCCCAGTTGGAACCCATCTTTTCCGGATTCCGTACCATTCAGGCAAACAAGAGCGTACACCGTTCCACGCTAACAAAGTTGACCCATGAAGGGCAGTTGCTTAGGGAGGAACTGGACTCGCTCATTGCGATACCACATAAAAGCCATCAGGACTCCATCCACATCGTACAAAGTTACAACCGGCTGGAATCCATCGTTAAATCACTTCAAAACAATGACCATCCATGATCAGAAAAATCAATTTCAAACAGCCCAAGTACATCTTCCCGTTGGTGGTGTTCATTCCCCTGTGTGCCCTGGTGTATTTCGTGATGCAGACGTTTGGGGGCAGCGAGGATGCCCAACAGACGGTTGCCACCGACCGTATCAATACGGAACTGCCGCAAGCCAATGCGGAGGAAGCCGGAGACAAGATGTATGAGATGTCGCGCCGTTTCGGGGACGAAGATGCCTTTACCGCCGTCGGTGCCATCGGAGAAGAACAGGAGAAAGCCGAAGAACTGGAGCACGGCTACAGCGAAGACGAACTCAACAAGCTGGATGCTGCGGAAGCGGAACGAATCCGTCAGCAGCAGGAAATGGAGGAACTGGAGAGGTCGTTGGCCGAATCCAGAAGACACATCAACTCCTTTGCCTATGGGGATAATGCTACCGGTAGTACAGGAAATTCCCGTACAGGCCAAAGAGGCATTTCTTCCGGAACAGCAGAGGGCTATACCTCACAGGATGACTTCGCTAAAGACCTGGAAGAAATCCAACGCAGGAGTTACGAACGTCAGAAGGCCATTGAAAGCGGATTGGGTATCGGGCGCTTTGACCGGGATGAACTAACTCAGAAACAAAGAGCAGACTCCATCGCCAAGGTCCGTCAGGCTGAGAAGGAACGCAACCGCCCCAAACTTGTCATCAAGTCCGGTGATACTAATGCGGAGAAGTTCCATACAGTGACTTCCCCTGATGATGTAGCTGAAGCCAAGCTCATTCGGGCGATGATTGACCAAACTACCAAAGCTAAGGAAGGTACTCGTTTACGCTTCAAACTTTTGGATGATATTACTGTCAGCAATACCAAGTTGAAGAAAGGAACCTACCTGTATGGGACAGTGACAGGCTTTGGACAGCAGCGTGTGAAGGCTACCATTACCAGCATTCTGGTTGGTGATAAGTTCATCAACGTGAAGCTTTCCGTGTTCGACAATGACGGTATGGAAGGGTTCTATGTACCGGAAAGTTCTTTCCGTGAATTTGTAAAGGATGCCAGCTCCAGTGCCGTGCAACAGAACATCAGTTTTGAATCGGAAGATGGCTATGGCTCTGGTATCTCGGGTGAAGCCCTGGCACTGCAGGCCTTGCAAAACGTCTATAACTCAGCTTCTTCAGCTATTTCATCCAATATCCGCAAGAACAAGGCGAAAATCAAGTACAACACGATTGTTTACCTGATTAACTCGGAGGAAGCAAGATAAAAGGTCAAGAGTGAAAATAGGTAAACTATCTTACTAATCACAAAGTAAGTAAGGTTACAAGTAATAGAGTAAGCAAGATTACAAATAATAAAGTAAGCAATTCAACCAATCAGTAAATCATAAAAATTACCCAATATGAAAGCGAAATTATTTTTACTCTTCTTCGGTCTTCTCGGTTTTGTCGTACAGGCTGCTGCCAAGGAGAAAATCTATGTGAACAGTGAGGTCACTACCCACATCGTCATGCCCGAAAACATCAAGCTGGTGGACATCTCTACAACCAAGATTATGGGCAACCAGTGTGCCGACAACATGGTACGCATCAAGCCTTATCTGGAACAAGACTCTGTAAAAACAGCGTTCAGTGAGAATGAACTCTTGGGCACCATTACCCTAATTGGAGAGCGTCATATCGCTCAGTATGATGTGGTTTATACCCATTATCCCAGCATGGCAGCCTCCATCTTTGAGGTAGCTTACAGCGATACCCAGTCCTATATCAACCCCGAGGTATCGATGCCCAAGGCCGAAATGGTGCGCTATGCGTGGGCGGTGTATGGCAGTAAGCGCAAGTACAATCAGGTGGTGTCGAATGCCCACGGTATGAAGGCCATCGTTAACAACATCTATACCATCGGTGACTACTTCTTTATTGATTATTCCTTACAGAACAAGACGAAGATTGCCTACGACATTGAGGAACTTCGCGTGAAGCTGACGGACAAGAAAGAGACGAAAGCCACCAACTCGCAGACTATTGAATTGACACCGGTTTACTCATTGAATCCCGTCAAGAAGTTCAAGAAGAATTACCGCAATGTGCTGGTGATTGAGAAACTGACCTTCCCGGATGAGAAGGTACTCCGTCTGGAAATCTCAGAGAACCAAATCAGTGGCCGTGTCATTGCGCTCACCATTGAATACGAAGACATCCTCAATGCCGATGGCTTTGATTCGGACATTTTGAAGAACTCTTTGTGCTATCCTTACTATTACATTTACCGCTAAATCCGACCCGTTATGAAGAAGATTTTAATGATTATCTGTTGTGCGTTTGCCGTGCTTTCGGCATCCGCACAGGACAAGAAACTCACGCTGAATGCAGGTTTCCTGTTCCCGAACACCTTGAATGCGATGATTGGTTACGAGTATCCGTTGAGCTATGGCAATGCCGTGGAAATCTACGGTGAAGTGGGGAATCATTGGCAGGAACCCACCTGCTGCCGCTTCTGGAAGGGTTACTACTGGGATGGCGGATTGGTCTATAAGCAGCGACTGGTACGTTACAAGAACGGCATGCTCCGCTTCCGTCTCGGCCCTCAGTTCGGTGCCACCCAGAAGAAGTTCTTCCTCGGTGTGGAAACCGGTTTTGAATACAGCTATGTCTTTCAGAACGGCTGGGAGTTCTCGCTGATCCAGAAGAACAACGTGAACTTCCTGCATGGAGATACCTTCCGCAACGGACTCTTACTGGGTGTAAAAATTCCGTTCTGATTATCGTTTAACGTGTATTTTAAATGCAATAACAATGGCATTCGAAGAAACCCGGGAACAGCAACAGATGTACAACTACTTCCGCAGTTGCATCTATATCTTTCTCATCATCGAGATTGTGATGAATCTTCCCATTACGGCGGATAACCGTGTCACGCAGTTTATCCTGGACCTACTGGCCCGCTTCAAGGTGTTTAACTCCGTGTCAGGCTGCAAGGTGGCAGAGCTAATCTGCATCTGTGTGGTCTGTATCGGAACCAAGGCAAAGAAGGCGCTGAAGTTTAACGTCAAGACGATGGTTATCTATCCGGTGCTGGCAGGTTTGACATTGGTCGGCATGTGCTTTATCTTTCACGGTATGAATATCGGTATGAACTGGTTCGGCTTCCCGGCCAACCGCATCCTCTATGCGCTCTGCTCGGTCGTAGGTACCATGCTGGTGCATCAGGGACTGGACGGCATCGCCAAGTATTACAACTACAAGGTGGGTGAAGACCGTTTCAACTTCGAGAATGAATCGTTCCAGCAGTCGGAGGATTTGGTAGCCAATGACTATTCTGTGAACATCCCGATGATTTACTACTGGAAACAGAAGATGCACAAGGGCTGGATCAACATCATCAATCCCTTCCGTGGGACGATTGTACTGGGTACACCGGGTTCGGGTAAGTCCTTCGGTATTATCGATCCCTTTATCCGTCAGCATGCAGCCAAGGGATTTGCTATCATGTGCTACGATTTTAAGTTCCCTACATTGGCCAAGACACTTTTCTATCAGTATTGCAAGAACCGTAAGGCTGGTAAACTGCCACAAAACTGTGGCTTTCGCATTATCAACTTTACGGACGTGGAGTATTCGGACCGCATCAATCCGATTCAGCGCAAGTACATTCCAGATTTGGCGGCAGCTTCGGAAACTGCAGCTACTTTGCTGGCTTCCCTGAACAAGGGAAGCGGTGAAAAGAAAGGCGGTTCGGAAGCCTTCTTTACCAATTCGGCAGAGAACTTTCTGGCAGCCATCATCTATTTCTTTGTGAACTTCCATCCAGTAGGCTTCAAGAATGGCAAGAAGCTGAAACGCTACGTTTCTCTGGCAGAAGACTCCGAAGTGGTTATACCCGAGGGAAATAAACTGGAACTGGTGATACGGAACTGGGACGATTACCATGCCCTCGATGCAAAGGGAAACATCATCCTGGACTTTGTGGACAAAGACGGAAACGACGTGTCAACGGATGAAGACCGGATGTTTGTGGATTTAAACGGCTTCTCGTATTTGGACCGGACGGGCAAACAAGTTCACATAGAACGCTGCTGGTACGAAGATGATAAAGGCAAGGAAGTAGAGCCGGACACCATCACCGGGGAGTATTCGGACATGCCGCATGTGCTGTCCTTCTTAGGCAGGTCCTACGACCAGGTGTTCAATATCCTGATGCAGGACGACAAGATTGCTTCCCTCATGGCTCCCTTCAAGAGTGCCTACGAGAACAAGGCGAACGACCAGTTGGAAGGTATGGTGGGTACCCTTCGTGTCAATGCCGCCCGATTGGTATCTCCCGAAGCCTACTGGGTGTTTACGGGAGATGACTTCGACTTGAAGATTTCGGACAAAGCCCATCCGAGCTACCTGGTGATTGCCAACGACCCGGAGAAGGAACAGGTCATCGGTTCGTTGAATGCACTGGTGCTGAACCGACTCATTACCCGAGTCAACTCCAAAGGAAACATCCCAGTGAGCATCATCGTGGATGAGCTGCCCACACTCTACTTCCACAAGATTGACCGCTTGATTGGTACAGCGCGCTCCAACAAGGTGGCGGTGACCCTGGGCTTTCAGGAGCTGCCGCAGCTGGAGGCGGACTACGGCAAGGTGGGCATGCAGAAGATTATCACGACCTGCGGTAACATCTTCATGGGTGCTGCCCGTAACAAGGAAACCCTGGAATGGGCGCAGAATGATGTGTTCGGCAAGGCGAAGCAGACTTCCCGGTCCATCTCCATCAACGACAACAAGGTATCGACCACCATCTCCGAGAAGATGGACTACCTGGTGCCTGCTGCCAAGATTGCGGATATGGCGACCGGTTGGCTGGCGGGTCAGGCTGCCCGTGACTTCACGGCTACGGACGAGCGGATGCTGAACCATTTCGACATTGAGCAGTCGGAAGAGTTCAAGACTACGAAGTACTTCTGCAAGACACACTTCGATATGAAGAAAATTAAGAACGAAGAGGACCACTATGTGCCGCTACCGAAAATCTACGAGTTCAAAAATGACCGCGAGAAGGAAATCATGCTGAACCGCAACTTCAAACGGGTGAACGATGAAGTGGAGAAAATGGTCAAGGAACTGCTGGGTATGGCATAGTCACCTTGAAGTAACACCTTTACAGATGAATGTAGAATATTGTAATACAGCGAAATGGAGATGATTCATTCTACCAATACTTCAATTCGATTGAGTGGTAGCGCACTGAAGGTCATTGCCGTTCTTTCGATGGTGGCAGACCACAGTGCCTACTACTTGATGGAGCACGGAACACTCCTTTATGAGGTCATGCGCTGCTTCGGTCGCATCGCCTTTCCCGTGTTCGCCTTTCTCATAACTGAAGGCTTCCGGCATACCCGAAACCGGATGAAGTACTTTCTGCAGCTGCTGGGATTTGCTGTAGTCAGTGAATTGCCCTGGTACCTGCTGAATGGAGCGGATGGGACGCACAATGTACTCTTTACCCTGACATTGGGCGTGATGGCGCTGGCTGCGATAAAAGCATTAAAAAAGGATGGCATCCCCTGTGGGGCTGTCATCCTTTCTATAGCTGGTTTCGCCACTTGGTCCGGTGTGGACTATGAGTGGCGGGGGATTCTGATGATGGTGGTATTCTACCTATTCGGGAACGTCAGCAAGCCTTCTTTTCCCTCGGGTAGAAAGGCGCAGCTATTCTGTGCCTTTCCGCTCATGATGCACTATGGGATAGTCGGCGCTTTACTGGCTTGCGGGGTGATTGCCTGTTATGATGGAACACGTGGCTTCATTCATGGCAAGGTGGCAAAGTATGGGTTTTATGCGTTTTATCCGGCGCATCTCATTGCTATTGATATTACACTCTATCTTAATGTCTTCTTGAACAGTTTGATTTGTTTAAATAGTTAAGTGCATTTTTGCTTGCACAAGAAATACTAGGTTTCATTTCATTCGACAGTAATTCCAGATTCAAAATTAGCTCGTTTGCCAAATCTGGAAAATGACTGCAAATTTTAGCAGAAAATCTTATCATCATTGAACGCGTACTATCGCTTTCCTTTTTATCCATCATTCCGGACAGGCAGAAGTCAAACAAATCTATTCTGAGGTGTGTCTTTACAGGCATGTCAAAGACTATAGAGAGTACCAATCCACGGCGGATGCTCAGATTGGGTGTCATCACAAAATCTGCTATCTCGTCGTAGGATGTCGATAAGTAGATTTCCTTGTCAGTTTTGTCCAAATTAGATAATATCCATGCTGCATTGCCTGCAATTCTTTTGTCTTTTGAACTATGCAGGGCATGAAGAAGCGATGCAATTCCTTGTTCATCATGGTGTAGTCGGTGTGCATAATCTCCAACTTCAGCTTTAGATAGTCTCCTATTCAATAGGCGTACCCATTCATAACCAATTTTATCCTGAATCTGTTGCATAAGGTTATATATTCTATGAGTTCACCTTTGAAAGATTGTCAATCATCCTTTTTAGATTCCTGTCATTTTCTTCATCAGATATGGACGGATCTTTCATGAAACGCGAACAAGGTAAATGAGGACAACCTCCACAGTTTTTTCTCTTTTCCTCTTTGCAGCATTTCCAGATAGGACAGATGTCATCGCCCGTATATTGTAGCCAGAATACTTTCCCTTTTATCTTCTTACATCCTTTACATTCATTGGGAAAGGATGGGCAATCAATACATTTTGCACCGCATGGAGAAGGGTCGCAATAATCATCTTTCCAATACCACCATTTGCTCTTTTCCTTATCCGGTTTATCGGATTCTATGTAATATATCAAAGCCCGATAGACATAGAGCTGGCATCGGTCAACTATACAACCTTTCATTTCACATTCCTGTTGGTATAACTCTTCTGGACTTTTTCCTTTGAGCGAACCAAGTGAGGTGTAGCCCATCTGCAACAGGTCCTGTTCTGTCTGCTGTCCGATATTGGGAAGGTGAAGGTAAGGATGCACATCATTATTTACGGTTTTCTTCTTTGGAGCCTTTTCCTTTGGATAAGGTAAAAGATTTTCTATTTGCTTGACTACCTTCATCAGGATGTCCTTATGTTCTACATCTAAAATGTAATGGGGTTTTGCCCCTTCATAGGGTATGCCTGTTTCTGCCTCGGACATCAGAGCTTCGATTTCTGGAAGTATTTTGACGTAGGCTATATTGTCACAAAGAAGGATTACTGGTTTTTCATTCACATATATCATGTAGTCTCCAAACATTTTTCGGTAGCGGATATGTCCCAATTCCTGCAATTGGGAGCAGACGAACTCTACAAATTCAATGTTGCTGGCCATAGCTTATACTTATCAGTTACTAACTAAAGTTTTTTTCCCCCCCCCAATAAAGAGGGTGGAAGTAACAGTAATTCAAATTTTCTTCGTAAATTAGAGGTGCCTAATCAACTGATTTACAATGGAAAATAAGAATACTGTTATAGATGCAAAAATAGGTAATTTGAACGAACTTACCAAGGTTTTATCCGTTAAAGAACAAGCCCAAGAGCAACTTTTAGTCGTCATGAAGGCATTGGGAATCGGTAAAATCGTTCGGAATCTCAAATTCGAGAAGGCTCAAGGCTATACCTTGACCTTCCTCTTCATCTCGCTCCTCATCATGCGCCTGTGGGGAAAGACGATTGCAAGTGCCACTTCCAATCATTTTCATGGACTTTGCGCCGTGTCAAAGAACACGCTGTATCGCGCACTTTTGAACGCACGCATCGACTGGCGAATGCTTCTTACCAAAATCAGCCTTCGCTTCCATGGAATTCTCCGGGAGCATCAGGTGGATACCAACGAGCATGACACTTGTGCCATACTTGATGATACAACCTTTCAGAAAAGTGGCATTCGAATCGAAGGAGTCAGCAAGGTGTTCGACCACGTCACCCACAGCTTCATTTATGGAATGAAATGCCTGACACTGGCTCTCTCTGACGGGAAAAGCTGCTATCCCATAGACTTCTCCCTTCATCGTGAAAAAGGAAAGAAGAAGGATTACGGCTTGACCTTAAAACAGCGGAAGGAGCAGTTCAAAGAAAAGCGGAACGCAAAAAATCCGGACTATGCACGCAAGGCAGAATGTGATGAGAGCAAGCTCGAAATGGCCAGACGCATGCTTTGTCATGCCGTGGAGCATGGTATCAACTTCAAGTATGTGCTTGCTGACAGTTGGTTTACATGCGAATCGCTCATACAGGCAGTCCGCGAGCTATGCGGTGGTTCAGTGCATTATATTGGTTTGGCCAAGATGAACCCCAAGTTGCGTTATCAGACAAGCAAGTCCAAACATCCCCAAAACATCCATGAACTGATTGTCAGGTATGAACGCACAGGTTCATGCTATTGCCGAAAGTACAAGTGTAAATACATTCAGCTCAATGCAAAGATGGGCGAACAGCCCGTACGCATCTTCATCATCAAATACGGGCGAAGCACCCATTGGAAAGTGTTGCTTACTACAGATACCTCCATGAACTTCGTCAGATCCTTTGAACTTTACGAAAGACGCTGGGGCATAGAGGTTATATTCAAGGAATGCCGTGGATATCTTGGACTGGGAAAATGTCAGAGCCGGAGCTACAATGCTCAGATTGCAGACACCACCTTGTGTTTCATGATGTATCAGATGCTCTCCTTGGCCAAACGCTTTTCAGAATACGAAACCCTGGGAGCACTATTCCGTTCCGAGCGTGACCGGCTGCAAGTGCTCACCCTGTGGAGCAGGACTTTGGAAAAAGTCAAGCATCTGTTGGAAGTTTTGTCGCGTGAAGCAGGAGTAGATCTGTTGGCATGCCTATCAACTGTAGCCGCACGGCAAACTGCAGACTTTTCCACAAAGGTCTGGGCACATCTTCTGTGCGATTCGGACGATTATGCCATGCCCGATTTGGACTAAATATTTTTTAGGCGTACGTTAAATCGTTCGAAAACATTTGATTTTTAGACCACTCACCGAAGGGAACTATTACTCAAATAGCTGATATGAGGGGTGGAAAACTTCAGTAAGTAAGTTAGTAAGAGCGCTAAACTTGTTTTAACATCGCCACGGAGTCCGGATTCTCTTCCGTGCGGTAGTTCGCATCCTTCACTTCGGCGAGCTGGAACTTTTTGCCCTCAGTCTTGCCATAGGTATAGGCCAGGTCATAGCCCACATGGAGCGTACCGTCAAACTGTACGCCCTGCTGTGTGAGATGCTGCTTCTTCGACACGATGCGGTGCATGTTGTCGTAGCCCATCTCCAGCCGGTAGGAAGCGGTCTTGCTGTCCGCTCCGGCATAGGTTCCCGTAGCACTTGCCAGACGGTAGAGTGCGTCATACGTATAGGCATGCGCCATCTGTCCGCCCGCCTTTCCGCTTTCGGGAAGTGCGGCCTTGTTGGCAACGCTGAGCACGTTGCTTACGGCATCGTAGGTATAGCCATTGTCCATGATGGACTTGCCGCCTGCGTTGACCGTCAGATTCTGCAGCCTGCGGCGTGCGGGCTCGTAGGTGTAGAAGGTCTCCGCACCGTTGCAGTATTTCAGATAGGTGCGCTGCTCGAACTTGTCATAGCCGATGCGGTTCACGTAGTCATAGCCGTAGGACTTGTAGCCGCGTACTGTCACCAGTTTCAAACAGTGATAATAGCTTTTATTAAACGAAATGGTTCAAGATAAGTGCTTTGCCATAATCTTCAACAACAAGAAATTATGCTCAAGAAAATGGCAAAACAACCACAAATCGGAGGAAATATCCCATTCTCACCGGTTTGCATCTATATTCAATATTCCGAAATTTTGCGTCTGAAAAAATCGAATAATTTGGGAAAGTCCACAAAAAACTGCCGCCTGAAAAAACACAAAGCGTACAAAAAACAGAGGCTGCGCCGTAAATCCGAATTACGACACAGCCCATAAAACAGGTTCTTAGGAATTATTTGATGTAATATATAACTCCGTCATGTCTAATCATGATAATAAAATCCATATAAAAAGAGAATAATAATATATCATCAGAACTAGGAAACCATATATCATAAAAATAATTCGAAAAATCTTGAGTACACATTTTATCGATTGTCTGGAAATTATCCCAATTTATAAAGATAAAATCACAATTTACTTTTAAAAAGGAGAGCAAATTCATGAATTTGAATTCTTCATTAAGTGCATTAAAATCATTTAATGGAACTCCTTTTCTTTGAAACAGTTCAAAGGAAGAAACATGTAATTCTTTAATATTCATTTTATCGCAAAAATGATTATATAAATTGCAGGTTTCTTTTTTATTAAGAGTGTAAAATAAAGGGAATGAATTACCTGTTTCTTGCTCAAATATATCTATTTTAAAATCATCCATAATCATTCTTTAATAGGAATAGCACCACTAATTCCACCAGATTTACGTTTGCCATTTGTATAATCCCAATAATTTATATGAGGATACTCTTCTCCACTGCCAGGTGTAGCATTTGGATGAGCTGGATCAAGGCGATAACCTTTTCTTTTATCTCCTCTTGATGGACTTCCAAATTTAGCTTTATTTTTAGGCAAAGATTCTGTTCTATCTAAACCCAATTTGCTTTTCGCTATGCCTAGAGCCTTCTTTGTACCAGATAAAGAACCTTTTTCTTTTCCTAACGTAGATTCAGTTAACCCCAATAAATTACTTACAGTTGCTTTACCTTTACTATTAAAGTCTGTGCCTATAATTAAGTCTGCTATGGCACCAACTTTATCTAAGGTAGTAGCATCACCAGTAAATATCGTTTGAATATCTCCTGCAATATCTAAAAACTCATCTAACCCTGCTTTTTTCAAATTTGATGGGGTTAATTTACCAGTTTTCTTATATACACTCCATATTCGCTTAGCATACTTGAATGCAGCTACTGCACCTTTAACTATTGCTTTACCGTCTGGGTCAACAAATAATACAGGGTTATTAGCTGTATAACAATAGCTGTTTATGTGAGGATATTTTTCCTGCAATGGATCCGTAGAAATCCACAAACTCAGCCTCGGGTCATAGTACCTTGCACCATAGTAATACAGTCCCGTCTCCTCATCGAATTCCTTCGCGTTGAAGAGATAAGGCGTATTCCAGATGCTGTTCCGCTCTTCAATGAACACTTCGCCGAACGGCACATACTCGATGTGCTGAACCACCTCGCCGTCCAGATTGGTGATGTAGCTGCTGCTGCCCAAGTGGTCGGGATGGTAGTAGAACTGCAACTTCTCGTATGCGTCCGGATTCTGGAAGTTGTTTTCCAGTGCCAGGGCACGGGCCTGCGCAGCTTCGGGAGAAGCGTCATCGCAGCAGAATCCCTGTCCGTCCACATAGTCGTTATTGTCCGTTCCGTTGTACGGCACCTCAAAGATAGCATAATTATCCTTAATTACCTGCTGCTGGGCGGAATATTTTTGCTTGTAATTAACAGAAAGTCCGTCCGTCTCACTGCCGGCATACTGGATGCGTCTCGGGTCGGAACCGTAGGAGGCGAAATCGCCAATCTTGGAAACGATGCGCTGCGAGCCGATATAGATGTGCTTGGTGTAGCGTCCGCCCTGGTTGGCCACCAGATAAGGACTGACATAGAGCGAGAACTTCGCCGTGTTGGTGCGTCCGCCCGCGAACTCGGAGTTCACGTAGAGCTGTTCACCCTCACCGGAGGTCTTCACCGTGCGTTCACCGTCGGCATCATACCAGTAGTTGGTCACGAAGCCGTTGTCATCGGAAGCCGTCAGGCGGTTCTCCTCGTCCCAGCGTAACTTGCGCTCGGCTGCGGTGGAATCCAACGCGCCGTCCTGCTTGATGCGGCCTGTATTGACATAGACCAGGTTGCCGTTGGCATCGTAAGTATAGGTATGGTTGTTGTCCACCTTGGCCACGGAATCCGGATTCTCTTCCGTGCGGTAGTTCGCATCCTTCACTTCGGCCAGCTGGAACTTCTTGCCCTCAGTCTTGCCATAGGTATAGGCCAGGTCATAGCCCACATGGAGCGTACCGTCAAACTGTACGCCCTGCTGTGTGAGATGCTGCTTCTTCGACACGATGCGGTGCATGTTGTCGTAGCCCATCTCCAGCCGGTAGGAAGCGGTCTTGCTGTCCGCTCCGGCATAGGTTCCCGTAGCACTTGCCAGACGGTAGAGTGCGTCATACGTATAGGCATGCGCCATCTGTCCGCCCGCCTTTCCGCTTTCGGGAAGTGCGGCCTTGTTGGCAACGCTGAGCACGTTGCTTACGGCATCGTAGGTATAGCCATTGTCCATGATGGACTTGCCGCCTGCGTTGACCGTCAGATTCTGCAGCCTGCGGCGTGCGGGCTCGTAGGTGTAGAAGGTCTCCGCACCGTTGCAGTATTTCAGATAGGTGCGCTGCTCGAACTTGTCATAGCCGATGCGGTTCACGTAGTCATAGCCGTAGGACTTGTAGCCGCGTACCTTTTCCAGCTGACCGCCGAGGTTATAGGAGTAAGTGACCTTCTCCTCGTCCGGGTAGATCATTTCCAGAAGGCGGTTGTGGCTGTCGTAGGTCCACTGCGTCACATAGGTGGCAATCGCCTGGTTGGGCACAATCAGCGTGCGGCGGGTCTTGGTGACTTCGCCCATCTTGCCGTAGAAGTACTCGATGGCACCCGTTCCGTCCTCACGGAGCATCAGGCGACCGATGCGGTTCTGCGAGGCGTTGCGTCCGCCGTAGTAATACTTCACGTTGTTCTCCGGGTGGTCGGGATAGTTGATACCCGTCAGCCGGTGATAATCGTAGTCGTAGGTGATGGACTTGCCTTCCTTGGCAAGGTTGGCAGTCTGCTTGGTCAGCACATTGCCGATTGCATCATACGTAAAGGTGGTGATGCCGCTTGCAGGATGGTTCACCTCGGTGCGGCGGTCACCCATGTCATATACGGAGGTCGTCACGTTGCCTTCGGTATCGGTGACTCTGACCAGACGGTCGATGCCGTCATATTCGAAGGAGGTGGTGATTTCTCCGTCAGGACCGCTGAGCTGCTTGGTCATGACAGTCTTGCCGCTGCCGTTGGTATAGGTAGCCTGCTTGTTGCCCAAAGCATCGGTCACGGTAGTAACCAATGCCCGGCTGCCTGCATCCGTGGTATAGGCTGTCAACGTCTTGGATTCATCGGGAAGGGTCACTTCTGTGGCACGGTCGAGCACGTCATACACCGTTACGGTCGGCGATACTCCGTCAAACGCCTTGTTGAAGTCCGTACGCTTGCCCAGCTCTTCCGTGACGGGATAGTAAGCCTTGGCAACACGTCCGAATGCGTCATAGACATTGCGTCCGCTGACAATCATTACGTTCTGTGCATCGGACACCGATCCTTCGGATGCCGAAGTGACCACGCCGTCCTTCTTTACTTGTACAGGCCGACCGAAGCCGTCCACGAAGGTGACGGTTTCCATGTCATCGTCCGGATGCTGGATGTCGTAGTGCTTCGTCACGGCGTATGCCGGGGCGGTAATGCCGTTTGCCGTAAATTCAGCCTTCGGGCTATATTCGAATGCGATAATATAAGGTACACCCGTAGCCAGCTCGTTCGGGCCGCGTACTCCGGTGACGCGTCCGAGGTCGTCCACATCGGTCTCGTAGTAGAAGTTGTTCAGGTCGCGGCGTTCCTTGGCGATGCCGTAGCGGTAATCGAAATTGCCTGCCTCGCTGCGGTAGCCGAACGCATCTTCCACACGTTCCACATACATGTTCATTTCCGGCTCATAGCGGTACTTGTACCACATGCGCTGTCCCTTGGCATTGGCCGGAAGTGTCTTCTGCAGGATGTTGCCGAAGCTGTCATAACGGTAGTCGGTGACGGCTTCGCCGTTTCCGAGCTGCTGCGTTATCTTGGTCAGGTGGTTCGGGTACTTCGTGTCATATACCGCCGATACCTGGTGGTAAACTTTTCCGTCTCCTCCGGTCACAGTCACATCGGTCGGCAGTCCGAGGATGTTCCTGCTGCTGTTGGAGGTATAGCGGATGGAGGTCTGGTAATCAAACTTGCCGTCTCCCTTGCTGCCGAGCTTGCCCTTGTTGCTGAACCTGTAGGATTTCAGTTCACCGTGGTGGCCGGTGAGGTAATACTCGTTCCATGCCTCCGAGGTAATCATTCCCTGTGCGGCACCTTCGTATTGCAGGTTCGCCGTATAGCGGAGCGGTACAAAGGCGGAAGCACGGTCGCTGCACAGTACGGGCTGTGCGGTAAAGGTGTACTCGTCACCCTTGGCGGTCAGGTAGTAGCCGTCATATTCGTTGCGCGTTTCGGTGTAAACCTTTCCGGCTGCGTCTTCCACGGAAGCGTTGACGAGGTTGCCCTGCGTGTAGTAGCCGGACACGTCATACTTCTGTACGGACTTGCGGTAGAGCGCATTTTCCTTTTCGGTGTCGAGATTCTTAGTAATCACTTCGCCGAAGCCGAGGAACTCGCGTTCGTGGCGGTCGCGCTTGCCGTCCTTGTATTCAAAGGCGGTGGTCATGAGCGGACCGTCGTCATGGATGCCGTCATCCACCGTGAGGGAAGACATCACCCATTTGCCGCCGGGAAGCCCGTATGTGGGAGCAGTATGTGCATAGTCCAGCGTAAACGTACCGCCGAGCGAGTTGGTGACTGCCTTCAGCATGTTCGTCCTGCCGATGGCGGAACGGGTCACTTTCAGCTCGCTTTCCTTCTCGGATTCCACAATGTCGAGATAGCCGTCACCGTCCACATCCTGCAAGGCATACGTGGGGCGGCTGATGCTGTGACCGGTGGAAAATCCCGGATTTGTTGATATTTTGATACTAACAATAGGAATGACAATAGAGACTGTGAAAGCAGCGTTAGCCGATTCAGAAGTAGAGGCTGACTCATTCAACGAGCCTACACCCTTCCAACTTATCGGAGACAGGAAACCATTGCCGACATTGAATGCCACCATGATGCCTCCTGCGTCTTTCCATACCTTATCCAGCAGTCCGTCTGCATTGACATCCAACAGGTTGTATTCCTCGTCACTTTCAGAAGTAACCAAACCGAATCCGGCCTGAAAACTGCTGGATGCTTTGTCTATACCTTTAATCTTAAATCCGTCACCATATCCGGCTCCGGCACTGTAAGAATGGCTCTTGCCACCTTGAATGCGATCGACATCCCATCCGACCGGTTCAGAGAAAGCATATCCGAGATTCAGACGGACATTCTTGCCGGCCAGAATCTTATCAGGCAGACCGTCGCCATTGACATCTGCAAACGATTCGACCGCATTATCCGTATTGACCGGAGCACTTCCGGAAATGGAAACATTGCTCAGAGCCTGGGAAAGAGACATTTTTTTGCTCTCCTTGTCGGGATTGGCATCCGCATTGTTTTTGGCATTCTTGATGGCCTTGATATTGTCGCTCAGATTGACAATATTGGAAACGGAAGCTACCGGTGAACCGCCATACCCCCAGGCTTTCGAGGAGTTCTCTGAATGGGTATTGCCAATTCCATTGTATTTTTCTCCGCTGAGACCTCCTTGGGTATTGGTGTATTGCACACTTCCACCGGCTACAATATCCGGATAACCGTCACCGTTCATATCCATCATTGCCACCTGATTCTCCGCACTGCCGCTTGCATCGTTAAAGGTAATTCCCAGAGCTCCGCTTTGGTTCACCTTGCTCTTGCTCTTGGAAACCAGCGTAACGGCTGCCGCACCGGTTCCTTGCAGGCAATCACCTGTCAAACCGGCCACATCCACCTGATTATCCAACGGATTGGTAATGACCACATCCTGTTCTGCCAGTCGGGCCGTACCGGCTTCAGCAGCTGTCAGGTAGATTTCCTGACGCTGTCCGACCCAGCGGTCGGGCGACATCTGGTCTGTGCCTATCGGTGTGAAAGGCAGGGTCAACGGGTCAATCTTGGCATTTTCGTTCTCTGGGAGTTTGAGCAGAGCCTCGTCAATGGGCTTGCCATAGCGTCCCTCGGAAGCATTGTAAACGAAGCCGCCCCAGCCACGGTACAGCATACCGAAACCGCTGTTGACACCTTCCGCATAGAATCCGGCATTCACGCTGTCCTTCGGCAGACCAAGCGTATCGGACTGCAACAGCACACGTGCAACGGTAAGGGCATCCTCCGACAACGTACCGGAATAATGATACTCGAACCAGACCTTTTCGGTGCCGGGATTTTCCAGTTTCAGCACATCTGCCTTCAAAGCACCTTCTGTTATGGTGAAAGTCTTTTTCGCCAGCAGCTTGTCCGCTGTCTTTACCGTCAAGGTCACGTCACCGTTGAATCCTTTTGCCACTGTAATACGGGGCTTGACAATTACCGCCGTATCCGTTGCAGCGAACGTATAGGAATGACTTTCCTTCACGGCATGGGTAAACATCCTGTAATGTGCCGGAATCGCAAGCGTCTGGTCAACGGAGGATGAATCCTTATAGGTCACGGACGGAATCCAGCGGATCTGCTCCCAGTTCACATTGGAGGATGATGCAATCTCAAACCCTATGTTCGGGAACTTCTCGGCATTGGCGATACTGGCCGATACCTCCACGGCATCCGCCTTCTCTGCTGCGGGATAGGTCTTTGTGAAGAGCACTTGCTCTGTATAATTCGGGTTGTCGTTGCCGTTATCGTCCTTTTTGTTGTTTGAACCGATAATGCGCAGTACGACATCATCCGTAGTGACGGGTTTGCTAAACTTTCCTGAAACAGAGAAAGGAACACCTTCCACATTGGCAACGGTATTCACGTCATATACCGCCCCTTCCGCAGGTTTGTAAACCGTCGTGGAATAGCCTCCCGGCAAGGTCTCAGCCGTACCGGCATAGGTGATGACAGGCGACCAGGCAACCTTGTCAAAAGCACCATTGCTCTGTTCTTTCGCACCGGACTGCACGCGGAAATAGATGCGTTCGCCTTTCTTTATCTCAAATGCGTCCACAGAAGCCGAGTATGCGGAAGCATCTCCTTTGGCAATATCCTTATGCCATTTTTCGGCATTACCTTTCTGGATAGATACACGCACACCGTCTGCCTTGCCATATTCTTCCTTGTCGTAGTCACCTTCAGGTGCAATCAGGCTGACCGTCCCGGAAATGCTGACCATACCGTCCCGGGGAGCCTGCCATACGCGCACAATGTCTTCCATGGGAGAAGATTTGATGGCTTCCTCTTGTTCGTCAAGGTCGATGGTAATCACCGAAGCGTCAATTTTTCCGCTATAGATGATAGGGCTCGGAGTGTCAGCACTGCTTAACGTGAATGTCGGTACCGCATTGCCGTTGCTGTCAAACTCAAGATGGTTGAAATAAACCTTTCCATTGGAAACGAGGTCAACCAGTCCGTCTCCGTTTATATCACTGAAATATTCGGTAGTCTTGGTTTTGGTCTTGGATGCATCAATACCCCTCATGGCGGTCAAGTCCATGAATCCCACAGTTACCTTACCGCCTCCGGAATTGGTAGAACTCTTTACCGTTGAGAAACCGGAAATTCCGGAAACCTTAATAGCCTCGCCATAAGTGATTGTATTATCGATCTTTAGTTGCGGACGATAATAGACTGTACTTCCTTTTCTGAACACTTTGTCAGGAAGTCCGTCACCATTCAAATCGACCAATGTGGATAAGCCTTTGCTCTTGTCCGACGAATAATTGTAGGAACCGCCGGCTGTATTGCCTTTCCAGACACTGCCGTCATAGATACCCACACCGGCATAGAAAGAACCGCTGGTGGAAGAACTTACCGTACCTCCCAATGCGGTCGGTTTGTCGCTGAACCGTTTGGTGACGGATTGCAGGGGATTGACAAATCCGGCATCCAGTCCGTCATTGTGCGTGTTCCATGTTTCCTGACTGTCCTTGAAGGGAACATATCCCTTGTCGGACTGCACGTCGTCGTAGTAGCTGAACTTCTGGAAAGACACCTCCTGCCCGTTAGAGTCCAAGTGGCGCACACCGGCGAGCAGTTCACGGTTGAACGCACCGTTCCGGTACTCAAAAGCATAGCTTCTGAGCACGTTTCCCCGGAAGTTCACCGTCACTTTCTCCAGCAGGCGGTTGGAAGAGGTCAAATAGCCGTAACGGGCGTTGTTGGTCTTCACCTGCCGGGTCTTGCCGCCTTCAAACGTCACGACCGTATGGGGCTCCTGTCCGGCATTTCCGGCACGCACCTCTTTCAGGTAGAGAGCCTTGGCTTTCAAGCCGCCGCGGACATCCTCATCGGCTGCCTCATACACATATTCCATGAAGTCGCCGTGCGTTTCCTCCACCCGGCGCAGTTTCCACTCGGAAATCACCTCACGGGTATTGCCGGAAACATCCGTGAACGTGCCTTTCAGAACGGCACCTTCACCGCCATAGGTGTATTTCACACCCTGCTTGTCGGTGACTTCCCAGTAATAGTCTGCCGGACTGCTGCCCTTGCGGATGATACGGCTGAAGTCTCCTCCCTGACGGGTATAGAACTGCCGGTCTGCCTTGCGGGGCATCTTGTCTCCACGGTGGGCCACACCCATCTGTCCCTTGTCGTCCATGGTCGAGAGCATGGAGCCGGAGAGCAGGTAGGTTTCCGTCTCGCTGGCCATGTCATAGCGCGGCACGCCCCATCGGGTGTCCAATGAGATGGAAGGAACTGAAAGGCTCCATCCTTCACCGAGCCAGCCGCTGCCGCCCTCGCTGCTGTACTGGATGCCTAGTGAGGGGGCCATGCCGTTTCGGGCAGGCGGCATTTCAAAGGCATACTGCAGGCTGGCTGTTCCGCGGTTGTTGGCCTGCGGCGGAGCGATCAGGTTGATTTTGGCCGTTGGGTCGGCGGCCTTGATGTCGTTCATCATGGTCGGCGCAAATCCTTCGGTCTCCGGCGATTCGGGTGCCTGGATTACACCGTTAATCATATCCGTGAAGTGGGTGGTTCGTGACACCACGCAGGCTTCCTGCTTGTCGACCTTCACTCTTTCCAGCGCCACCCAGTGTTTGGTGTCGTTGTCAAAATAATAGGTACGGATGTCGTCTTCGGTGTAGCCGCTCGGAATGCGGGTGCGGTCGTACTTCAACCGGACGGTGGCTCCCTTTTCCGTGAAGTGTGTGCCGTGCGGCAGGAAACGTACGCCTTCTCCCTCGGCTGTGACATTGGTCATGCCGAAATCCAGTGCCGGCAGGTCCATTTCACGCAAGGGACGCATGGTCAGTTTTCTGGCTGCCAGCATGACACCATGGTCTACCAGCAGCGCACCGTTGGCATTTTTCAGGCTGTCTGCCTTGTCTTGGGCAAAATGCTTCCCTTCCATCCGGGCAACCGGAGTCTGAAAAGCGCGTTCATAATCTGCCTTGCCTTTCTTCAGTGTCGGGAAGGAAGCGGTCAGGGTCTTGCCGGAGGCGGTAGTGGCACTGAGCGTGAGGCTGCTGCCCGATACGGGAACGATACCTTCGAACTCGCCGTCCTGCAGTGTAAGTACGGTATGTCCTGCCTTGACCGTCCGAACCCCGTTACGGACGAAGCCGTGCACATAGGCCAGGTCGCCATAGACTACCGGAGTTTGTGACAGCGTAAGTGCCTGCCCGGGTCCCGATGCCGTTTCGACATGCAGGTTGCGTACCGAATAGCTCCTGCCTTCGGGAGCCGTGAAAAGTACGCGGTTGACGCCTTCATGCAGCCAGGCCGGGTGAATCTCCTCGCGGACATGGGTCCAGCCGTCGGATGCCGTGGCCATATAACCGCCGGTGGCCGGACGGTCGTTGATGCTCTTGGCTACGGCTCCGGAGTGATCCGCACCCTGCAGCTCGTAACACAGCCAGACGCGGGCGTCCGACGGAATTGTCCGGGAGAGGTTGATTTCAAAGATGTTGTCCTCGGGGTTGTCGGCAGTCTTCCCTTCGGGAATACCGACCGAACCGTAGCGGAGGGTGGCATAGGCGGTTGTCGTGCCTGCTGCCTGTATCGGAGTGGAAGAAGTGCGGTGGGCAGTTGCCGCCTTTGCAGGACGGCTGCCGTCTTCTTTCTTCCTGCCGCTGTCTTCGGATTTTTCTTGCCGGATTTCCGATGCCGTTTCCACCTGGAGCTGCGCACTCGGAGACTGGCCGGACAGATAATGCGAACCGGCAATGCCGGCTGCCGCCAGCGTCACGGCTGATGCGGCGATGATAATTGTCCGTTTCATGATATTTCGGTTTTAGTTGAACTATTTGGCTATAATCTTCCGGTTTTTTTCCCAATCCGGACCGATGGCCTTGACTACATAGACTCCTGGGGCGGGTGCCTCGAAGCGCGAACGTTTGGTTGTTTCACCTTCCATGAACTGCTCGTGAACCAGTTTGCCGGAAGCGTCGAATACCATCAGCGTGACATCCCCGGGCTGGTCCTGCTCCAGCACGACATCAAAGATGCCGGTCGTGCCGTCAGGCTTTACCTGGAACGAATCGTCCCTGTTACCGTTTCCTTGGCTGTTTCCTTCACCGTTTCCGGGCCGGTCTGACCAGCCGATGAGGGAACCTTCCTTCTTTTCTGTTCCATTGGGGAGTGTCGGGTCGCACTCACTGCCTACATGTACCGTGAAGAGGGCCGTGTTTGTCTTGGGATTCTCAACCTGTACATTGCCCGAATGGGTGAAATCGGGAATCGGCTCTCCGTTTACGGTCAGTCCGGTAATATGTGTTTCACCGGTTCCGAACTTGATGCACAGACGCCATGCCCGGATGTTCCATTGGGTAAAGCGGCGGATGACCTTGCCGTTGAGCTTGTACGATACGGTAATGCCTTCCAGTCCCAGCGTGAGGACGTCTCCTTCCTTGATGCGGATAAACTGGGTAAGGCTCGTGTGTCCGTCGATAATCATATATGCCTTGTCACCTCTGACATCAAAGCCGAACTGCGTGATGTCGTCGGATATTCTCGGTTCCACACCGAGGCGGTAGTTGGAGTTGGTTCCTGTCACCGTCCAGGAGACTTCTCCAGATGCGAAGATCCGCTTGTCGTGTACATAGGTGGTGTATAGCGGTCCGCCTGTTCCGTAGATGTCGTTGCCGCCGCCCTGGGTGACTTTCAGCGTATAGGTGCCGGGAGCCAGTCCGTCAATGCGGTGAGCCTCTCCGGTGAACTTGCCGCTTGCAATGATTTCATCCTTGGATACGCCGGCTACCGTATCGGCTGAGAGCACATAGTCATAGACGGGGGTGCCGATGCGGATGTCAATGTCGATGCTGCCGTCATTGCGGGGCTTGCCGTCCTCACAGGTGGACGGGGTCGGGACGGCATCTGCCGCCAGTCCGTCATAATAGGCAAAGGTGAAGACATCGCTGCCGCTGCCGTCCAAATCCCAAAACAGGTTGTGGAATACGGTCTTTCCGCGCATGAGGTCCGGCCGGGAGCATTTCACGGCTATCATGTCTTCCGTATCGAACCTGCCTTCCCCGCTGGGGTCGATGAGCAGCAGGGTACGGTTGCGGCAATACTGCGAGAACTCGTCATCCGGAGTAAGCGCATGGCTCAGTTCTGCCATGTTTCCCGTGTCACCGATGCCGCCGGTGCGTACAGCGGCTATGCGCAGCGGTTCTTCGGAGGTGACGGCCCGGATAAGACCTGACATTGAGCCGGAGGTTTCGGGCAGGGGAATGGTACGCGTCTGGCTGCCGATACCGTCAATGCGGAGGTAGACCTGCCCGTCTTCCCTCCGGATGGAAACGGCACTGCCGCTGACTCCGGTGGCCACAGCAGTAGTGCCGGCCTGTCCGCCGGAGATGACATAGACGTTTCCTTCCCTGTCGAAGCGGTAGCCGTATTCACAGGTGTTGCCGCCGGAGCCGGTAAAGCCCGCGTCGAAAGTGGGATGACTGAGGGGGCAATAGAAGGAGATAGCTCCTTCACGGCCGGGAAGTGCCGGTGTGACGGCAAAGGCTTCGGTCGCACTTGAGTCCTGCTCGATGGTGTCCAGAAAGCCTTTCCGGGTAACGGTCATGCCCGTGCCGTTCCAGCGTACCGAGGTGCTGTCTGCCGATGCCGGTACATTGCTGCGTACCGTCCATGTGCGGTGCATGATGTGCCACAGGGTATCTGCCGGTGAGGTGTAGGTGGTCAGCGGACCGTTGTCGTCACCCCAGAAGATGTACCCTTTGTCAGGCAAGGGATTACCGTATTCACGCCCCATGACGAGCAGGCGGCTGGCGGACGACTCCGCATAGGAATTGCCGTCGTGGAAAGTATCGTTTGCTTTCATGGTGGCATAGACGGGTCCTTCCTCGTAGGAAGTGGTGGAGAGGGGCTGGTGGAGAGCGGAAGCGGCATCCGAGCCGATGGCTGTCACCCGGTGGTGATAACCCAAGTTCTCGTCCTTGTCCCATATCAGGTTGCCTTCACTGTCCAAATAGGAGTTGTTCAGGGTGATTCCATACTTGACGGCCAGGTAGCTTTCCACTTTCCTGCGTTCTGCCGGGGTGAGGTAACGTCCGTAGATGATGACTTCGGGGGAATAGCCGTCAAAACGGTTGTTCCCGAATGCCGTTGCATCATAACCGGTGCTGAACTGCGGATTGGATGCGGAATAAGTACCGCCGACAAACAGATTCGATACGGAGTTTTCTCCCCAAAGGCCCGTTCCGGGACGGTTGCTCTTCAGATAGGTGAGCACGCGGACGGAGGACTCCCGGAAGTCTGTAGCAGACTGTCTGTCAGAGGAGGAGAACAAGAGGTCTTCTCCCGTGTCCTTTCCGTAGTCCAGCGGCTCCGTGCCGTTGGCACGTACGGCCTTGTCCTTGGACAGGATGGATCCGCCGCCTTTCCTCCCGTCAAGGGAATAGAGCAGCATATCCTTGTCGTGACTCTCGGGAGGCAGGGCAAAGACACTGAAGACAGTAGCCTGTGAAAAGTTGGAGAACTTGAAGGAAGCTGTTTTTCCGTAGCTTCCTCCTGAAAGGTACAGTGCCGGATGAAAATTGAATGCCGGCGCGAAGGAGCGGGTCTGGGTGTATTCGCTTCCCGGTTTTCCGCTGCGGTCAAGAGAACGCAATTTTACGGAATCCCCTGCGAGATCCATCCAGCGGTATGCGCCTTGAAGGTCTGCCGTCACAGGCAATGTCTGGAACCACAACTCTGTTCCTTTGACACCGCCGGGGGACTGTGCACCCGCTGTCACAACTCCTGCACCGAATAGAAGTAGCATTAGTTGCTTCATCGCTTGTGTGATTAAGGTTAATGATGGGAAAGGTTACCGGCCTTTCCAATGGATTGTGTCCGCTGAAAAGAAGTAAGGTAAGGTGCGGACGGAGCTATAATGAAGAAAATGGTCCGGAATATGTTATCCGGTTGAAGACATCATTCCGATGCCGACAATGGGAGGTATAGCTCCAGTGGCAAATATAAGGTTTTCTTTTGTTGTTGTAAACAAAAAGAAAAATAAATTTCACTTTTAACACTGAAACCGTATAATAAATCACATATACGTACCATTATGCAATTTATGCATATTCGTTAACTACATGATAGCATCTACAGAATTTTATTATTCATCTCACATCTGGAATTCTCTTTGTAATGCGTTTTAATGGAATAAATTACAAGAAAAGCAGAAAAACACGCCTTCTTACTGGTAAGGTCAAGACTTTAATATCATTTGTTGCTTTGTTTCTCTTTTTTCAGTTCTTTATTGATGGTAGAAACTATACATTCGTTCAACATGTATTTCAATTCTTCGCTGTCCTTGGCATATTGTCCGGAAATATAGTAGACTTCCTTTATGACTGCGTTTCTAAACTCTTTAATGATAGCACCTTCAGGTATGAGCCTTTCTGTTTGCCAGTAATCAAGAACCAAATTAACCATGGTTGCGCGAAGTTGTTTTCTGGTATCTACAGACAGTTTCTTGAAAGAAAGTTGTTCCACCATATCAGATTCACCTGGATTTATCGGACAATCATTATTCGTGTCGTATTGCGGACCATATTGCATATAGTCCTGCCACATTCCTAAGTTTTTTTCGACTTCTACATAGCAAGTATTTAGGTTTCTCTTCTTATTTTTCTTTTTACCCATATGATAAGTTGAATGTATTTTACAAAAGTAATCAAAGTTTGATTAACGTTGTAATATATATTTTTGATAAATAAATCAAACAAATAACTTCCATTGTACAGATACAATGAACCTTTTCTTATTTGAATAAAATTCTGTATAGTTCATCTAATGACGAATTCTTTTTATCGGACTGTCTCTGCATTTCTACTTCTAATTTCTGTAAGTGGTCAACTCCAGATTTACCGCTATACTTGTTTCGTTTCCCTTTATCTGTCCGCGCAGTTTTCACATACAGATGGGCAAACTCTATATGGCCTTTCATGTTGGCCGTGAGGCTGGCAAAGTTGGTAAACTCACAACCTACCACAATGCCGGAGAATACGGAAATAATCCGGGTGATGATTCTCCATTCCTTGTACAACAAGACATACAGCTCTTCTTTCTCCATCGGACTCTTGTCACATAGCTGAATCCGATAACAGCATAGCAGAAACGAATAACGTACATAGGCATTCTTGTATCGGGGAATTGGATTCTGTCTGATACATTCATGTAGTTCCTGTAATTGCTTACAGGCGGGTTGAATCAAATCGGAAATAACCACATGTCCCGAGAGTTGCAGTTGCAGAACGATGTAGCAAAACGACTTTTGCAGGCTGTCACCTTCCTGAAAGTTCCTCGAAGCATAATCCAGCAAGTCTGTGACATCCGTCGGTCTGAACATATAGTGTAGGTGTGAGCGGATGAGAGGATGGGAGAAGATGTGGTTATAGCTGGCTCCTAAAAAACTGATTGTGTAATCATCGCTGAAAGCCACCTTTCTAAGATGAAGCAATGTGCCCCATATCATTCTTTTATGAGTTTCCTCATTGGCACAAGCCATTGAAGACAGAAAGTTGTCCACTGCCCAGGTTCCGGCCTGCAAACTTTCTTCCAGCCTGTTTTCATAAAAAGAGGCATTGTATATCGCAATGCCCTTTGACTGTATAAATTCTGATGCCATATCGCATAAATGTATTAGAACTCAAAGGTATAGAGTATTCATGAGATTACATCATCCATTTGCATTTTTAACGGCACGTATTATGATTTTTATCGCTTCTCCATAACCAGTTCAGGATTGCTCATAATTGACTTACTACTTTCATCACTTCACGCACATACCTCGGATCTTCTGCATAGCCAATCTTATGCAACCATAACAAATAACTGCCGCCCGTGTATTTGTATTGGACCTTGGTATAGTAGGCCCGGACACTTTCCGTCCAGTGGTTGAACTCATAGTACTTCCCAGTTTTGGGATTCGTCAGTCCAAACAGGTTGTGCCGGTTCCGACAGAGCGGTGAACGGAACCAGCCCGTTTCCAGTATGGCTTGTGCCAGTACAATCTTCGGATGCCGGATGCCATTGCGGATGATTTCCTGATAGAGATTGGGAATAGTGAGCGCAGGAAGTTCTTTTCGTTCAGAAACCTCAGTTTTTTCAGTTCCCTTATCAGACGCTTTTTCGTGGGACACCCTTGCGTAAACTTTTCGGGCATATAGCTCCGAAAGTGGTTTCACAGGCAGCTCTAGGGCAAATGAGTCCTTTTCTGCCTTTTTGCAAGACTCATAAGCGACCGAACCCCTCTGTAGGGTATCAGGAGCCACTTTTTGTTGCTTTTCAGGTAGGATTTCCTTCTCTTTTGTAATCGTATAGAACTGTGCCGATGCTGAAGCGGAACCAAGAATCAGCAGCACGGCGGTCAGAATGATGTTGTGCATTTCTTTTCAATGATAGGGTTGCCAATACTTTTGCGGGTGTTCAAGGCGGTTCTGACCGCAAATATATCGTTTTACTTAAACAATACGAAAATGCACAACATTAATCATTCTGAAAGGCTGCCCTACGAGAAGTTGGCGGCATTGGGCATTGACCGGGAAAAGGCCGACAGCCTCCCTCAAGAAGTGAAGGAGAAATTGGCTTCCGGAGAGGTCACACCGCTCTTGCAGGTGTCCATCAGTGCCCGGAACGGAGACCTTATTACGCTTCCCCTCAAACTCCAGCTGGTATCGGATAAATACGGCAACCCGGCACTCATGGCTTACCCGGTACGTGCCGTGCTGGAAAAGGTACGCAACCAGGTGTTGTGCCTCACGGAACAGGAAGCCGAAAGGCTCAAGAAGGGTGAGGTCATCCAGAAAGCCGTGGAAGTAAACGGAGAAAAGACCCAGCAGTATCTGCAACTCGATCCCGAAACCAAATCCGTCATCCATCGCAGGGTTACGGACGTTCAACTCGAACAGAAACTCAAGGATATGGAGAAAGTCAACGACATCGAACTGGGTATGCAGCAGAAGCAGCAGGTACGCGAGGGAAAACCCATTGAACTGAATGTGGGTGGTGAAAAAGTATCTGTTGGTGTGGATTTGAAAGAGCCCCAGGGCTTCAAGGTCATCCAGGGCGACATGAAAGAGTGGGAACGACAGCAGAAACTCCGCTACGACGAACAGCATCCCGAGTTCCTGGGACTGGTGATGACGGACAAGAACCGCTGGGAATACCAGCAGGTGGTGGACAAGCAGTCGCAGGAAAGAGCCTTGAAGTTTCGTGCACCGAAAGCTGAACAATCCAAAGGTCTCAAACTTTAAATCCTTTTCCCTATGGTCAAGAAGAATGCAGAGAAGGATGTCGGCTTTGTCCGGCAGTTCAACGAATTGAAGAAGAAACATCCCGATGCGATGTTGCTCTTCCGTAACGGAAACTTCTACGAAATGTATAAGGAAGATGCACTCAAGGCATCGGTAATACTGGCGCTGAAGGTATCAGACAAAATCCTTCCGTTGGAGAAAGACCCCATCAAACTCCTGATTTTCCCCCATCATGAACTGGACATACATCTCCCCAAACTGGTACGCTCTGGTGAACGGGTGGCTATCTGTGATGCGATAGACCGACCGGAACTGATGAAGAAACCCAAGGAGAAGGTCGGGGAAGAATTGAAAGAAACGAACACCTCTAACAAGAATACTATGGCGAAAAAGAAGAAAGAACAGGCTGTGCAGGAAGAGCCTACCAAAACAGTCAAGACGGCTGCAGAGGAGAAACCTGCCAAGGAAAAGAAGACGGAAGCCAAAGCCGAAGTCAAGAGTGAACAACAGGCCGAGCAGAAAGCGGAAGCCAAGCAGGAACGCAAACCACGTGAACCGCAGATGATTACCGCCAACGGCGAGAAAGTCAGCCACGGCCATGCGTTTCAGAGCACCACCAATCCGGCAGACTGGTACTTTACCGCCAAGATGGACGGCGTGCAGCTGAAACCGCAGAAAATGGACGCAGCGGATTTGGCCGCTTACCAGAAGAAGGAAATGACGGTTCCGCAGTTGATGGAGAAGTATTATCCGACTAAACTCATGCCGAAGGTATCGGAAGAAGCGTACCAAATGCCGAAGCAGTTGTCCGGCCCTGATGGAGCCATTACCATCGATAAGTTCAATGTCTATAAGGAAAAGGACGAGCAGCGGCCGGATTACGGCAAGTATAAGTTCTACGTGCAGATGGGCGACACCAAGATGTCGGCAGTGGCTTCCCGTGAGGACTTGAATGCCTACTTCGACCGGGTGGTCAGCCCCACACAACTCGTGGAGAAGAACTTCGGGGAGCGCCTGCACCTGCAGTCTGCCTACGAGAAGTACCAGCTTCCCGAAGGAGTGGACCCCAAAGGAGTCCGTGTGGCCAAGGACCACTCCGACAACAAATGGAAGGTGTCGATGGACCTGGGCGATAAGGGCAAGACCAGCAAGCATGAAATCTCCTTCGATGACGGCTACTCGCTCTTCAAAGCCAAGACCGCTACCCGGGAACAGATAGCAGCCAAGTACCTCAATACGGAAATTACCGGGATGCTTTCAGCCGTCACCAACAAGCTGGAGAAGTCGGCTTCCATGAAAATGTAACAAAATCAAGAAAAACAAACGAATATTCAAGAAACAATAAAAGACGAAAAGATATGACAGCTAAAAAGACACACGAGGAGTTAGTGGAACTCCTTCAGGCCGGTAAAATCGGTTTCCTCCGCTTTGTGATGGACGGGGACAGTGCAGAGGATTATTTGGAATGGTGCCAGACCCACGGCACGGATCCTTCGGATGAATCCGCAGAGTTTTATGTCGAACAGACGGACATCGACCAGATGGACCGTCAGGTAATGGATGACGAAAGCTATGGCGTATGGAACTAACACATCCGGCAATGCCGGACAGGTAGCCATCGACCGCTTTGCCGAAATGATGATTGCCCGTATGGAGCAGATGAAGGCTTCCGACTGGAAGAAAGGCTGGATTGGCGGTGCATCCG
>OLFV01001036.1_pt1 | contig 28977 bp, 22 predicted proteins | sample 1605551 | NCBI WGS metagenome assembly OLFV01 (sample SAMEA3888922, study PRJEB22519) | human gut metagenome | biome: human gut; feature: human-associated habitat; material: faeces | place: Denmark | collected 2011 | reverse complement strand
CTCTTTTCCCCCTGAAGGGGGAGGTCTCAAACCACAAAGGAATTTTTGATGAAAATGCCCGGCGTGACCGGGCATTTTCATTGCGTAAAGGGGAATAGGGAAGCCTGCCGCGTCAGTTGTTGAGAAACTCCTTCAGCTCCTTGCCGGCGCGGAAAAAGGGCAGGCGCTTGGGCTGCACTTCCACCCTGGCGCCGGTGCGCGGATTGCGTCCGGCATACGATTCATATTCCTTGATCTTGAAACTGCCGAAACCGCGAATTTCCACCCGGTCGCCTTCCAGCAGCGCCTTTTTCATGGAATCCACAAAGGTATTCACGACCATCGTGGACTCATCCAGAGAAAGGTTGGACTGCTCTGCCAGCGTCTTGATAAGTTCGCTTTTATTCATGGAACCTCCGCTCCCCTTGTCGATTCACACTCATAATATGGTCAAGACACCACACTGGGGCGTTTTGCGTTTGAACATATCTGCCGGCCAGCCCCCAGGTTCTGACCCGCAGGATTCCCGCCTCCGCCGGAGCTGTACGCCGCAAGTGAATTGCGGCAGCACCGGATGGGAAGACGTCGCGGCGGAGTCTCGCCCTGCCCGACCCGGCAGAGCATTTCAATAGAAAACCGCTCTGAATATATTTAGTCTTAATTTTCTGCGCGCGCAAGGTTCCTGAGCACAGGATTCCCTTTCAGGCGACCGGCCATGACGCCGCGTATCTTGAGCAGTTCTCCGGACAAGCGGAGAATATCCTTTGCCGCCGGGGCTTCCGGCTCCACCTTCAGCAGAGGCTGCTGCCTGCACACCGCGCGGGACATGGCGGGATCATGCCGCACGGAACCAAGCAGAACGGGCGTAAACCCGAGAAAACGTCCGCACGCCAGAGAAAGACGCTCGAATATCGCCGTCTCCTCTTCCTTGCTCTCCACATCGTTGACCACGACGAGAAAATCCCGGATACCCAGCTGAGCGTTGAGAACCTTTACCAGAGAATAGGAATCGGTCAGCGAAGTAGGTTCGGGCGTCATCACCAGCAGACGCACGGCGGCCATGGCGGCGAAGGAGCGCACGGTTCCGTTGATGCCTGCCCCCAGATCCAGCAGCACCGCGCTGTACTTCCGCAGTTCCGGCTCCAGACGGCGCAGCAGCAGATCGCGCATGTCCGCATCCATTTCCGCCAGTTCCGGCACGCCGGAGGCGGCGGGCAGGATATCGAAATATCCCCGCCCCTTTTCACTTATGGGGTAAATGATATCGGATGCGGCGCGCTCGTCCATGATGACCTGCTGAAGATTGCCCTCCGGGGCTATGCCCAGCAGCACGTCCAGATTCGCAAGCCCCAGATCGCAGTCCATGAGCAGCAGAGGATACCCCGCCTGAGACAGCGCATAGCCGAGATTGAGAGCAATATTGCTCTTGCCCACGCCGCCCTTGCCGCTCATCACGGCAACGCTGAGTGTCGTTTCATCCTTCATCAAAAATTCCTTGTATGGCTTGAAACCTCCCCCTTCAGGAGGAACATGGATCTGACAGAACGGCAAAGCCGATGAGATCCCTTTTTGCAGCCCCATCCCGGGGGGAGGGGCAATCCGCGCTCTCTCCATCCTCCGACTGATTCCGCAGCCGACGGATGGAGAGCGCGCGGATTGAAACATATTTACCCGCCAAAAAAGAGAAAGCGTTTTTCACTGGCATGCACCAACGTTTCATGCACATCATGTCCTTCACCGGACACGTCCTCCCGGTACAGGCGCACCCGTTCCTCAAGCGCCGCATCATCCCGGCGGGAGGCAGTATCCAGAGCCTCTCTTGAGCGGCGCAGCAGCACGGAGAAATCCTCATGACAGTCCGCGCTCGCCGCTACTCCGGCGCGGGTTCGCACGCACAGTCCGGCCTTTGCCAGATGCTCGTCCGCTTCTCCCGCCACCCGCTCCGCCAGGGCCAGAGCCTGAAACACGCCCCGTCCGGGCAGGAAAAGCCCAACCGTGCCGGAAACATTTCCCCCCGTTCCGCCCTCGTCCACCCGGCCCGGAACATCTCCAGGGCGGGCGGATGTCCACACCCCCGCGCACAGGGAAGTATCCGCTTCGGCAAAGGATGACGCGACGGAAAACAGCGCGAGCGCCGCGCCGCGGCCGGAGCGGGAATTCCGTTCCAGCTCCTCCTTCACCCGTTCGATGAAGGGAAGAGGCCGCCACAGCCCCGTGCGCTCCTCCCTCCGCATGTCGGAACGGACGGAAGCCGATGGAACCGCGTGCGCCCCGGGATCGCAGACATGCCAGCCGGAACAGCCCTTCCCTGCGCTCAGCCTTTCCCACGCGCCGCGTTCCAGACCGGGCACCTCGCGCCAGACAATCAGGCCGCGCCTGCCTCCCCTGTCCGGACGCTCCCGGCCACCAACGGAGGAATGTGCCTCCGCCTCCTGCTCCAGAAGAAGCGCAATGCGTTCCAGTTCTTCCGCCAGTTCTGCGGCGGCCTTGATTTCCGGCTCCATACCAGCTTCCATTCTCCCTACGGACGGGGCTGCCGTTCATGGCGATACAGCAGGTAGTCCCGAAGGAACTGGCTGATGCGTCCGTCCAGTACGGCATCCACATCGCCCATTTCCGATCCGGTACGATGATCCTTCACCAGCCGGTAGGGCTGGAGGGTATAGGTGCGTATCTGGCTGCCGAAGGCAATGGCGTCCTTGCCCGCGTAATCGGCCTGCCTGGCGGCGTCCCGCTTGCTGCGCTCATGCTCGTACAGCCTGGCCCTGAGGATGCGCATGGCCGATTCCCTGTTGCTGTGCTGCGACTTCTCGTTCTGGCACTGGGCCACTATGCCTGTGGGCAGGTGCGTGATGCGCACTGCGGACTCGGTCTTGTTCACATGCTGTCCGCCCGCTCCGGATGCCCGGTACACGTCGATGCGCAGATCGGCATCCCTGATCTCAATGGAGATTTCATCCCCGGCATCGGGCAGCAGATCCACGGAAGCGAAGGAGGTGTGACGGCGGCCCGACGAGTCGAACGGAGAAATGCGGATCAGCCGGTGAATGCCCTTTTCGCCCTGAAGCAGGCCATAGGCATTCTCCCCCTCGATACGCATGGTCACGCTCTTGATCCCCGCCTCTTCACCGGGCAGGCTGTCCAGCACGGAGGCTCTGAAACCCTGCTCGTCCGCCCAGCGCAGATACATGCGTTCCAGCATCTCGGCCCAGTCCTGGGCCTCCGTGCCGCCCGCCCCGGGGTGGATTTCCATAATCGCGTTCATGCGATCCGCTTCTCCGGAAAGCAGAATGGTCATTTCGGTGGAAGTGAGCAGCGCCTCCAGCCTGTCCGCCTGCTCCGAAAGCGCGGCAAGCGCCTCCTCGCCTTCTCCGCCGCTTTCCCCTTCCGCGCCCTCAGCAGCCAGTTCCAGCCAGTCAAGCATGTCCGCATGGGAGGATTCCAGAGCGCGATAACGCTCCACCTCATTCTCCAGACGGCTTTTTTCCTTCAGTACCGGAGTCAGGGCTTCCTGATCGTTCCAGGCGTCGGGCCTGGAGATGATCCTTTCGATCTCCGCAAGACGCGCCTCCCGCGAGGGCAGGTCAAAGACGCCCCCAGAGGGAATTGAACTGTTCCGAAAGCGCAGCACAGCGAGGACGCAATTCCGCCATTTGCAGCATGTCGATATCCTTTGGACGGGCAGACCTGCCCGGTCAGAAAAGTTGAAGAAACCTGCCTTCACCGCCGGAGGCGCGGCCTCAAGAATACAAGAAGAAGCATGGTCAAGGCAAGCGCGGGCATCCAGGGGTGCAGGCGGAAGTATATGCTGAACCCGGTTTCCGGCCAGATTCTTCCCGCAAGCCACGCATTTTCAAACAGGCCCGCTCCGGATTCAGGGTCCGCTCCGCCCAGCGTCCACAGCCGGCCGGCCGGATCGGCAAATGCCGTCAGTCCGGTGTTCGTGCCGCGTGCCATCCAGCGCCGCTGCTCCACCGCCCGCATGAGCGAAAGATACAGATGCTGGGCCGGAGCGGAACTTCTGCCGTACCAGCCGTCATTGCTGATGTTGAGCAACACCTGCGCTCCCGCCGCCACATGAGCCCGCGCAATTTCCGGAAAAATGGCCTCATAGCAGATCAGCATGCCCAGACGGACGCTTTCGCCCCTTCCGTTCCTCACAACCGGAAGCGGACTTTCCTCTCCGGGCGAAAAGCCGCCCACCCCCTGAAGCAGCGGCTCAAACAGCGGCAGATCGAGAAAGGGAGGAATGTATTCACCGAACGGCACCAGATGGCGCTTGTCATAACGCCCGGCGGGCACTCCCAGGGGATCGAGCAGAAAGGCCCGATTGCGCAGGGATGAAGCGCCTGCGGAGTCTCCCCCCTCCGCCGCCCCGCCGTCCGGAATGCCCTCGTCCCTTCCCTCCCGCGCGGGGCCGCCGAAAAGCAGCCATACGCCCCGGGTCCGGGCGAACTCGCGCAGTCTTGCGGGCAGTTCGCCGCCAAGCTGGAAGAAGAAGGGCATGGAGGTCTCCGGCCAGACCACAAGATCGGGCGCGGGAGCCCCCGCGCCGGAAGCGGAAAGCGCCATGCGGCTCAGGCCGAGGTACTTGTCCACCGTGCTTTCCTGAAAAGACGGCGCCCATTTGATATCCTGCGGCACATTGCCCTGAATGAGGGCCACGGTCAGCGCGCCGCCCTCTCCGGTCCGGACTCCGGCGGGAGTTCCGCCTCCCAGCGGGTCACGAGGCGGCATACTTTCCAGCCGCCATGCGCCGAACCCGGCGACGAGCAGAGCGAGCAGAGCCAGAACCGCGGCGGAAAACGCCCGCTCCCTGCCGCGTCCCGGCGCACGCCGGCCTCCGGACAGCAAAGCGCGCGCAAGATCCGCCGCCAGACAGGCCATGCCCGCGTACAGGCCGGATATCCCGTAGTCTCCGATCACGGAGGCTCCCTGGATCAGCAGGGGCCAGCGGGCCTGGGCCGCCCCCAGGGTAAGCCAGGGAAAACCTGTGGCAAACCAGCCCCGCGTCCATTCAAGCAGATACCAGAGCAGGCCCGCCGCCAGAGCGCGGCGCGGAAGGCTGAACTTTCCCGCGCGGGAAAGCCGGGACAGACAGAAGCAGAACAGCCCTCCCCACAGCCCCACCCATGCGCCGGGCAGTACCGCGCAGGGAACGGCCAGCGGCCAGGGAAACGCCCCGTAGTCATGCACCGCCCAGCTGATCCAGTACAGCGCGGCGGCCGATCCGATGAGTCCGCAGAGCCAGCCCCGGCGAAAGGGGAAGTCCTCCCGAGCCAGCAGGCCGAGACAGGCGGGATACAGCAGCGCGGCAAGCGGCAGATGCAGCACGGGATTGGCGTTGCCGAAAAACATTCCCAACGCTCCGAGAAGGATCAGCCCATGTGAAACGGACAGACGCGCGATCATGTCTGGTTCTCCCGGTCAAGCACACGGCAGTTGACGGCCTCGGCCAGGTGGGGCAGCCTGATGGAAGGGCTTTCCTCCATGTCCGCGATGGTGCGCGCGATGCGCAGAATACGGGTATAGGCCCGGGCGGACAGCCCCAGACGATCCGAAGCAAGTCCGATAAATTCGCGGCTTTCGGCGTCCAGCGCGCAGTATTGATCCAGCATTGCCCCGGAAAGGGCGGAGTTGGCCCGGCAGGGTGTTCCGGCATAACGCCGGGTCTGTATGGCCCGCGCCCGTGCCACGCGTTCCCGCATGGAGGCGGAATCCGTGCCGGTCCGCCCGGAGACGGGAGCCTGCAAATCCTCGCGCGGCACGGCGGGCACTTCCACATGCAGATCAATGCGATCAAGCAGCGGGCCGGACAGCTTCGCCCGGTAGCGATCCAGCGCGGCGGGCGAACAGGTGCAGGCGTGCCGGGAATCACCCCGGTAGCCGCAGGGACAGGGGTTCATGGCCGCCACAAGCATGCAGTCCGCCGGATAGCTCAATGCGCGGGCCACGCGCGAAATGGTCACCATGCCGTCTTCCAGGGGCTGGCGCAGCACTTCCAGTGCGGAACGTCTGAATTCCGGCAGTTCATCCAGAAACAGCACGCCGCGATGGGCAAGGCATACTTCTCCCGGGCGGGGCAGCGCGCCGCCGCCGATGAGCGCGATATCGGAAACAGTATGGTGGGGCGATCGGAAAGGACGCCCGGTCATCAGACCGCGGCTTCCCAGCAGACCCGCCACGCTGTAGATTTTTGTGACTTCCAGAGCCTCATCGAAGGAAAGAGGGGGAAGCACGGTGGGGATGCGCTGGGCGAGCATGGTCTTGCCGCTGCCCGGAGGCCCGATGAACAGCAGATTATGCGCGCCCGCCGCCGCGATTTCTATGGCCCGCTTGGCATGCTCCTGCCCCTTGACCTCGGAGAAATCACGCGCATATGCCGCTGTTTCGGGCCGGGGCGGCGTGCAGACGCGGGGAGCCAGTTCCGATTCTCCGGCCAGAAAGGCCACAGCTTCGCCCAGCGTGCGGGGAGTATACACCGCAAGTCCCTTCACCACGGCAGCCTCATCGCCTGCCTCCGGAGCGACCAGCATGCCTCTTGCCCCTTCCGCGCGGGCCAGCAGCGCCAGAGGCAGCACGCCGGGCACAGGCCGGATCTCCCCGTTCAGGGAAAGTTCCCCGACCGGCATCCACCCCTGAATCTTTTCCGGAGCCACAATTCCACACGCGGCCAGCAGCCCTATCGCCAGCGGCAGATCATAGGCGCTGCCGGCCTTGCGCCGATCCGCCGGCGCAAGATTAACCGTGATCCGCGCGGGGGGTATCCGGAACCCGGACGCCCTGAGAGCGGAAGAAACGCGCTCGCGCGCCTCACGCACCGCGCCCTCGGCCAGGCCAACCATGACGAAGGCGGGTATGCCGCGGCGGGAAAAATCCACCTCTATATCCACCCGATACGCATCCACGCCATACAGGGAGCCGCAGGCCAGCCGCGCTATCATTCAGAACCTTCTCCGACGCTTTGAGGGTTATGGCGGAGTCTCGCCCTGCCTGGCCCCGCGGATCATTTCAAGAGCGAACTGCTCTAATTGATTCCCAGAAGTTCCAGCCTGATACGCCAGCTCTGCTCCTTGCCGTCACGTTCGGAGGTGTAGTAACCGCTCACGCGGAAGCAGGGATCGGCATAGGTAAGCCTGATATCACGCTGGTAATTCTCCTTGGTCAGCAGGTCATCCTGGGAGGAATACCCCACGCTCCAGCGGGAATTGAGCCGCAGTTCCAGGGCGTTGGTCACCAGCTCCAGCGGCCTGTCGAAAGAACTCAGTATATCGCTCAGGTTGTCATACTGCACAATGCGGCGGTAATCGTAATAACCGTTGCGGCGGCTGTACCCCACGCTCCAGCTGCCCCAGCGCGGACTGACGAAGGTCACCCCCATATCGTTGCGGGTGACGCCCTCGCCGTGCATGGAAAAGTAGGTCTGGTTCCACAGGCTGAGCCAGTCCAGCGGACTCACGCTCGTCTCAAGCGCGAGGTCAAGGACTGGATGGCGGGGCAGGATATCCCGGAATCTTTCACGTTTCGCTTCCCGGAAGTCATATCCGCCGGAAAGACGCACACGGGCTATTTCACTGTACACGGGATCAAGCAGGTTGAGTCCTGCCCGGCTACTCTCCCCCTCCCCGCCCGCACTCAGCAGTTCCCGCCGCAGGGTCACAAGATTGGTCAGCGAGAGATTCAGCACCGATGAGGGGAGAATCCTGTCATCCTCGTCATAGAAGGGATTCTTTTCCTGATCGACATTGGGTATCCACGAATACGACACCCGGGGCTGGACAGTATGGCGCAGCGCCGTGAGCTGATAACGGCCGATTCTGTCGGCGTCAAGATCAGGCGTGAACTTCCATACTCTGTGCGCCTCGGTATAGGCCTGGACATCAACCTCCGGAATGGTGCGTCCCTGCCCTGTCTGATCCCGCCGTTCACTCGGCGCACTGACAAGAGGCGAGTTTCCCGAAACGGACGTGCTGTGGTAAAAGGTCTGCCGTACCCCGCCGCCGGCAATCAGCGTGCCGTACTTCAGATCCACCGGCAGAGAAAGAACGGGGTGGACTTCCGTGCGCATCCCGCTGGTTCCCTCCTCCCGGTACAGGTAGGCAGTGGAGGCGTCGGCCGCGATTTCCAGCGGCATGTCCGGCATCAGACGTCCCTTGTACAGATACGCGTTGAACTCTGGGAGCTTCTGCACGGTGGTGTCATCCACATGCCGGTAATATTCATCAATATGGCGCAGCCAGGGGTTCTCCTCGTAGCGGAAACCCGCAGTAAGCCCGAAACGCTCCCAGTCCCGGTAGACGTAGCCCGCACTGACGCGGTTCTTGTCCCGCGTGGGCAGGTCGCGGCCGAACATTTCCAGCAGCACGTCATGCGACTCGTCGTAGCCGGTCATGAAGGAGTGAAAATCCGTCAGAAATCTGCCGTCGGAGACGTAATCCACGTCATACTTGTACTTCCAGCCGCTCAGCCCGACCAGCCCTTCCCCCATGCCGCGCAGCCAGAACCGGTTGTCCCGGATGTCTTTCTCCGCGTCGCTGTCATGCAGATAGTCAAAGGCAAGCCATGTCTTGTCGGCGTCACTCACATGGGAGCGATACTCGATGGACGGCATCAGGCCATTCTTGTCGAACCATGAAGCGTATGCCGTAAGGTCACGGCTCTTGTCCATGGCCCAGTACCACGGCACGGTGGCGAAAAAGCCGTGTTCGTCGCTGACGCCGTAGTCGGGCATGAGCAGTCCGGTCTGCCGGGTCGTCTTGGCGGGAAGGGCCATCCATGGGGCATACAGTATTCCCTGATCCAGCACCTGAAACCTGGCATGGGACAGTGTGGCGTACCCGTCTATCTCCACCACGGCCTGATCCGCCGCCAGCGACCATGCGGGAGTCGGCCCTTCGCAGGCCGTGACCTTCGCCTCTTTGAACGTATACCGATCGCCCCAGTGTTTGACAACCTCCTCGCCGGCAAAGGTGATATGCGGCCCGGCCATGAATACGCTGCCGTTCTTGAGCCAACCCGTATTACTTTTCAGATCGAACTCGGCTTCGGCGGCGGAAAGCTCGTCCCGCCCCAGACGCACCCGGACATTGCCCTGCACCAGCACCCAGTCCGTGGATGTGTAGTAGCGGGCGAAATCCGCCTTGAGGTAATCCTCTCCCCGCGTCAGCACCACATCTCCCGAAGCTTCCACGATCACGCCGTCGTCAAGGCTTTCCAGATGGTCGGCCGTCAGATGCCACGGGGCGTCGCCTCCTGTCCGCACGGGGGACGACAGCGAGATGCCCGGCAGGGCGGACGCCCCCTCGACAAGAACGGCAGTCAGAAACAGGACAGCCAGGAGCAGATGAAACCACGGCATGCGCCGGCCTTCCCGGCGGGAAGGCCGGAATGCACGGCTGACGGAAAAAGAGCAGAAAACGGGGGAGGAATACACGGGAGGACACTTCCAGGTTGCAAGCCTTGGCAAGACGCAATAAAAAGACTCCATCAGCGGCGTTCCCGCAAAACAGGGAAGCGCCCCTTGCCGTCCTTGACGGGCACAAAAACAGAATGTCCTGCTCTAGCATATATCGCCCGCGAAAAAAAGCCCCGGCGACCGACATCCCCGGCCATCAGCCATACTGTGAGACCTGCCGTGAAAACCCTCTGCCGCATCCGCATCCATCTGGATAATCTTCTGCACAATCTTGATTTTCTCCGCGCATCCGGCAAGCCGCTCATGCCCGTGATCAAGGCCGACGCATACGGCCACGGACTTCTGGCTGTGGCCGCCGCCCTGTCAAGCCAGGGCGTGGATCATTTCGCCGTGGGCGCGGCGGCGGAAGGGGTGGAACTTCGCCGGGCGGGGATACGGGGCACGGTGGTGGCCCTGCTCGGCCTTTCGCCTCTGGATGCCGGGAACCCGACTGCTCCCCCTACGCTCCCCACGTTTGACGAGGATGCCCGGGCGGCTCTCACCCACGACATCACTCCGCTCATTCACGACTGGTCTGCGCTTGACCGGATGGCCGAACTGACGCGGGATCATGCCGTAAAAAGCGTTCCCATCGCGCTCAAGTGCGATACGGGCATGGCCCGGCTGGGCTTTCTGCCGGAGGATATGCCTCTGGTGCTGGACAGGCTGGCGCGCGCCCCGCAGTTGCGGCCCGATCTGCTTGTTTCGCATCTGGCCGCGGCGGACGAACCCGAACAGGACGCCTTTACGCATGAACAGACGCGTGCCTTCCGGGAAGCGGCCAGATGCCTGCGGCGAACCTTTCCGGATATCCGCCTTTCTCTCGGCAACAGCGCCTGTCTGCTGGCCTTCCCCGAACAGGCGGGAGATCTGGCCCGTCCGGGCTTCGCCCTTTATGGCGGCAATCCCTTCCACGGCACGCGGCGCGATGTTCTGGGCCTCGGCCTTGCCCCGGTCATGGAAGCATTTGCGCCGATTCTCGAGGTGCATCCGCTGCGCGCCGGGCAGAGCCTGGGCTATGGCCGCGCCTTTGTCGCCCCGCGCGACATGCTGGCAGCCGTGGCGGGCATCGGCTACGCCGACGGCTTCCGGCGCATGCCCGGCGCGCAGATGAGCGTGAACGGCATGCGCGCGCCGGTCATCGGGCGTGTGGCCATGCAGATGACCTGCCTTGACGTCACCGGCATTCCCTCCGTCCGGCCCGGCGACATGGCGCATGTGCTGGGAGGAAAGGCAAGGCCGATCCGGATCGAGGAAGTGGCTGCATGGTGGGGAACCATTCCCTATGAAGTGACCTGCCTGCTGGGAAGGATCGGACGCTGAACGGCATTTTCAGGGCGGGTTCCAAACTCCAGCCCCGCCCGGCATATGCAGCCGAGGCACTCCCGTTCCGCATCCCGCAGCACGGCCCCGGCGTCCAGCGTCAGGAATTTTCCCGCCCGATACAGAAAACGTCCGTCCACCATGCTGTCCGTCACATTCTCCCGCGTGGCCTCATAGACAATCCGCCCCACCACATCCCTGCCCACGGCAGGCAGGGTATGCGGCATTTCCAGATTCAGCGCGATCAGATCTGCCTTTTTTCCCACTTCCAGCGAGCCGATCTCCGCTTCCTGCCCCATGGCTCTGGCTCCGCCCAGCGTGGCGATTTCCAGCGCCTCCGGCGCGGGCAGGGCCAGAGGGTTGTTGAGAAGCGCCTTCTGCAGCACCGAAGCCTGCCTCATCTCCAGAAAGGAATCCATGTGGTTGTGCGCTCCGTCCAGCCCGAGCGCCACATTAACGCCCATGTCCCGCAGCTCTGCGACGGGCGCGAAGCCCGAGGACATCTTGGTGTTCGACGAGGGGCAATGCACCACATGCGTGCCCGTATCCGCCAGCACACGCTTTTCCTCCCCGTCCAGCCACACGCAATGCGCCAGCAGCACGTCTTCCCCCGTATACCCCAGCTTATGCAGATACAGTATGTTGCGCATGCGGCGGCTGCCCTCCACCAGCGCGATTTCTCCCATATTTTCCGAAGCGTGGGTATGCAGGCGCAGGCCGTTGGCGCGCGCCAGATCCCGGGCCGAAGTCAGCAGGGCGTCCGAACAGGAAGGAATGAAACGCGGAGCCACCGCGCAGCGCAGCCGTCCCCCACCCCGCATATGCCACTTCCTGATCAGCCGCTCCGTTTCCCTCAGACTGTCCTCCGCGCTTTCCCGCATGGAAGCGGGCACGCCCGCCCCCTCATCCATCATGCACTTGCCGAACAGTCCGCGCAGGCCGACCGCTTCCATGACCTCAAAAATCGCATCTTCGTGCCTGATCGTCCCCATATCCACCAGCGACGTGGTTCCGCTGCGGATCAGCTCCAGCGCGGCCAGTCGGGCGGAAACGGCATTGCTCGCGGCGCTGTGCGCTCCTTCCAGCGGCCAGGTGCGTTTTTCCAGCCAGTCCATCAGTTCCAGGTCGTCACACAGCCCCCGGAACAGAATCTGCGTGACGTGCATGTGCGCCTGAATCAGACCGGGCAGCAGCACACGCCCGGTCATGTCCACCCGTTCCGCGTCCCGGGCTTCGGGCAGGACGGCGATATCCGGCCCCAGCGCCGCGATGCGATCCCCATCTACCAGAATATCCGCATCCAGAATATCCCGCCGGGCATTCATGGTCACAACCCGGCAGCCATGCAGCAGGTATTTCATGCTTCAGTCCCCAGTTGCCCCGTCCGCCGGCTGACCGCGGCAAAGTCTCTCCGCCCGGCTTCGGGAACAGTTTCAGAATGAAACGCTCTGTCACGGAATTGTCGCGGAAACGCTTTCATCAGCGTTTCCCGGAGCGTTTTGCTCTTGAAAATATCTGCCGGCCAGACCCTGTGTTCCGGCTTGCAGGTTTCACGCCTCCGCCGGAGTTATACGCCGCAAGTGAATTGCGGCTATTCCGGCGTCGCGGCTTCAGTCTCGTCTTGCTCGACTGAAGTAGAACATTTCAACGGCGAAATGCCCTAAGGCTGCCGACAACGTCAGCAGCCCCGAAAATCAGGAGCAGGTCCGGCTTTGCCGCGCCGTAACCGACTGATTTTCGGGCCTTTCCGTCAAACCGCTTTGCGGCCGGACGGCGCAGACACCGCAGAGCGGGGTTTGTCATCAGTCTGTGGGAACGCTGATTAAAGCGTTTCCCGCGGTCTTGCAGAGCAAAATCGTCCGCAAGTCGTGAAGAGGAAAATTTACTTTTCCCGTCAGATGAACGAACCGGCGTGCATTGCCCAAAGAGGCAAAAGCCTCTTTGGGTATGAACCTGATTCATTCGCGGAACAAGTCAGCGGTTCCCTATGGATTCGTCCGGCATTCCTTCATGCTTTCATGCCATGCGGCCATGGCCGCATCCAGCGCTCCCGCGGACAGCTTCCGCCCGGTCAGAGACTCCACAGCCCACTGAAGGGCATGCAGGCCGGCCAGAATATCCGCCCAGTCCACCCATCCCATATGGGCAAGACGCAGGGTTTCTTCCTTCATGGGCGCCTGCCCGGTGCTCATGATCACCCCCAGCTCGGCCGCCTTTTTCGTCACGGCGGAAGACGCCAGCCCCTCCGGCATTTTCACGCTGGTCAATCCGAGAGTGTAGTGTTCGGGGGCGAACAATTCCAGTCCCATGGCGGAAATTCCCGCTCTGGCCATAGCGGTCAGACCGCGCTGCCTGGCGTACAGGGCGGGCAGTCCGGCTTCGAAAATCATGCGAAGCGCCTCACGCAGCCCGATGATCAGACTGACCGGCGAGGTGAACATCGTCTGACTCCTGCTCAGCAGCGTAGCCTTTTCCTTGAGCAGATTGAAATAGAAGCAGGAAGGAGCGACGCCTTCGGCCCGCTTCCAGGCCCGCGCGGAAAACGCCAGCAGGGAAAGCCCGGGAGGAACCATGAGTCCCTTCTGCGATCCGGTAATCAGGCAGTCCACTCCCCATTCATCCATGGGAGTGGGAGCTATGCCCACGGAAGAAATGCCGTCCGCCACCAGCATGACATCACGGTTCCGCGTCTGCTCCGCGATTTCCCGCACCGGGTGCTGCACGCCCGTGGAGGTTTCCGAAAGCTGTATCAGCACGCCCCGGATTGAGGGATCGGCGTCCAGCGCGTCAGTCACGCGTTCCGGCGCTATGGCGCTTCCCCAGGGAGCGGACAGTATCGCAACATCAAGCCCCCGCGTGGCGGCGATTTCAGCCCAGCGCTCACCGAACTTGCCCGCCTCGGCCACCAGCACCCTTTCGCCCTTTTCAAACAGGCAGTGCACGGCGGCGGTCATGGCTCCCGTACCGGAGCAGGACAGGGGCAGCACCACCTGTTCCGTGCCGAAGAGACGGCGCAGCATATCCTGCGTTTCGTCCATGACAGCCACGAAGTCGGGTTTGCGATGATGAATCATCGGCTCCGCCATGGCCAGCCGTACACGGTCGGGGATGGGGGTGGGGCCGGGAGTAAGCAGACGGGTACTGAGCAGTTTCATGGCGGCCTCCGGGGCGGCTTCAATCCGCCTGGAAAAGAAAGGTTTTAAGGTATGCCGTTTCCGGCATGGAGGGGTGGATGGGATGATCCGGCCCCTGAAATCCCTGATGGACAAGACGCAGATGTCTGCCGCGCCGCCCTCCCGCGCGGGCGGCAATCCGCAACAGCTCTCCCGCTTCCAGATGATGCGAGCATGAACAGCTCATCAGAAAGCCGCCGGGCCGCACCAGGTCAAGGCCCAGTTCATTGACGCGACGGTAGGCTTCCAGTCCCTGTTTCGCATCCTTGCGGCGCTTGATGAACGCCGGAGGATCAAGACAGACCATATCGAAACTCCGGCCTTCCCGGCGCAGAACGGCCAGCAGCGTCAATGCGTCGCCTTTCAGCGTGGCGCCGTCCAGACCGGCCCTTGCCGCGTTGACCCGCGCAAATTCCAGCGCGGAGGCCGAGGCGTCAAGAAAGGTGACGCTCTTCGCGCCATGCGCGGCGGCCAGAGCGCCGAAGCCTCCGGCATAGCAGAAAGCGTCCAGCACTTCCGCGTTCCGGGCCAGTGCGCCCAGCACCGCGCGATTGGGCCGCTGGTCATAGAACCAGCCCGTTTTCTGCCCGCCCACAAGGGGAATGCGATAACTCAGCCCGTTTTCCTCTATGTCGATTTCCCGCGGAACGGCGTCCATATTCCCCCACAGGCTCTCCACCTGCCGGGGCAGCCCTTCCAGATCGCGCGCAGCAACGTCATTCGCCAGAATACAGCCCGAGGGGTTCAGCAGTTCCCGCAGTATCTCCGCAAGTTCCCCGCGATGGCGCTCCATGCCTGCCGTGGTGATCTGCGCGGTCAGCCAGTCCCCATGCCGATCCAGAACAAGACCGGGCAGAAAATCGCCTTCGCCGTGGCACAGACGGTAAAAGGGGCGCGCAAAGAGTCTTTCCCGCAGTGCCAGCGCCCGTGTCAGCCGTTCCCGCAGAAGATCGGCGCAAAGCGGTTTCCCGGCATCCCGGCTGACCAGCCGCGCCGCAATGAGCGAAGCGGGATTGACGCAGGCCGTGCCCAGCACACGCCCGCGCGAATCGGCCACCAGCACGTCCTGTCCCGGCTCGAATGCGGAAAGCGGGGAGCGCCCGACATCCACCTCATTGCTGAACACCCACAGATGCCCGGCCAGCAGACGGCGCTCCTCTCCCTTTCTGAGAAAAAGCGTTTCCATGTCAGCTCCCCGCTCCGCCCGGAACAAGGGCGATAATGTCGTTTCCGAACACATGCAGCCAGACGCCGGCATTGATCAGCATGAGCACGAATACGGCGGCGGAGGCCATATCCTTGCCCGCCTTCACTCCCGGCGAATACTCGGTAGTGATGAGATTGAAAGCCTCCTCCAGCGCGGAATTCAAAAGCTCCCCCGCCATCACGGCCAGCCAGGCGCAAACGCAGAGCAGCCACTGGACAGGCGCCTTGTCCGTCAGCGTCAGCGCCGCACATATCACCGCCAGCACGGCACACTCCTGCCGGAAGGCCGTGCTGCTTTTCAGCGCGCAGATCAGTCCGGACAGGGAGTACCCCAGTGCCTTGAACACATGCGCGACGCCATGGGACAACGCGGGGGGCGCATTTTTCGCGCCGCGATCAGCGGGCATGGCCGCCGTCGGAAGTTTCGCCGTCGGGCAAAGGCGGAAGGCCAAGCTCCACGGTATGAAATGAAGAGTCCCTGGAGCCGTTGGCCTTGGGACAGTCCGGCTGGAGGAAGCAGATATCGCACGCGCCCCGGAAGGGAAAATGCGTAAGCACGGCATACCGGCGACTGAGCGTGGGGCCGTCTTCCTGATACGGCACGCCTTCGGCAGCCAGCGCATGGCGCAGAGCCTCGGTGGGTTTGGGAGCGGGCGCACAGCCCGCCTCCTCCACTTCCGGTTCCGCCTGATGGACCGCGCACATGCACATTGTCTGAGCCAGGGCATTGAGGCGGAAGCCGTCCGTCGCCGATTTTCCCCATGTTTCGTCCACTTCCGTTTCCACATCCTCATCCAGCCATACAAGGAGATATCGGATTTTTCCCGTATCCAGCTTCATGACATGCAGATGGGGCAGCCAGCGCTCCCAGGCATCGGCAAGATTTTCCATGACCTGACCGCCGAGCCTGGTTTCCTGCAGCAGCCCCAGCATCAGCTCCATGTCGAAAACAGGTTTGACGGGAAGTATTTCCTGAGTATGCGCACTGTTATGTTCATTCATGATGATCTGAGGGTAAGAAGTTGAAAATCCGATTCTGACGTGACGCCGGGAGATCGTCAAGTGCGGAACGCTCCGCTGCCGGCGGAACCGGCTTCCCCGCCGGAAACTCCCGGAGAGCTTCCTGATGCCAGTGCAACACCGGATACTTCATGCTCAATGTTTCAATCCACAGTTGCCCCATCCGCCGACTGACTGAAGCAGCCGGCGAACAGGGGGCGTGCGGATTGCCCCTCCCTGAAGGGAGGGAATGCGGAAAAGGATTTTACCGGCTTCGCCGTCGTGTCAGCTCCTCTTTTCCCCCTGAAGGGGGAGGTCTCAAACCACAAGGGAATTTTTGATGAATGTCAGAGCATTTCGCTCATGAAACGCTCTACTGAGTCGAGCAGAGCGAGACCCTGCCGCGACGCCGGAGCAGCCGCAATTCACTTGCGGCATTGCCACCCGACGGGCACCCCGCAGGGTGCAGGCATGGACAACAGCGCACGCGACGGCTTCAGGTGTGGAACCTGCGGCCAGAATCCAGGGGTATCGCCGGCAGATACTTGCACTCACAGAATGCTCCGGCAGGGAAAAATGCCTGTGCCGCAAAAATGCCGCACGACAAAAAACAAGGGTTTCCGGTCAATGACTGGAAACCCTTGATAAAGACTGGTCGGAGCAGTCGGATTTGAACCGACGACCCCCTGCTCCCAAAGCAGGTGCGCTGCCAAGCTGTGCTATGCTCCGGTTGGTTGCCCCGCCTTGGCGACGGCGCAGAAAGGGATGCCCGATCTAGAAAAATTTTGCAAGCTTCTCCTTTAACATTTTCATCTTCATGCAAGGGAAAACTGAAAATTCTTTCTCCATGGAAAATATTCCACACCCCTTCTCCATGTTCGGAATATATGGAAAAGAGAAGCGTTATCAACAAGATTTCATCCTGCTTTTTCTTTTGTCAACCTATTTTCTCCCATCGCTCTGCAGCAGAGCCGTGTTGATGGCGCTGCCCGAGGCGCGCTGCTTTGCTCCGGCACAGGCGACAAACGGCAGGAAGGCCGCCCCCTTTGCGGGAACGGCCTTCCTGCTGTGATTTGAACGGAAACTAACGGGCAATGACGTTGAAGTTGTCGCGGCGGTTCAGCGCCCAGGCTTCCTCGCTGTCGCCGGACACGGCGGGACGTTCCTTGCCGTAGCTGATCATTTCAAGCTGATCGGGATTCACACCCAGCATGACCATGTAATCATAAACGGCACGGGCGCGGCGTTCACCGAGCGCCAGGTTGTATTCCTGCGTGCCGCGCTCGTCGCAGTTGCCTTCAATACGCACACGGATGTCGGGATAGGCCTTCATGAGTTCGGCCTTCTGCTGCAGCATTCCGGTATATTCGCTCTTTACGTCGTACTTGTCATAGTCAAAGTACACGATGCCGTCAGTGATGGTCTGCACGGCGGCATTCAGCGCAGCCGCCGGATCTTCGGTCGAAGTGGAAGTCTGCATTTCCGTTTTCTTGGAGCAGCCGGCGCCGAGGCCAAGGGCCAGGGCCATCACCATTACAAGGCCGAGAGTCTTCAAGCTCTTCATGACATCCTCCTGAGCCGTTCCACAGGCTCATAATCATATTTTCCCCAAATGCCGTTCCACAGGTAACCAGCCTTTGGGGAAGGCTGGCGCTCACGGCTGTGATGCATATTATCTTCAAGGTACGCCTTGTCAAGATCCGTACAGCCTACTTCTCCTCCGGAATCTTGCCCCAGCGGGGAAATGTCGCCGCGCCTCCTCCGGTGGGCACCATCCTGGGTTCTCCGCCGTGCCGGGTCGTCAGATAAATCCTGTGCTGTCCGCTGCGATTGGAGGCAAAGGCAATAAAATAGCTGTCCGGCGCAAAAGAGGGCTGTTCATCACGCCCCGGACCGAAACTCACCTGACGCTCGATGCCCGTCACCAGATCCTGTACAAAAATCCGGTGTCCCTGCGGGGTCAGCCGGGTGAAGGCCACCAGTGTTCCGTCCGGACTGAGCGCCGGTTCAGTGTTGTAGCCGCCGTTCATGCTCACGCGGCGAACCTGTCCGGTGGAAAAATCCTTGATGAAAATCTGCGGCCCGCCCATCCGGCTGGATGTAAACGCCATTTTCGTGCCTGTGGCGTCAAAGGAAGGTGAAACATCAATCCCCGGACTCTGCTCCAGCACGCGTTCACGCTGAAACTTGTGATCCAGCAGGAAGATATTGGGATAGCCGTTGGTGGAGAGTGCCACGGCCACCTTGTTGTCCGGCATGAACACCGGGCCTATGACGGTATTCCCGGGGAAGCGGATGCGCTGCACACGGTTGCGCGAACGATCCCATACCCCAAGCGCGTGGCTGCTGTCATCCATATGACTGAACACGACATAGCGGCCGTCAGGCGACCATGAAGGAGAGAGCGCCGTGCCGGAAATATTGGTAATCTGATGCAGCCCCTTGCCTGTGGGGCTGACCAGCCAGACATCACGCTTCTTGGAACCGGCAGTCTTGACAAAAGCCAGAGTGGAGCGGAAGAAGTCGCCGCTGCCGGTAAGACTTTCCATGATGTCCGCGCAAATGCGATCCGCCGTGGCGGGGACGCTCGTGCCGGTCACCCCCTTGTAGACGCCGCTGAACACCGGCTTGCCGGAAAACGTCTCAAACAGACGGATTTCGACCTCGCCGCCCCGTCCATCACCTCCGGGCCAGTAGGCCGTGAGCAGGAGATCCGCCCCGGCAATCTGAAAACGCTTGAAGTCCACTCCCGCGCCCTGCCAGGCGTCCAGCACCGTGCCTCCGAGGACGGCGGCCGGCGGCGTCAGCCGCATGAAGGGCAGAAAGCCGAGATTCCCTTCCATCGCGGCTCCGAGTTCCCTGCCAAGGCCGGTCGCGGCCTTGCCCGGCCCGGTAAGCGGAGAGGCCAGGGCCATGTTCACCATGTTCTGGCCGGGGCCGTAAATATCCACAAGAGTTACCGCCCGGACGGGAACGGCGGCAAACGCGCAGCACAGCATCAGCACCGCCGCGCTCAGCCAGTTGAGCCAGTTCAGTCTGCACCTCATGAAAACACCTCGAATATCAAGCCACAGGGGGCGTTCGTGTCTGGAGCGTTCTGCGATGGAAAACATCTGCGGCCAGACCCTATTTCCGGCCCGCAGGTTTCACGCTTCCTGCGGAGTCTCGCCTGCTCGACTCCGCAGGGCATTTCACCGTCGAAATGCCCTCGGGGAAATCCCGGCAAAGCCGCTGCGAGCCCCGGACGGAACGCGCAATACGGCACATGCGGGGGCGGATCATATGACAGCGGACACGAGGCGTCAAACCGGACAAGGCGGAACATTCCGGCTTTCAGGAAGACCCCGCGAAAGAAAAGGACAGAAATACGTCCCGCCGCCGGTTCCGTGAGTCTGTTCCTCCGGCCTCCCGCGCATTCAGGCGGGAGGCGCGGAATCATTACCTCCGGGAAGCTCCGGGGCGGCGTCCCGAATACATGGCATATTCCCCTTCTCCCGCAGAAACTTCAGCTTTTCCCTTTTTGGCAGCGCCTTTATTTTCCGTTCCAGACGCAGCGCGCTCCCCTGATCCGGGCAGGCCACGCATGCGGCCAGCCGCACGGGGCGCCTCGCCCGTGTGCATCTGGCCCCTCCGGTCAATTCCCCGTTATGCTGCCGGATCCGGCGTTCCACGTCGGTACTTACCCCGCAGTACAGGCTGCCATCCGCACAGCGCAGCAAATAGACATGCCAGATCCGTTCCTTCATGTCCTGCCTGTATCCCGAAACGGGACAAAAATAAATCCGCATTTGTCCGGGGCGCGAGAATCCGGGCTTTCCCCCGGACATTCTGCAGCCGGGCATGCCTGCCGGAGGACTTCATGAAGCTGCCGTTCGACGCCTCATGAGCGCTGCGGCGGCATCAGATGCTTTCCGCCGCCATCCCCTTACTTTTTCTTCAACCTGCCGATAACATTTCAGGAGCGGCAAGGTTGCCGTCCCCCCTGCCGTCCCGTGGAATTCATGCGCGGGAAGGCGACCGCGGGGCCGCTCGCCAGCGGACTTCATCGGCTTTGCCGTTTTGTCAGGTCTGCCCTTCCCCTGAAAGGGGACGGCAGGCCGCAAGGAAATCTTTGATGAAACCGGCGCAGGACGGCAGACTGCGACGGAAAGACATGCGCGGTTTTACCGACAGGCGGCACATGACGCAGGGACCGGCTGCGCTGACAGGGATCGGGACACCACATGGAAGACCAAAAGACGAAAAGCCGCGTACTCGTCGTGGACGATGCTCCGGAAAACATCTGGATTCTGGTGGAAGCGCTCAAGGATGAATACGCCGTCATGGTGGCCAAGAACGGATATTCCTGCCTGAGGCTGGCGGGAGGCGAGCATCCGCCCGACGCCATTCTGCTTGACGTCACCATGCCCGGCATCGACGGCTATGAGGTATGCCGCCGCCTCAAGGCCGATCCCGCCACCAGGAACATTCCCGTTCTCTTCATCACCGGGCAGACCGACGCCGGCAGCGAAGCCCGGGGGCTGGAACTCGGCGCCATGGATTACATCACCAAGCCCTTTCAGCCGCTGCTGGTAAAAACCCGCGTGCGCAACCAGATAGAACTGAAGAAGCACCGGGATCAGCTGGATCTTCTGGTTCATGCGCGCACGGCACAGCTTTCCCTCACGCAGGAAGTGACCATTGAAGCCATGGCCGCCCTTGCCGAATGGCGCGACCCGGAAACAGGCGGGCACATCAAGCGCACCCAGCACTATGTGCGCACTCTGGCGGAACATATGGCTGAACTGCCCGGATACCAGCGGATTCTGAGCAGGAACATGATTGAAATGCTCTATCTTTCCGCCCCGCTGCACGATGTGGGCAAGGTTTCCACCCCCGATTCCATTCTGTTCAAGGCAGGCCCGCTTACCCCCGAAGAGTTTGAACAGATGAAGCTGCATACCGTGCACGGGCGGGATCTGCTTTCTGCCGCCGAGCGCAGGCTGGGCAGCGACTCCTTCCTGCGTATCGCCCATGATATCGCCTATTGCCACCACGAACGATGGGATGGAAAGGGGTATCCGCGCGGGATCAGGGGAGAGGCCATTCCCCTTTCGGCCCGCCTGATGAGCGTGGCCGATGTCTACGATGCTCTCACCAGCAGACGCGTCTACAAGCCTGCCCTTCCCCATGAGGAGGTTGTCAGCATCATATGCGCGGGCAGGAACACCCAGTTTGATCCTGATGTGGTGGATGCCTTCATCGCCACCGGGGAAACCTTTCGGGACATTGCCCGCCGGTTTGCCGATGAAGACACCCTGGAGAAAGCCCTGAACGCGCCGGGGGAGTGACGTCGCACCTCCGGCTCGTTCATCTTGACAGCTATGCCGCCGGTTCGCCTACTTCAGCTTCACGCTCCTGGCGATCTCCATCAGTTCCGGATTTTCTCCGATCATGGTGCATATCACGGCCTGATCCTTCTGCACGCTCACCCTGATAAGGCCCTGGGCCCCGCTGTGCGAAAAGGCATATACCCAGCCGTCGCCATCCGCCTTGAGATCCTTGCCGCCCATCCCCTTGGACGCATTCTCGGCAAGAGTCTGCGCCGTAGCTCCCGACGCGGGGGCAAGCGCCACGGTCACCACCGACTTCTGATCGGGAGCCAGCACTATGGAAGCCGGCCCCTGCACCTGAGTCGTCCAGCCTTCGGGGACGTCAACCGTCACCGGGCCGACTTCCTTCACGGCGGCGGAAGCGGAAACCGCAAACGCCAGCACCATTGCCGCAGCAAACAAGACCTTTTTCATCCTTACACTCCTTACAGGTAAAAAACGCGTTCCTTCGCGGAAAAATGGAGCTACCACAGAAAAGAAAATAAACAAGCCCTGCCGTTTTCGAAATTTGCCCGCAACGCCTTACGGATACTAGCTCCCCGCTTCGGGAAAAAAACTTCCGGCCAGACGGATCAGGCCCGGTTCACCCCCTTATCACGCCCCTTGCCTCCCGCTCCATGACAGTATAATAAAGATGAGTTCAACCCTTCAGCAGGAGCAGGGGCATGCCCAGACGCGGCGACCTTAAACGCATCATGGTAATCGGTTCTGGCCCCATTGTGATCGGTCAGGCCTGCGAATTCGACTATTCCGGCACTCAGGCGGTGAAGGCCCTCAAGGAAGAGGGGTACGAGGTCATCCTCGTCAACTCCAACCCCGCCACCATCATGACCGATCCCGATATGGCGGATCGCACCTACATCGAACCCATCGAACCGGAAACCGTGGCCGCCATTGTCCGCAAGGAGCGCCCGGACGCCATTCTGCCCACTCTGGGCGGCCAGACAGGCCTGAATACGGCTCTTGAACTGGCGAAATCCGGCGTGCTTGACGAGTGCGGCGTGGAGCTTATCGGCGCGCGGGCCGAAGTCATTGAAAAGGCCGAAAGCCGTGAGCTGTTCCGTGAAGCCATGGAACGCATAGGGCTGAAAGTGCCCCGCAGCGAAATCGCCCGCAGTATGGAAGACGTGCGGCGCATCGCTTCCTCCATGCCCTTCCCGCTGATCATCCGCCCGGCGTTCACCCTGGGCGGTTCCGGCGGCGGCGTGGCCTACAACCAGGAAGACCTGGAAGAGATCGCCGCGGGAGGACTGGACGCCAGCCTCACCAGCGAAGTGCTGGTGGAACAGTCCGTGCTGGGGTGGAAAGAAATCGAAATGGAAGTGATGCGCGACAAAAACGACAACTGCGTCATCATCTGTTCCATTGAAAACCTCGATCCCATGGGCGTGCACACCGGCGACTCCATCACCGTGGCCCCGGTCATGACGCTGACCGACGCCGAATATCAGAAGGTGCGCGACGCCTCCATCGCCATCATGCGCGAAATCGGCGTGGAAACCGGCGGCTCGAACGTCCAGTTCGGCCTGAATCCGGAAAACGGGGAACTCGTGGTCATCGAAATGAATCCCCGCGTCTCCCGTTCCTCCGCGCTAGCCTCCAAGGCCACGGGCTTCCCCATTGCCAAGATCGCGGCCAAGCTTGCCGTGGGCTATACTCTGGATGAACTGCCCAATGACATCACCCGCGAAACCATGGCCAGCTTTGAGCCGGCCATCGACTACTGCGTGGTGAAAATCCCGCGCTTCACCTTTGAAAAGTTCCCCGGTTCAAAGGACGAACTGACCACTTCCATGAAAAGCGTGGGCGAAACCATGGCCATCGGGCGCACGTTCAAGGAAGCCCTGCAGAAGGGGCTGCGCTCGCTGGAAATCGGCGCGCCCGGTCTGGGCAGCGCCTTCCGCGCCCCCCTGCCGGAAAGGAGCGAACTTGTCGCCAGGCTCCGCACCCCCAATTCCCGGCGTCTCTTCGCCCTGCGCCAGGCTATTCTGGCCGGCATGAGCCTGGAAGAAATCAACGAAATCACGGCCATTGATCCCTGGTTCCTGCGCCAGCTCCGCGACATTGTCGACATGGAATCCTCCATCCGCGATTTCGCGCTGGGCAATTCCATGACGCCGGACAATCCCGAGATGGTCGTCATGCTGCGCAGAGCCAAGGAATACGGCTTCTCCGACCGTCAGCTGGCGGAAATGTGGAAGCGTCCCGAATCCGACGTGCGCGCCCTGCGCAAGGCCACGGGCACCGAACCTGTCTATTATCTGGTGGACACCTGCGCGGCTGAATTTGAAGCCCATACCCCCTACTTCTACTCCACCTATGAAACAGGGCGGGAGCTTGAGGCCGAGGACCGCAAAAAAGTGATGATACTCGGCGGAGGCCCCAACCGCATCGGCCAGGGCATCGAGTTCGACTACTGCTGCTGCCACGCCTCCTTCACGCTGCGCAGAGAAGGCGTGCAGGCCATCATGGTCAACTCCAACCCAGAAACCGTATCCACGGACTATGACACCTCCGACCGCCTGTACTTCGAACCGCTTACCTTTGAAGACGTCATGCATATCGTCGAGCTGGAGCGGCCGGACGGCGTCATCGTCCAGTTCGGCGGACAGACGCCCCTGAATCTCGCCGTGCCCCTGCAGCGCGCGGGCGTGCCCATTCTCGGCACCAGCCCGGACGCCATCGACCGCGCGGAAGACCGCGAGCGCTTCCAGGCCCTGCTCCGCAAGCTCGACCTGCGCCAGCCCGCCAACGGTACCGTGACCGGGCTTTCCGAAGCGAGGGAGGTGGCCGAACGCATCGGATACCCCGTCATTGTGCGCCCCAGCTATGTTCTGGGCGGACGGGCCATGATGATCGTTTACGACGAAAACGATCTGGCGGACTACTTCCGCACTGTGGTGGGCACGGAAACCCCCGAACACCCCATTCTCATCGACCAGTTCCTGGAAAACGCCATTGAGGTGGACGTGGACGCGCTGGCCGACGGCAGGGATGTGTATGTCGCGGGCGTCATGGAGCACATTGAGGAGGCGGGCATTCATTCCGGAGACTCCGCCTGTGTGCTGCCCCCCTACTCCCTGCCCGGGGAAATCGTGGAGGAAATCGAACGGCAGACCGTGGCCCTGGCCCGTGAACTTCGCGTGGTCGGCCTCATGAATATTCAGTTCGCGGTAAAGGACGGCGTGATCTTCATTCTGGAAGTGAATCCCCGCGCCTCGCGCACCGCCCCCTTCGTTTCCAAGGCCACCGGCGTGCCCCTGCCCGCCCTGGCCACCCAGCTCATGCTCGGCAGGACGCTGAAGGAGCTGGACCCGTGGAGCAGGCGCAAGGGCGGCTATGTTTCCGTCAAGGAAGCGGTGTTTCCCTTCAAGCGCTTTCCCGGAGTGGACATTCTGCTCGGCCCTGAAATGCGTTCCACCGGCGAAGTCATGGGTATAGCGGCCAGCTTCGAGGAAGCCTTCCTCAAGGGCCAGCTGGCCAGCGGCCAGAAGTTGCCGACAAGGGGCAAGGTCTTCCTCTCGGTCAATGACCGCGACAAGGTCTTCGCCCCCGATGTCGCCCGTCAGCTGGCGGAAATGGGGTTCGAGCTGCTTGCCACGCGAGGCACGGCGGAACTGCTGCGCAGCCACGGGCTGGATGTGAAGACCGTCCTCAAGATGTATGAAGGGCGTCCCAACGTGGTGGACATGATCAAGAACGGCGAGGTGGCCCTGATCATCAACACTGCATCGGGCAAGCGCACGGCCAACGATTCCAGGGCCATCCGCGAGGCCACCCTGCATTACGGCGTGCCCTACACCACTACCATGTCCGGCGCGCGCGCCATCGCGCGGGCCATTCACGCCGCGCAGAACAACCCGCTGCGCGTCGAGAGCATTCAGGATTATTACCGGGCCGCGCCTGTAAAAGGATAGGACAAGTTTCAATCCACAGCCGCCCCATCCGCCGAATGACTCCGCGGCCGACGGATGGGGATCGTGCGGATTGCCCCTCCCTGGGGGGTCCCAAAAAGGACTTCATCGGCCTTGCCGTTTTGTCAGGTCCGTTTTTCCCCCTGAAGGGGGAGGTTTCAAACCAAAGGAATTTTTGATGAAAGCCCTGCTCGCCCTTGAAGACGGCTTTGTTCTGGAAGGCGAATCCTTCACCGGCCCCATTGACCTGGCCGGAGGGGAAGTGATCTTCAATACTGCGATGACCGGCTACCAGGAACTCATCACCGACCCCTCCTACACGGGGCAGATGGTATGCATGACCTGGCCGCTGATCGGCAACTACGGCATCAATCCCGACGACATGGAATCCGACAGGGTGCATATGTCCGCCCTGCTGGTGAAGGAATGCTGCAAGGAGCCTTCCAACTGGCGCTCCACGGAAACGCTGGCCGCCTTCCTCGCCCGCCATCGGATCCCCGGCGTCGAAGGACTGGACACCCGCGCCCTTACGCTGCATCTGCGCAAGGCCGGAGCCATGCGCGGCGCGATTTCCACGAAGATTCTCGAGCCGGAGGAACTGATCGCGGAAGCCAGGAAGATGCCCTCCATGGAAGGCCGCAAGCTCACTCCGCGCGTGGCGGCCAAAGCGCCCTATCGCTGGGATGAAACAGCAGGGACGCGCGGCCTGCCCGTGCCCGCGGCGCTCTCCGCCGGCGGAACCTACGCCTGGCCCGGCACACATGCCGAAAATCCGCGAGTGGTGGTCTACGACTACGGCATCAAGTGGAACATCCTGCGCAAGATGCGTGAATACGGCCTGGACATGCTCATTGTTCCGCCCGATTTCACTCCCGCGCAGGTGGACGCGGTGAACCCCGACGGCATCTTCCTCTCCAATGGCCCCGGCGATCCGGCCACTCTGACGGATGAAATCGCCATCATCCGGGAACTGGCCGGGCGTTACCCCGTGGCGGGCATCTGCCTCGGACATCAGCTTCTGGCCCTGGCGCTGGGCGGACGGACGGAAAAACTGAAATTCGGTCATCATGGCGTGAATCATCCGGTCAAGAATCTGATCAGCGGCAAGGTGGAGATATCTTCCCAGAATCATGGATTCCATGTCATCGCGGAAGGCGACCTCATCCCCACCCACGTCAACCTCAATGACGGCACGCTGGAAGGCTTCCGGCACAGAACCAGGCCGATCATCACCGTACAGCATCATCCCGAGGCGGCTTCCGGCCCCACGGACTGCCAGAGCTTCTTCGGCAGCTTCAAGGATATGCTGATGAACAAGAGCAGCTCATAGCAGCTCGTCCCATTCCGCGCAAAGCGCAGTAAACGGTCTTCTTGCAGGGGACATCCTCACGGGTGTCCCCTGTTTTTCATCCTCTGGACAAGCCGCCGGCCAGTTCCTACACTGAACAGCATGCGTTCCGGCCGTATTCCCTCCACTTCCGCAACTTCCTGCAGGAGACCTCCCCATGCTCACATCCGACAAGCGCCTGTTCATCGCAGCCGCCCCGCAGAAGGACGGCACCATGAAGGAACTCTGCCTTGATCCCCGCATGGCCAACCGCCACGGCCTGATCACCGGAGCCACCGGCACAGGCAAGACCGTGACACTCCAGAACATGGCCGAAAGTTTCAGCGCCCTCGGCGTGCCCGTTTTTCTTACCGACATCAAGGGCGACCTCTCCGGCCTTGCCCTGCCAGGTCATCCCGGCGGCAGTATCGCAGCCCGGATCAGGGAACTCGGCCTGGCGGATCAGGGCTATGTCAACCGGGCCTGCCCGGTCTGCTTCTGGGACGTGGCCGGACAAAAGGGGCATCCCCTGCGGGCCACCATCAGCGATATGGGCCCGCTGCTTCTGGCCCGTCTGCTCAAGCTCAACGAGGTGCAGAGCGGCATTCTGAATATCGTGTTCCGGGCGGCCGATGATCAGGGCCTGCTGCTCCTTGATCTTAAAGATCTGCGGGCCATGCTTACCCTTGCGCAGAAAGACAAGGACAGTTTCAGGGAATACGGGCATATATCCCCGGCCAGCGCAGGAGCAATTCAGCGCGCGCTGCTCCAGTTGGAGGAAGACGGCGCGGCAGCCTTTTTCGGCGAGCCGGCCCTGCGCATTGAAGACCTCATGCTGAACGACATTGAGGGGAGGGGAATTATCAGCATCCTCGCCGCCGACCGCCTGATCAGCAGGCCGCGCACCTATGCCGCCCTGCTGCTCTGGCTGCTCTCCGAGCTTTATGAACGGCTGCCCGAAACAGGTGACCAGGACAAACCCCGCCTTGTGCTGATGTTCGACGAGGCCCATCTGCTGTTTGACGATGCGCCCGAACCCCTGCTGGAGAAAATTGAGCAGGTCACGCGCCTGATCCGCTCCAAGGGCGTCGGACTTTATTTCATCACCCAGAACCCGGCGGACGTGCCGGACAGTGTGCTTTCCCAGTTGGGCAACCGCGTGCAGCATGCTCTGCGCGCCTATACGCCGCGCGATCAGAAAGCCGTGCGCGCTGCGGCGGAAACCTTCCGCCAAAATCCGGATATTGATACGGTGCAGGCCATTGGCAGCCTGAACACCGGCGAAGCCCTGATCTCCTTCCTCACCCCCAGCGGCTCGCCGGACATGGTGGAACGCGCGCTGGTTCTGCCGCCGGAATCTCAGGTCGGCCCGGCGGACGATGCGCAGCGCTCCGCCGCCATAGCCTCTTCCCGCATGGCGGGACGATACGATACGCCCATCGACCGGGAATCCGCCTACGAAATGCTGACCGGGCGTTTTCAGGCGCGTCAGCGGGAGGAGGATGCCCTGCGCCGTGAAAAGGATGAAGAAAAACGCCGCAGGGAAGAGCAGAAGCGCGAAAGGGAAGAAGCCCGCCGCCGCAGGGAAGAGAAAAAAAATGATATTTTCGGCGCGGTACTCGACGATGTGGCCCGTTCAGCCAGGCGCACGGTGACCAATACCGTAGGCCGCAAAATCGGCCAGTCACTCATGCGGGGCATTCTGGGCGGTCTGTTCGGCGGAAAGTAGCATCCTTGCAAAAGCGAAAACACGCTGTTGCACCGCTCCAGCCCGGAAACGGTTCCTGTCTTCCCATCCCGGAACGTTTTGCTATTGAAAGTATCCGGTCAGGACCCTGTGTTCTGACGCCTCCATCGGAGATTGACGCCGCAAGTGAATTGCGGCTGCTCCGGTGTCGCGGCTTCAGTCTCGCCCTGCTCAACTCCGTGGAGCATTTCATGAGCGAAATGCTCCAGGCATTTGCCATCTTTCAGGCGGCCTTCCGGTATTCCCGGGGCCGCCTTTCCGCATCCCCTGAAAGTTTCAATCCACAATCGCCCCATCCGCCGCCTGACTCCGCGGCCGAAGGACAGCGGGCGCGCGGCTTGCCCCTCCCCAGAGCGTTTTGCTCTCGAAAGTCTCTGCCAGTCAGAACCCGATATTCCGGCCCGCAGGTTTCACGCCGCCGGAGCTGTACGCCGCAAGTGAATTGCGGCTGCTCCGGTGTCGCGGCTTCAGTCTCGCCCTGCT
>OLFV01001022.1_pt1 | contig 29222 bp, 26 predicted proteins | sample 1605551 | NCBI WGS metagenome assembly OLFV01 (sample SAMEA3888922, study PRJEB22519) | human gut metagenome | biome: human gut; feature: human-associated habitat; material: faeces | place: Denmark | collected 2011 | reverse complement strand
TGTTGGATGTTCCGGATGCCTCTTTGGATGCAAGAGAAATCTGCTCATGAATATCTGCTGCCGGGATTAATTTTTCAGCTAATGTTACATTGTAGTTTTCTACCATAACAACTTTTAAGTATGGAGAAACCTCAGGATCTTTGCTGATCAGCTCCTGTAAGCAAAGGATCAGATGAATGATATCTTTTGCAATGATATAAGCCGGGGCTGCCTTTGCACCGAAAATAACAGTGATCGGGCGAGCCGGTTTTTTGCCTGCTTTGATCTCAAAGTATTTGTGGATCACATAAAGTGCGTTCATCTGCTGTCTCTTATACTCGTGTAATCTCTTGATCTGGATATCGTAAATAGAGTTCTCATTTAACTCGATACCCTGTGTTTTTGCAAGATAATCTTTTAATTCTGCTTTCTTTGCATTTTTAACATCAAGAATCTTCTGCAATACTGTTTCATCATTTACAAATGCACCTAATTTTTCAAGTTCGGTTGCATCTTTCTTGAAGCCGTCACCGATCAGAGATTCAAATAATGCGGTGAGTTCCGGATCACAATGTAATAACCAGCGGCGGAATGTGATACCGTTTGTCTTGTTGTTGAACTTCTCAGGATAAATCTTGTAGAAGTTGTTAAGCTCAGAGTTCTTTAAGATCTCTGTGTGAAGGTATGCAACACCGTTGATGCTGTAACCGTAATGGATATCCATGTGTGCCATATGGACACGTCTCTCATCATCGATGATCGCTACGGATTTATCGTCAAATTTTTTCACAACACGGCTGTTTAATTCGTAAATGATCGGCATTAACTGTGGAACAGCCTTCTCTAAGAAATGGATCGGCCATTTTTCCAGAGCCTCTGCTAAAATGGTATGGTTTGTGTAAGCACATGTTTTGGATACAATATCAATTGCCTCATCCATTAAGATTCCACGTTCCATCAATAAACGGATCAGTTCAGGAATCACCATACTTGGATGTGTATCGTTGATCTGAACTACTGCGTACTCATTTAATTTGTGTAAATCGCCGCCTCTTGCAAGTGTCTCATCGATGATCAGTCTTGCTGCATTGCTTACCATGAAGTACTGCTGGTAAACACGGAGGATACGTCCCTTATCATCAGAATCATCCGGATATAAGAATAATGTAAGGTTCTTTTTGATGTCCTCTTTATCGAAATCAATTCCCTCACCAACCAGGCTCTCATCTACGGTCTCCACATCGAATAAATGAAGCTTTGTGGTACGGTTGTTATATCCTAATACATCAATATCGTACATTCTGGACTGCAGATTGAATCCACCGAACTGAATGGTGTATGCTCTATCTGTCTTTGTCAGCCAGCTCTCTTTCTCGATCCATGGGTTTGGAGTCTCATGCTGGAGATTGTTCTCAAATACCTGTTTGAATAATCCGTAGTGGTAATTTAAACCAACACCATCACCGTTCAAACCAAGTGTAGCGATAGAGTCAAGGAAACATGCTGCAAGACGTCCAAGTCCACCATTGCCCAAAGATGGTTCCGGCTCAACCTCCTCGATCTCTGCAAGGCTCTTGCCATTGTCTGCCAGTAATTTTTTTACATCCTCATAAATTCCAAGATTGATCAGGTTGTTGGATAATAATTTTCCGATCAGGAATTCTGCTGAAATATAATATAATTTTCTTTTTCCCTCGTTGCTGACTTTCTCCTCTGCCATTCCTTTTGTCATTTCAAGTAAAGAGAAATATAATTCTTCGTTACTGCACTGGGAAATTGCTTTTCCTGTTCTTTTTGTTACGATTTCCTGTAAATTCATGATTTACTCCTTTCCTTGCGCCTGTTGGCGAAAGCTTATTGTATTGTCCGCCGCATTTTCTGCCGCAGTTGTTTTCGTGTTTTTTCGTAAAACCGATGTTTTATGCTTAATATTATATTCAGGTACGCCATTTTATTCTTGTAATATTCCATACAAAAGTGGTACAATCCTATCATGTTATAAATGATGTATTGTTTTAACCTCTTTAAAATTGTGTAAACATAACAAAATGAGCACCTTGTTTTTGTGCACTTTTCAATCATGTTGTTTTATTTTCCAGATTGCAGCGCAAAGTGCATGTTTTCGGCACAATAAAATCATTACAAAGGAGTATGTATCTTATGAATATACTGGAATACGAAAATTATCAGGAAAAAATTTCCCATGGAAACCCTTTATTTCCATATATCACTTACCTGTGCTCGATCCCACTGGATTTTTCGTATGTGCCGATCCACTGGCATGACGAAATGGAGCTTATCTATATAAAGAAGGGGCACGGTATTATCACTGTGGACTTCACACAATATCAGGTCAGCGCCGGAACGCTTGCACTCATCATCCCGGGGCAGTTACACTCGATCGAACAATACGAAAATAAAAGCATGGAATATGAAAACATTATTTTTCATCCGCAGATTCTTTTATCCAAGCAGACCGACACCTGCAGCACCGACTATTTTTCCCCACTGATGGACGGAACACTCACGGTTCCGGTGCTCTATCAGCCCGGTGATCCCTATTATGGAGAGATTTCCGCCTGCGTCGATGCAAATGATGAGATCAGCAAAACTAATCCGCCAGCTTACCAGCTTTTCATCAAAAGCCAGCTTTTCATGCTGTTTTATATTCTCTTCAATAAGTGCAGTTCCAGAAATGCCCAGAAAAAAGATTACAAGTCCCTGGAAAAAATGAAATTGATCTTAAAATTTGTGGAAAATAATTACATGGAAAAAATTACGATCGAAGATGTGGCAAAAGAAGTCAGCTTAAGCCAGTCACATTTTATGAAATATTTTAAAAATACGATGGGAACGTCCTTTATCGACTATCTGAATGAATACCGGCTGACGATGGCTTCCAGACTTTTGATTTCCTCCGATTCTTCGATTTTAGATATCGCAGCGGAAGTGGGATTTGATAATCTTTCCTATTTTAACCGGTCGTTCAAAAAACGCTTCCAGCAGACCCCGAGGGAATACCGGAAGCGTTATGCACAGCCGTAACTAAGATTATCATATAACATAATATCCTACAATACCGCAGACGATTCCTGCCAGCGCGCCCACAATGATATCCTTTGGCTCATGCACTCCGACCAGCACGCGCACAATGCCCAGAAGCAAACCAATGATTCCGAGCAGTACCCCTGCTCCCGGATGCTCATAAAAAATCGTCATCGCAATAATAAAAACAGAAAATACATGCCGGCTTGGAAATGATTTTCCTTTTGTGTCTTTTTCCAGTACCGGCGGCATGTCAAATTTTTCATACGGTCTTGGCGCATTGATGATTTTCCGGACAACGGAAAGTCCCACGAAGGACACTGCCGGAACGAGTATCGCCCGCCAGAGCCACGGATTTTTGTCCGTAAACAGCATGAAAAGATAGAGCGGATACACGCAGAATACCAGTGCTGTCAGCATATGATTCAGACTCGTCACACGCTTCGCCCGTTCCTGATTGCTCCGAAGCGGTTCTGTAATTTTGATATACTGTTCTTTTGTCATGGCAAAAATCATATCCTTCCCGGTAATTGTTTTATCAATCTATGGTTTGAGATTATCTTAATATTACACTTCGCTTCCGATGACTGCAAGCACTGCCCCTATAAAAATAAAGAAATCAGACACATTAAAAATAATCCTCCGAAACCATTTCGGTCCGGTCTGAAACCGCACATAATCCACAACATGATGCTTTGTATAGCGGTCATACAAATTGCTCAGTCCGCCGCCGGCTAACATGGCAAGTCCCGTTTTTGTGAGTTTTTTTCCAGTCATCCGCATTGCAAAATAATAAACGACTACCACAAAAGCCATGATGACACTGTGTATCGCAGTCATGGCTTTCGGATGTTTTGCGAGAAGATTTAACGTTGCACCTTTGTTGTAGAACTTCTCTATGCAGATTATTCCACCGAGACGTGGATTTTTTACTTTTCTGGCGTATTTTTTATCAATATATTTTTTCAGAAAAAAATCAAGCGTAAAAATCGCTGCAGTGATTGCTAAATAGACCATGCCGCAGGCTCCCTTCTTCCTCTCTCCTGCACCCATTGTAGCACATATTTTTTTCATTAAAAACGTTTTTATACAAAAAAAACCAGGAAACCTTTGAGATTCCTCAAAAGCTTCCCGCCTCTTATCTGAACCAAATATAATTTTTCCTACCCCTTCACACTTCCAAGTGCAATTCCCTGCACGATATAGCGTGACAGGAACAAATAAACGATGATAACCGGGAAAATGGAGAATGCGATCCGCACTGCCTCGATCAGTGAAGTGATCAGTACATATACCAGAATTTCTGCGCATCCTCATTTACAGGTTCCACTGCTCCCGACTCTTTCACATCACCTGTTTTTCCGCAACCCGAAAAGACAAGCGCCATGCAGCCCAATAGCAGCACTGCTCTTTTCCACTTTTCCCTCATTTTTTTATCCAACATAAAAAACCTCCCTTTTCATTTTGTGTATTTATCCTAACAAATGAAAAGGAAGGCAAAAATCAAATTCTTGCACTAAATAACATGGATTGACGGCAGGCTCATAACCTAAACTCCGGGCTACGCCATGCTGTTGACTGTTTTATATTTATAAAGCATCTCCGCATGGTTCTGTTCTTCGATCTGAATGTCTGCCAAAAGTTTTCTGACACCCGGATCACCGAATGCAAACACTTCCGTATTGTAAGTGGAAGAAACAAGTTTTTCTGTTCCGATACAGTCTGTTGCAAGGAAACAGTCCGTTTTCTTATCTTCGGAAGGTGCCATGCTGTAGGTAGCAGCCGGGTTATAATCTTTTCCATCACTGTCGTTGCAGTCGCAGGAAGGAACTTTTCCAGACAACACCTGTGTCAGGGATTCTAAATGCTTCTGCTCTTTTCCATGCAGATCTGTGAACAGGTCAATGAGCACCTGATCTTTGGCAAGTTTACTGTATCTCTCGTATTTTTCCACGCAGCACTGCTCCTGTGTCTGTAAGTCTTTGATCACGGTTGTCTCTTTTTCGCTCAATATCATCTTTCTACCTCTTTCCGACGGATTTTAAAACCCGCACATTTTTTTCACGATGATATTATGAGTCATAAAAATGGTAATTATTCACTATTTCGTGAAAATCTGCTGCCCGGGCAGACAGACTGATAAATCTTTTTGGCGTCATTCCATATTTCTTTTTAAACTCCCGATGGAAATAAGACAAATTCGAAAATCCACAGGCGAGCGCCACCTCGAGCGTATTTGTCTCCCCATTTTCAAACTGGTCTGCCGCGCGCTCCAGACGCACATTTTTGATGTACTGCACGCATGACATTCCCATGTATTTTTTGAAAAAACGCATAAAATAATACTCACTGAAAAAACAGATTCCGGCAAGTCCTGAAATCGTCAGTTCCTCCATATAGTGTGCATCGATATAACTTAAAACTTCTTTTAACTTTTTCGCATGTTCTGTCAAAATCGCATCTGCCTCTGTATTCCGGGTACAATATGGAATCAAAGCCGCCACAAACTGCAACAGATATGACTTGATAGCAATCTCGTATCCGGGTGTTTTTTTGTCATACTCCGTGTTTATATCCTCAAACAGATCTGCTGCCTTTTCGTAAAGCGGATGTCCTTTTTTGATTACAAACGGCGGGATCAATTTCTGGTTCATCAGTGGATTCAAATACCGGATGGCACAGATATCCGCAGCCTTTGCACCAAGAAAATCCATATGAAACACATACGTTTCCGACTGCATGCACTCCTCTTTTTCATTGGAAATCGCATGCAGCACCGCAGGCGGAATAAAAATCAGATCTCCCTCTTCCACATCATAAGTTTCAAGATGGATCTGATATGTGCAGCTTCCCTTCCCAATCCGTGTAAATTCTGCCTCCTCATGCCAGTGCGCCGTGACATAAGGATACTCTTTCCATAACGGCGTCACATATTTTTGCAGCGGAAAAATTTCTTCGCCGTGTCTGGCGTTCTCATGCTGGTCTAAGGATAAAGTTATTTTTTCTTTCATTGTATTGATTCCTCTTTAACATCATTGAAACAGATGGCAAACACCTTCTAAGCTGTCTTAATCCACATCAGCATAGCAGTTTTGTGCAATATTTTCTTATATTTATACAAGATTTTTCGTTTCTTCTATTCTATTATAACAGTATCATACAATCAAGTGTAGGAACTGCGAAACTCAAAGTTGTGTAAATTTAATTGTGAAAAATTAACAAAAGCTTGAGAAAACACTGGGGAGCAGAAATCGAACAAGTTCGATTGGCACTTAGAAGGTAGGCACGACATTAGTCGTGACTAGCTTCTTAGTACCGTTACCAGCGACACGTAGCGAAAGCGTGTTTTTGAAAATTTTGTTAATTTTGAACAATTTTAATAAACCAAAAAATGAGTTTCGCACCCCAGAATCAAATGAAAGAAAAGGAGCATTTATGAAAAGAAAATGGTGGCACAATAAAGTAGCTTATCAGATTTACCCAAAAAGTTTTTTGGATACAAACGGAGATGGAATCGGTGACTTAAAGGGAATCATCTCAAAACTGGACTATTTGAAAGAACTCGGAATCGACATCATCTGGCTCTCCCCGGTTTACGAATCCCCTTTTGTCGATCAGGGATATGACATTTCCGATTACTATAAAATTGCAGAACAGTTTGGCACAATGGATGATTTTGACACCCTTGTCGCCGAAATGAAAAAACGCGGTATGCATCTGATCATGGATCTTGTCGTCAATCACTGTTCCGACAAACACGAATGGTTTCAGAAAGCACTCGCCGACCCGGACGGTCCTTACGCCGGCTACTTCTATTTCCGCGAAGGAAAAGACGGCAAGGCACCAAGCAATTACCGCTCCAATTTTGGTGGACCTGCATGGACAAAAGTTCCCGGCACAAATAAATATTATCTCCATACCTTTGCGAAGGAACAGCCCGATTTAAACTGGGAGAACCCGGTCGTCCGCAAAAAAATCTATGAGATGATCAACTGGTGGTTTGAAAAAGGCATTTCCGGTTTCCGTATCGATGCCATCATCAATATCAAGAAAAATCTTGATTTTCCATCCTTCCCGGCGGACGGTGATGACGGACTTGTCTCCTGCGATAAAATGTTAGCTTCCGCACATGGAATTGGCACATTTTTAGAGGAAATGAAACATGAAACATTTGACAAATACGACGCTTTTACGGTCGGCGAAGTATTTCATTTAAAAGAGGATGAACTGCGTGAATTTATCGGTGAGGACGGTCATTTTTCCACCAAATTTGACTTTTCCGCCCATGTGCTTTCCTATGGGGAACACGGCTGGTATGATGCTCCTGCCCTCGATTTCAACCGGTGGCGCACTGCCCTTTTTGACACCCAGAAAGCAGACCTTACCGTTGGCTTTGAGGCAAATATTATTGAAAATCACGATGAGCCACGAGGTGCTACACACTATCTTCCTGCACACGCCAGAAATGAAGCCGGTGTGAAAATGCTTGCAGCTACTTACTTTTTACTGCGCGGAATTCCTTTTATCTATCAGGGACAGGAAATCGGCATGACAAACTGTGTCCGAAACGATATTTCCGAATACGATGACATCAGCACCAAAGATCAGTATCTGGCTGCTTTAAATGCCGGATGTTCGAAAGAGGCAGCACTTCATGCCTGCTATGAAAACAGCCGTGACAATGCAAGAACCCCTATGCAGTGGGACAATTCCCTGCACGGCGGTTTCACCACCGGAACCCCCTGGCTTGCGGAGAATCCAAACTATACAAAGATCAATGTAACAGACCAGCTGAACCGGTCAGATTCCGTTCTCTCTTTTTACAAAGAACTGATCGCACTCCGCAAAGCACCGGAATACGTGGAAACCTTCACTTACGGAACGTTTGCCGCTGCTTATGAAGATGTGGACCATATGTTTGCATACTACCGCACCAACGAAGAAACCGGACAACGCATTCTGATTGCCGGAAATTTCGGCACAGACACCGTGACACTGCCGCTTGAAAAACAGGCTGACCGTGTACTTCTTACCAATGGAAAAGCTGTGGATGAAATTTTAAATGGAAACAGTGAAAGTGCTTCGCTTGTATTGGGAAGCTGCGACTGTGTTGTTTTATTATTAGGTCCATAAAATTTTCTTTTTCCTTGACAAATCATTTTTTTCATGCTTATAATAGCGTTAATTGAAGCAGAACACAGGCTTTGACGGGAAGAAGTACAGTTAAGCGGAAGATACAGAAAGCTGCCGGCTGATGAGAGGCGCATCGGAATCTTAATTCGAATACATCCCCGAGCTTCACACCGAATTTGTTTTTGATCATTCGATATCTTGCAATAGTAGGCTGTGACGTAGTGGCGCACGTTAACCGCGCCGGAGTGTTGTCGGACACTCACGAAGGTAGGCAGTGCGAGCTGCTTATGAAATAAGGTGGTAACACGAGTTTAACCCTCGTCCTTTTATAAGGACGGGGGTTTTTGCGCGTATTAAATGAGCAGTGCCGTCTGAGGAAAGAACAAAATGCTGTGCTTGCACAATGCATTTTGTGATTTTCTTAGACGATAGGGCGAAGCCCGCGAACGAGAGAGCTTCGCTCTCGAGTGGGCACTGCGGATTTTAATCGTTCACTCAAAAAAAGAAAGGAACCCAGCAAAATGACATTATACGACGAATTAGTTGCCCGCGGACTGATTGCGCAGGTAACAGACGAAGAAGAAATCAAAGATTTGATCAACAACGGAAAAGCAACTTTTTATATCGGATTTGATCCGACAGCAGACAGCCTTCACGTAGGACATTTCATGGCACTCTGCCTGATGAAACGTCTCCAGATGGCAGGAAACAAACCAATCGCTTTAATCGGTGGCGGTACCGCAATGATCGGTGACCCGTCCGGACGTACCGACATGCGTCAGATGATGACACCGGAAACGATCCAGCACAACTGTGACTGCTTCAAGAAACAGATGAGCCGTTTTATCGATTTTTCTGAAGGAAAAGCATTGATGGTAAATAACGCTGACTGGCTGATGGACTTAAATTACATTGATGTTCTCCGTGAAGTAGGCGCTCATTTCTCTGTAAACCGTATGCTCACTGCTGAGTGCTACAAACAGCGTATGGAGAAAGGCTTAAGTTTCCTGGAGTTCAACTACATGATCATGCAGAGCTACGATTTCTACACCTTATACCAGAAATACGGCTGCAACATGGAGTTCGGCGGCGATGACCAGTGGAGCAACATGTTAGGAGGTACTGAGCTGATCCGCCGTAAACTCGGAAAAGACGCTTACGCTATGACTATCAACCTTCTTTTAAATTCTGAAGGCAAAAAGATGGGAAAAACACAGTCCGGCGCAGTATGGCTTGATCCTGAGAAAACTTCTCCATTCGACTTCTTCCAGTATTGGAGAAACGTTGCAGACTCTGACGTATTAAAATGCATCCGTATGCTGACTTTCCTTCCATTAGAGGAGATCGATGCAATGGAAAGCTGGGAAGGTGCACAGCTCAATCAGGCAAAAGAAATCCTTGCATTCGAGCTGACCAAATTAGTTCACGGGGAAGAGGAAGCATCAAAAGCAAGAGAAGCTTCCCACGCACTTTTTGCCGGTGGCGGAGATTCCGCACATATGCCAACGGTAGAGTTATCCTCTGCTGATTTTGCAGACGGCGATATGGATATCCTGTCTCTTCTCGTAAAAACAGAGCTCGCTCCATCCCGTTCCGACGCAAGACGTGCCGTAGAACAGGGCGGTGTCTCAGTTGCAGACGAGAAAGTAACCGATATCAAGACCGCTTACAATGCAGATTCCTTCGGCGCAGATGGACTTGTTGTAAAACGTGGTAAAAAGAAATTCGTGAAAGTAATCGTAAAATAATGAACTGTATCATAAGAAATGCACAAATGAGCGACTATGACTCCGTCGTCCGCATCTTAAATCAGGGGCAGGCGCTTCATATAAACTGGCGTCCCGATATTTACAAACCCAATGATGCGCTTCTGCCAAAGGCAGTATTTGAGGAAATCGTAAAAGGCGATACTTTCTATATTGCAGAAAATGAAGGAAATGTGATCGGAATTTTAGAACTTATCTTCCGGCATATTGAATCTCCTGCACAGGTGACACGGGACATTGTTTTTATCGACACAATGGCGGTTGACGAACCTTACCGCGGCATGGGTGTCGGACATCTTTTCTTTGAAAAAGTAAAAGAGATAAAAGCAAAAAAAAGGCTGGATGGCATTGAACTTCAAGTAAATGCTAAAAATCAAGCCGCTTACGAGATGTACTGTAATTACGGATTTACGGAAAAATCCATTAATATGGAATTACTGTAAAAACTATATTTACCTAAAAAAGGACACATACCTCTGATGCTATTACGCATTATCTGGTATGTGTCCTGGTTTTTATCTTCTTTTTATTTTATTGGTTGACATAATTTTTAATCCACTTTACTGCATAAAGAGGAATATTCGTCATCCAATCCTGCTCTCTATAATCCGACATTGATGTTCGGACTGCATAAGATGGTTGATACTTTTCACAAAAAGCTTTCAAACTCTTTGCTTTCAGATTTTCTTCCGCCTTTACTTCAATTGGAATAACAGATGTTTTTCCCTGAACTAAAAAATCAATCTCTCCCTTGGAATTTTGCGTTGAATAATAGTAAGGTATCACTCCGACATCTGATATTAACTGCTGCAATATATACTGCTCTGTCAGTGCTCCCTTAAATTCAGTAAAAATCTTATTTCCTTCTATAATCACTTTTGCATCCAGATCTGTCATCGCTATGAGCAATCCAATATCCACTAAAAAAAGCTTAAAAGCATCAAAATCAATATATGCTTTCAATGGAAGATCCGGTTTTTGAATCCGCTGTACTTTATGAATCAATCCACAATCCAATAACCATTGAATAGCCAGCTCAAAATCCTTTGCCCTGCTCCCCTCGCGTACCTGTCCATAAATATATTTTTTATTCTCTTTTGCAAGCTGCATCGGAATCGAATTCCACACAAGATTCAGTCTTGGAACAAGCTTTATTTCAGCATGTTTTGAAAAATCCTGCTGATAATAGTTAATAAGATTTTTCTGAATCGCACGAACACGATTATAATCCTTTTTTTCCGAAAAATCTTTTACCACCTCTGGCATCCCACCTACAAAATAGTATTCCCTTAAACGTTCTATATATTTTGTTTTGAACACTGTTACCATCTGCGTATCACAACTGTCTAACATGGAAACAAATTGTTTCTCTCCCATTGCGCACAAAAATTCCCTGAAATTAAGCGGATACAAATCAAGAAAATCTACCTTCCCAACTGGAAATGACGTACCTTGGTGTAATGCAACTCCAAGAAGTGATTCTGCTGCAACAATTGCATACTGAGGTGCATTTTCATAAAAATACTTTAATGATGTAAGTGCTTTTGGTACTTCCTGAACTTCGTCGAAAATGATCAGCGTATTCTCTGCCTCAATAGAAACTCCTGTCTCAGCACTGATCGATAAAACCAGTCTTTCAATGTCTAAATCTCCTTCGAATACCTGTTTCATACGGGCATTATTATCAAAATTAACATAGGCTGTCTTCTCAAAATACTGTTGACCAAATGTCTTCATGATCCATGTTTTTCCGACCTGTCTTGCCCCGCGGATAATCAATGGTTTTCTATTTTCATTTTCTTTCCATTCTTTCATTCGTGATAATGCAAATCGTTCCATGAGCCTTCCTCCAACTCCTATATTCTATAAGCATCCATTAAATTATTTCCATATATCTGCATTATAAAATTGTACCCTGCTGGTGTCAACATTATTAAGGACGTAAATATGTATTTACGTAGCACTTTTAAGGACGAAAAATGTACAAATACATCATTTCCAAGTACCGCCGGAATGTGTACCTTCCATAAATAAATTAAAGGAACCATCAAGCATATAAAGAAGTTCATAATTTTTGTGCTTATGTGCCATTTCTACCGTATCATATATAATTCTGGTATCAATAAATCTATCCTTTTATCCGAGAACAGTTCTTTAAACTTTTTGAGACTTTTACCGGATGTATTGGCTTCAGATTTAACCTCAATCGAAAATAGGAGCAGTGCGATTGAAAAAATCCAATCGCACTGCTCTTATTTCTTCTCTCCGCCAACCTTGCGGAAGTTATTGAAATCATTCACGACTTCCCGAACGCACCAGACCAGTGTATCGAATGCGCCCGCCTCATACAGATTGATCAGGATCATACCGACCGGGATTGCAAGGATCATCCCCACAACACTGCCAACCCTGTAACCGATGAACATGAATAACAGCGATGCAAACGGATCAAGTCCTACGGAATCGCCGATCAGCTTCGGCTGTACGATCTGGTGCACGACAAGAGAGACCACATATAAAACGATCATGCCAACCGCCATCTTGTAATCTCCGGTAAAAAGTTTGATAACCGCCCACGGACAGAGCACTGTTCCCGTTCCAAACACCGGAAGCATATCCAGAAACGCAATGCCAAAGGCGATCAGCCATGCAAAATCTACCCGGAGGATCAAAAGGCCGATCAGAAGAATGACATAAATAACGCCCATGATCTTAAACTGTGCTTTAAAATAGCCTCCTACCGCATGCACAAGCTGTTTATAGATGCGTTCTGTTTTTGCAAGAAATCCGGCAGATAAATGTTTCTCCACCCCGGTGATCAGTTTGTCTTTATCTGCAATAAAAAAATATGCTGCAAGCAGTCCTACGACTATGCCAACGATCGTATCCGGCAGGCTTTTCGCAAATTCTCCGATTGCCCCAAGCGTTGCAGAATCTGAGCTGGACACAAAATTTGTCAAAAAATCCTGAATTGCAGTTCCGATGGCGCTTAAATCCACATTCTGCGTAAATGGCAGTTTTTCCAGCAGCTGCTGCAGCTGATTGATTGCCTCGGAAAATTCGGTTCCGGCATTGGCAGACATCGTTGGCAGATACGCCATAAATGCTCCGATTCCTTTCGCAAGGACTGCCCCTGCGCCATAGCAGGCCAGCACTACCAGTCCGATGACCAGCACGATCATGATGACCGAACCATATTTCCGGTTAATTTTGATCCGTTTCTCCAGAAACTTCACCATCGGATTTGCAATCATCGCAAAAATCATTCCCACCACAAACGGCATAAAATAGATCAGCAATTTTGGAAGAAATGCGAACACAAAAATCAACAAAAACACTGCCCAAAGCAGATTGCATGCAATTTTTAAATATTTTGTCCTGAAATTGCTCATAACTTCTCTTTTTCCTCTCGATCAAAAATCTTTTCCATAGATTATTTTCCATAAATTGCTTTCTATTTTAACACATTCTTTTTTTGAAAAAAATATATTCCCGAATCTTTTATACTTTCTTTACCAAATCTTTATTTTTCCGCCATAAGAGCTGCTCCGTGTCCTACAAATAGAGTTTAAATTTTCTTTTTTACAAGAAAATGGTTTGCAGCCGTAACCCCGGCTCCTGCCAACAAAAGAAAATAGAAGTTCAGTCCCCTGCTGATCAGCATAGATGGGATCAGACTGCCCTTAGAAAATACCGGTGCAAAGACTGACCGATACATCAGTTCGGTGATTCCCTGCGCTCCCGGCAGCGGAAGCATATCCACCGCAATGTAGACCGATGCCTGTAATAGAACTACCTCCTGTATTGAAGTCCCCGCCTGTCCAAGTCCGAGATATACCATATAAGTAAGCAGAAATACACTACACCTCTGCAAAAACGTCACGGCGATGACCACTATTAATTTTCCCGGATGCTGCTTCAGCCAATCCACGGCATTTCTATAGTTTCCCGTAAATGTCTGCACCTTATCCATGCGCTGTGGATTTGCTTTCCAGATGTCGAGCCGGATAAACTGCTTTTCCACCCACGCCCAAACGACAATCATCCACTGTGGAAAAAGCATTGCGGCAAGTACAACTGCAACGGCAACCGTGTTCAGCGCAAGCCCCAGCAAATATAATGGAAAAAAGGACTGCAGCTCTGTTTTCAATGCGCCGCCGCAAAAAAGTAACATTCCGACACCTAAAACTACCAACACAATTTTATAAATTACTGCCACCGTCATAAGCACTATGGTACTGTCAGAACCTTTGTTTCCATCTTTGTTCATATAATAAAGCTGCACCGGCTGCCCACCTGTTGCGGATGGTGTGATGCCCGAATAAAAAAATCCAATAAACGAATATTGGATACAACGCCACAGAGAACATACCTTTTCTTTTCCAACAACACAGAGAACGGTTGTCTGACTGTCTGCTTTTTTTCGCATGGATGTGAGCAGATACCAGATCATGCTGCCCTCTGCGCAGACAAAAAATAACGCCAGTCCTGCCGCTGCAATCAGGTACGGAACTGACATATTTTTTACTGCCTGATAAATTTCTGACAGATTCTGTCCATGGAGTAACGTATAAAAAGTCAAAAACATAATTCCAAGAAACAAGACTGTCTGCAAGATTTTCTTTTTCATATCCACGTAGCCACCTTTCCTCTTTTTTGGACAGAACTGTTACGCAATTTTTTCAACAGCACAAACCGTTTCTTCCTGCACAGACATTTCCACTAATTCTCTCAAACTTCCTTCAAAAATCCGTTTCCGTCCAAATTTTTCCATGAAATCCTTTGGTGTCACAAGGGAAAAATGTTTTTCCCAATGACAGACGCCGTACTCCTCTAATACCCGTGCCACGTAGGAAGAACAGGTGTAATGGTTTTCCTGGTAAAATGGAATGTTCCACAAAATAAATGGTAATCCTGCAACTGCATAATGATAATGAAATCTTTCCTGCATAGCCAGACGCAGTTCCTGACGGATTGCCTCCTTTTGTACAAGCGAACACTCAATACTACACACCATATAATCAGCCGTTGGAAACACCGTTAAGATTTTTCTTTTATCCTCTTTTTCAAATCCGGCAAACAGCGGAACCGCAGGATTTCTGCGTCCCACACTGTATGCCTCCTCAAGTTCCGCATCCATCGAAAGAACCACATGAATGTACTTCTGTTTGATGACCTGCCGTATCATTCCGGCAAAAAATCCCGGTGTATCTACAAATGCAATATAAATCTGTGCCATATCTTTATTCCTCTGTACTTTTTTCTTATCACTGGAACTGATAAATTTTTCTTGCCATGCGGTAGCCGCCGACTGTGATTTTTCCACCTAATCTTCCCGGCAGATAAGTAAGACCGCTTAAGGTAGAACATCTTAACCGGTAATAAAGTATCCTGTCATAATCCTTCACCTGCTCCCACATCCTTTTACGTTTCTGGAACGCCTCCTCTGTTTTGATCAGAAGAAGATGGATTGAAGAAATGGACAACATGATTGAAATATTGCGCATCATGTAAACGGCCAGTTTTGGATACATTTTTTTCACTTCTCTTAAATCCACACTTTTTGCAACAAGCTCTGTCACGCGGATCTGCTGGTCGATACGCTTCATCAGGACTTTCTCGTTGACCGACTGATCTTCCCTTCCAAGGTAGTAATGATACAGGTCAATATCCATGTAGTAGAGATTCTTCGCATACGGAAGCGGCTGATAGGAAAACAGGTTATCCACATAAAACGTGTGCTCCGGCAGTTTTACCCCCGACTGTCTCAATACTTTCGTCTGAAACATAAGTGCATGCATAATCAAATACTGCGATGGATGAAAATGTCCGATTGTGTTCCAGTTGCACATTTTTTCAGTTGGAAATACATTTCTGTAATTCATCGGTTTCTGGATTCCCTCATCCAGATGATCGTACACATAATTACAGATGATCAGATCCGGGAACTGTGCGACTTCAAAACTTTTTATTTTATCTAACATTTTCAGATAAGCATCACGGTCGAACCAGTCGTCGGAATCCACGACTTTATAATAAAGTCCATGCGCCAGCTCCAACCCTTTGTTCACACCGGAACCATGACCGCCGTTTGGCTTATGCACCGCTTTTACAATGTTTGGATAAAGCATTTCGTATTCATCTGCGATCGCACCTGTCCGGTCGGAAGAACCATCGTCAATAATGAGGATCTCGACATCCTCGCCGCCCACCAAAAGTGAATCCACGCATCTTCGCATATAATTTTCTGAATTGTAACATGGGATTGTAAATGTGATATATTTCATTTGGAATGACCTCCGCTATACTCTGTAACATTTTTACTGTTAACGAGTATAACGGTTCATTCTTAAAATACACATGGATTATTCTAAAGAAAAGGCAAAGATTACCTATACAAAATGTTAAATCTTCAATAATTTGATCATAAACAGCCAGACCAGTCCATAATAAGTAACCACTGCTACCAGATCATTCACGGTTGTGATAAGTGGTCCTGACGCGACCGCCGGATCGACTTTGATCTTATGGAAAAGCAGTGGGATCGTTGTTCCGACAAGGCTCGAGATCACCATCGCAAGCATTAAGGAAACTCCCACACAGCCTGAGATCAAAAACGAATAGGAAAGCGCATTTCCTTTTATGAAACACACATAGAGTCCGATAAATACAAATGCCATAATTCCAAGAAACAGTCCATTTGCAAAACCAATGCGCATCTCTTTCAAAATCAGTCCAAACTTATCTTTCCGGTTTAAATTCTCATCCATCAGCACACGGATCGTCACCGCCAGCGACTGGGTTCCGACATTTCCTGCCATATCTAAAATCAATGACTGGAAACACATCACAATCGGGATCACTGCAACGACCGTCTCAAAAATTCCGACAACCGAAGATACCACCATTCCCAAAAACAGCAGGATGATCAGCCACGGGAGACGTTTTTTCATACTCTGAAACGTTGTCTCCTCCAAATCTTCTTCTGCAGTAAGACCGGCTAACTTCGCATAGTCCTCTCCCATCTCTTCATCCACGGCTTCCACGATGTCGTAAGCTGTGATGACTCCTAAGATTTTTCCTTCCTCTGACAATACCGGAATGGAATCCTCTGCGTAGTCTTTTAACCGTTCGATACACTCACTGATTTTCTCATGTGCTCCCACATACGGATAGGAAGTCGAGATCAGATTGTCCAGATCCTGATAATCTCTTGCCACGATCAGGTCTTTTAAGTCGATCGCTCCATAATACTGCTCATTTTCATCTACTACATAGATCGTTGAGATATTATCGTTCTCTCCCGCCTGACGGATCAGCTCATGCGTTGCATGACGGATGTTCAGATTCTTTCCTATGACGATAAAATTCGTTGTCATTTTGCTGCCGATCTCATCATCTTCATAAGATAAAATCAGTTTTACATCTTTTTCCGCATCATCATCCAGCAGATCGACAATCCTGGTCTTGGTATCCGCATCCAGATTCTCCAGAACATCGACCGCATCATCGGAATCCATCTCCGAAATGACCCTGGCGGCATTTTCCAGGTTGATCTCCTGCAAATACTCTGCCGCATCCTCGGTATAGGAAAGGATTTCCGCAATATACTCCTCTCCAAGCAACGGATAGAGTTTTTTTCTTTCCTCCGGTGTCATCTGCTCCATTGCATCCGCAATGTCGCTCTCATGATAATCGGAGATTTTTTCGAGCAATTCTTCTTTTCCAAGATTGCTTCGGAATAATGTTAATAATTCTTCTACATAAGTCGGTTCTTTTAATACTTCTTTTTGCATTTCTGCCTCCTGTTCTCCCTGAAAAAAGGGCATAAAAAACCACCGCTTTACTTCCAAGCAGCATGTGTAAGTTCCTGCTGTTATAGTTCATGACAATAGATTGTCCGCGAAGCGTGCACTCTATTGTATAGGCATGTAAACCGGTGGTTTCAGAAGGCATATTCTATTATCACAGAGGTCAGACGCCCACAGACATCTGCCCTGTGCCAAAGCATTCAGAAAATCCATCGGTTTTGTTCTTTCGCCCCGCACTATCACAACTGTCCATGAATGTCACCTCCTAAAAAATTTCCATTGCTATTATATAATCGTGACCGGAAATGGTCAACTCATTTCTGCCTCATTTCTATCTGTCTTTCATAAATGCTTCGATCTCGTCCGGATCACGGATAATTGCCTCTGAGAGACACTCACAGCCGTTCTCTGTGATCAGAAGATCATCCTCGATACGGATTCCGATTTCCCATTCGTCAATGTAGAGTCCCGGTTCATCAGTAATGATGGCACCCGGTTGTAATGTTTCATTGCTAGCCGCTGTGACATCATGCACATCGATTCCAAGATGATGGGATACGCCATGCATATAATAAGTATCGATCTCGTCCTCTTTTTCGATCAGACCGAGGTTCATGCAGCCTGCTGCAAGCACTTTCTTGGCAATCTCATTTAACTCTTTTAGCGTCATGCCCGGTTTTGCAGTCTTTACGACCTCACGGTTTGCAGCTAAAACAATGTCGTAAACCTGTCTCTGGCGCTCTGTGTATGTACCGTTTACCGGATAAGTTCTTGTGATATCTGCGCAGTATCCGCGGTATTTTGCCCCGAGATCCATCAGCAGTAAAGAACCATCCTCACAAATGTCAAGGTTTGTGTCGTAGTGAAGCATGGTTCCGTTCGCACCGCTTCCTGCGATGGTAGGGAATGCAGTTCCCTCCGCTCCGTTATAGCGGATCATGTATTCAAAATCAGCCTGTGCCTGATATTCTGCCATTCCCGGCTCTAAATGTTTCATCACATACTGCAATGCTTTATCGGTAATGCCGATCGCCTCCCGCACAAGTGCTACTTCATCCCCGTCTTTCTGCATACGCAGTTCTGCGATCACCTGCGAAATATTTTTCACTGCATGTCCCGGATATTTTTCTGCAAATTCTTTTGCTTTGATCATATTGTAATCCGGCATGTCCTCAAACTGATATCTGTAACAGTCAAAATACAGGCTGTCGATATCTTCCCTTGCCATCATGCGGTCAACAGCGCCATCAAAAGAATCTAAAAACATCACATTATCGATACCTGAAATCTCTTTTGCCTCATCCACTGTCACTTTTCTTCCGTACCAGCGCTCCTGTGTCGGGTCTGCTTCTTCGATAAATAAAATCACCTGCTCCTCTTTCAATGTCTTTTTCATCAAAAGAATCATATGGTCTCTTCTTAATCCTGTCAGATAAAAAAAGTTTCTGTCTGCCTCAAATGGTGCATATTCATCTGCACTCACATGGCTCTCAATCCCGGAAAATAAGATCAACGCTGACTGTCTCTCCATTTTCTCAAAAACCTGTTTTCTTCTCTCTGCAAAATTCATGGTTGTTCTCCTCTTTTTTCAATCATCTATTGACAGAAACTCAAATCGTATTTTCTGTCATAATAAAGGCAGGTTCTTTCATCTCTGAAAAAGCCTGCCCGAAAAACTTATTGGTTGTCACCTATGCCTCTGCGCTCATCTGGATTCTCGTTGTGATCTCTTTTACTTCAGCCATCAAAGCAGAATACATCTCCATCTCAATTCCAACCGGCGACATATGCGGATGCTCCTGTTTCATACGGTATGCCTGTACCAGTAAACTTCTCTTCACATCTTCAAGTTCTAAAAGCTGCTCTCTGCTCATAACCAATCTCCCACATAACATATTTTCATTTGCAGTGCACTATATCTCGTACGTGCGCCTCAACTATAATAGCATATATGGTAGATTTTAGCGCATGAAATTCATCGGCAAAAGTAACAATATTTTTTCTGACATTTGGCACATTTGTCTATTGCCTGAAAAATTTTCATCACTTTTTACAATTGCATCAGCGTTTGCAGTGCCTCATTTTCTACAATACATTTTCCGTGTTCTTTTATAAATGCAATTTGTCCGACCTCAGCATAACGGCAATTGTTATATTCTACAATTGTAAACGCAAATGGCCGTAATTCTTCCCTTGAAAAATGGATCAGATCCATCACAAGATAGTATTTTTGCTGGAATTTATAAAGACTGCTTGTAGGCATTTTTTGTGTAAATGGTGCCAGACGGATCAATCGCAGCATTTCATCCAGACTGGAAAACTCCAGACTAAACGGAACCGATGTCTCAAAAATTTCATTGTCCTCTTTCTGCTCAGTACCATTTGCATCTTCTGTCTCTGTCTTTTTTGCATCCTGGCTGTGCTTTGCCTTATATTTTTCGAGGAAATCATCGATAGCACTCTGTTTTTCCTCTTTATTCATCTGCCGAAATTCCGATAATTTTTCCGGTGCGAGCTGGTTCATCAGCTGTCCGACCGTATCCACAAGATTCTTAAAACTCATCTCGGAATCTCCGCCAAACGTGATCGCCATGCTGTGATCCTGCAAAAGTTCTGCCTTCACTACCGGTGAAATATTCTGCATACTGATATTGCCCTGCTCCTCTACCAGTTCCACCACCGCACGCATAAACTCCTGCGTCACCTCGGTATTTCCAATAATCTCATCAATATTGTATCCCATTTCACGGATTTCTTCTTCAGACAGTGCACATCTGATCTTATTTTCACCTAATCTCTCAATTTCCATATGTATTACCTTCTAAAACATCTTTCCGATGCTTTGCAATCCAAAAATACTTTATACCTTTCGAAAGGCTTTGCATTCTTGGAATGCTGTTTCTTCTTATAAAGAATATGTTGTTATTTTCACAGCTATTATCCTATTTTTTTATGCATTTGTAAATAGGGTTTCGATTCCACATATCTGCCACAAAATAGGTCAATGCTGTCCATGTATACACGGAATAGAAAATGCCGTACTCATCAACACCGTCCTTTAAAATTTTCTGCGCCTGCTCTTTTGTCAGAAAAGAAAAGCCGTCAAAACACTCGCTTCCCTCTGCACCGTCCTGTGACATACCTGTCAGAGTATCCCGGTTTAACACGATTTTCACAAGTGCGTTGCTCTCATCCGTCATTCCCGGTGTGCTGAAAAGGCATGGATTGACCACTTCCAGTTCATCCGTATCCAAAACCTCTATTCCGGTCTCTTCCCGCAGTTCTCTTTTTGCAGTCACAAGCAATGGTTCATCTTCCACCTTATCTGCCGGATCGATCAGTCCCGCCGGGACACTCAGCAAAAATTGTCCTGCCGGATACCGGAATTCACGATTCAGCAGGAGCTTGGGCTCACCGTTGGATGGATTCCAGATCGTGATGCAGCTCACCGCATCCGGAAGCATATTTTGAAATTCTTCCGTAGACTTCACTGCCACCAGATCATCTGCACTCCGTCTTGTTGCATTATAGTAATGCCTGCCTCCGGCATACTGAAGATCAAATACTTTGATAAACTTTGTTTCCAACAGCGTTTTTATATTCTGTTTTGTGATTTTGGGACGCATAATAAACTTCCTTCCTTAACCGATGATTGCGAAACTCCTTTACACAATACTTTACATTGTTCTATATTCAGGAATTTTATAAAAATATACTCTGTTTCATTTTTACAATAATTTACACCCGATAGCGGTTCAGGCAGGAATATATCTCCTGAATTCTTGGGATTGCGTATCCACCGGAGATAACGCCATGCTCTGCGGCAAATACCATTCCTTCCTGCTCTAACTTTTGTTCTAACCACTGTGCCGTTTCTGAAATGGTACGCTTTCCATCCACCAGATGTTCCACAGTATATTTCAAAAGCAGTCCCAGTGCCGCCGTCTGCTCGCTGTCGATCAACTGTTCGATATAGCGCAGGTCGACATTCTGTTTTCCAAGCATAAAGCCATCCACCCCAAGCGTCTTTACCTTCAAGCGCTCCGGCTCGCCTTTTTTCACTTCTCCGCTCCGGTAGTCCCTGCGTTTTACCGCTCCATTCCTGTCTTTTTCCATGACACGGTGGCTATCCGGTAAAACAAATGTTTTTGCTGTCTCCTGCGCAATCGGAAATTGTCCACACAGTTCCTTCGCTTTCTCTGTGATATCCACAGGTTCGTACTGATCCATCTGGATCACAGTGTCTGCAATGTGGAAAAATGCCCCTGAACTTCCCGCAACCAGAATGGTGGAAATTCCTGCTTTTTCATACAGATCCCTTGCTCTGGACAAAAACGGTGTGATCGGCTCTTTGTCCGGACTTACTACTTTCTGCATAAAGGCATCCCTCACCATAAAATTAGTTGCAGAAGTATCCTCATCCAGCAAAAGCAGTCTGCTGCCGGCCTCAACCGCTTCCACGATGCCAGCCGCCTGGGACGTGCTTCCACTCGCATCAGCAGTCGAAAAATCCTTCGTATCCCTGCCGTTTGGAAGATCATTGATAAACATGGAAATATCTACATTTTTGATAAATCTTCCATCCTCGGAGCGAAGTTTCTGAGCCGTTTCATCTGCGATCACATACTCCCTACCATCTCCGGCAATGTGATTGTATATACCTAATTCCAATGCATTTAAAAGCGTAGATTTTCCATGATAACCCCCACCTACGATCAGGGTGATTCCTTTGGGAACTCCCATTCCTGTAATCTTACCCCGGTGCGGCAGTTCTAATGTCACGCGCATTGTTTCCGGAGAAACAAATTTTACAGACTGCTTCATTGGCTTGGAAGAGATACCGCTCTCCCTTGGCAGCACAGAGTCATCCGCCACAAACGCAGCCAGCCCAAGTTCTGGCAGCTTCTCACGGATTGCCTGCTGATCTTCTGCCAGTTCCACAACCTCTTTTACTTTTTGCGCATTCAGATTTTTATAATAAAAAGACTGCTCCACGCACTGTGGCAGATATTCAAATAAGATTTTTTCGAGTTCTTTTGCATTAATCGTTCTTCCATTTGCAGGAAACCCGACTGCAAATCTGGCGGTGATCTCTTTTTCACTGATTTCACATGCTGTCCTCTGCAGCACTTCCTGTCCGCAGTGTGTCACTGAGATCAGCCCGCTTTTCCCGGATCCCTTCGATTTAAAGTTGAACTGATTCACTTTTGCCGCAAAATTGCGAAGCAGTTCATCCGCCAACGCGGTTCTTGTCAGCTTATCTTTCATTGCAAATGCCGGGAATCCGGCTGCCTTCGCATCCACTGTCACCCTCACATCCGATGGCGCCGCAAACGGATCGCCCTGCACATGGTCAATCGACAATATGTATTTGGGAAACTGGTAACTTCCGCGCAGGGATTTGTATAATGGGTAACTTTTATGGTCTATTGTTTTTAATTGTGATTGTAGGTCGTTGTATGATTGCATGGAGGGACTCCTTTTTGTATTGTGTTTTTATGAAATTTTTGTGCTATTTGCTCGTCTTTCTTATTTGCAAATATGTACCGCCTCTAATTAATTACTTCATTTAACTGAAAACTATGAAAAAGTATCAAATAGGTTTTCTTTATAGTATCCATGATATCATATAAATAACTTTATTGGGCAGATATTTTTTATAGATATTACAGAAAGTAAGTTATTTTCATTCAGCAGTAAAACACTTGCTGCTTTGCTGCTGAATGAAGTGATTCACGAATGAACAGGCTCCTTTTACAATGCAAAAACTTAAAATGAATTTTTTTCATCTATTAGAATCACTTTTTACTTGTTTTTTAAAGATAAACTCCCTTGCCCCTCATGAATAAGGGGCAAGGGAGTCAAAAATCTGAATTTTATGTAGGGTTACTTTTGACATCTACATAAAATTTAATATAAATGTTTCCTTTTTCGATAGTATGTAACACCGGCAAAACCGGATCCTAATAAAAACAACCATGCTGCCAATACCAAAAGATTATCGTCTTCGCCTGTCTTACATTGAATCTGTCTGTTCCGTATTATTTTGAGGCACGGACTGCGGATTTTGATTTGCAGGATTTTGATTTGCAGGATTTTGATTTGTATTCAATTCCTTAACATCATCATCCGGCTTCTGGCTTTCACTCTGCTGAATTGCAAACGCAGTACTTGCCGAACCATCTGTCCACAGAATTTCCAGACTGTGTGTTCCTGCTGTCAGAGTGTCCAGATAAGAGGACTTCAACGTAACAATTGTGGATCCGGACTTAGCTTCATAATTCTCTGCTCCAATCTGCACACCATCTACCTTAATTCCGGTAAATTTAGAAAAATCGCCATTTCCCCGGACTGTGAGGCTGTTACCGCTCTGCAGGGCATAGCTGCTTCCAGTTCCTTCCGTGATCGCATAAGGAGTTTTGATTTCTCCCTCCGGAGTCTCTGCTGCTTTTTTTGGTATCACAACATCCGCCGCTTTAATCGCAGTCGTTCCACCTGCATCACTGAAATAACTGCCACACTTTGTACAAATCCAATACTCTATATTTCCATCTGTCGTCTGAGTTGCCTCTTTCGCATCAACCTTAGACAGTGTATGACCACCGTAAATATTCTTACACAGATTTCCAGAAACTTCAATCGTTGTTCCTGCTACTACCGGAACAGCAGCTTCGTCACCCTCACCATATGCTGCCAGGCCAGGATTTTTCTCGCTGTCAAAGGAACAGTCTGTATAAGTGCCTTCTGTATGTGTTCCAACAAATCCTCCGGCTTTATAGTCAGGACTGGCTGCTGTCACTTTTCCGGCAGCATAGCATTTCTCCAGTATCGCACCACCTGTCACATTTTTGTCTCCGATTTCTCCTGCAAATCCTCCCACTTTCGGATTGAATCCGGTTACTGAACTTGTCACATCACCGAGTGCGGCACAGGAAGAAGACTTTCCCTTCTGCATGTATCCCGCAAATCCTCCGGCGCGCCATTCATTTGCGACAACATCAACTTTTGCAATGCAATTGTCGAAAGTACTCATTGTGGCTTAATCAGCTTCCCCTGCATATCCTACAAAGCCTCCGATTGCCCATAATCCTGTGACTTTTCCGGTTACTTTGCAATTCGTATAAGTGGAACTGGCATCCATTCCCACAAAACCACCTATATTATCACCGCCTTCGATCGTAACGTCTGCCCTGCAGTTATTTGCCGTTACACGACATGCCTGTCCAATTAGTCCGCCTGATATCATTGCCTTTCCTACTCTTGTATTTATAATTGTTCCAGATACGGAAATATCATCAAAACGGATCGTATGACCAGAATTTGCCATTACAAATCCGGCTAAAATGGCAGAACTACTTTGTTCCATTCCTTCATCCATTGCATAAATTCTGGCATCCACAATGTTGAGATCTTTCACTCCAACATTCGTTGCAGCTCCTGCATTATCTCTTATATTCCCAAAAAGTCCCGCACTGTTTTTATCTGTACGTTCGTCTACAATAAGACCTTTGATCGTCTTTCCGTTCCCATCCAGAAAACCTGCAAACGTTTTATTCTCGGTTGCTCCGCCCTCATACCACTTATATACGCCGATTGGATTCCATCTGTGTGCAGACAGATCGATATCATTTTCCAATCTGAAATACGCATCCTTATATACTGTTCCATTTTCCACATCTTTTGCAATTTTAGCAAGCTGTGCTCCGTCTGTGATCTGATATGGATCTGCTTCCGTACCGCTTCCTCCTGCAAAATCTGCTGCCGCATTGTCCCGCCATGCTGTCTCCGGAACTCCGTCATCTGCCATAACCGGCATCCGTATGAATAACACTGCGATAAAACAGATGAGCATTGCTCCAGCATACTTAATTTTCTCTTTCATACCCAATCCTTTCCTTTACTGTAATTTATTTGAATATATTCGTAAAAATATTCATATAATCCTATTTTATCTGCAAAAACAGCTTTCTTCAATCCGTCCGGCTCAAGCGGTTGATTTTTGGCTCAAGTGGTTTTTTTTGCTGCTGTTTCTTGTTTTTTATCCGGAATTCATCTATTATGAAGTCAGATTATTTTTACGAAAGAGGAATTTGCCATGAGGATTGCACTGGTTGACGACTGTCCTAATGATTTAAGTATTATGCATCAGTTTCTTGCAGAGGCATTAGATACGGACTCTGTCATTACAGAATTTCATAACGGAGAAGATTTTTTACAGCACTGGAGTGCAGATACTTTCGATCTGATCGTTCTTGATATTTATATGGAACAGTTAACAGGGATCGAGATCGCATGGGTCATACGGGAAACGGATCCGAATGTCTGCCTTGTATTTGCCACTACAAGCAATGAATTCGCAAGTGAAAGTTATGAGGTGAATGCCTGTTATTATCTTTGCAAACCTTTTTTGAAACAACAGGTTCTTGCAATGCTTGACCGGATCGGTCAGCAAAATCTTGAAGTTTCACGTACCGTCCCTCTTCCGAATGGGGAAAAAGTACTTTTACGCAGCATTATTTACGCAGATTACGCCTCTCACCGGGTAACTTTGCATTGTAAAAAGGATGAAACGATCACTCTGCGTGTACCCTTTCAGGAGATTGAACAGCTTCTGTGCCACTATTCCTATTTCTATAGTCCATGCAAAGGGATCATCGTTAATTTTTATGAAGTGTGCGGTCAGTCCGGTACGGTATTTTCCATGTCTGATGGCTCACTGATCCCGATCAGCCGCCGGAAGTCCGCTGATGTACTGTGTGCTTACTCATCGTTTTGCTTTGATAAGATCAGAAAGGAGATGTCATAATGCTTCCACCGCTTTCCCGCGTTTTTGAAATCTGCCTGTATTCCCTGCTGAACTTTTTTCCATTTTTGATATTTGCATTATACCCGTTCCTGGATGATCTCCGTTTTTCACGCACGAAAACCGGACTGTTGATTGTCGTCCTCACGTTTCTTCAGATTCTGTTCGGACTTCTCGCCTGTTTTTCAACCGGGAATATCTCTGCCGTATTGTCTTTGATCAGTACGCTTTCTTATGCATTTTTTTACTTTACTGTCATCAGGAAATCCCCAGGCCAGCTTTTATTCGTACTGCTTATGATTTCTAATATTGCCAATCTGGTCGTCATTACCGCAAAGTGTCTGGAAGGGCAGTTCTTCCCGGATTTTGCTCTTTTGCCTTACCGTTATTCAATGTCTTTGTTTATGGTGATCGTTGAAATTTTTATTTTAATACCGGTCTTTATTTTTCTGAAAAAAGTGATCACTCCTGCGATTTCCTGCTCACAGTCTTTTCATGAGTGGCGTTATCTCTGGCTGATCCCTGCAACCTTTTATCTGATCTGGTATTATATGGTCTATGGCAATTCGACTTTATCCGGGCTTGAGATCGCACTGAACCCCAAAAACATCATTGTATCTGTCTTTGTCAATGCCGGAGCACTTCTTATCTACTCCATCGTTGCCAGATTGATCGTAAATCAGGAACAGATCTTAAAGCTGCAACAGCAAAATCATCAACTGGAATTGCAGACTATCCAGTATGAAAAGCTTCAGGAAAGAATTGAAGATGCCCGCCGTGCAAAACATGATCTGCATCATCATCTGTCTGTTATGCAGGCTTATCTGGAGAAAAAAGATTATGAATCCTTAGCTTCCTATCTGGAACAGTATTGTAAGCAGTTACCGGATCATTCCCTGATCACGTTCTGTGAAAATATCGATGCAAATATCGTTCTGTCCCATTATGCACAGGAAGCAGAGCGTCTTGGCATTGCTTATTCTGTGGTCGCAAATATTCCGGCATCCTGTCCGGTTGAGGACCATGATCTTTCTGTTCTTTTTGGAAATCTGCTTGAAAATGCAGTGGATGCCTGTGTGGCTTCTAAGACAACTGCCCGAAGCATCTTTGTCCGGGCAGTTTATGAAAAAGGTTCTCTTTGTATTGCGATCGACAATACTTTTGATGGTAAAATTATGCAGGATCCGGATGGAACTTTCTTATCCTCCAAGCATGCCGGCAAGGGATTAGGTACTGTTTCCGTCCGGACAATTGCTTCAAAATATCATGGTACCTGCCGCTTTGACTGGAAGGATCAGACGTTTTTTGCATCCGTGATCTGCTTTAGAAAATAAAGGTTTTTGATTGTTTTTGCTATTTTATAATTTTAATTGACTTTTTTACTGTCTGTAATTTTCTTCCAGTAGTTTGTGTCAAGTAATCGTTGGCAACTTCTCTTGTTGTTTTCCTTAATGTAACTATTATTTTTGAAGTATGCTTTGATCCATTGTCCTGCTTCACTTAAATCTTCTTCTGTCCGATCAGAATTTTTTATGCTATTTGCTCATCTTTCTTATGTGCAAATATATACCACCTGTATTAATTACTTCATTTGACTGAAAACTATGAATATGCATCAAATAGGATTTATTTATAGTATCCATGATATGATATAAATAACTTTATTGGGCAGATATTTTTATAGATATTACGTAAAGTAAGTTATTGTTCATTCGGCAGTAAAACACTTGCTGCTTTGCAGCGTAAAGAAGTGATTCACGAATGAGCAGGCTTCTTTTACGATGCAAAAACTTAAAATGAGTTTTTTTCATCTATTAGAATCACTTTTTACTTGTTTTTTGAAAGATAAAACCCTGCATAATCACTGGGATTATGCAGGGTTTACCGTTCCCTATTATAACATACCAAGTAATAACCGGGAACTACAGCTAAGTGCGGTTTCCAATGTTTCCATTGAAAATTATAACATACCAAGTAATAACCGGGAACTACAGCACTCAACAAGTGCCTGTATGAGTTGGATTGATTATAACATACCAAGTAATAACCGGGAACTACAGCATCTTCTATGCTCCGCTCCCCTTTACGCCAATTATAACATACCAAGTAATAACCGGGAACTACAGCCACAAAAAGAACGGAGGTGGCAGCAGTGATATTATAACATACCAAGTAATAACCGGGAACTACAGCAAGAACTATACACGGGTGTGTACAATCGTGATTATAACATACCAAGTAATAACCGGGAACTACAGCAGAATATCCATTTGATAAGCTCTTTCGAATATTATAACATACCAAGTAATAACCGGGAACTACAGCTTTCCCCGGATGTTTCTATGAGGTCCAGGCATTATAACATACCAAGTAATAACCGGGAACTACAGCTTTTTGCATCTTTGTCCATTCCGGTCTTGAATTATAACATACCAAGTAATAACCGGGAACTACAGCTACAATGTATTATGGGAATCCAGTGATAATATTTTAAAAAAATATAAATGGAAAAGAAAAAGCCTTGCCATTACGCCAAGTGATGTAAACATCTTCTCGCAAACGTCCGAAACGCTTAATGGTACAGCTTTTAAAAATATTATATCATGTGCAAAAGCAGCACATGATCGACATTCGCCGTTCGCCGAATGCATAAATGCATTCTTCTCACTTGCGCTCATTATATCA
>OLFV01001021.1_pt1 | contig 29249 bp, 23 predicted proteins | sample 1605551 | NCBI WGS metagenome assembly OLFV01 (sample SAMEA3888922, study PRJEB22519) | human gut metagenome | biome: human gut; feature: human-associated habitat; material: faeces | place: Denmark | collected 2011 | reverse complement strand
GGGTATGCGGCATCCGTAAAGCGGCGGAGCCGCTAACGGCTGCCCTACCTTACCGCTGCGGAGAATTTACCACTTTATTGACAGGCCCGTTGTTGTCTCGTAGGCACCTATACGCCATTGGCCTTGACGGCGACCGTGCTCATTGCACCTCCCTGCGGCGGGTCACATGACCCGCCAGCCCCCTGTTTCATACGTGCCCCGGTTTGACGCTCACTGCCCCAATATGACAGTAACGGAACGTTTCACAACGTTCCGTTACGCTTATCTTCCCCGGCCTTTCGGCCGGGGAAGATCTTTATAAGAGGTCTTGATCTCACTTTTCCGCGTACAGCCGCCACAGGAACGCCGCGATCTGTGCTCTCGTGCAGTCATTGGCGGAGCCGAACAGCCCACCGCCGATGCCGTCGGTGATGCCGTGCTCCTTGGCCCACGCCACAGCCTGCGCATAGTAAGCGTCCGCCGCTACGTCGCTGAACCCGGCGCTGCCGTTCACAGCGGGGCTGCCCGCCGCGCGGTACAGGAACGCCGCACTCTGAGCGCGGGTGCAGGCGGCGTCAGGGCTGAACAGGCCATCGCCCGTACCGCCGGTGATGCCGTTTTCAATGGCCCACGCCACCGCCTTGGCGTAGTAGCTGCCTGCGGAAACATCCGCAAAGCTGACCGTGCCCTTCGGCGCGGGAGAACCGGCGGCCCGCCACAGGAAGGTGACGATCTGGGCCCGGGTGCAGTTCAGGTTGGGACCGAAGGTGGTCTCCGTCGTGCCCTGGGTGACCTCGCGCTTGAGCATCCACTCTACCGCATCCACGTAGTAGGCGCTGTCCGCCACGTCCGCAAAGGGATTCACCCAGGAGAAGGTAGGCTCCACCGTCACCTTGTCGGCGGGCATCTCAAAGGTAAACGTGCCGTCGCCGTTGTCCTTGACGGTCAGCTGCTTGCCCTTGGAATCCCGGACGATCACCTCGTCCACCTCGTAATGTTGCTCCGGCTTCACGGTGATGGTCACCTTGTCGCCCTTGGCCGCGTTGGTCTTGGAGAGGGAAACCGTACCGTCAGGATCCTTGCTCACCTCCGCCTGAACGGGGTGGGTGGAGGGTCTGGAGCTGCCGCCGCCACCGCTGGAGGGGCGCGTGCTGACGGTCAGCTTGCCGTCCTCATAGCGGATGGTGTAGTTGTCGGAGGCCGCCGCGCCGCCGGCAAGGATCCTGACCTCGCCGGTCTTGGTCATTTCGGGGGTGATCTCGCTGCCGTCCGCGCCGACGTACTTCACTGTCGGCTGGGTCGTCAGCTTCTCCTCGCCCACCAGACCGGAAACGGTATAGCTATCCTCGCTCAGCGCAGGGACCTTGTCGCCCACATAGGCGCTCTGATCCTTGGCCTTGACGGTAACAGTCTTCTTCCCCACCGTCAGGGTGCAGGTCGCCGCTGCCTCGGCATACTCCTCCGTGGCGGACGCCTTGGCGGTGATGACCGCCGTGCCCGCGCCCTTGATGGTGACCTTGCCGGTGCCGTCCACGGTGGCAACCGCAGGCGCACTGCTCTCGTAGGTCACGGTGCTGCCCTCAACCTCACCGGTGGCAGCAAGGGTGAAGTCCTCATCGCCGTAGGTCTTGGTCACGCTGCCGTTCTCAAACTTGAAGCCGTCTTGAACCAGCTTATCCGTGGGATGGAAGGTCAGCGTGGCGGTGATGTCCTTGTAGTTCGTGGTGGCAATGGTGACGCTGCCGCTCTCCTCCGATGCAGTCGCGATGTTCTTCGCGCTGAGGTAGCTGAGTTTGCCGCCACCCACGCTCACGGCGCTTAATATCGCGGTGGTGGGGCTCGTCAAAGACCAAGCCGTGATCTTCGCCCCGTCAGGCATCTGCCCTTCCGGGAAAAAGTCTGCTGCCGTCAGGGTTCCGATCTGCACAGTGCTGCGGCCCTTGACGATGTTTACGGTCGTGGACGCCGTTCCGTTATAGTCCGCCCGACCGATGGTGATTTCCTCTGCGGCGCTGGTAACGTCCTCATAGTTATCGCCGCCGGACTTGGTCGCGGTGACGGACACCGTGCCCGCCTTCGTGGGATGCAGCTTGCTGCCGTCAACGATCGTTGCCTTGCCGGTGCCGTCCGTTACGGTGTAGGTCACCGTGCCGTCGCCGCTGCCGCCATCAGCGGTCAGCGCCAGATCTTCGCCGTAGGTCGCAGAGGTAGAGGTCACGGGCAGTGTAGCCTGCTTGGCCTTGGTGATGGCGGCCCCGGTGATCGTCAGCACCTCGGTATCTGCCAACGCATAGTTGCCGGTGGTGATGGCAGTGGGGGTAAAGATAATTTGCTTTGCCTCGTTAACATTGGCGCTGTTGTATTTCAGCGTGCCGCTGACAGCGAGGGTATCGCTGCCCACCAGAGAATCGTGCTTCACAGAAACGGTGAGGCCGCTGGGGGCATTGGTGCTGCTGTCATAGACCTTGGTGATCGGGCCGGAATAGGTCAGATCATCCTTCGTCAGCGTCTTGGGTTTGATGATGGCAGTCAGCTTGACCGGAGCCGTGTCGCTGTGGTTGCCGTCGCCCTGCACCTTATACCAGAGCTCATATTTACCTGCGTTGATTCCACGGAGGTCCGTTGTCTCAGAATATTCGCCATTTTCCGTATAGCCGTAGACCAGCGTACCGCCGGAAGCCTCGCCGCCGACGGGAGCAAGGCGCTGCGAAAGCCCGTTGTAAACAAGCTCTGCCGCAGTGGGCGGGGTAATTACCTTGGCCGCCGCCTTGCCGATGATATATTCCTTCGTCACAGCCGCAGGCAGCTTGTAGTTCTCTGCCTTGTCGCCGGTCAAACCGGTGGCGGTTGCGGTATGGCTGCCCGCCGCAGTTTCAGCTCCACCGGTAACAGCCACGGTGATCGCATCGTCGTTCACCAGATTGCCCGCTGTGGCGGTGACGGTCTTGTCATCGCCAAAGGTGCGGTTTTCGGTATTCTGCCAGTCGAGTGTGACCTCGCGTGGCTCGATGTACCAATTGGCCGTATGGCCGGAGACACTGGAATAGTTTCTTTTGAGTGTGATGGTCAGCTCGTAGGTGCCTTGGTTCATCTGTTCACCGCAGGCAATGTCATAATCCGCCGCTGAAAGCTCCGGTCCGCTGCCCATCGTCGCATCGTAAACAGTGAGCTTGGTGAAATCAGGCGTTTGCTTCGAGCCGTTGTAGGTCAGGTGGTCGGCTTCATCCGCCCAACGGAGTCCAAGGTCATCAATGTCAATGTGCTGAGCTCTGATGCTGTACTCCACGCTGGCTTCCTTGCCGCCCACGGTGATGCTGGCTCTGTAGGTGCCCGCGTCGGTGGGGGCGGCCTCAAGGGAAGTGCTGCCCTTTGTGTAGGTGATGGTGGCGGGTGCGGTAATGCTGCTGTCAAACGTACTCGTCACCGTGGCAGCTGCTTCCTTACCGTCGCCGTAGGTTGTGTGTGCAGGCTTGTTGATGGTCACGCTGCCGCCGATCTGATCCGTCAGCGGGCAGCCGGACTTGCTGCACTTGGCGGTGATGGTCTGTCCATCCGTACTCAGCTCATACGTCCAGCTATGCTGGTGCAGGGCGAAGTGCAGCTTGCCGTCCGTATCTTGGCTGACCACGTATTTGCTGCCGTTGTCGCAGGAAAAGATAGTGCCATAGTTCAGGTCAGAGCTGTTCGCGCCGGTGGCGAACTGCTTCTTGGCAGTCCCAGCAGGCACGTCATCCGGGAGCAGGCGCACGCCGATGCGGGCATCCTGCGTCAGGCTCTCATCGATGGTGATGGTAGCCGCACACAAATCGACATTCGTTGCATTGCTTTCGATTTTCGCGTTGCCGCCGACGATCATCGTAGCAGTGTCGCCAGGGCGCACGCCATATACGGTGTTGCCGGTGATCGTGCCGCCGTACATGGCAAACTGCTCCGGGGCGTACACGCCCCTTTTAGTTCCCGTGATTTTTCCGCCGTACATGGCAAACTGATCTGCGGCGTACACGCCGCACTCCACGCCCGTGATTTTTCCGCCGTACATGGCGAATTTACCGCTCGCGCCGGTCCGTACGCCGTAGGTAAGCTTGTTTTCAGTCTGGATCGTGCCCGCGCCCATGGTATCACAGTCGCACAGGGTCAGCGTGCGGTTCTGATCCACGAGAATGAATGCGATGTTTTGGCCCGTCGTATTAACCAAAGACGTCGAAAGCGTTTTGCCGTTCAGACAGAGGTTCACATCACCGGTAATATCAATGTAGTTATCGACCGTGATGTTGCCGGTCAGGTAGTAGTTGCCTGCGGGGAGCTTGTAAAAGCCCTTACTCTCTTTGGGAGCTGCCGTCCCACCGTAATACAGCGTCTGCGTCTCCGCGTTATAGGTCAGCGGCTTCCATACCGCGTTGCTGTGCGCGCCGTTGTGCGTGCAGCTCTCGCCGCAAACGGCGTGGATATGCAGGTCGCCGTTGGTGAAGATGACGCTGTTGCCGTTGAGCTGCTTGCCGTAGGTGCTGTCGCTGGCGAAGGCCTTCAGGTCGTCCTCTGTCAGCGTGTATTTTACGCCATTGGCAATGGTGAGATAGCTGTTCTCGGCAGGCGCGTTCGCCGTGGTCACGCCAATAGACTCTGCCCTGCCGGTCAGCTTGCCGCCGACCGTGATGGACTTGCCGCTTTCCAGATAGACGTTGCTCGTCTTGCTGCTCGTCTTGCTGCCCGCCGTGTTGCCGCTGATGGTCACATCGCCGGAGACGGTGAAGGCGGTACTACTGCTGTCCACATACACGCCGCCGCCATAGTCACCCGCCGTGTTGCCGGTGATGCTGCCGCCGTCCATGGTGAACCGGCAGTCAGAATCAACGAACACACCGCCGCCATAGCTTTGAACGCTGCCGCTGACTGAGTTGCCGGTGATGCTGCCGCCGTGCATATCAAACGCGCCGCCCTCCACAGCCACGCCGCCGCCTTTGCCGTAACTGTATTTGGTATTCCGGTTGCCGGTGATGCTGCCGTCGTACATGGTAAAGGTGCCGGAAAGATTCTCCACGCCGCGGTCATTTCCCGTGATGGAACCGCCGTACATTTGAAACAGCTCTTTATTCGTCACGCCGTTTCCGTTTCCGCTGATGCTGCCGCCATACATAACGAAAGCGCCAGCTTTGTCTATGTACACGCCGGAAGCTTTCGTCGAGCCGGTGATCGTTCCCTTGCTGCCATCGCAGTCGCACAGCGCCAACGTCCCGCCTGCCCCGACATTGATTACATAATCGTTTACACCGTCTTTCAATCGAATGCTGTGCCCGTTCAGGCAGAGCACGAACCGTACCTGCTCTCCGCCAGTGCCTTTGATGCTCCAAGCGCTGTCAAGCGTTACGTCCTTCGTCAGGTAGTACTCGCCGGACGTTGTGGGCAGTTGGGTCGTGCTCTTCCACGCCTTAAAGCTGAGCACGCCCTCCTCTGTGTGGCCGCCGATTCCGGTGCACTTGTCCCCGCCGGTTGCAGCGTCCTTGCCGTTGCAGCGGTAGTGCTCATGGGGCAGACCGTTGTAGAGCTTCACATTGACGTGGTTGGTGTCAGTGCCCTGCTCCACCTTGATGCCGAATTCGCCGCCCTTATCGGCGAAGAAATTGTCCTTCGTGCAGCTGCCCGCCGCACCGGTTGCGACGGTGACAGACTTGCCGGAGTCGATCGCCGCGCAGATCACGCCGATTCTGGCCTTGCTGTCCAGCGCGCTGCCGATGGTGATGGATTTGCCGCTGTACAGATACACGTCATTGGCGGCGCCGCTCGATAGGTTCTCTGTGACCGCCACATTTCCGCTTACGGTAAAGGCGGCATTCTCCCCCACACACACGCCGCCGCCAAAGCGGCTGGTGGCCGTGTTGTTGGTGATCCCACCGCCGGCCATGGTGAAGGTGCCGCCGTTCACATACACACCGCCGCCATCGCCGTAGGCCTCGCCGCTGTAAATGGTAGCGGTGTTGTTCTCGATCGTGCCGCCGGACATAGTGAACGTGCCGTTCACATACACGCCGCCGCCGTTGCTCGTCTTGTTGCCGGTGATGCTGCCGCCGGACATGGTGAACGTAACGGCAGTGCCCACATACACGCCGCCGCCCTTGCCGTCGCTGTCGGTGACCTCGTTGTCCGCAATGCGGGCATTGCCGGACATAGTAATTTTACTGCCTCTGCGGGCCGCATACACGCCGCCGCCGGTGTTGGTCGCCGTGTTGCCGGTGATCTCGCCGCCGGACATTTTGAAGGTGCCGTCGCACACATACACGCCGCCGCCAAAGCCGCCGCTGCTGGCGGCCTTGTTGTTGGTGATCTCACCGCCATACATATTAAATACGGGGGTTTTAATCGTCCTTTCAATACGTACGCCGCCGCCATATATGGCGCTGTTTCCGGAGATGCTGCCGCCGTACATATTAAATGTGCCGTTCACATACACGCCGCTGCCGGTGCCGTTGCTGTGCGTGACCTTGCCCGTACTGCCGCTGCTCTTGCAGTCGCAGAGGGTAAAGGTACGGCCATCTTGGATGGTGATCGCGTTAAACTTGCCGTTGGCCGTAATGCTGTAGCCGTTCAGGCAGAGCACCACGCCGCTCTCGGGTTCCCAAGTGCTGTCGATCTGAACAGCCCGCGTCAGATAGTAGTATCCTGCCCCGTTGATCTCATTCAGACTGGAAACACCCTTCCAGTCGGAAACGTTCCCGCCGTGCTCCGTGCAGCCCGTCTCGCCGCAGATGGAGTGATCGGTGTGCTCCGTCCCCTCCGCCAGTGCCGCAGACTGGCTGAACCACTTGGACAGCGCCTCCAGCTTCTCCGTGTTTTTCAGCTGTGCCTGCTGTCCTTCGGTCAGGGTTTCATAATAAGCGTCGCAGGCGGTCTGAAACGCCTCGTAGACCGCCATGGCATCCTCATCGTCCATGCCGTCCAGCGCCGCAGCGTCAGGCAGAGCGTCGATCATCGCCTGCACGGCGGCCACGGCCTCGTCCTGCTTCGAGGCAGAGTCCTCCTGCTGTTCTTCCTGTTCCGCAGACTGGCTCTCCTGCTCCGGGGCTGCGGACTGATTCTCCTGCTTTGCTTCCGCAGGCTGCTTCTCCTGCTTCGCTTCCCCGTTTGCCGGGTCTGCCGCTTCCTCCACGGCCGGGGGCGTCTGCGCCGTCCCCTCCGTCTCCTCTGCCAGCGCCGCCGTGGGCAGCAGCGTCAGGCACAGGGCCAGCGCCATGAGACAGCTCAAGATACGCTTCTTCATAGATCTCCTCCTGTTCGTTTCCGTCTCCGTCCGAATTGATCTCTCGCGGACAGAGAGCTTCCCGTAGGGAGTCCTCCCTACGGGTCCGGGGGCGCCCCCGGACAGTTTTTCAGCTTTCGACGTTCAGTGTAGCATATTTTCCGCGCCTTGCGGGGCTGTCTGCATGAAACGTCCTTTTTTCGACACGAAACGTCACCGAAGCGGCTCCGGCCAATATGCCATTTCGTCTCTTTTTTCGCGATAAAATCATACACCGTACACCGGTGTACGATGCAAGAGCTTTTTTGAACTTCGGAAGAAATTTTACGAACCCCGGCGAAAAGCAGTCTTTTCTTAGCAAAATCGCCCATGCCGCCCTGTCATCTTCCTCTGGAGGAACACAACCGAACATAAAGCCCCCCTTCTCCGCAAACCGCGCCCGGTGCGTTCTTTGCACCGGGCGCTTGGAACTGTTGGAAAAGCGACGTTTGATAGCAATTGTTTATTGGGGAGCCGCAGCAAAGACCCCCAAATCTCCGCTGCGGCTCAAACCTCACGGCATTTGACGAGGCTGCAAAGACACCCCTTCATGAACTGTGACAACACACCAAAACCGGACAAATAGGACAGGTTTTCTAAAATATTGTATCAGTAGAACGGATTTTTCTCAATCGCTGCGGCCGTCCGCAAAACATCTTCGAGCGGCATGCCGGTACATGTGCTCACATCTTTTGCAGTCACGAGATCCTGACAATCCGTGAGGAAACCGCAGCAGAATTTTTCGAAGTCGGAATGGCTGCTGTATTCCTTGCGCTTCACTTTCATCAGGTACAGTATGCCGGCGCGTTTGGCCCGGCGCCATTTCTCCGCATCGTCGCAGCGCCCAATAATCCAGCGGTATAGGTCGGAGCCGCCAACGCCATCGTAACGGCCATCCGTGATGCCGGCTGCTTCATGAGAATACATTATACCGGTCACAGTCTCGATATTGTGTTCCACCCCGTACTGGAAAATACGGATATCTTCCGCCCCGATGGCGTCTGCGTCAATGCCGGCATCAGGCAGCCTTAGCAGCGTACACGCATACGCACACAATACATTCGACTCATACAGCGTGTGCCAACCAATCGGGCACGGAATATCGATTTCCCCGGCAATTACGGCACGGGCTTTTTCTGTCATTTCTTTACGATAGTACATAACCGTTTCCTTCCTCAGGTAAGGATATCCCCCCGGAACACCTGCGTTATCTCCTCTGCGGATATACGGCGCTGGCCATACACCAGGCGGCCCTCCTGCTGTAATAGGTTCTCCGGCTCATCCCCAGTTCGCTGGCAGCAGCAGCGGCGGAGATCTCGCCCGCCATCTGGCGCCGCACCACGTCACGGAGCAGTTCCTCGTCAGCCTCGATGCGGGGGCGGCCCTCGGTGTATTCCGGGTCCGTCTCGCGCCGCGCAGCCTTGCCGGACTGGGTACGTTCCACGATCATGTCGCGCTCGTACTCGGCAAACGCCAGCATGACCGTAACCATCATCTTCCCCATGGGCGTGTTATCCGCGATGCCCATGTTCAGCACGTTCACGCGGATGCCGCGCTCCACGAGGTCTCTGACAATTCCGGTGCCCTCCGTGGCGGTACGGGCAAATCGATCCAGCTTGCACACAACGAACTCATCATCTGGCTCCAGCGCAGCCATGCACGCGTCGAACTGCGGCCGGTGCATCTTCGTTCCGGTGTACGCGTCGAGGTAGATATCCTCCTCGGCAACACCGGCAGCCATGAGCAACTTCTTCTGTTCCGCGAGGCTCGTGCCGTTGCGGGCCTGTCCGGCCGTACTCACGCGCCCATAACCCACTCTCTTCATTCGTCCTCATCCTTTTCGTCATCCGAAACCGGATTGCTGGGGTCCACATAATCCAACACGAACTCTTCCGGATTCCGTGCTCTCTTGCTGGGAGACCGCTTCGGCCGGAGTACAACCTCATAACCAACTATATCAGCAATTTCGCAGAGTGTGTCAGTCCTGATAGCAGGCCGCATCAGTGCAGCCGAAAGAAAACTCTGATCTCGCCCCATATTAACGGAAACCGTTTTCAAATTCGTTCCGCAGGTCTTAAATAAATCGTGCATGAGCGCCTTTAGCCGCATAATGTTACCTCTTAATATTTTTTAAGTTTATTATACTAATAATTGTTAGTCCGGTCAAGCGGCAATGGCATAATGGCAAAATGACGGCCATTTCCTTAACATACACGGTCGGCGTTCCGCAATTTTTCCTTCTTGTACCCCTCCACCGCCCCAATGTTAAAAATCCAGCCGAAAAATGACGCTCTGGGCAGTTCAAAGCTGCCCGATTTTCTGGCAGGCAAAAACGCTAACAGTTGTTCAATCTTTTTAGCAGAAGCGCTAACAGTTGTTAGGTTCCCCTACACCGTGCAAAATGTTTTGAGTTTCTGCACACCTGCGCAGTCTGGCAGCCTTCTCAGAACTGAACGCAGCAGCAGAGCTATTATATGATGTATGCTCAGTTCTGAGCGTGAAGCCATGCCGCCGATCTTTCCATAAACGCCAGCCGCCGCTATCGCCGCTCAAACGCCCTATGCCCTTCCCTATAAAACGGCCCGTTGTAGGCGCTTCTGCTGGCTGCTGGGGGTTTGTTCCCTCTGTGTGTCTTCGTCTGCTTTTGCGGGTGAGCCCTGCGGTCAGTTCTGAGCGATGATTCAGAACTGACCGTAAAATTCCCTCTATCACTCAGTTCTGAAGAATCGGCTCGAAAGCAAAAAAGTCCGGGCCTCCCACCATTACGGCGGGAAACCCAGATACTTAACCGATTCCATGATCCCGATACATAATATCCCCAGGATGATGGAGCTCATATGCAGCCATCTCATCCGGCGCGCTCCTCCCTGTGGAGTGTCCGGCAGATCCACAGCAGTCGCTCCAGCGCGGCCCGCACCGGCCGGATATCTCATCAATCATCCTTATAATCCACTGTAAATGTTAAGCTTATACCATGTGCAACACATATTGGCATGCGGCACGTTTTTCTACACACAGATTTGATTGCAAGAGCGGTATATATGACACGTTATCTGATGACCACACTTTATTTATTGCAAACGTAATGTTTGACCGTTAGCTTTCGCACGGAGTATGACGGTTTTGGCCTCTCGACAGAATGTACTTGATTTTTAGGGAACAAATTGATAAAATCAACTCCATAAAAGTTCCCTATAAGGAGGACACACCCGTGGGAAACAACTATCCCGAGATCCGAGAGTTATTGCAGCAAAAGGCGGACTATCAGGCACGGCTGAACCTGCTGCCCTATGATGGTTCCCCAGAGATCAAGGAGCAAGGCGGCAAGCAATATCTCTATATCCGCAAACGAATCGCCAGCCGGCTGACGTCCGAGTATGTGGATGTCTATTCCGATACCCTCTACCAGACGCTGCTGCGAAATGCCAGAGAAGCCAGAGAACTGAAAAAGCAGATCCGGCGGATCGAGAAGCAGTTGGCTCAGCAGGGCTACACGGAATCAGAGCTGTCCGACCGGGTCATACTGAATATTGACTTCGCCCGCGCCAATATGAAGGCAAATATCTACGATCAGGCTGTTCTGGAAGGCGTGGCGACTACCTTCCCGCAAACGGAGGACATTATCGAAAACGGTCAAGTCAATGGCATGACGGCAACAGATGTGCAGAAGATCTTGAATCTCAAGCACGCGTGGGAGTTCGTTATGGACAAGGATGTGGTGTCCTATCCCACAGACTACTCCATTCTCTGCCACATCGCTCAGCTGGTCAACGAGGGATTTTACACCAATGGCGGTCATATCCGGGGCGTTCCTGTGACCATTGGCGGAACCAGCTATGTCCCACCCCTGCCCATTGAGCAGTTGGTCAAGGAACATTTGGAGGACATTCTGCAATCCACCGCAGAGCCTGTGGAGGTAGCCATCCGCCTTTGCCTCTACTGCATGAAAACGCAGATTTTCAACGACGGTAACAAGCGCGCCGCCGTGATCTTCGCCAACCACTATCTGATCTCCACGGGCGGTGGTCTGTTGGTGATCCCAGAGAGCCATGTGCCGGAGTTCAAGCGCCTGCTGGTGAGTTATTATGAGGGGCGGGATGACGGAAGCATCATGACTTTCATGCGGGAGAAGTGTTGGAAGACGTTTTAAAATATATTAGGGAACTTTTGAATCGGAATTTGACAAAAAGGTTCCCTAAACAATACTCCTAAAAATCACTTGTCTTTCATTGAAGTATCTTGAAAACGACAGGTAACGGCCAATAGCACATCTATGCACCATTTGCAAATTAGGGCTTCAGAAGCATGCGGAAAAATAAAAGCAGCACATCATGTGTACCAGCATGATGCCACCGCAAATCCGTTATCCTCTATAGCCCCAAAAGTTTTGGGAACTAACTACTACCGCGAAAATCGATGCGAGTCTTGCAGCACAAAGCATCTTTTGAGATAGGCACTTATTCGTTGAAATGTTATCTGACAAATCCAGGAACAGTTCAATGGGCTTCTTGATTTTCTTCCAAAATGATGTATAATGTCCATTGAAAAGTTGTAAGATAATACAGGTAAGTTTTCAACGGAGGTTGGGCTATGGAAATAAAACGGGAACGCTATTTGAGCAAGCTCATCTCCTTTATGTGGGATGGTCAAGTGAAGGTCATCACAGGTATTCGCCGCTGCGGTAAGTCCTATCTGCTGCACACATTGTTCAAGAATTACCTTCTCGGCGAAGGGGTGGCCGAGGACCATATTCTGTCCTTTGAGCTGGACTTGACCCGTGATATTCGCTATCGTAATCCGTTGGAGCTTGCGGCTCACGTCCGCGAGATCGTGGAACACAGCGCAGGCCAATATTATCTCTTTGTAGACGAGATTCAGATGTCCGACGAGGTACCGAATCCTTATAATCCGGACGGGAAGAAGATCACCTTTTACGACGCCCTCAACGATTTGAAATCCTTGTCCAACTTAGACATTTATGTGACCGGCAGCAACTCCAAAATGCTGTCCTCGGACATCCTGACGGAGTTCCGGGGGCGCAGCGATGAGATCCGTGTGCATCCGCTTTCCTTTGCCGAATTCTATTCTGCTGTTGGCGGTGACAAGCAGGACGCCTTTGACAACTACGCATTCTACGGCGGGATACCGCTGATCCTCTCCCGCCTCAACGACGCCGCTAAAATGGCCTATCTGAAATCGTTGTTTTCCGAGGTCTATCTGAAGGACATTGTAGAGCGAAAGAAGATCAAGCGGGAGGATGTGCTGTCCTCGATTCTTGATCTGCTGTGTTCGTCCATCGGCTCTCTGACCAATCCGACGAAGGTTGCAGCCACCATCAACACCGTGCAGAAGCGCAGCGGTGAGAATGTCATTGCCCTGAACACTGTGAAAGCCTATATGGATCACTTATCGGATTTCTTCCTCTTTACCGAATGCAAACGCTGGGACGTGAAGGGCAAAAGCTATTTTGATTACCCCAACAAGTATTACTGCGAGGATATTGGACTGAGAAATGCCCGTATCGGCTTCCGTCAGCAGGAAATGACGCATATCATGGAGAACATCATTTTCAATGAGCTGATGATCCGTGAATGCTCCGTTGACATTGGCATCGTCTATGGCAATGAGAAAAATGCCAAAGGAAGGACCACTCCGGTCGCGCGGGAAATCGACTTCATTGCAGCCTCCGGCGGCAAGAAGACCTACATTCAATCCGCCTACGCATTGGGAACAGAGGAAAAGGCCATCACCGAGAATAAGCCCTTCGCGCTGACCGGCGATTCTTTCCCGAAGATCATTGTGCGTCACGATATCCGCAAGCGTTGGTATGATGATAACGGCATTCTCAATGTCGGCGTCATCGACTTCCTGCTGGACGACACGCTTGTCTAATTTCTTCTAAAAGCAAATATGAAAACGCATTGAGGTGGATCTCCTTGGTTGGGGCCACCTCAATGCCTTCACCGGAAAAATTTTATGGTACACCCTTGGCTTTTTCCACTTTTCCCGGCAGCGGCGGCGCTGCTGCGTGCGGCAATTTCGCTGAAAGAACGGCAATTCAATTCGTGCTTCTGAAAGCTCACTGGCAGATAAAATTGATATAAATAAGATGTGCGTTTTCAAATTTTTCGAGCGTTTCCGGCGGCGTGTTCGCCGCTTTTTTTGAGGAGAAAACGCAAATTATTCGACGGTTCTGACGCGGCAGTCCCCTGTTTTTGGAGATGAGTTATTGCAAAACACGCACGAAAAATATCGTCGGTTTCGAGGAAAACTGAACTCGTTTTTGCGAATTTCGGCTCTGTTTTTTGAGTGAGTTCTTCATAGAACCCAGCCGGTTTTTCGCCGGAATTGACGCTGCTTTCAGCGGAATGAAGCTGTGCGATCTGCGCAGTTCGGCAGATGAGCGGCGCATCTGCGGCTGCTTGCGCGCACGATATGCAAGCTGTTTTGCTGGCAAAAATGCTGCGGAATTTCCGCTCAAGCGCGCCAACGATGGCGGCTTTTTTCTGATAATTTTGCACTCGCAATCAGCGTTTTTTCCTTTGCATTTAGCTACTTTGCACGCTATAAAGATGACTGAAAGTATCTGAATTCTCATCGGAAAAGTTTATTTATCGGCCCTTTTACGAGAGAAAAAAGTCGGCGGAATGTGTCCTGCGTGAATCGCAAAGCGCGTCCTGCGTGAGCAAAAAAACACATTCTGCCGTCTCTTTTTTTGAGTACTCCTGACTGGGTTTGATGCAATTCAACTGCGGAGCTCTCCCCTGTTTTGATGCTCCGCAGTCACGAAAATCGGAGGAAAATTAAGAATGAGCGGAGCGTTCTCCACATCTTTTTTGCTCAGAAAATGAAGAAGAAACACGCATCCGCTGCCTCATTTGGATGGCGGTATGGTACGTCATTGGGGAGCTGGGCAGTCTGGCGGAGCACGTCGCCCCGGCAGAGCTGAATGCCAATATCCGCCTGGAACCCGGTAAGCATGAGCTGACCGCCGAAGAGATCGCAGCGGCCAAGGCCGATACCGCCGCCATCGCCAATGTCTATGGCCTTTGTCTGGTGGGTGTTCCGGGAGGCCGGTTTCGGCCTCTGCAAAGCGGCCAGCTGTGCGACGCTCGTGACCCTGTAAAAGGTTTTTGCCCCCAGCCCGGCTGCCCGGACCCGGCCTAAAACCAAAACGAGAACCGCCCTACGCCGTGGGCGAATTTTTTTCTTGACTCCTGAAAGTGCGCGCCGTATAATCATATTGTAAATGTCTCTCTTAGCCTGTTATGGGCACGTTTCTTCCCTGCTGCTTGCGGCAGTCACTTCTAAATTTGATTATTTTTGTGATTGATAGTATATTTTACTATTGGATCATGTAGTGATATCGTACAAGAGAGTTCATTCTAACAAAGAGCAAAGAGAATATATAAAACGAAGAGCTAGAACAAACCTGATTAGGTTGTTTTAGCTCTTTATATTTTTCGAAAGGAGGTAGAGCGTATGCGAATCAAATCGTTTGTCTCTCATGTCCGGCAGCGTGGGAGCATTACCCCGGCATTGCTGTCTGCCGGCAGCACATGGCACGCGCGGCCGCTGGCCGCATCCGTCTGCACGGTAGTGCCTGCCGCCGCTGTGGCCACTGGTCACAACAGGGCGTTTTTGCGTCCCATGCAGCATCTTACTCACCAACCCCAACTAGATACAGTGGGCAAGCGTCACCCACGGAGCCTTACGCGGCAAGGCTTTGACGCATCCGTCCTCCGGAAACGGGGCGGAAACAGGGACCGCGAACGATTGGGGGTACTATACCCATTTGGAAAGGAAGTTGCATATGATCCACACTCAGAACGAGGGCATCTATCACGCCCTCCTGGCCCAGCTGGACAAGCTGGAGCGACACAACCGGCAAGGCAGCTATAAGACCCGGCAACGTTATTACGAGGCCATGCAGCGGTTCTGCAAGTTCCTCGCTGATGTTTACCATTTGCAGAAGCTGGCCAATATCTCTGGCAAGCATCTGGTTGCCTACGTTCGCCACCTGCAGGAGAACGGTAAGGCGGCCAGCACCATCAAGACGGAGCTGGCGGCGATTCGGTTCTGGCACGATAAGCTGGGGGAGGCTAAATATAAGCTGCCCTCCAACGGGGATCTAGCAGATCAGGCGCCGTTGGAGCGCCGAAAGCTTCAGGGGACTGACCGGCACTGGACACCGGAGCAGTTCGCCGCCTTCGTGACAGCCTGTCGGGAAGCCGACCGGACTGACTATGCAGATATTGCCACGCTCACCTTTTATGTCGGTCTGCGCATCCATGAGGTCTGCCGTCTTGATACGGCTGCCGTGGAGGCGTGGGAGCGGTCTGGACTGCTGACGGTCAAGGGCAAGGGTGGGCGTGTCAGGAGCGTGCCTGTGACGGCGGCAGCAGCCAAACAGGCACTGCGGGATCGAAAAGCTGCCGTCCGGCGGGGGCATAAGCTGTTCGTGCCGGACGATGTGGCGACCGACGCCTATATCTACGATTTTCAGGCCTTCCTCCGGGCGCACCGGCCGGATCAGGGCAGCAATCCTTATCCGCTGACACACCACGGGATGCGGCACAGCTATGCGGCCCGGCAGTATCGGGAAGCGTTGGATGGCGGGGCTACAGAGTACCGGGCAAAGTTGGAGGTGTCTAAGCTGCTGGGCCACGGCCGCGCAGATGTGACGAACGTGTACTTGGCATCCCGAAAAGCCTGAAAACCAATGACTGAGGTACACACAAAAGTACACACTGATTTTGCTGGTTAGCCAATAACTTTTTTGCCATGATAAAAGGCAGTGCCTGATTCGAGTCCAGCATTCTCTGCCAAAACGACAAAATCCGAACTTGTTCCTAATCGGGGATGGGTTCGGATTTGTCTTTTATTTGCAATTCTTTACAATGTGGCGGGGCATCCCGAAGCAGACACCTCTGCCCTTTCTACGTTCGAAGCAGACACCTCTGCCCTTTCTACGTTCAATGACAAAAATCATGTTGCCGCGTATGCGGTCAACGGCTTTGCATGGGCGGTTTCCAATAAGGTTGTTGGTGGAGCCAGCAATACCACTTTATACGAATCTTGATTCATAGACTTTTCCCATTGGAACAATCAAAGAACTTTACCGTCTCCGTTGGGGAATTGAAACTTCCTTTAGAGAACTTAAATATACCATTGGGCTATCTTGCCTGCACGGCAAGAAAACGGACTTTTTACTACAAGAGGTTCTTAAAATGCTTTACACCCAAACAGTGTTAGCGTTCGCCAGGAAAACCACTGCGGGGGTGTGGACATTTTTTTGGACTTATTTGATGTAGTTTCTAAATTTCTCCGCCTCAATATCAATGGAAAAAGTGGGGCCAAAAATATCTTCCTCTACAATTCCAATGGCGGATGTAGAATCAATCAACTCACCTGAGTTCGTCTCAAAAACTTGAATTTCAATTTCATCATCATTTGGGTAAGCGCGCAGCATAGTGATCAAATCGCCGACTGTCATTTTCTATTCCTCCGTATTCATTACTTGCACAAGCCCAGGCTAGTGGAAGGCATGACTCCCAGGCAAAAACTTCGGCTGAGAGCATGTCGAATGCTGATCTCATATCAGAAGAATGGTGATTTCGAATTTCAATCTCCTCGGGTGGAAAGAATCTTTTCCGGCGAAACGGGAAATTTGATCACTCAGTTTATACAGCATGAGCGCGCTATTGGTCGTTCTGAAAAAACAATCGAATCCCGCGAAATATATCTGCGCGCATTTAATCTCTACTTGCAACGATTTGATTTGTCCTTTAATGACCTGTCTGTCGATTGCATCGAGGCTTTTTTCAAATCAATGAATTATGAGCTTGCGATGCGCCATAACAGTGCCAACCATCTCAGGCAGCTTTTCCATTATCTCTATGATCGCGGAATTACTGTTACAGACAATCTCCCACCCACAGGCCGGATGTGTGCAGGATGCTGGGAAACTAAAAGCACCAAAGCCGGCGCCAAATGGAATCGAACAAAAGCCCCCTTCCCTGTTCGCTGTGCGCTCTTGCACTGAACACAGGAAAACCCCCGGTTCGCACGAACCGGGGGTCTTTGCTCCTCTCTGCGGCCGGAATCTTCCGGCCGCGGCTGGGTTCTATGGAGTTTGGGCTTTGGGGCTTACGCCGCGTCGGGCGGGAGGGCGATGCCCTCCTCGTCCCAGGTGGTCAGCGCGAAGTGATAGGGACGGCCCTTCTTGTCTTTCTGGCGGTTCAGCTCTGCCAGCAGCGCCTTCACCGTGTCGGGGTGGCGCTGGGCGATGAGCACGGCCTCCCGCACCTCCATATCGTCCGCCACACAGCCGTCATGATACATCCGCAGCTGATACAGATCCTCCGCCTTGCTGCCGCCGGCCTTCGCCTCAAAGAGCGTGATGCCCTCCGTGCTGCTGACGAACAGATCCGACTTGATCTGCAGGTTCAGGCACTGATACAGATTCTTTTCCGTGGAGACCCGCAGGATGCCCGGTTCCGCCGACTTTTTCTCTGCCAGCAGACGCACCAGCATCTGCTCCCGTCCCTCCTCCTTGAAAGGTTCGGGGATGTTGGCGCGGATCCAGCTAAACAGCGCCGCCACCTTCTCATCATCCTCGCGCAGACCGTTTTTCGCCGACTTGGTATCCGGCAGGGCTTCCGCCTGATCGCTGAGAATGTCGATCTGGGCGAGGAAGCGGTTCTGGCTGGGGTGCAGGGCCTTTCCCCAGATCTCGTTGTACAGTCCGTGCTGGATGGCACGGCCGTTGATCCGGATCTCCGCACCGCTGGACGCCATGTTGGCGCGGTAGTAGAAGGCGTTTTCCTTGCTGCGGCGGATGCTGCCGTAGCGGCAGCAGATGGTCACCGGCCCGCCGCCCAGATCGGTCTCCACCGGGGGCAGCTCCGTCATCTGGCCGGCCCGCCAGTTGGGCTCCAGCGCCCCGGTGATCTCCCCGCCGTCGGAAGCGCCGCTCTTGTCAACGGCGGTGAAGAGGATGGTGAACGCCTTGTCCCGCAGCAGGTTGGCGTAGGTGTAGCGCAGGGTCTCCCGCAGGTAGGCCGCCATCTGCGCAAAGGTGGGCTCCTCCTTTTTGGAGGCGGGCTTGAGGGTCAGGAACTTGTGCATGGGGCAGCGCACCCGCACCACCGTTCCGGTCCCGCCTGCCACTTCCCCGCTGCCGGGGATCATCGACACGGGCATGTGGATGTCATAGGGGCCTTCTGCCCGCTGGTAGCGGTCATTGGCCACGTCCTCTGCCGTCCGGGTCTGGATGCTCCAATGCTGATCCTCCCCGGCGTTGATGGACGCCAGGGCGTGCTTGAGGCCCATGCCGTGCTCGTTCAGAGTGGATTCGGCGCAGGAGCGGGCGGCAATGGTGAGGGCGGCGTCCATGTTCTCGATGCCGGTGCCGTTGTCCCGGACCGAGACATCCACATAATCCCCCTGCTCCTCCAGCACGATCTCCACCCGGCCGCGGATCCCGTGGGCGTGGAAATTGGAAATGGGGTTGTCGATCAGCTCGCAGAGGGTCTGGCCGAAGTCCTTGAAGTTGCCGGAAATGCCGGCGAAAAACTCCTTGCCGTTGGGGGCGTTGTCGATGTTTCGAATGATGATTTCGCGCATAATAGTTCCTCCAAAAAATGTTTTTTCGAAAACAAAACGCACGGTGCAGGTCGTTGCCCTACATCGTGCGGGAGGAACGTTCACTTCCCTCTTGCCCCGCCCGCCGAAAAAGGGTATACTGTCCCTATCGGTGCGGGGAATCCCGTTGTGTAGGTGGTCTCATCACCTGCGCAGGTGATGGAGTGGTCGCAACACTTCATCACTGCCGTGTTTTTTATTTTCTACGTGTAGTATAGTATATCTGCGCAAATACATCAATGCCAAAAGCGCTAAAAGTTGCACAAATATATATGTGCAGATATGTCTAATGTGCATATATATGTTATCGTCCGTTCTGTGCTATACTTCTTTTAAGTATTTGATCGGTGGGAAAGAGGTGGTAACTATGTCACCAGCCAGCAAAGCACAGCAAAAAGCGGTCAACAAGTATATGAAGAAAAACTATGACCGTGTGAATCTTGTCATGCCGAAGGGGCGCAAGGACGCCATCAGGACCCACGCGGAAAAGAACGGCGAAAGTCTCAACGGCTTCATCAACCGTGCCATTGACGAAGCCATGGAGCGGGACGAGCAGGCCGACAGCGACTGCTGAGTGGGCATGCCCGCGCAAACACCCCTTCTGTCTCGATGATTTTGAGATCCTTGTGATGCGGCTAAAAAGCCGACCTGGGAAGGGCCTCTGCATGAGAAACTTAATTTCCCCGAAGGAAACCAGCGTAAGGAGGACATATGAGCAGCATCGTTATTGATTTGCAGGATGAAATTTTGTCATCGGATTGTGACATTGTTCAGATACTCCGCCGTGCTCATGTGATCGCTGTCAAGCTTGGACTGAAAGAATTCGACCAGTGGATATCCTATGAATTAAATGGCTATCCAGACCAGAATACCTGTCCTGATTATCGTAAGATCAGAGGTACATTAAAGGCGTTTAATCCTTATCACGGCTGGATTCCGGCAGTAATTACTGATGGCGAACTTGAAACAGTAATTTGCGAGAAGAAGATATCCAATTCTATTTCCGAGATCATCACCCTTTGCAAAAATCCTGAAAGCAGGTTGGTGTACGAATTCCCAGGTGATCAGGTGGAGCATTTGGATCGCCTGTTCGGTTCGCCTTTGCCCATGCGATATGCGCTTCATATTTCTACGGCTTCTGTAATGGATATTATAGAAAAGGTCAAAAACACGATCCTTGAATGGACGCTTAAGCTCGAAGAAGAAGGCGTTCTCGGTGAAGGGATGCGGTTTAGCGACAAAGAAAAGCAGAGCGCAATGGCCCTCCCCCAGACGGTAAATAACTATTATGGGGCAACAAATGTGATCAATGCACCAAGCAAAGGTATGCAAATCGTGTCCGGAAATGAGCATGTGACTTTTTCCTATGATCAGGCGCGTGCAGCCATTTCAAAAATTGAAGCTGCCATTTCTCAGGAACAGCTGCAGAGTGAGGATAAAGATACCGCACTGGAAATGCTGACGGAAATCAGAGACAAAATAGCACAAGAAAAGAAGTCGGGCGTGATAAAGGCTCTGCTTGTTGGGTTGAAGGCCTTCTTGATGAATGCCGGAAGCGACCTGGCGGCAGGACTGATACAGGCAAGCATACAAGGCTTGTTCTAAAAAAGAAAAACGGCTGCATGGGATCTTTTACCTCATGTGGTCATTTTTTCTGTAGAGTCCCCTTCTGCTTTACCACCTTTACTGGCTGCCGATGCAGAACCTGAGACGTTTGATTTGAGAGCTTTTGATCTCACTTCACACATGTAAAATGTTCGTGTCCCCGCGCAGAGCAGGAAACTTGTCCAGACAAAGCGGCTCTGCCTGCGCAAATCGAATGCTGCGAATGAAAGCAATGACTGGCGGACTCCGAGGCAGGCGGGTCAGCCAAAGGTGATTGCTGTCAGGCCATTTGCTCTCCCCTTCTGACAGCGTTGGCCTTGAGATGGAAAAAGACGCGGCTGGCTGCCGCGCCTTCAACCGTAGTTATTATTGCAGGAGATAGAAAAAGGTATAAAACCAGTGGGCGCTCATACCGGCCACAATTCCGCCGAGAGTATGAGAGAGAATGGCTTTTCCGGTGAATCGGGTTTCACCCAGAAGATCCATCATGGAAACGTGAGTGCTCAGATAGCCGCTCCAGCACATGCACATGGCTGTGAATACAGCGATATCACCGCAGTCGGCCAGTTCATTCTGTATTAAGGCGGGAATGATGCCCAAAGCGGCCCCGGCAGAGCCTAAAGCAGTCACCGGAACTGCAATGGACTCAGCACTGGAGAAGCCGAAGAGCGGCTGGAGAATACCAATTGAAATATCTGTTGAAATCTATGCAGATGGCACGGTCTACCTATTATTTTGAGTTGAGCAAGGCCGATCAAGTTGCTGTTCGAAACCATTGCTTGGCAGATGAAATCAAGGACATTTTCTCACAGCATAAAGGCCGCTACGGTGTGCGAAGAGTATATCAGGAACTGATAAAGCGCAGCCACAAGGTCAATCATAAGCGGGTACAACGGCTTATGCATACTATGGGGTTGGCAGGAAAGCGCCCAAAGGAAAAGTATCATTCCTACAAGGGCGAGGTCGGCAAGGTTGCTGAGAATATCCTTGACCGGGATTTCAGCACGACAGCTCCTATGCAAAAATGGACTACCGATGTATCTCAGTTCGGTTTTTCGTGGGGGAAGTGTTATCTCTCTCCCATACTCGACATGAACACAAACGAAATCATTTCTTATGATTTATCTCAAAGTGCCAATATGGAACAGATCCAGAGAATGTTGGCCGGCGCCTTTACGAAGTTTCCCTCTGTAGATGGCCTGATCTTTCACTCTGATCAAGGGTGGCAGTACCAGCACGTGTACTTCAGGCAGGCACTTAAAGATCACAAAATCATTCAATCCATGTCAAGGAAGGGCAACTGTTACGACAATTGCATCATGGAGACCTTCTTTGGACGGATGAAAAACGAGATGTTCTACGGGCATGAAAAAGAGTATTCCGCTTTTGAAACATTTGCCAAGGCTGTTGACGGCTACATAAATTACTACAACAACGAAAGAATTCAAGAGAAAACAAAATGGATGCCTCCTACAAAATTCAGAGAGGCATCCATGTGCACCTAATTCAATTTTTCATGTGTCCAGAATTCTGGGTACATATCACTGGGTGCCCTCGCTTTTTGTTTCAATTTTTTTGTTATTCCGCTCTACCGCGCAGACGGTTGTTCCGGAACTGTATCCCTGATCGCAGTGGTTATACATGCCTGGCATCAGGAAAAGGAGACTTGACCGGTAAATGTCATGATCCCGAAAAACAGCAGAAACGCAGCCCACAAAAAGCAGTAAGCTCCGCCGAAAACAGGCTTTCGGGGTCTGTTTTCAGTAATGCATTTAGGCTTAGCCGGGTCATAGTATCCGACCACCTGCCGCCCCAGATCTCGCTTGCCGGACAGCGATTGACGGCTTGAGTACCGATAGGTCGTGCCATTCACTGTGTACTCATAGGTCGGCAGATAGTACGTCTCCCGGCGCGGCCGATCACTGCCGTCCTCCTGGTGCTCCCACCTTTCAACGACCGATTCCTCAATCCATACCACCTTCATCATCGTGGTGCCTGTGTACCGCCGCACATCATCCTCGTATTCCTTCCGTGCGCCTTTCCGGCGGCGAATCCCGAGCCAGGCCGCCAGCACACCCCCGAGAAGAAAGCCGGTTCCTGCTGTGATATTCCGCGTATATTCTACGGGCCATGCCACAAGCGCTATCGCAAGAATGAAACCGATCACGATAACTTTAATACTCTTCATACGTCCTCCTTCCTGCCGCTATGGGCGGGGATCTCTTTTTACGATGCCGGCGGCTGGTTCTGTACCGCATCCACAAACAGAAGGGTCAGTCCGATATAAGCGGCGCAGGCTGCTGCCAGCAGGACGCAGAGGGTGACGCAGACTGATTGAAGCGGTTTCCGCAAGTAACGGCGGGAGAGAAAAATCCCCGACAGCGACAGTACCAGCAGCGCCGCAGCGAGCCAAAGAGGCATACTGTCCACCTCCTTTATGCGCCGCGGAATGCTTCGATCATATCCGTAAACCACCGCAGTTCACGGGCAAAGCGCTCCCGCAGCTGCGCCGGATTTTCACGGCCCTTGTCGAGATCAAAAAAGCCGCGTCCGCTGTGAACCGCGATATACAGCCTGCCGTCCGAGTTAAGATTCACGGCGAATTTTCCGATGGAGGAATCCGCCAGCGCCAGAATCCGCTCCATCCGGCTGGGGGACAGGATGCGCAGAGCCGCCGCTTCATCGTCGCTGCTCAGATTGAAGCGCTTGTCGAAGCCCTCATTCCCTGTTTGGATGGTTTTGGAGCTGAACAGCTTATCCAGTCTGTCCCGCGGCCAGATGGTCAGCCATGTGGGAAATTCCCGGTTCAGCCGGCACAGCATCCACTGGCCGGTGTAGACCTCCTGCTCGTTCTTTTCCCACAGGCCGGTCTCCTCCCGCTGAAACTCGCTGACTTCCGTCAGCCGGACGGTGCACAGCTCCGTGGTTAGGCCGCGATATGTTCCGCGGATATACCCGCTGCCGCTGCAATGGGTGTGGCTGGGCAGGGGAATATTGGTGTCGTTTGCGTCCAAAAGGAGAGGAGCAGGGTTCATCTTTACGTTTTCAAAGGCAGTGCCCACGATGTCCGGAGCAATGGAGTCGAAGGTCTGCCGGCCTGCCTGCTCCTTGGACTTGCCCTGCACCATTTGCCCCAGGCCGAGAACCACGCCGCCGATGACAACCAGCACAAGGTTGCCGCCCAGGATCATACCCGCCACAGCGATCACCCCGCCCAGCAGCGAAAGAATCTTGCCGCCCAGCTCGCCGCCCTTGCTTTTGCGCAGCTGCTGCTGCATCAGGGCTTTTTTCTTCTTCTGGGCGGGCTGTGCCACCAACAGGAACAGTGCCACGCCGGGGAACGCCAAAGCGCAGACCAAAATGGGGTCATGCTGTATAAACATTGAAATACACCCGGCGATCACCAGTAAAACGCCCAGCGATATGCTGATGCTCTCCGTTCTCTGATAGCCTCCCAGTTTCTTTGACAGCTCGGCGTCCGTCATCCGCTCAACGCCCACCGCGTCAAAATCATTGCGTTTCTTTCGCATAGCTGTCCCTTCTTAGTAGCAAAGGCTGAAATACAGGCTGCGGTAGGGGTCCACCGTGTCGATGTCCATGAGGGAGGCTTCGGGGGAAATGCTGTCCAGCTGCATGCGTTTGGCACTGTCTTTATAGTTGTCCGGCTGCGCCTCGGCGGCAAAGACCAGCCCATCATAGTCCTCCGGGAGATAGACGGCGTAGCTCTTGGTCAGGACCTGCGCCCAGTCCCCCACGTTGTACTGCCAGTTGGTGGAGTAGGCGAATTCAATGAGATAGCTGTTCCCCTGCCAGCTGACGGTGTGGAGATAGTAGTTGTCGCCCCGCTGGCTGTTGCCGTAGGCCGTTGCGGTGGTGAGCCACATGCCGGTGTAGAAGTCGTACAGCTCGCTGTCAGTATTGGTGATGTACTGTTGGTCGAAGTAGGGAATGGAGCCCTCGGGGATGTAGCAGATGGCGTCGAAGTGCAGCTCGCGGATGCCGTCATGGGTATAGTCGCCGTTCTTCGTGATCTCCCAATAGCAGTTGTCGGTGTTGTAGCCATCGCCAAGTCCCGAATAGCTGCACACCCCGTCCTCCAGCAGGAAGGTCCCTCTCTCCACGGCGGCGTTGATCTCAAGGCCGTTTCTTGCGAAGTACGGCTCCTGAGACTGGATGCCCTCCACAGGCAGGAGCGTGCCGTTGTTCACGCTGTCGATGAGGTCGCCGCTGACGGTGCGGTCCAGCTGCAGGGTGTCGCCGCTGCCGTCAAAGTGGAGCGTCACGCCGTTTTCGTCCACCCACAGCGTACCGTATTCGATGACATCGTCCTGGTCATTCACAAATTCCCATGTGGCATCCTCGTGGATGCGCAGCCATAGGTTTTCCCCCTGATACTCCCAAAGTCCCACATAGGGGGCAATCAGCTCCTCCGGCCCGGCCACCCCGGGCACATGGAAGCTGGAGTAATCCGGCTGATAGACATAGCGCTCCTGGGGGTCCCACAGCCAGAGCATGGTGGTATTGCTCATGTCCTCATGGCCGATCTCCACCAGTACGTCGCTCTCCCCGTCCCCGTTCTGATCGTCGAAGGAGATTTGGAAGGCGCTGCTGCTGATGTCCTCGATAGTCTCGGGAAAAGCCACGCTGTCAAACAGCACCTGCTCCTCCTGATCCCGGTAGAAGGCGGCGCTGTTGGGGTCTGCGGTCACCAGCACGTCTACGCTCTCGCTGTCGTGGGTGATAGTGCCGCTGCCGACTACCACGCCGGTGGTGCGCCAGTCCTCTCCCGCGACATCGTCAGAATTGCCGCAGGCGGCAAGGCTCAGGCAGAGCGCCATGGCCAGCACAGGGATCAAAATATGTTTCCATCGATTCTTCATGGTTCTCCTTCCTTTCCATCACTCCATCAGGTAGTAAACGCCCTCATCGCCCCAGACCAGAGAGTCCTCGTCAACCTCAAAGACCCGGTAAGAAACGCCGTCATACATGATGGAGTCCGCATAATAGGTGCTTACCTCATCCATGGAGTAGGTGAAAACTCCGCAGTCCATTTCCGCAGGCTCAGCGCCGGGAGCGCGCTGGTAATAGCTCCAGTTTCCATTACCGTCGATGACGATATAGGTCTCAGCCGAGAGATCGCCGTCATAGTACCAAATGCCCTTGAATTCCGAGACATTCCGCTGGCAGAGGTCGGAATCCCAGCTCCAATAGGAGTCTGGGTCTCCGCCTAAACGGCCGTTCCAGTCGGGCACCTCGTCCTCCGAGGGATCGGGCTCGTCGTCCTCGGTGAGATGGCCGCCGTCCTCATACCAGAGGTACTCCATCCCTTCGCCGTAGTTAAAGTAGCCGTAAGCGGCGCTGTAGAGCTGGCCTTCCTCCATGGTGATGAGGCTGCCGGAATCGTCCGAGCTGCTGTAGGCATAGATAGCCTCCCACTCCGGCTCATAGCGGAGGTAGCCGTCATCCACCACTTCACCGCTGAGGTAGAGGGTCCAGTTGCCCTCGGCGTCAAACTCCATGGAGTCGTAGTCGTTGTCCGCTTCGCCCAGCCAGATACCCTCGAAGCCGCTGAAGTCGTTGACGGTGTCCTCGCTGAGGCCGCCTCCCAGGCCCTCGTTGGGGTCATCCTGCGGGGCGATTTGCCCCTCCGTATTGCCGCAGGCTGTGCACAGCAGGAAAAGCAGCAACACCAGTCCCGCCAGAAGATATGGCTTTTTTCTCTTCATGTGACATTCCTCCTCATTCTTCATCGCTCAAATACAACTGCGAAAAAATATTTTGATAGGTCTCACCCATATCCGCCGCAGCATCGGGGGGCGCGCAGAAGCCGTAAAGATAGGTACAAATGTCGGTGTCCATGACAAATACGGTCCATTCCCGGGTGTCTTCGTTCTCGCCGGCGGTATAGGTTACGATGTAAACCGGATAGCTTAAATTTTTGCTGTATTCCTCATGTTCTTCGGCGGACAACAGCTCATAGGTACCCGCATCACTTAAAGACAGGGCACAGGCTGTCAGATAATCGTCCAGCTCCTGTACATCCGGAACAAAGCAGCTTTGCTCCGCCGTATTGACCACAAGGAGCTGCCCATCCTCGGTGATGTCCTCATAGCGGTAGGTGCCGTCGTCATGGTTCTCGGAGAGCAGGTTCTGCATATTGGTAAAGGGCAGCGCGCCACCCATCAGAACCGGGATGTCGTCCCGTGAGATCACATCACCCCGGCCGTCGCCGTCCGCAGCATAGGACTCCACGATTTTCTGGTCATAGACCTCCTTGTCATAAGCAGTGTCCAGGAAAAGGGCAACGCTGAGATCCGGCGGCGCGAAAATAAGAAAGTCGCCGTTGTCAAAAAACATGGGAGAGCTGGGATCATAGTCAGGGTTGACCGGCTCACCGTCCTCACCGTAAAACTGAAGGCTGAAGCCCTCGTTCAGCTGCCCTTCCGTGTATTCCCCCAGGTCGATCTCGGTACTCTCGCCCTCCGCCAGTGTGGTCTCCAGGCGGTTCTCCCCCCAGTCCTCCTCCGAAGTGAGGCTGATGCGTATATCCGCAATGGGGTATGTGGTACGGTTTACAACGGTGATCTCCATGGGATACTGCTTCGCACCGCAGGCGGCAAGGCTCAGACAAAACAGCAGCGCTAAGGTGAACGTCAAAAAGGGTCTTCGTTGTCTCATTTCATTTTCCTCCTTCTTCCGCGGGGCTTCAGATGTCCCAACTATCCATCCAGTTTGCGCCCCAGTCAACAGCGGGATCATATAGTTCTTCAGGAATCCAGCCTGCGGGATAGATGAGGCCGTCTTCGTCGTGGTAGGCAAGGCCGTCTTCGCCGATGGTGTAATCGTTGCCCAAAAGGTAACGGTTCACGCCGTCGTAGTACCAGATATAGAAGGTGGAGTATTCGTCTTCATAAAACTCCGCGTTTTCCATATCCGTGTAGGCGTAGAAGTCGGCATTGCGGTAAAAGACGCCATCAAAATGCTGATCGTCCCCGTAGCGGCCGAAGCGTTCGGCGGAGAGGGTAAAGCTGTTGCCGTCGTCACCGGGGCAGAGGTAGGCGCGCGTCCCGTTGTCGTAAAGATAGAGGCCCATGCCCTCGCCCTCGTCGTCCATGGTGCCACTCATGGAATAGTCCGGCGAGCAGGCGATGTACTGCATGAGGGACGAGTTGATGACGATGGTCTCGCCCAGGGCATTTTGCCACATGCCGTCCCAGTTGCTTATGTCCCATTCGACGATCTCCGCCTCGTCGTCGCGGAGGAAGGTGTTTCGATGGATGGTGAGTCCGCTGCCCTCGCCGTTCCGGTTTGGCAGCAGCACGCCGTCGTCGCGCAGGAGGAAGTTGTAGAGAAGACCGTTGAAGAAGATCATCGGCCGACCGCTCGCCTCGGACAGCTCGAATTCTCCGCGCCCGCCGAGTCCCCAGCGAGTGCGGTAGGCGTAAAAGCCCTCCGTACTGTCAAAGTATAACTTCGCGGTGCCGTCGATGCTCCACATCCCGTCGAGAAATTCCATATCCATGACGGTCTCATAGCCGCTTTGCGTATCGTCAGATTCGGTGTCGCCGCAGGCGGTCAAGCCCAGGCACAATGCCAGTGCCAAGAATAGGACAAGTTGCTTTTTCATCTCTCTCCTTCCCGCAGCCGCTATGCCATTTTTTGATAAAACTCGAACTCACTGCCCCAACGCAGCGTGTCATGGTCGAGGAGGGTAAATTCATAACCCACATCGTCGAACTGGGAGGAAACGGCGAGATACATCTCCTCGGAGCCATCAGGGGCCAACTCGACGGTGCCGCTGTCCACCGTGGTGGGGTCGCCGTCGCCGCCGGGACGCTCCAGCAGCTCCCAGCCGCCGTTTTCGTCAAACACAAGGATGCTGGGCGCATCCGCCTCGGCGTCCAGATACCAGGTGCCCGCCATCATCTCAAAATCGATGTCGCCGGTATTCTCGCCCGGCGCGTCGCCGGTCATCTGCGTAAAAGTGCCAAGCTCGGCCACATGCAGGGCGCCGACCTCGTCGAACCAGCTGCGGTAGGCCACGCCATCGTGCTCATTGTAGAAATAATCGTAGTCATAGTCCGGCACGAACTGGATGAAGCCGCTGGCAGTCAGCTCTTCGCCGGCGTCATACAGCGCAAAGCGCACCTCGTCGCCATCGTCGTTGGTGTCGGAGATCAGCGTGCCGCCGTCCTCACCCTTCCACGCGCCGCCGTAGAGGTAGAGGTTCGACATCTGCTCGGAGTCTTTTACCAGCCCCTCAAAGGAATCCGGAACGCCATATAAATTGTAGTCGCTGCCGTCATCACCATAGTCTTCGTTGCTCTCGCCGCAGGCGGCAAGACTCAGGCACAGCACCAGCGCCAAAGCAAGAGACAGATATTTATTTAAGTGTTTCATCATTTTATTCTCCTTTTTCAGATAAACGGAGTCAATGCTCCTGTTCCGCCATGGACAAGATCTCATCATGGCTCAGCTCCACATCGCCGAAGCGGACAAAAATGCCGTTGGTCACAGCGCTGTTCCATACCCTCGCATCTGCCAGCGGGCGAAACCGGATCTTGTCCAGATACGGCTTCATGTCCAGCAAAAGCCGGCTGCCGGACACAAAATCCACCTGCAAAACATGGTCGGGCAGCGGTGTGACGGCTGTGAGATACCTTCGGTTCAAGTGCACGCCCTCCTTTCCGCGAAAATCATAACCACCGGCCGTGCCGGTGGTTTGCACTAGCCCCCTTGGGGCATGACC
>OLFV01001015.1_pt1 | contig 29331 bp, 27 predicted proteins | sample 1605551 | NCBI WGS metagenome assembly OLFV01 (sample SAMEA3888922, study PRJEB22519) | human gut metagenome | biome: human gut; feature: human-associated habitat; material: faeces | place: Denmark | collected 2011 | reverse complement strand
CCTATTGCTGGCGAGTTGCTCCTCAGCAGAGCTCGCTTCCTCTTCGGCTTCTGACAGCAAAATTACGAAATATTTTTATTTCTTGCACTAATCAAAGGAATAATCATTAACTTTGCAATTGGAATGCGAGAAGGTAGTAAAGCAAATCAGTTTACTGATGAAATCTTGTAAAACAAATCAGTTCAACTAACAGAACTTGTAAAGTAAAACAGAGAACTGAATAAAAGTAGTAAACCTAATTAGTTAATCGCATCCAATTCTGTCAACTAATTTTAGGAATAGTCAATGTTTCTACATCAGCAGTAGAAAAACATGAAGGTTGGTTATGTCCCAACTCCACAAAATGAGGAGCACCTGTTGTCTTTTTATCTGTAACAGTAAGCACATTTACTTTACCATTCCATACTATAATCTCTATCGAGAATTCAGGACCTTCAATAAACTGCTCTAACAATACCGACTTGTCACGACTTTCATTAAGAGCTATATCATAAGCCTTAACAAAATCAGCCTTGTCCATATCACGAGAAACCTTAGCAATACCTCTCGAACCCGAATTTCGAGAAGGCTTCAATATGCCATCAGTTGAAAAATCATTCTGCAAATGCATCCAAGCATCCTCAGCATTCTCAGTCAATATACTCTTTGGTGAGGGAGCATTACCTTTTTCAAAAGCCTCACGCATCAAATGCTTATTTGTGGCGCGTATAGCCTGTTCACGAGTAATGCCCGAAAGACCTAATTCATCATTAAGTCTACCCATAACATTCATGCTCACCTCCGAACAGGGATGTATCACACCATCAATATGTTCTTCACGAGCCACCTTCAATACTTCCTCTTCAGAAGTAATATTTACCACAATGGCTTTATCGGCATATTTAAGTCCAACAGCATTAGGATCACCGTCTGCAGCTATGACATATATACCCATTTCCTTGGCTTTCTTTATTACAGGCACTTGTAAGATACCTGCAGCCAGCACCAATAGTCTCTTTTGCATTATCTTAGTGATTTACGTTTTCTCTAAATAGGACTGTTTTGATAGTCTTAAATACTATCTTAACATCCATCCAAAGGGTTAAATGCTCAGCATAGTAATTATCGTTTCTCATTTTCTCTGCACCATCAATGCTGTTACGAAAATAAGCTTGATTATATCCCGTAATTCCTGGTTTAATGGTTAATACAGATGGATATTTTTCCTCATATACATGAAGAAAGTCTGGCGTATCTGGACGAGGACCTATAAAGCTCATCGTACCATTCAGTACATTTAAAAACTGTGGAATCTCATCTAAACTTGTTTTTCTCATAAAGCGACCTATTTTGGTCACACGCGGATCATCATCACCATTGTAGGTATCGCCATTTTCCATTCGGATGTCAGGTGCATTCATAACCATAGATCGAAACTTATACATTCTGAACATTTTGCCACCCTGTCCTATTCTCTTTGCTTTGTAGAATATTGTCCCCTTATCAGAGAAATAAATAATTGGACCAAGAATACAAATGAACAATAGCACAAAAGGAAGTGCAAATAAGCCAATAACGATATCAAATAATCTCTTAATAATATTTCTATACATATTCACTTCTTAATTATTATTTTATTTATTAACCAGTTAATATAGTTTACTTACACAATATTCCACTTTTAGCAATAAAATCCTCCAACTCATTAAGCGTTATTTTTTCTTTCTGGAAAAAAACAATATTTTGTTTTAATACGTTATCATCTAAATTCCACCATTCAATTTCAAGGAGTTTTTCGATAACCTCTTGTGAAAAACGATAACGAATAATTCTGGCAGGAACTCCACCTACGATTGCATACGGTGGAATATCTTTTACCACAACTGCACCAGCCCCAATTACTGCGCCATGCCCAATTGTTACACCACCATTTATGAGCACATGTGAACCAACCCAGACATCATTTCCCAAAACTGCCATTTTGTCTTCTGCAGCATTTACATCATGGTCAATCCATTGTGATCTAGTACCATTTATGGCCTCTGTAAAAATTGGAGATGTTGATAACAAGTTCAGGTTATGGCCCCCCATACCAATTCTACAATGATCAGCGATAGAACAGAACTTACCAATTTTTGCATACTCAACATCAGTGTTATTTCCTATATAAGAATAGCGTCCTAATGTTGAATCTTTCATTTTCACCATGCGATATATAGATGCTGTACTATCCACATGGTTATTAGCAGACACAAACGAAATATTTGAAATACGAGGATTAAACAAATTCTTAACCATCCCCTTTATATAATGAATTACAGGACACATATCACTTCAAATTTTTCTTTAAAACATCTAATTGGAAATAAGGATTCCATTCTTCATCTATTTCTTTAAAACAAGCATTACGTACAACACCACGTTTTTTACCGTTAGTTTCAAACCATTTGTTTATCTGAGCGGCAAGGCTTTCTACATTATCGCGTGTAAAAAAAGTACCAGTTACACCATCTTTGATAGCTTCAAACTCTGGCATTTGGTAAGGAAAATCATTGTGAGTGATACATGGAGTACCGAATACCATTGAATGCATAGCTGTGAGACCTATATTACCAGGAGCCACACATAAATCGGCATTATATATGAGAGAACTCAACTCTTGTTCATCATAACAAGGACCATAGAACCATACTAGACTCTCAAGTCCCAGTTCCGTAGTCAAACTCTTAAGTTCTTCTGTCTTTTCGCCACCACCGATGAATGTTAAATTATATTCTATACCTCTATCACGACAAATAACCATTGCTTTCAACACCTGATCAAGTTTTTTTATAGTAGTCAGTCTACCAACAAAGAAAAGATTCTTGTTGTCATTGCCAAAATGCTCTTTATAAACTGCTGTCTCTGAAAGTTGTTTTCTCACTTCAATCTGCTTATCATAAGCTAAAGAATTGTGAATAGTAAACAACTTACTGCTATCAAAGCCTTCCTTAATCATCAAATTGCGAGCATAATTTCCATAGGTAAAAATTCCACCATTAGGCAACTTAAACTCCAGTTTCTTTATAAAAGACTCTAAAAATGTTTCTTTTCCATACCAACCATGTGTCCAAAAATACACTTTTTTTTTCGGCTTAAGCAATCTTGCAAGTACACAAAACATCCAAGTACTCAATGCACGAGTTTCACCAAGAAGAATGTAATGGTCATAATCTTTAAACAATTGTCCTATTACTCCTGGTTGCCAATACCATCCACCAAAAAGATGTTTGGTATGAGTCTCCGTTACTTTTCCATGAAGAAGAGTATAGTCCATCTTCTTAACATCACCCATCACATCTCCAAACACCCAATCACAATTAAATGTTTTATCTATTAATGTAAAAATGTTTGTGCGATAATGTTGTGCAAAATTATATATTATACAAAGTTTCATTTCTTTATTTTGATTTTAAATATAATGCACCCATTTCATCCAATGCCCTATTAGACCATCTATGAAAGATACACCCTGCTGGAGTAAGAGTTATTTCTCCAAACCAAATACGAGAACCATTTGAGTAAAGATCAATTCTCACCAAGTCTATATCACCAGCCAATGATTCTGCACACTCTACCATCTTGTCCAAATTTTGTGGCCGTGAAACCAAAGGTGCAGTTCTGTCAAATTCTTTGTAGTAGTCATACATAGGTTGCCAATCTAAAGAATATGGAAGATAATCGGCATGTCCTGTTTCACGTCCACTACATGCAAGCACACACACAACCTTACCATGAATGCACATAAACTTATAGTCTATAGGAAATCCGCCATTACCATCATCTATAAATTCCTCACAAACTGCACACTTTTCTATTTTTGAATAATGTTGCTCTGTATAGCTATAGTCCTTAACATTAAACCATTCTTCAAGAAGTTGCTTGCATTTATTAATTTCTAATTTAGATTTATCCAAGCAAATGATATTCATACCAGCTCCAAAATTCATCTTTAATGCAAATTTTTGTGGTAACTTGGCAAAATTAATATCATTAACAGAATAATAATGGTTTAATAAAGGTATCAATATATCTTTACAACCTTTTGCGGAAACATATTCACGAACCTTATATTTATCTGCTAACTCATAATATTTTAAAGCATCTCCTTTGACAGCTTTCTTATACCATATCTCTGACAAATCCTTTGGCTTAAATAGATTAGGAAACCTATGATGATTATGTATATAAGATATGTAATATGAAAGAGACGGAAAAACTTTTGCTATAAAGCGAACATTGATTTTTTGTAAAAGATTCATTTTTTTCTTATTATAAAATTGAAATAATATTTATAAAAATGTAAAGCTGAAGGCAAGTATTCATGCATTAAGAGATGTCGCATATTATACTTACTCATATTATTCTGCTTATTCCTATTTGACAAATACAAGTTAGAATCAAAGGCATCATAACGTTTTTTATGCTGACAAATTATATCATTTATAAGCGCATCCATTTCTTTTTTCCACACAGCAAATGACAACTCAGTTTGAAACGTTTTATACGAATTATCATATATTGTCATGTATTGTTTAGGGTTCTTAATAATATCTTTAATACGCTCTACAAAGTCATTTAGATTTTTATGCGGAATAACAAAACCATTGTATCCGTCTTTAATTATCTCCTTACATCCATTATTGTAATCAGAAGTTATAGATATTGTTCCAACTCGCATTGCTTCAAGTAAAGCCATTGGGCATCCTTCTCTACGAGAAGGGGTTAGAAATATATTTGCTTCATTTGATATCCGCATAGCTTCTTCTCTTGGAACACGTCCTGTAACCACCAATCGAGAATCATTTGGCAATATATCTTTTATTTCTTTAAATGGCTGTATTTTCTTGAAAGGAGGTGTTGTCGTACCTAGCCAATAGAATTTAAAATCTAAATCAGTCTTCAACAATTCGATAACTATTTTATATATTATCTCTGGAGATTTAGCAGCCGTTCCTCCACCGGTAAAAACAATGACCGGAGTTTTTGCTTTTAATTTATTTTGGAGAAATTGAGGTTGATTTGGTAATTCACGAACAAAATTATATACAACTTCAACTTTACCTTTACAATTAAATGTACGCTCTAAATATTCCTTATTATAATTAGATAATGCTATAACTTTATCTGCATATTCACTATTAAATCCAGCATAATCAGCCTCATTGTATCGCAATGAATGACTAACATTTATAACCTTTATATTATTGTTAAGAAATGGGGTCAACAACGCCATCAATCGTGAGCAACTATTAATTATCACATCTGGCTTGATCTTTTGGTTTATAAGCACTAAAACTTCACTTGCGTTCTTTTCTGAAGTATCTGCCATATCATAATGATACACTTTAACATTATACTTATCCAATGGATACAAGGAATCATCACCTATAAGTACACAAATCTCGTAACTCTCGGAATAAGAATCAATGAGTTCCACTGCATAAGATGCTATTCCACCTCCCTTGAAAGATGAAGACGTTAATAGAATTTTCATAACATTTTTAGTTTATTAATTCTACACCAAATAAAAGCAATAGAGGTCATACATAAGAGATATAGAGCTATAAACCAATACATAGTTCATATAAGTCTTTCTAATATACGGTGTAATGTTTTTTTCTAGAGATATTCCTGATATAACCAAATATAAATAGAAAGGTATCATTGTAAAATACCTATTAAAGAAAGTTGCATTATTCAAGTTGCTAAAATATATAACGAAACATACATACAACATTAAGAATAACAACTTATATAGCTTGTAAAATTTCTCATCTATTGTTTTAGTATATACACCTTTAATTGCCACAAAAATAGGTGGAATTACCACAAATCCAAACAAAAATCTTAAAATACTTCCAACCGTAGATACATCGGTACCTGCACCTGAACCTGTATCATTATATACATCAAATTTTCCTGCTGCCATTGTATCCCCAATAGCTGAAGATGCAAAAAATACGACATAATACTTATTAAACAACATAACCATAATAGGAAATAAAGCTATAAGTATATATATTCTCACCTTTGTTATTTTTAAATATGTAAGAGGTGTTAATAAAATTGGCAAAATCATTGATGAATGTGCCCTCCAAGATAAGAAAACCAATAATAACCCCAGTAGTTGTTTATATATTTTCTTTTCACTAATAAAAGTATATCCTAATAAAAAGATACTATATGCCAACACAGCTCTTGTTGAACCATAACTAGACATCGGTATTAATGAAAACACAAACAGAGTCAAAAGGTTATCAACTTTCATACGTTTGATAGCCCAAATAGACAAAAGTATACTACTACCATATACAACTATTTTCCATAGAATAAAACTTTTTGTATATTTTGCTATCAGTACATATAACTCTTCTATACTAAAGAAATCAAGGATATAAAAATTTTCATAACCTCCCTCTACAAAATCACGATAACGCTGATCATCACCGCCAAATCCTGTATATAAAGAATATGCAAAAACCAAAGCAAAAAAAACATATAGGCTTCTACCTACTGAATTATATGACTGCTTATACAACTCATGTTTATTATTGATTTTTGTTAGTACCCAAACTATACAAAAAACCTGCAAAATAAAATTATATAAATATCCCATATCTTAATTTAGCGACATTATACAAATGCCATTATCCTTAAATGATGAATATATTTTTGATGATATTTCGATGAAATTAGAATTATCATGAAGCACTGACCTTATATCAACAGCCACAACCTGCAAATTCGGACACAAAAGTTTTGCATTTGTTAATGCAGATGATGTGAAACCGTATATTTCCACGGAAGACTCTAATAAATTAACTAAACATTCAAAAGGTAATTGAAATTTGATTATTTTAATACCCAAAGATGAAAAAGGGTAGCAATCTTCGGCAGGATGACTAACGTACAAAACTTTGTCTGGGTCACATGTACCTATTATTCTTGAAATTGCATTGATATAATCTTTTTCTGATACAAGTCCAAGCTGTAATAATGGTTGACCAACTATTATTTTTCGAAATGATTTAAATCCGATACCACCACCTATTGTTGTCAAATTATTTGAAAGATAAGCTAAACTATTCTTCTTGACAACATCAGCTGTTGAAAATTTTAATTCATATAAAGAATAGAAATCAATCTTAGAAGAAATAACTCTCCTAAAATTACCACAAAAAAGGAACCTATAAAATTTACTTTTTTCATAAGATTTATTACATTTTCCCGTAAGATGCTCTTTTGCTCTAATCTCTGGATAAAAGAAAGATAATGTTCCATCATCAACCACAACAACTTGAGCATTCTTTTTAAATAAAAGTCCAACTTGTGCTAAATATTTATGCTTTAAATGAGTGTAGTTTCCTACGATAATTATATTATATCTATACAACAGTGACAAAGCGAATAACAGCAACTTTGTGTATATAGTATCAATATACGCATTTTTACTATTTGTTATACTTGTATAATAAATATCAGAAAAGACCTTATCATACAAGTCCAAATCCATGATGCGTTTCAACTGTTCTGTTCTTTTTTTATTAGCCGTATCAATGATAAGCGTATTCTTCTCTGCTCCATTCTTTTTTACAAACTCTACTGCATTAATGAATTGTAATTGAGTGGAAACGATAGCTATTGTTTTCATTTATATATTTGAATTATATTTTGGTTTAAATATTTCGTGTTTAACAAAAACTATATTTATAAAATAGCTTATAATATACCCCAAAGAAAGTCCAGCAGACATGGCATTTAAAATATTATCAGGATACATCTTTATCAATATTGCTGGTAGACCAACAAATAGTAACATATCCATCAACTCAAGACATATAACCAACTTATATGCTTTGATTGTTATCAAGAAACCGCGAGTGTAAAATGTTGTACTAAACATAAATCCCACAATCATGATGCAGATAGGAACTATTGACTCATTATATTTTGGAAAAAAACAAGTAATAACGTATGGACAAGATACTATTCCTATTAATGCAACAGGAATCAAGCAAATAGGCATCCATATTGTTATCTTCTTAAAGTATGGCCATAAATCAATAGCATTATGAGTTTGAGCGTACTTATAGCCCATTTGAGGGTGCAAAAATTGAGCTATTTGATTAGGAATCAAATTAACTAACGCACGTACTGTAAGAGCTGGATTGAACAGACCAACAAACGAAACTCCCCCTAAAGTCAATAACATAAGTGTTGGTGCACTAGAAGTTGTATTCTTTATCTGATTAAAAATTGTCATAAAGACGCCACGTCTTACGAGACACTTAAAATCTTCCTTTAAGAATCGTGGCTTTAAATGCCTATATGGTGCTTTCAAATATAGCCCACAGGTAAATACGAGTTCTATACCAACATTAAATAACAGAAGTCCATAATAGTGATATTTATATATTGCGTATACCAAAATAATTTTGGTAATAATCTCTATTTTATAGATATTTGTCAAACGATCAAAAGCATTAGAACTTCTATATGTCGCAATAAAATGTAATCTAAAGCACGAGATGATAGCAATAACAAATATGGCAAAGGTTCCAATCAATATGTCATTAGTTACTCCTTTGTAATACATAAAGGAAAGAACCACCATTGCCGACACAAACAATATAATAGCCAACAGAGTTGCAAAAGCCAGTCCAGTACTAACAAGACGTTTGGCTCTTTGATTATCTTCTGCTCCTAAAGCTAATGGTAACTCCAAATTTAATCCACTTTGAATACCTAATTGTAGAAAAGGCAAATACAAATTTATAACAGTTAATGACTGCCATAAGCCCAAAAGTTCTGGGCCAAGCCACCTCATGTTTAGGAAGCCTATAACCATAGTACATAGAGTGGAAATTGTACTAAATATACTATAATTTACTCCTGATTTAAGTATTTTATTCGATTTTATTCTCGATATTATTGACATTTTGTTTCTGCTTATTTTTTTAAATGTCTTACCAAATCCTTTGCTTTCTGATACTCTTGTGGAGTACCTATATCTATCCAGGTTCCATTAAGCGGATAGCGAATAACCTTTTTACCTTGAGCGATAAGTTTCTCCACGAGATGAGTGGCATGGAAGAATGTATCCTCAGGAATCTCTGCAAGTGCACGTTTCTTAATAAGATAGATACCTGCATTGGCATAATAGTTATACTTCGGTTTCTCTAAAAGTCCTTTTATATTACGACCATCAAGGTCCAAGATACCAAGCTCTATACTGATGTTATAAGGAACAGCAGCTACAGACATTTCTGCATCATTCTGTTGGAAATGAAGGAAGAAGTCCTCATAATCAATATTTGTGAAGAGGTCAGAATTCATTACAAGGATAGTATCATTATAGAATGTATCTACAAACTTTATGCTGCCAATAGTTCCTAAGAATTTTGGTTCACGGAAAGTACGAACCTGAACTCCATCACGAGGAGTGGCAAAATGTTTCTCCAACTGCTCTGCAAGATAGTTTACTGTCACATCTATATGCTCTACGCCATACGAAATTAAACGGTCTACATTATGGTCGATAATACACTTTCCTCCTACTTTCAACAATGGCTTAGGAGTCTTTTCCGTCAAAGGACGAAGACGCTCTCCCTTTCCTCCAGCCATAAGAACTGCATCTATAGGAAGTCGAGTGATATACTTTTCAAGATTGACAATATCGACAATATGATTATCTGAATCCAAAATGGGAATCAATTTCATCTTCTTCAGTTTCTGCTCATGAAGATGCTGCACATCATCATCAATTCCTTTACGAAGATAATTAAAGTTTTTGTGCATCACATTCTCAATAGAGTCATTCACTGAAACTCCTGCTATTAAAGCTCGGCGAGAATCACCATCTGTCAAGGTACCCACCATTTTGTTTTCATCATCAACAACAAACAAAACCAACGGATCTTGTACCATGTCATTTATCACCTTTAACGCAGACAAAAGTGATTCTCGCTTATTTATAATATGTATTGTATCCATCTTATTTCACCAAGCCTTCGTTCAACATTAGTTCTGCAACCTTCCAATCAAACATTGTATCCAAATCAACAGAATGAGTGTCGTCCATCTCTACAAAACCTATTTTGTGGAATAGATTATATGTACCTTTTTTCAAGGCTTCAACGTTCATGACGTATACAGCACCATTATATTCATATACTTTAGGAGCATCCTGTCTTCTGCTTATATTACCATCACCTTTAGAAGGTACCAGATAACCATCCTTATTACTCTCAAAGCAATCATAATATGGATTGGAAGAAGCATTCTTTACACTTACCACCATTTCATAGTCTGGCGAATATTTTTCAACACATGCTTTCACATCACCTAAACTTCTAAAAGGAGATGTAGGTTGAAGCAAAACGATTGCATCATAATGCTTACCTTGCTGTTCATAGTAGTTAATAGCATGCATTATCACGTCATACGATGAAGAGTGGTCTGTTGCCAAACTGTCAGGTCGTTTAAATGGTACTTTAAGCCCTGTTTGTTCTACTGTTGAAATAATCTCATCATCATCTGTAGTTACACAGATATTTTCATCAGCAGTAAGCTGACGAGCCGTTTCTATGGCATAATAGAGGAGTGGTTTTCCTCCAAATAACTTAATGTTTTTATGAGGAATACCTTTACTGCCACCTCGTGCGGGAATGATATATAAAAAATTCATACTCCTAAAGTTTTATTTCTTCATCAATTGAATAATCTTGTTGTGCGACTCTACCTGCCACAACGTCCCAATAAGAAGCCTTGATTCCATTGTCGCTACGCTTTACGGTCATATTATCCTCAGAAAGAATCTCACCTTTCTTGATAGGACAACTTGCAACAATACGCTTCAAAACTACCTTTGAGATTTTCTTCTCACTCTCATTTGGATGCTTTATTCCATCTCCCAAGGCCTGCTCAATATGACGAATGGCAGATACCATAGCCTTGAGTTCTTCTGGATTCAAGGAAGCCTTATGATCAGGTCCTTCCATATTTTTGTCGAGAGTGAAATGTTTCTCTATAATCTCCGCTCCCATGGCAACAGCAGCTATTGGAACTTCAATTCCCATTGTATGGTCAGAATATCCAACCTTGCACTTAAATGCTTCTTTCATTGTCTGCATAGCACGAAGGTTTACCTCATTCATAGGACATGGATAATTGGTTGTGCAGTGTAAAATAGAGATATCCTTGGCACCTGCCTCCTGCAATGTATCATAAGCAATCGCTACTTGTGACAGGTTTGCCATGCCTGTAGAAAGTATAACAGGCATTCCATATTTAGCAACAGAGCGAAGATATGGAATATTAGTGATATCACCTGAACCTAACTTGATAAAAGGCATTCCCAGGTTCACCAAAAAATCTAAAGACTCTGTCTCGTCCGCTGTGGAAAGAAACTGGATACCGATTTCATCACAATGCTGTTTAACCAACTGGAAATTATCATATGACAACTCCAATTTCTTCAGCATCGTAAACTGGTCATCATCATTATTGAGATTTTTCTCCTGATACTCTGCTTTCTTTGTGCCTTTGGTTATAATAAGTTCCGTTTTCCAAGTTTGGAACTTCACGGCATCAACACCGGCAGCTTTTGCAGCATCGCAAAGCTGCAAAGCCAAATCGAGTCGACCATTATGGTTTACTCCTGCCTCAGCTATAATGTATACATGTTGATTAGTCATTGGTATCCTTGAAATATAATCCATTATACTTAAGCATCATGATGCCTTCTTTGTAAGAATCTAAAGAAACCAGATTCTCATTACCATTCAGATTATTTAATATCAAATTCATGAAATTGACGCCACATCCATAGGCATGAGGATAACCTCCTCCAAATCTAGGATTAATCTCATTGATATAAACTTCTCCATCATTAGATACAAATACATCTATATCAATAGGACCATAAAGGCCTTTGATATTCTGTACCTTTAAGACTTCATCTATAACATTTTGAGAATGAACAGAAATTGCCTTATCTGTTTCTCCTGCTCTCATTGCAAGTTTCTCCTTGATAAACATTGAGACGAGCTTCCCTGATTTTAAATCAAAGAAAGTATCAACCCCATATTCTTTTCCTGCAATAAATGGCTGATAAATATACTTTGGTTCACTCTTCAGTTCTTCAATATCTTCAAAACTATTTATCTTCTTAATGCCAATGCTGGCACTTCCATCTCTTAATTTAGCAAATAGAGGGAACTCCCATTCTTTACTATTAAGTTTGTTCAAAGCATCTTCTGCCGAACCAACAGTTTCTACTAGTTTAAGAATACCTTTATATTTATTGTAAAACTCAAACTTATCAAAAGTGGACTCTACAAAATCAAGATTTGAGAGTATAAGCTTTACACCAAGTTGCTCAAACTCCTGCTTGTAATGAGAAAGAAGAACTAATTCTGGATCTATCAAAGTAATGATAGCACCAACTTCCTTCTTTTTGCAAATCTCTAAAACCTTGTTGATATAGAGGTCAAGATGTGCAAAATCCTTATCTATACGAAAATATTCATCACCAAAATATAAAGCAGGAGCCTTATCGCTCATATCCAAAGTATAAACCTTTCGGTTTTCCTTATGGAAAGCATCCTTAAAGTATTGAACAATCTCAACACGTCTTCCGGGACTAAGAATTAAAAGATTCTTCATAATTACAATTTACTTTTTTGAATAAACTCTTTTGTTGTCCATTTCTCTCGGACAACTTCCTCGTTTCCATTTTCATCCGTAACTATAACTATCGGAAAATACTCTATGAATAATGGAGTCAATGACATTGTATATGCACCCACATTATATATCGTTATTCTATCACCCTTTGCCAACTCAGGTTGATTATCCAAAGTCAAGAAACGATCCATCTCAATGCAAGTATAACCTGTAACAATTTGATTTTCTTTCAAATTACTGGATTTAGTATTAAGAGAAGACATAAAAGGTGGGGCTTTCATTTGAGAAGCTACATGTTTTACAGAACCATCAGTAAAGACAAGTCTTCTATCCTTAATATCCTTAACGTCAATCACAGAGCATACATAAGAAACCGGTGAAGCTATCAATGCAGCACCTGGTTCAACAAGAAGTTGTACTTCTTTAGATATTTGATACGCTTCAAGGATATCAACTATTGTAGAAGCATATTCTTCAAAGGTCGGAGCACCTGGTTTATCACCAAACAGACAACCACCTAAATCCAAATATTCTAATGCAGGTATCTTTTTACTTACCTCGCAGAGATGCTTAGTTATACTATTAAAGATTCTCAAGCTTTTTGTACGAGTACTATGATGTCCATGCAAGCCTACAACTTTAATTTTCTGTAGATGACTTAAGCGGTTTAAAGCCTTATAAAAATCACCATTTTCAAGATTAAAACCAAAACGTCCAGGTTCTTCTCCTGGAATAGTTTCACCAGGACATTCGCGTTCCAAATCAAAATTAATGCGCAAACCGACCTTGATGTCATGAGTGAATGACTTTATATTCTCTTCAATAAAATCAATCTCTGCAAAAGAGTCAAGGTTTACTATACTTCCGTTTTTTAACGCTAGCAATAAGTTGCGTAAACCTTTATGCGGACCATTGAGTATGATATTATTAGGCTGAGTCCCCACATAAGTAGCTAATTCATACTCTGGTTCTGAAACGACTTCTGCCATAACCCCTTGTTCATGCATCCACTTTACAAGCCAAGGTAAGTTATTCGTTTTATAAGAATACCCTATTTGGAAATTAGGCCATAAAGTTTCAAAAGCTGAGCGCAATGATGCTAAGTTCTTCTGAAGCTTAGATAAATCTATATTATAATAAGGTGTCGCTATCATTTAAATAACATTTAATCTGTTCAACTATCCGTTCTGATGCATGACCATCTCCATAAGGATTGTCTGCCATCTTACATTTATTATGAAATTCTTCAGTCTGAAGTTCTTTCAACGCATTCTGCATACCAAGTTTAGTACCATCACAACATTTTATGTTCGATGTTATCAATCTTCCCTTTTGTCTATCACCAATGTTCAAGACTGGAAGTTTAACGAATGGTGTTTCGAAAATACCACTAGAAGAATTTCCTACCATCATAATTACTTGGTATAGAATACTAATGTATCTCTTTTGACCTAATGATGCGACAAAATGGAAATTATCTTTTTCCTCTGCATGTTGTTGAAGAATATCGTTTATCAAATTGCCACCAATATCTGAATTTGCTTTGGTAAACAGAATTTCACAATCGGGACATTCTTTTTCAAGAGATGCAATAAGATTATTAACTCGCTGGATATTTTCAGACACAGATAATGTAGTTTCTGAATGATAAGTACCCAAAATCCACTTCTTAACAGGATTAAGTTTTAATGATTCTGCTAATTGATGGCGGTTTAACAATTCTATCTTGTGGAAATTATCCAGGTTTGTCTCACCTGTAACATATATATTGTCTGGACTTTGAAGCATAGCTCTGATACGAGCAGCAGATTCTTCAGTACCAGGAAAATGAAGAGCCGACATCATTGTCACTGCATTTCTAACTTCATTGTCAATTGCTCCCTCTGTGACATCTCCTCCAGATATATGAGCAACCGGAATTCTCATAACCAAGGCCGTACCTACGATTGGAAGCAACTCATATCTATCTCCTAAAACCACTATCATATTTGGCTTCAAGCGATTGAATGCATCTGCCATTCCTATGGAACAGAGTCCCATTGATTTTGAGATACCAACAGATGTTTCAGAAGAAAGGAGCATCTCCACCTTCTCATCTATATGATAGCCATCCTCTTCTATTGCCTGATAGGTAAGTCCTTGTTCAGGAGAAAGATGTCCACCTGTAACTACTAACTGTAGCTGCAGGTCTTCATCTTTATCTATTCCATCTATCACCCATCGCAAGAGCCCATACTCTGAACGGGCGCCCGTGATAACGCAAACGTTTTTCTTCATTATTCCTTTGGCAAATCAGAAGGACGAACGCTACTTGGAATATTCACTACTCTATCAGCAAACCAGATAGTGTTTTCCAAGCCATCGTTCTCACAATTCTCAAATATCGGCAAGCGATTCATCAACTCCCAAATTGGACGAGTCATTACGCCATTATCATTCGTCTGGGTAAGGAAATCAATCTGAGCTTCCTTATCCTTCAGAATAACTGCATTGAGCCAATAATTGGAAACAGTATTTGGAGAATCCACAAAAAACTCGATATCTGATACATTCTTGAAGTACTCCTCATATTTAGCTGCAACCTTACGCTTGCTTGCAACATACTTGTCAATGTTCTCCAACTGGGCGCATCCCATAGCTGCATTGATATTTGGCATACGATAGTTGTAACCTACATGGTCGTGACGGAACTCCCAACGATGGGGTATCTTCGCCTGTGTGGTGATATGCTTTGCGTATGCTCCCAACTCCTCATCATTGAAGAGCATCATACCGCCACCACCAGTAGTGATGGTCTTGTTGCCATTGAAGCTAATAGCACCAATCTTACCAAATGTACCAGTATGCTGTCCCTTGAAAGTTGAACCGATACTCTCTGCCGCATCCTCTACAAGTTCGATATGCCATTCTTTACAGATAGCAGCAATCTCATCAATGCGGACAGGATGACCGAATGAGTGCATAGGAACGCATGCCTTGACACGACGACCAGTATTCTTGTTATAGCAAGCCAAGTCTTCCTCTTCGAAAGCGAAATCCTTGCTTTCTGGAAGTTCTCCCTTGCGAGAGTTCTTGCGAACCTCAGCATTCTTCTCAAGCCATGCCTTCAAAGAATCTGGAGAAAGACCCATTGTTGAGCGGTCAACATCGATGAATACCGCATGAGCTCCAATATAGCTCAATGCATTACAGGTTGCAATGAAAGTAAGAGCCTGAGTCAATACTTCATCATCTTGCTTTACACCAACGAGCAACAAACTCATGTGAAGGGCATTGGTACCACTTACACATACCACAGCCTTCTTGGCGCCTGTGTATTTTGCCATATCCTCCTCGAAACGATCCACAAACTTACCTACGGATGAAACGAAGGTTGTGTCGATACACTCATTGAGATATTTCTTTTCATTTCCTGCAAAAACAGGGACAGCCAAGGGAGTAAACTCCTTATTGCCATAAACTGACTTGATAAAGTCTATTGTTTTCTTAAAATCTGCCATTTTATTGAGAATTACATTTTTTGATCCAAGTTCTTACCTTTTTCCTCATGTTCGAAGTTAGGTATAAACTTTTTGATAGATGTCACGATTTCTGCCTTGGTGAAGTCTGGCTCTGCAAAGATCCCCTCCAACTCATCAAAGAACTGGTTAATCTCAGGCATCGGACGACGAGTAGTCTCCTCAACTACACCAAGTGCAGAGAAACGAGTCATGTTGATTCTCTCACCAGGAACATAGAATTCCTCGTAAGCTTTCTCACCTGTGGTATCACTCTTGAAATAAACTACAGGATAGTTTTCACTCTCATAATCCATTTCAGCTGCATATTTCTTTGCCTCTGGGTCATTCTGACATTCTACTTTCTTAAATCCCTCTGCCTTTACAAAGTCGTCACAGATAGAAGAGAAAGTAAGCATCTGCTCTTCGCCCAACTTAGGGAAGAACACCTCACCGCCATTTCCAAGGATACAAGCCAACATACAAATCTGGCCAGACTCCTCAGGAGATACAAAATAGCGCTTCACATCAGATGGTGCTGCCAATGGCTGCTTCTTCTGCAAACGATGAATCCATCCATCTGGCAAAGAACCATTAGAGAAAGCTACATTGGCAAAACGAGCTGTGGTTACTTTGAAGTGCTCATTATAAGCCATCACCAGGTCTTCCATAATACGCTTGCTGGCACCCATGATATTAACTGGGTTAGCAGCCTTATCTGTAGAAACGCAGAAGAAATGCTTTGGTGGGAACACGCAAAGCAAATCCATCAGTTTCTTTGCCTTGATGTCATTATTCTCGATGAGTGCCTGAACACTATACTTATCTTTCTCTGAACGTACATGCTTATGGGCAGAAAAATTGGCAACAATGTCAAAGCCTTTCTCCTCACGGAAAATACGTTCGAAGATTGGATCTGCAAAGTTAAGGGTGTAGCAACGGAACTCATCAGGTACATAAAGTCCTTCTGTGCTTCGTACATCACGAACCAATTCAGCCAGTCCATTCTCATTCAAATCAACCACTACTACACTTTGGGGTTCAAATCGCAATACTGCTTTGATGAATGAAGAACCAATGGAACCTGCTCCACCAATTACACACACTTTCTTGCCTTTAATTTCGGTAGTAAGTGTTTCTTTGTTTGTCTCAATGTCTTGAGCAAACATACTGACAGGACGATTAACTACGTAGTCAGCAATGAATTTATCTAAATTGAACATCGTTTCTATTTTATTTTCTCCAAACCATTTTATTCACAATACCTACATAACTCTGGACAATCTTCACGACTTTTGTAGATACGTTCTCATCTACATAATCAGGAACAGGAATACCATGCTGACCATCGCGGCAAAGCTCTACAGCAGTATCTACTGCCTGAAGCAATGATTTTTCGTCGATACCAGCAATGATAAAGTCTCCCTTGTCTATAGCTTCAGGTCGCTCAGTAGATGTACGGATGCAGATAGCAAGGAAAGGATGACCTACTGAGGTGAAGAAACTTGACTCTTCAGGGAGTGTACCTGAGTCAGATACTACTGCAAAGGCATTCATCTGAAGACAGTTGTAGTCGTGGAAGCCAAGAGGCTCATGCTGGATGACACGCTTCTCAAGCTGGAATCCAGATGCTGCGAGGCGGTTGCGTGAACGTGGGTGACAGCTGTAGAGAATAGGCATATCGTACTTTTCTGCCATCTTGTTGATAGCTGAGAAAAGAGACATAAAATTTTTCTCTGTATCAATATTCTCTTCACGGTGTGCAGAAAGGAGGATATACTTGCCCTTCTCCAAACCAAGACGCTGATGAACATCACTTGCCTCTATCTCGGTGAGGTTGTTATGTAGAACTTCTGCCATAGGTGAGCCTGTAACGTAAGTGCGCTCCTTAGGCAATCCACAGTCAGCAAGGTAGCGACGAGCATGCTCTGAGTATGCCATATTAACATCAGAGATGATGTCTACAATACGGCGGTTGGTCTCTTCAGGGAGACATTCGTCTTTGCAGCGGTTACCTGCCTCCATGTGGAAGATGGGGATATGAAGACGCTTGGCTCCGATAACGCTAAGGCATGAATTGGTATCGCCTAACACCAATACTCCGTCAGGTTTTGTTTGGGCAAAGAGCTTATAAGAGCAGTTGATGATGTTGCCGCATGTCGCACCAAGGTCATCACCTACAGCATCCATGTATACCTCAGGCTCGGCTAATTTCAAGTCTTTGAAGAAAATACCGTTGAGGTTATAGTCGTAGTTCTGACCTGTGTGGGCGAGAATAACGTCAAAATACTGGCGGCATTTGTTGATAACTGCAGCGAGACGGATTATCTCAGGGCGTGTGCCAACAACGATAATGAGCTTTAATTTGCCATTATCCTTAAACTTTATATCTGAATAATCGAATTTGGGTTGCTTTTGCATAAAATAGATTTTTTCTGCGTCTATTGGCTGCACCTCAACAAATCAAATACATATGTTTGTATTCGGTTTGCACAATAGTTCCATGTTCCTTTTATTATTTCTGTTCTACCTTATCAAAGTAGGTATCTGGTTTATTGGGGTCAAAGGTTTCGTTGCAATACATAACTGTTACCAAGTCTTCTGTGTCAGAAAGGTTGATGATGTTGTGGGTGTAGCCAGGGAGCATGATGACAGATTGTATTTTGTCCCCACTCACTTCATAGTTCAATACTTCATCTGTGCCTTCCTTGCGGAGTTGGATAAGTCCGTGACCTGCTACAACAATAAACTGTTCCCACTTAGTGTTGTGCCAGTGCTCACCTTTGGTGATACCAGGCTTAGAGATGTTGATGCTTACCTGACCACAGTTTAGAGTGTGTACCAATTCTGTGAATGAACCACGTGGGTCAACATTCATTTTCAAGTCGAAGATAGCCTTGTTCTTGGGCAGATAGCTAAGAAATGTGCTATACAGACGCTTGGCAAATGAGTCGGCAGGGATTTCAGGAATCATCAATGTCTTTGGCATGTCGGCAAACTTATGGAGCAATTCCACGATTTCGCCAAGCGTAGCCTTGTGAGTGATAGGGCAATAGCAGTACTTGCCTTCTGCTGAAGGAAGTACTTCAAGTCCCTCAAACTCACAATGATGCTCCTCACCCTTCAATGCGTGAATCATTTCGTCAACGAGGTCATCGATGTAGAGCAGTTCAAGTTCTACACTTGGGTCGTTGACAGTGATGGGGAGGTCATTAGCAATATTGTTGCAGAATGTTGCTACTGCACTATTGTAGTTAGGACGGCACCATTTGCCATAGAGATTGGGAAAACGGTATACCAATACCTTGGCTCCTGTCTCCTTACCATATTCAAGGAACAAATCCTCGCCAGCCTTTTTGCTTCTGCCATACTCGCTATTACCGAAACGACCTGTCAAGGATGCTTGCTGTGAGCTTGAAAGCATAACGGGGCTGTTGTTGCCGTGAGCCTTCAAGGTGTCGAGCAAAGTAGAGGCAAAACCGAAGTTGCCCTTCATAAACTCGTCGTTATCCTTGGGGCGGTTTACGCCAGCAAGGTTGAACACAAAGTTACATTCCTTACACCATTGGTCAAGTTGCTCGAGAGTTGAGTCAAGGTCGTACTCGAAGACCTCATCTATCTGCAAATCGCCATAGCAACGGGCCTTTCCGTCTTTGATGTTGTTGAGCTGGGCGCAAAGGTTTCTGCCAACAAAACCTTTGGCTCCTGTAACTAAAATTCTCATACTATTTTATTTGAACGCGAATATTATCTGTTTAATCTGTGCTATCTGTGTTCGCACTTAATACTACTTATTTATTCGTGTTCGTTTACTGCACGAAGTTGCCCTCGCCACTCAACTCCTTCTTAATGTACTCCAGCGCACCAATCTTCGCCTTTGTCTCCTGCAAGTTCAAACGATAAGTATTGTCTGAGTTAAACTCTTCGATTTCAGCACGCTTGGTATCTCCTTCCTTGAAGAACTTGTCGTAGTTCAAACCACGGTTGTCAGCGGGTACGCGATAGAAGTTGCCCATATCCTCAGCCTTGGCACACTCTTCCTTGGTGAGCAATGTCTCGTACATCTTCTCACCATGGCGGATGCCGATAACCTTGATGTCTTCCTTCTTGCCACCGAAGAGCTCGCATACAGCCTCTGCCTGTGTCTGAATAGTACAAGCCGGTGCCTTCTGTACAAGTATGTCGCCATTCTGGCCATGCTCGAAAGCGAAGAGAACGAGGTCAACAGCCTCTTCCAATGACATGATGAAACGTGTCATCTTAGGCTCGGTCAATGTGATAGGGTTGCCATTGCGAATCTGATCAATCCACAAAGGTATAACAGAACCACGTGAGCACATTACGTTACCATAGCGTGTGCAGCAAATCTTTGTCTTGCCTGAGTAGCGGCTCTTTGCCACAGCAATCTTCTCCTCAATAGCCTTGGTGATACCCATCGCATTGATAGGATAAGCAGCCTTGTCGGTAGAGAGACAAATAACAGCACCTACACCTGCTTCAATAGCGGCAGTAAGCACATGGTCCGTACCAATAACATTGGTCTTGACTGCCTCCATGGGGAAGAACTCACATGAAGGAACCTGCTTCAATGCTGCAGCATGGAATATATAATCAACACCCGGCATAGCGTTGCGGCATGATTGTAAATCACGAACGTCTCCGATGAAAAACTTAATCTTATTTGCTACATCAGGGTACTTTGCTTGATATTCATGGCGCATGTCATCCTGCTTCTTCTCATCGCGTGAGAAAATGCGAATTTCACCGATGTCTGTACGGAGAAAACGATTCAACACAGCGTTACCGAAGGAACCTGTTCCACCGGTAATCATAAGGGTTTTACCTGCAAAAATACTCATAGTTTTATTTTGTTTTTCTGTTATTTTTTGTTTGTTCCATAATATCCAGCATACCACTCAGCAAATCTCCTCAAGCCTTCTCGCAAGCTGGTATTGGGCTTGAAGCCGAAGTCTTGCTCCAATGGGGTTGTGTCTGCATAGGTTACGGGCACATCACCTGGCTGCATGGGAACAAGCTCCTTGTGGGCATCAAAATCATAATCCTTGGGCAGAACGCCGGCACGGACCAGCTCTTCCTGCAGGATGGTCACGAAGTCGAGAAGGTTCTCGGGGGAGTTGTTGCCGATGTTGTATACCTTGTAAGGGGGGATGGGAAGTCCGTCCTCGCCGTTCTGCTTCTCAGGGGCGTGCTGCATGATGCGCACCACTCCCTCCACGATGTCGTCGACATAGGTGAAGTCGCGCTTGCAGTTGCCATAGTTGAATATCTTGATGGTCTCGCCTTTCACCAGCTTGTTGGTGAAGCCGAAGTAAGCCATGTCGGGACGGCCGGCGGGGCCATAGACGGTGAAGAAGCGCAGGCCGGTCGATGGAATGTTGTAGAGCTTCGAGTAGGCATGGGCCATCAGCTCGTTGCTCTTCTTCGTGGCGGCGTAGAGGCTTACGGGGTTGTCCACCTTGTCGTCTGTCGAATACGGCACCTTCTTGTTGCTGCCATAGACGGAAGAGGATGAGGCATAGACCAGATGTTCCACTTCGTGGTGGCGGCATGCTTCAAGGATGTTGTAGAAACCGATGAGGTTGCTCTGGATATAAGCATCGGGGTTGGTGATGCTGTAACGCACACCTGCTTGGGCTGCAAGGTTTACAACGACAGAAATATTGTTTTCTGTGAAGATTTTATCTACTGCTTCTTTGTCTGCAATAGAGGCGTGGACAAAAGTCCAGTCACGATTCAAAGCCTCTATCTCTTTCAAACGTTCATACTTGATGTTGACATCATAGTAATCAGTAATTGAGTCAATACCGATTACTTTAATGTCCTTCACATCGTGAAAAAGGCGCTTTACAAGGTTGCTGCCAATAAAGCCGGCGGCGCCTGTGACGAGGACGGTCTTGCCCTCGAGGGTTACATTATATTCTACCATTGCTGTTTACTTGACGATTCCTGGATATTGATTCTGTACTTCTTCATAGCTCTGCAGGTTGCCGATGTCATAGCGGCGGCCGGGCATCTCCATGGCGTGGACGGCGGTATGGCGGCAGAGCCAGGCGATGAAGCTGCCGGGGGCGTCGGTGCCGCAGCCGGCGGCGATGGCTGCAGGGATGCGGGCGGCATCTTCAGCGGTATAGTAGTAGAAGGGCGGGCACACCCAGTGGCTCTTGGGGCGCGCGGGCTTCTCCTCCATGGACATGATGCGGTCATTGCCGTCGATTTCGAGCACGCCGCACTTGTGGAGGCGTTCCTCGCTGGGCTCATGGAAGCGCATCACGCACGAGGTCCGCTTCTTGTCTGCATAGCGCACGAAGTGCTGCAGACTGAAGTCGAGCACATTGTCGCCGGCGATGACGAGCATGTCGCCCGTGAGGCCGAGGCTGTCCACGGCAAACCGGATGTCGCACAGGGCGCCGGGGCGGGTCTCGTTGGTCGACGTGCGGTCATCGACCACGGTGACCTTCTGGCGTTTGCCGGCGGCCCACTCCTGGAAGTGGCGGGCAAACTTGTGGTTGCTGATTACGATGTATTCGTCGACAAGGCCGGCACCGTCGATGTCGTCGACGAGCCAGTCCAGGATGGTCTTGTCCTGCACCTTGAGGAGGGGCTTGGGGAAGTTTTCGGTCAGGGGATAGAGCCGGGTGGCATAGCCTGCCGCAAGAATAAGACACTTCATTGGCTGTTTTCTTTAGAGGATTAGGCCGTCGGCGCTGTGGCAGACGACGTACTGGTATTTGCCCCGGAGCTGGGGGAAGGCGCGCAGGTATTGTTCTTCGACCTGGCGCCCGATGCTCTCACTGTAGGCGGGGTCGATGAGGGCCATGCAGCATCCCTTGAAACCGGCGCCGGAGAAGCGGCCGCCGTAGATGCCGTCGGTATGGGTCATGATGTCGTAGAGGGTCTTCAGCTCGGGTGAGCCGGTCTCGTAGTTGTAGATGCTCGAGTGGCCGCTCTCAAAGCTCAGGCGGCCGAAGGTGTCGAGGTCGCCGCGGCGCCAGGCTTCGGCGCCCTGTTCCACGCGGGCGAACTCGGTGTACCAGTGTTCGGCACGGCGCGCCCAGTTCTCGGGCAGGCGGTGGCGGTACTCGCGGAACACTTCGACGGGGACCTCGCGCAGGTGGGTATCGCCAAACTTGCCGTACTCCATGCCGGCAAAGGCCTTGAGGGCGTAGGCGGCGCTGCGGCACTCGTCGACGCGCATGTTGAACTTGCTGCCGGCAAGGGTGCGCTCCACACCGCTGAAGAAGATGGCGATGGCATAGGGCTTCATCGCGGGATGGGTGGGGATGAGCTCATAGTGGTTGTCGAGCGTATCGAGGTAGAGCAGATGGTCCTTGCGCGAGAAGAGCTCGCAGCTCTGGTCGAGCTTGCCTGAGCTTACGCCCACATAGCGGTTCTCTACAGCCACGGCCATCTCGATCATCTCAAGGTCGGTGAGCCTGATGCCGTTCACACGGCAGAGGGCGCTGAGGTAGACCAGCGTCACGGCTGCCGATGACGACAGGCCGCCGATGGGAAGGGTGCCCTGGATGACGCCGCAGAGGCCGACGCTGAGAGGATGGCGCATGCCGAGCTCGAGGGTGGCGCCGCGCAGGTAGTCGGCCCAGTCGTTCTGGCGCACCTCGGGCACGCTGTGGATGTGCCACTGGGCGCGCTTGTCAAACTGGAGCGAGCAGAGCTCGATGACGCCGTTGTGCTTGGGTTTGTAGGCAAGGTGGATGCCGCGGTCGATGGCCAGGCCGGTTATCTTGCCGAACTGGTGGTCGCTGTGGGCGCCGATGGGGCACACGCGGTAAGGGCAGAAGGCCATGCCTTCGGGATCCTTATGGTAGAGTTCAAAGAACTTCTCTTCACACTGTAGCATAGTCGTTGCGGGGGTTATGGGGTCAGTCGCGGCCGAAGATGTCGCGGGTGTATACCTTGCCGGCCACGTCGTCGAGGCTCTCGTCGTAGCGGTTGGCGATGATGGCCTTGGAGCGGCGCTTGAACTCGTCGAGGCTGTTCACGACCTGGCTGCCGAAGAAGCTGGTGCCGTCTTCGAGCGTGGGTTCGTAGATGATGACCTCGGCGCCCTTGGCCTTGATGCGCTTCATGATGCCTTGGATGGCTGACTGCCGGAAGTTGTCGGAGTTGGACTTCATCGTGAGGCGGTAGACGCCGATGACGCACTCGTGTTCCTTGGTGGCATCCCACACGGCGTTCTCGTTGTAGTAGCCGGCCTTGCGTAGCACGGCATCGGCGATGTAGTCCTTGCGGGTGCGGTTGGACTCCACGATGGCGGTCATCATGTTCTGCGGCACGTCCTGGTAGTTGGCCAGCAGCTGCTTGGTATCCTTGGGCAGACAGTAGCCGCCGTAGCCGAACGAGGGGTTGTTGTAGTGGCTGCCGATGCGGGGGTCCAGGCCCACACCCTCGATGATGGCTTTTGAGTCGAGGCCTTTCACTTCTGCGTAAGTATCAAGTTCATTGAAGTAGCTCACGCGGAGGGCGAGGTAGGTGTTGGCGAAGAGCTTCACGGCCTCGGCTTCCTTCATGCCCATGAAGAGGGTGTCCACATCGGGCTTGAGCGCGCCTTCCTGGAGGAGCGCGGCGAAGGTGCGGGCGGCTTCCTTGAGCATCTCCACATCGGTGACTGACTCGATGGCGCGGTTCTCATCGGCAAAGTCTGGATGCGACATGATCTTGGGGTAGCCCACGATGATGCGGCTGGGATAGAGGTTGTCGTAGAGGGCTTTGCTCTCGCGCAGGAACTCGGGCGAGAAGAGCAGGTTCAGTTTCTTCACGCCGCGCTGGGCGTACTTCAGGTAGAGGCTGCGGGTATAGCCTACGGGGATGGTGGACTTGATGACCATGACGGCATCGGGATTGACCTCCAGCACCAGGTCGATGACCTCCTCGACATGGCTGGTGTCAAAATAGTTCTTTACAGGGTCGTAGTTGGTCGGGGCGGCGATGACCACGAAGTCGGCGTCGGCATAGGCCCGGCGGCCGTCGAGGGTGGCGGTGAGCTGCAGCGGCTTCTCGGCCAGGTAGCGCTCGATATAGTCGTCCTGGATGGGTGAGATACGGTTGTTGATCTTCTCCACCTTCTCGGGTATCACGTCCACTGCCGTGACACGGTGGTGCTGCGAAAGCAGCGTGGCAATACTCAGGCCGACGTAGCCGGTTCCGGCAACGGCGACACGTATGTCTGCAAAATTACGCATATATTAATGTGAGATAAAAGTTGTGCTGAATGGGGATAGTCTGGCCAAGGCTGTAGCGAGGGTGGCAGTAGCAGTTCTAATGGTTGTCTTCGGTCACCGTGATGACCGTCTTTGTTTACACCTTATTATATATATAGACAGGGGTTGGGTGAGTTCAGCCTTCCACAACCTCAAAATCTTCGTTGTGGACACCGCGGATGGCTACGGCGTAGCCGGCAAACTCCATGACGAGTTGGCGGTCGCGGTCAATGCGTACGATATAGCCCTCCAATCCCTTGAAGAGACCGGTGAGGACACGCAGCTTGACGTGGTCCTTGGCAAACTTGACAAAGGGGTCGCGCAGGAAGGTCACATTGTCGGGATGACCGGTGATGGCCTGCATGAAGGGTTGCATCATGCGATGAGAGATAACCGCAGGATGTCCTGTGCTACAGTTCTTAATGAGATGAGTTTGAGGATGATAGGTGCTGAGAAACTGCTGCAGTTCAGGGGTGTAGCCCTGCAGGAATACCAGACCGTTGATAGTAGGCAAGAGTTTTTTGACGACACCCTTGCCATTATTTTTGGGTTTGAATTTGTAAGAATAGTGGACAAAACACTCGTGCCGCGCCTCAGGGTGAGCGGCATTGTAGGCGTCAACCTGACGCTTGAAGAGTTCGACCTGTTTGTTATGGATATGGACATATCCCCAAGGAGCTTCTGACAATGGCGCAGAAGCCATGCTGGGGGAGTCGCAAGATGATACATTTTCTATTCCCGACCCCGATGACCACTCGGCTTCGGTAACGTGGATGCCCTTTGGAAAACAGGAGGTTACACCACTGTTTTCGTCGGCTATAGAAAGAGTGATAGAGCAATCCTGCGTCATTTCCTCGTTCTATTTTATGTCATTGATGATGAAAAGCGTGTCGTTCACTACTCTATTGTGGAGCGGCAGACGAGCGCTATCATTGTCGGCAATCCCCGCATCAGAGAATAACGCCGATAGTGCAACGACCTTGTTCACAATAACATAAATATTAAAAAAATCAGTCCAGTTGAGATATAGCCAGACAATCACAATTGTCATAACCTTACGTTCCAATAAAATGTTGCCGTCTTCTCTAACTGTATCGACAAACGCCGCAAGCGGCGCAGTCTCATTTGGCAAAGTTAACACTTTTATTCCACTTAAAGAAAAAATGCTAAAGAAATATTTTCGTTTCCTGCATTTTTATACAGCAGGCAGACAGGGGGGATGGCAGCCACGACTGCCTATACATTATTATATATAGACGGACAGACAGGCATCGGAAAAAAGTGGGACTTGATGTACAGACTGGCGACACTTCATCAATGGCCGTCGAGCAGCATCAACCGAGAAAAGCAGGTGAGCCGAAAAACGAGGGACCGTTCCCTACCCTTCTGCCAGCAACCGCTGCCACGCCAGGATTGGTCGTCGTCACATCTGCCATCGCCATCAGGATTCTATAAGGTGTCTTGGGCGTCGGCGAAACACAAGATGATGTTACATTTGTGTTACGGCAACATTACGAATGATAACTTTTACGGCGCAATAAGTACGTTTTTGACACCACAACGATAAAAAATGTAAATGTTTTATATTTTTCCACCTTTTTCATTGTTATTATAATAATTATCCTTATCTTTGCAAAAAATATGGGATCCATGTGATATGGTGAAAGTATTTACTTTAATTTGTTTTAGTAGATTAGTTTTTAAGTAGTTTGTTTTAAAACCGGTTATCGTGATGATAATCGGTTTTCTTTGTAATAGCAAAAGTGTATAGCATGAAAAAAGGCTCTGCCTGATTGGCAAAGCCTGATTTTTGTACTCGGTAAGGGAATCGAACCCTTATGCCAAGATTGAGAATCTTGTATCCTAACCGTTAGATGAACCGAGCGTTAGGTCGCATCATGGAGAACGCTTGCTGCGGAAGGAGGGGGATTCGAACCCCCGGTACGGTAAACCCGTACGTCAGTTTAGCAAACTGGTGGTTTCAGCCACTCACCCATCCTTCCTGGGGGTTCAAGTTTCCTTTAACCGAGCATTGTTCTCAAATGCGATGCAAAGTTACTAACTATTTCTGAAACTTCCAAACATTTTCCATTCTTTTTTTGAATATTTTTAATGCTTCAGCGGCTTGCTGCCTACAATTAGCTAAGTTTCATAGAGTTGTATTAAACTTATTTTTAACATTGCCATTGGGCGATTTACATTGCCAAAGCTCCGCATCGGATACATACGCCCCAAAAGCGCATTTGCAAGCAGAAATGACCATCGACGGAATCGTAGAGGGTATCTCTGCAAGAATTATGATTAACTCTGCAAAATTTATGATTAACTCTGCGAGATTTATGACCATCTCTGCGTCCAGCGCATTTATCCTGCGCTTCCTGGAGCATCCTCCCCCACCCGCCACGCACCGCGCGCGGGTGACGGAAGAGACATTCACCGAGGCAGACAAATACTTTGTGCAGACCTCTGCCGTTTTATAGAGTGAGGCGTTACTCTTACGACGCCTGTTATAAACTCTAACAACTATGGCAACTATTAAATTGAAATTCAGGACTTCATCGAAAGATGAAAAGGAGGGTACTCTGTGTTACCAGGTCATTCACAAGCGCAACGTGAGATGGATTACGACAAGACACCGCATCCGTGCCAGCGAATGGAACCGTCGCACAGCCTCCTTCACGCTCACCGGCAATCGAGAAAGAGACTGTCAGCTGCGGCTGATACAATCGTCGGTAATCTGGGAGATGGAACAACGGAAGCGAATCATCAGACAGATGGAAACGGAAACCAAGGACTATACCATCGAGATGCTCTTCCAGGCGTTTGAGCATCTGCCGGAGTGTGTCACCGTGTTCGACTTCATGCAGAAGCAGATAGACAGAAAGCGGGAGATGAAGCGCTTCGGCACCGCGAGGACCTATGCCAACACTCTGCGCAGCTTCCGCGAATTCCGAAGCAACAATGACCTCACGTTCACCGAACTCACGCAAGAAATGATGGAGCAATACGAAGCCTGGATGACCCATCGCGGACTGAAGCAGAACACCATCAGATTTTATCTGCGCACGCTCAACACGCTGACACGCAAGGCTATCGACGAGCATCTGATGGAAGACCGTCAACTCTTTGCCAAAGTGCGTCTGTCGTATGTGAAGACGACAAAGCGTGCCATCACCGAGAGCCAGATAAGGCGCATCAAACGGCTCGACCTATCAGGAAAGCCCGCGCAAGCGCTGGCGCGCGATATGTTTATGTTCAGCTTCTATATGCGTGGCATGTCATTTGTGGATATGGCTTTCCTGCGCAAGGCAGACCTGAAGTATGGCATGCTGAGCTACTGCCGACGAAAAACCAACCAGCACCTGACCATCGCGTGGCATCGGGCGCTGCAGGACATCATAGACAGATATGCCCACCTCACCCGCAACACGCCTTATCTGCTGCCCATCATCACCCGAACAGACGGCACGGAGTACAAGCAATATCGCAACCGGGAAGAGTGTATCAACAGGGCACTGAAGAGCATCGGTGTGGCTGCGGGACTCAAGATTCCGCTCACCACCTATGTGGCACGACACTCGTGGGCAAGCATTGCGCGCAATATGAATTTCTCCATCGCCATCATCAGCGAGGGCATGGGCCACCAGTCCTACCGCACCACCCAAATCTACCTCGACTCCATCGACACCGCACGCATAGACGATGCCAACAACCGCATCATTCGCAGGATAAGCATGGGGAAATAAACGGACAGATGACAGACCTACACAGCACACCCACACCCATGTCGGCAGTTATGAGCAATGCGAAGCACGCAGCCTCATCATATTGGTACCCCAGTTCGGGATAAGATTTTGTTCATAAAAAAGTTGGTAGTCTCACAAATA
>OLFV01001014.1_pt1 | contig 29345 bp, 17 predicted proteins | sample 1605551 | NCBI WGS metagenome assembly OLFV01 (sample SAMEA3888922, study PRJEB22519) | human gut metagenome | biome: human gut; feature: human-associated habitat; material: faeces | place: Denmark | collected 2011 | reverse complement strand
CTTATAAGGCCGTAAATATAAAACCCCCGGCTATGCCGGGGGATATTTATTTTGCTTGACAGATACCCCCTCGTGGTATAAGATAATATACCGTTAGGGGGTATATTCATGGCATCATGTGAAGATAAGAAATGTCAGGCGGCTGCTATGGCTGAGGAGAGTGCAGAGCAGCACACCTGCAGTGGCTGTGTCAAGCACAAGCACCGCGACAAGGACAGCAAGGAATACAAGTGCCTCGTCTCGCGCCTGCGGCGCATCGAGGGACAGGTCCGCGGCGTCTGCAAGATGGTCGAGGATGACCGCTACTGCGTCGACATCCTCACGCAGGTCAGCGCCATCCAGTCGGCGCTCAATGCGTTCAACAAGGAACTGCTCGCACAGCACATCAAGTCGTGCGTCGTCGACGACATCCGCGCCGGCCACGACGAGGTCGTCGACGAGCTCGTCGCGACGCTGCAGAAGGTCATGAAATGACCTGTCAATTTTCCCATAGCCACCAAGGAGGCTCTATTCCAAGATGAAGAAAGAACAATTCACGATCACGGGCATGACATGCTCGGCCTGCTCGGCCCGTGTGGAGAAGGCCGTCGCGAAGGTTGACGGCACGAAAGATGTCAGCGTCAATCTGCTGACGAACAGCATGCAGCTCGAATACGATGAGGCGAAGACGAGCGTGCCGGCCATCATCAAGGCTGTCGTCGACGCTGGTTACGGCGCCTCGGTCAAGGGCAAGCAGGCGGCGGCCAAAGCCGCGCCGCAGGAAGATCCGGTCAAGAAGAGCATTGACGAGATGAAGCACCGCCTCGTCTGGTCCATTGCCTTTCTGCTGCCGACGATGTACATCTCGATGCACGGCCTCTTTGAGAAGCTCTTCGGGCTGCCCGTGCCGCAGATTGTCGGCGCGGTCTTTGACGGCCCGGAAAATGCCATCATATTTGCCTTCTCGCAGTTCCTGCTCGTGCTGCCGATTATGTACCTCAACCGCCGCTACTATATCGCGGGGTTCCGCAATCTCTTCCGCGGCGCACCGAACATGGACAGTCTTGTCGGCATGGGTTCGATGGCGGCAGCGCTCTTCGGCGCCTTCGCCATCTTCCGCATGGGCTGGGGCTTCGGCCACGGCGACATGGCACTCGTGCAGGAGTACAGCACGAATCTCTACTTCGAGTCGGCCGGCATGATCGTCACCTTGATCACCGTCGGCAAGTACCTCGAGGCGCGCGCCAAGGGGCAGACGAGCAAGGCGCTCGAGAAGCTCATGGATCTCGCGCCGAAACAGGCGTGCGTCGTGCGCGGCGGCGTGGAGCAGACCATTCCGGCTGAGGAGCTTGTGGCGGGCGACGAGATCGTCGTGCGCCCGGGTGAGCGCATCCCGGCAGATGGTGTCGTGCTTTCTGGCACGACAAGCGTCGATGAGTCGGCCATCACGGGTGAGCCGATTCCCGTCGAGAAACAGGCGGGCGACAAGGTCACTTCGGCCACAATCAACAAGCAGGGATCCATCCATTTCAGCGCGGAGCGCGTCGGCGAGGACACGACGATCAGCCAGATCATCCGCCTCGTCGACGAGGCGAGTGCCTCGAAGGCACCGATTGCGCGCATGGCTGACAAGATTGCTGGCGTCTTTGTGCCAGCGGTCATCGCGATTGCCGTGCTGGCGGGTGCCGTCTGGCTGGCCATGGGCGCGAGCGTCGAGTTCGCTTTCTCGATTGCCATCTGCATCCTCGTCATCTCGTGTCCGTGTGCACTCGGCCTCGCGACGCCGGTCGCCATCATGGTCGGCACGGGCAAGGGCGCGGAGAACGGCATCCTCATCAAGTCGGGCGAGGCGCTCGAGATCGCACAGTCCGTCGACACAGTCGTCATGGATAAGACTGGCACGATCACGGAGGGCCGTCCGGTGGTCACGGATATCACGACGGTCAACGGCGTCTCGGAGCAGGAGTTCCTCGCCATTGCCGCGGGCCTCGAGAAGGGCAGTGAGCATCCGCTGGCAGAGGCCGTGATGACGGCAGCTAGGGAGAGGGGCATCGCACCGAAGGCCATGACGGATTTCAAGGCGCTCTTTGGCCGTGGTGTTGAAGCTGAGGCCGACGGCCACGTTTACGCGGCCGGCAATGACAAGCTCATGGCGGAGAAGGGAATCGACCTTACACCGTATGAAGCGCACCTGGCCTCGCTGGCGGATGACGGCTGTACGCCGCTGATCTTTGCCGAAGACGACCGCGTGATCGGCATCCTCGCCGCTGCTGACGTGGAGAAGGCGACGAGCCGCGAGGCCATCGCCCGTTTCCGCGCGATGGGCATCGATGTTGTCATGCTGACAGGCGATAATGCGCGCACGGCGGAGGCCATCCGCCGCCGCATGGACATCCCCAAGGTCATCGCCGGTGTCCTGCCGGAAAACAAGGCAGAGCACATCAAGAAGCTCCAGGCGGAGGGCCATCGCGTCGCGATGATCGGCGACGGCATCAATGATGCGCCGGCTCTCGCGCAGGCGGATCTCGGCATGGCCATCGGCGCGGGGACGGATGTCGCGATTGAGAGCGCCGATGCCGTGCTCATGAAGAGCGATCTCTTAGATGCCGTCAGTGCGATACGCCTTTCCAAGGCCGTGCTCAAAAACATCAAGGAGAACCTCTTCTGGGCGCTCATCTACAACGTCATCTGCATCCCGCTCGCCGCAGGCATCCTCTACCCGGCCTTCGGCATCAAGCTCTCGCCGGTCATCGGCGCTGCAGCCATGAGCCTGTCGAGCGTCTGTGTCGTCATGAATGCCCTGCGCCTGCGCTTCTTTAAGCCAGACCACGGGGCAGAAATATCAGCAGAGCAGACGGCAGCAGCCGTTTCATCTGATAGAAAGGATCACGAGGCCGCCGACTCGGCAGCCGCACAATCTGTACAGGAGAAAGAAGCGATTACCATGGAAAAGACACTGAAGATTGAGGGCATGATGTGTGCCCACTGCCAGAAACACGTTCACGATGCACTCGCCAAGATGGACGGCGTCACGGATGTCACCGTCGACCTCGAGGGCGGCAAGGCCGATGTCAAGGCAACTCACGACATCCCAGAGGCCGACTTCCGCAAAGTCATCGAGGATGCTGGCTACGAGCTCGTAGGCTGAGTCTCATTCACAGGCTTGAAAAGGGGCAGCGCAAGGCGCTGCTCCTTTTTGCTGTATGCTATAATAGGATGTGTATGTTGAGGTATGGAGGGGAATGCGGATGAAACGAGGGGAGCGCATCTATTCGTATATCGAAGAGAAGTCGGAGGCCTGGCCAGAGGAAAAGCTCAAGGGGCGTGTCGGCTTTGGGGCGCAGGAGATTGCGGAGGCGCTCGGCATCCTGCGCAACAATGTCTCGAAGGAACTCAACGCGCTGCAGCGCCAGGGCAGGATCGTGAAGTTCTCGGGGCGGCCGGTGCTCTACTTTGACAGGGCTTGCCTGGAGTCGGCACTCGGCGTGACGCTCGGCGAGGGGGAGTGCCAGTTCGACGATGTCGAGGCCATCTGCCAGTCGAAGAAGCCGCAGGAGCCCGAGAATCCCTTCGCGCGGCTCATCGGCGCGGACAGGAGCCTGAGGCGCCAAGTCGAGCAGGCCAAGGCGGCTATTCTCTACCCGCCCGACGGCCTGCACACCTTGATCGTCGGCCAGACGGGCGTCGGCAAGACGCTCTTTGCCCACATGATGTTCGAGTACGGCAAGGTCATGCACCGCTTCGCAGCGGATGCGCCCTTCGTGACGTTCAATTGCGCGGACTACTACAACAATCCGCAACTTCTGATCTCGCATATCTTCGGCTACATGAAGGGTGCGTTCACGGGTGCGGAGCAGTCGAAGGCGGGCCTCGTCGAGGAGGCAGACGGCGGCGTGCTGTTCCTCGATGAGATCCACCGCCTGCCGCCTGAGGGGCAGGAGATGATCTTCTACTTCATGGATACGGGCACGTTCAACCGGCTCGGCGAGACGCAGCGCAGCCGCAGGGCCAAAGTCCTGATCATCGGGGCGACGACGGAGGACCCCGACTCCGCGCTGACGAAGACCTTCGTGCGCCGCATCCCGAACATCATGAAGATACCGCCGCTCGCGGAGCGCAGCACGGACGAGAAGCTCGACATCATCAAGCTGATGTTCCAGGATGAGGCGCAGCGCGTCAAGAAGCCGATCCGCGTGGGCGTCGAGACAATAAAGGCTCTCGTCGGCAGCATCGGCAGCGGCAATGCCGGCCAGCTCAAGTCGAACATCAAGCTGCTCTGCGCGCAGGCCTTCCTCAATGGCATTGACAGCCCGGAGGGCATCGAGGTCGACTTCAAGATGCTGCCGCAGCAGATCCGGAGCGGCCTCTTGACGCTCTCGGCCAACCGCCAGGCCTTGACGGAGGTCACGAAAGCTCTCGGCAGCGACTCGTGCATCATCGTGCCGCCGGGGCCGGATTTCCCGCTGACGGACGGCGTGAGCGGCGCGGAGTTCAATCTCTACCAGGTCGTCGAGGCGAAAGTCGAGCTCCTCAAGGGAGAGGGCATCAGCAGCGACCTCATCAAGCAGATCCTCGCGGCGGATGTCAATGTCTACGTGCGCAATCTCTACAACAAGAAAGCTTCGGTCAACATGACGACGCGCGAGCGCCTGCTGAAGATCGTCGACGCCTCGCTCGTCGACTTCGCGGAGCAGGTGGCGCTCTACGTGCAGAAGCGCATGAATGCGAGCTATCACGACCGCTTCCTCTACGCCTTCAGCCTGCACCTCTCGGCCTTTCTCAAGCGGGTCAAGTCGAAGGATGCGGCGCACAAAGAGCTCGAGGGCACTGTGCCGCAGGACTCGCTCTGCCTCGAGGTGGCGACCGAGATCGGCAGCCTCATCGAGAAGCATTACCGCATCGAGGTGCCGCGCGTCGAGATCGAGTACATCGCCCTGCTGTTGGAATCGTCGCAGGAGGATGACCGCGACGATCGCGTCGTCCTCGTCGTCGCGACGCATGGCCAGAGCACGGCGACCTCGATGGTCGAAGTCGCGCAGCGCTTGTTCGGCACGACGGACGTCAGCGTGCTGGCCGTCGACATGCCGCTCGAGGTCCGTCTGCAGGCCGTGCTCGACAAGATGGCGGCCATGTTGCAGTCCGTGCCCTGCCTCAAGGGCGTCCTGATACTCGCGGACATGGGCTCGCTCTGTAATCTCGGCCCGAGCCTGGAGAAGCGCCTCGATGTGCCCGTGCGCACGATCGACATGGTCTCGACGCCGCTGATCCTCGAGGCCATGCGCAAGGCGGAGCTCACGGGCATGGACCTCGACGGTCTCTACGACTCGCTCGCGAGCTTCCACGGCTACGAGGCGCGCGACGTCACGCAGGATACGGAGCTCGAGAAGGTGACGGACGACGGCCGCGTCGTCGTGACCATCTGCTCGACGGGGCAGGGCACGGCGCTCAAGCTCAAGTCGCTCGTCGAGGAGATCCTGCGCGGCGCGGGCCAGCCTTTGCCCGTCATTCCCGTCGGCATCGTCAAGCTCGAGGAGCATCTGCGCGAGATCGCAGAGGGCCATCGCATCGTGGCGGCCGTCGGCGTCAAGAAGCCCGCGATGCGCATCCCGTTCATCTCCTTGGAGGCCATCATCGACGGCGAGGGCGAGGCTGCGCTCTTGGAACTCGTCACGGGCAGCCGCAGCGCCTCACCTCACCGTCAGGGAAGCCGCGTCGTCCAGAGTCTCTGCGCAGAATCCCTCTGCAAGTTCCTGACGTATCTCAACCCCGAGAAGGTCATGCCGCTCCTCATGGAGTTCGACGAGCGGCTCGAGGCAGGGCGCAGGGAGCCTCTGGCCAATCCCCTGCGCATCCGGCTGCTCGTCCACTGCGGCTGTGCGCTCGAGCGCTGCGTCATGCGCAAGCCGCTCCACTACGGCGGCAATCCGTCAGAGCTCCGCACCGAGAAGGTCGAGGCACTGAAGAAGGCCGCAGAGGTCTTTTCGGAGAAGCTGCACCTGACACTAGCTGCAGACGAGTATTATTTCATGGCCGAGATGATCTGATACACTGACGGCCATGATTTCTGATACAGATGATAGTGTATTTCTTTTAGGGTGGCGAGAGGCGATACTGTATCAGGATGATGGGTGATAGCGCGATAGAGTATTATCTAGCAAGCGTGATAGTATTATTTCATCGTTATTGAACGCAAAGAGATGCGAGAATGATGACCTGTGTATCCATATTGGTTTGATACACAAAGTTGGCACGCATCTTGCATTGTATTAGGGTATAGGTAAGGTAGTATCAGAAGGGGGTTATCCAATGTTTGCGATTATCGTTGGTACACATGGTCTTTTTGCAGAGGAACTCGTGCGTTCGTGCGAGATGATCTGCGGTGAGCAGAAGAATGTCCGCGCTGTCACGCTCGTGCCGGGCGAGGGGCCGGATGATGTCGTCAAGAAGTACGAGGAAGCCATCAAGGAGCTTGACTGCTCGGGCGGCGTGCTCTTCCTCAACGACCTCTTCGGCGGCAGCCCGTACAATGCAGCCTGCCGTCTCGTCATCGCCAATGAGGCGTACGGCATCGTGACGGGTGTCAACCTGCCGATGCTCATCGAGATGTGCAGCGCACAGATGATGGACGAAGGCCTGAGCATTCAGGAACTCATGGATAAAGCGGCAGAAGCTGGCAAGAGCGGCATGCAGTTCTTCCACGCGAGCCAGATTGCTGTCGACGATGACGACGAGGATGATGATCTCTTATGAAGATTGTATTGGCACGGATCGATGACCGCTTGATTCACGGCCAAGTCGCCACCGTTTGGTCGAAGGCGACAGATTGCCAGCGCATCATCGTCTGTGACGACGAAGTCGCCAAGGACAAGATCCGCGCAGTGCTCTTGAAGCAGCTTGCACCAGCGGGTGTCAAGAGCCATGTCGTCGACCTCGCGAAGGCGGTGCGCATCTACCGCAACCCGAAGTATGAGAATGACCGCTGCCTGCTGCTCTTCACGAATCCCACGAGCGTCTTGTACCTCGTCGAGCACGGCGTGCCGATCAAGAGTGTCAACATCGGCGGCATGAGCTTCTACGAGGGCAAGCATCAGGTCACGAGCGCCGTCTCGGTCGATGACAAGGACGTCGCCGCCTTCAAGAAGCTCCACGAGCTGGGCATCGAGCTGGAGATCCGCAAAGTCGATACGGACGAGAAGCGAGATCTCATGGCCGTCCTCAAATGATGCGTGTATCGCGTCCTGAAACAAAATCCACGATCTGCAACGCCTTTTTCGCGAGGAGAAGGCGTTGTTTTGCATGAAACCCTTTACATTTTTGGACGAATTCCGTAAAATAAAGAAAGATAATATATAAGAAGTACATTATCAGGTCATTTGGTTATCCTGCGGCATGGGCCAACGGGATGATTGGGATAAGTATGGAACTGATGGAATAGGAGAGATGTTCCCATGATCAAAAAAGCGATTGCTGTAATGACATCTGGCGGCGACAGCCCGGGCATGAATGCTGCGGCGCGTGCCGTTGTCCGTACGGCACTCTACGAGGGTGTAAAAGTCTATGGCATCAATAACGGCTATCAGGGCATGCTCGATGACGATATCGAGGAGCTCACGAGCCGCAGCGTCAGCGATCTCATCCAGCGCGGCGGCACGTTCCTCGGAACGGCTCGCTGCCCGGAATTCAAGACGCCGGAAGGCCGCCGCAAGGGCTTTGAGAACCTCGTGAAGCGTGGGATCGAAGGCCTCGTCATCATCGGTGGTGACGGCAGCCTGACGGGTGGCTCGCTGCTCTCGAAAGAGACGGGCCTGCCGATTGTCGGCCTGCCGGGCACGATCGACAACGACGTCTGGGGCATGGACTACACGATCGGCTGCGATACGGCTGCGAACACGATTGTCGATGCAATCAACAAGCTGCGCGACACGGCTTCGGCACATCGCCGCATCATGCTCGTTGAGGTCATGGGCCGCAACTCCGGCTGGCTGGCCATGATGTCCGGTATCGCGGGCGGCGCTGAGTTCGTCCTCGTACCGGAGGTCAAGTTCAACATCGACTCGATGTGCGAAGAGATCAAGGCAATGTACGATGCAGGCAAGCGTTACAGCATCATCGTCGTGGCGGAAGGCGCCGGCTCGGCCATCGAGATCGGCAAGGCCGTAGAGGAGAAGACGGGCATCGACACGCGCGTCTCGGTCCTCGGCCACATCCAGCGCGGCGGCTCGCCGACGGTGGAAGACCGCATGAAGGCATCGATGCTCGGCGAGAAGGCTGCTCTGGCCATCATCTCGGGCGCATCGGATATCGTCTTCGGCTTCAACGAAGGCAAGGTCGTAGGCGTCAACCTCTTCGAGGCCGTCAACAACACGAAGACCCTGAACCCAGAACTCGTGCGCCTCGCACGCGTGCTGGCCTGATAGAGTCTGGCAATCAAGACAGAATAAAAAGAGCTGCTACCCAAGCGAGTTGGGTAGCAGCTTTTTTTGCTGATTGGCATATGCTCACATCTTGTCATTGAAGGCGAGGAGGCATGTGTCGGAGCATGCAAGACGGGGATGACCGGGCAACGCTGCGCGATGACCGGCTGCTGAATCTATTTTTTCCCTTTTAATGCAGCCTGAGGAAAGAGCTAAACGCGCTGCGCTTGAACGACGCTCTTTCCTCAGGAAATGTGTGTCGGGAAAAAATAGATTCTTGACGCAGACGGTCAAACGCTTCGCTTTTGCCCGGCCATCCCCTCTTTGCTCTGCGTGACGAGCAGCCCTGCCACTCAGTTTGCATAGCCCTGAGCGGGGAGGCATGTGTTTCGCCTGCAGAAGCGAAGCGATTGCCTGCAGGGATGGGCCCCAAGACAGGCGTGGCAAAGCATGCGATGTCGGAACGCCGTGGCAGGCGGCGAATCGGCATCGATGCGCAATCTGGTCATGGGGTCCATTCAGCAGAGCGCCGAAGCCGAAATACATGCCTCTCCGCCTTCTACTCCGGATGTGCGTACAATCACAAATTACATTACGCTGCCCGGGTATTTGAGGGTGGCGAAGTAATCGTCGAGCGTCTCGGCGCGGCGGATGAGCTCGACGCTGCCGTCTTCGTGGAGCAGCAGCTCGGCGCACCAGAGCTTGCCGTTGTAGTTGAAGCCCATCGCGCTGCCGTGTGCACCCGTATCGTGGATGATCACGCGGTCGCCGATGTCAATCTTCGGCAGCTTGCGGTCGATGGCGAACTTGTCGTTGTTCTCGCAGAGCGAGCCTGTGACATCGTAGACGTGGTCGCACGGCTCGTTCTCCTTGCCCGCAATCGTGATGTGGTGGTAGGCGCCGTACATGGCCGGGCGCATGAGGTTGGCCATGCAGGAGTCGAGGCCGATGTAGTCCTTGTAGGTCTTCTTCTCGTGGATTGCCGTCGAGACGAGCCAGCCAGCAGGGCCCGTGATGGCGCGGCCGCTCTCGGTCATCATGGCGACGTCGCCGAGGCCCTCCGGTATCATCATCTCGTTGTAGAGCTTGTGGATGCCCTCGCCGACTGCTTCGAGGTCGACAGGCTCCTCTTCCGGGCGGTAGGGGATACCGATGCCGCCGCCGATGTTGACGAACTCGACGTGGATGCCGAGGCGGCGCTTGAGCTCGACTGCCAGCTCAAACATGAGCTTAGCCGTGAAGACGAAGGCCTCCGTGCGGCGCTCGTTCGAAGCGACCATCGTGTGCAGGCCGAAGCGCTTAACGCCCTTCTCCTGTGCCATCTTGTAGGCCTCGAAGAGCTGGTCGCGCGTCAGGCCGTACTTCGCTTCCGTCGGCTTGCCGATGATGTCGTTGCCTTCGATGAGGTCGCCCGGGTTGTAGCGGAAGCAGATGATCTTCGGCAGGCCAGCGTTCTTCTCGAGGTAGTCGAGATGGCTGATATCATCGAGGTTGATGATGGCACCGAGCTCGATGGCCTTCTGGAACTCGTCAGCCGGCGTGTCGTTAGAGGTCAGCAGGATCTCCTCGCCCTTGTAGCCCGACGCTTCCGAGAGTACGAGCTCAGCGAGGCTGCTGTTGTCCGTGCCGGCTCCTTCCTCGTGCAGGACCTGCAGGATGCGCGGGTTCGGCAGCGCCTTGACGGCGAACTGCTCGCGGAAGCGCGGAGCCCAGGCAAATGCCTTCTGGAGCTTGCGGATGTTCTCGCGGATGGCGCGCTCGTCGTAGATGTGGAACGGAGTCGGGTACTTCTTGATGATTTCCTCAAGCTGCTCCTTGGAGAGCGGGAAGGTCTTCTTGCTCATATGTTGTCCTCCTGTAAAAACAAACCTACCAAAGAGAATTATTATCTGTCAAAATGTTAATTTATTATACCAAATAGGAATAATGCTGTCAATTCCTATGTTATAATTGTATAAGACATTCCGGCAATTTCTCGAAATTCATTCCCTTTCCAGACAGCATGGCTCGTTGTGTGGTAAAATGAGACTGTATTTAGTTTGAATCTAGGAGTTTACAGAAATGGGACGATTACTCGGCGTTCTGCGCCTTTTCCGGCATGACATCCTCGTCATGCTGCTCTCGCTCAAGAGCCGCCAGACACCGCGGAAGGTCAAGGGCATGATGCTCCTGGCCATCTTCTACCTCTTGAGCCCGATTGACCTCATCCCCGACGCCATACCCGTCTTCGGCATGCTCGACGATGCTGTGCTCGTGCCGGCTGCCATCGCCATGCTCATGCGCATGCTGCCGTACCCCGTGCGGTCGGACTGCGAGCGCCAGGCCAACTACATTCTCCGCCATGCGAAGCTCGCCGGCATACTCGTGACCGTGTTCCTGCTGGCCTGGATTGGCGTCATCGTCTGGGGCATCTACAAGCTCATCTCGTGATTGTGTCGTTTTATTTTCTATATTGAATTGAAAGGAGGCCGCAAGACTCTTGCGTCTTTATATTGCCGAGAAACCGAGTGTGGGCCGCGAGCTCGCCAAGTGCCTGACGGGGCCCATCGCGCGCCATGATGGCTACCTCGTGACGAAGGACGGCGTCGTGACCTGGCTCTTCGGCCACATCCTGCGCCAGGCGGAGCCTGAGGAGTACGATCCGAAATACAAGCGCTGGCGCGCCGACGACCTGCCCATCATCCCCGAGCACTGGAAGCTCTTTGTCGCCAAGGACTGTGAGAAGCAGTTCGCCATCGTCAAGTCGCTCATTGAGAAGGCTGACGAGATCGTGCACGGCGGTGACCCGGACCGCGAGGGCCAGCTGCTCGTCGACGAGGTGCTCGACTACCTCGGGAACAAGAAGCCCGTGCGCCGCATCCTCTTGAACGCGCTCGACGAGAAGAGCATCAAGAAGGCCAATGCGAGCCTGCGCGACAACCGCGATTTCTTCAATCTCAAGCAGTCGGCACTTGCCAGAGCCCGCGCCGACTGGCTCATCGGCATGAATCTCTCGCGCGCCTACACATTGGCCGCGCGCCGCGCCGGCCATGAGCGCCTCGTGCTGCCGATCGGCCGCGTCAAGACGCCGACGCTCTCGCTCGTCGTGCGCCGCGAGCGCGAGATCGAGAACTTCAAGCCCGTGACCTACTACCTCATCCGCGGCACCTTCCAGCATGTAAACGGCAGCTTCGAGGCGCAGTGGAAGCCGCAGGACACGATGGCGGGGCTCGACAGCGAGAACCGCCTCGTCGACAAGAAGATCGCGGACGAGAAGCTCGCCTTTTTCGAGGCGATGCCGCATGACGCCGTGATCTCATCGTACCAGAAGGTGAAGAAGCAGGAGCCGCAGCCATTGCCGTTCTCGCTCTCGACGCTGCAGGTGCTTGCGGGCAAGCGCTTCGGCTACGCGCCGCAGCTCGTCCTCGACACGGCACAGAAGCTCTACGAGAAGAAGCTCACGACGTATCCGCGCTCAGACTGCGAGTACCTGCCGACGAACCAGCTCGGCGATGCGAGCACCATCCTCGCGCATCTCTCGAAGGCCGGCGACGCGCAGATTGCCGTGTGGGTGAAGGCGGCCAATCCCAAGCAGAAGAGCCGCGCCTGGAACGACAAGAAGATCTCGGCGCACCATGCGATCATCCCGACGACGGTGCAGGCCGATGTCACGAAGATGACGCAGGAGGAGCGCAACCTCTACCACCTCATCGCGCGCGGTTACCTCGCGCAGTTCTACCCCGTCCACACCTACGACCAGACGAAGGTCGAGGTCAGCTATAAAGAGGAGACGTTCACGGCCAGTGGCCGCACGGAGCGCGACCTCGGCTGGAAGGTCATGTACCAGTCGCAGAAAAAGAAGCAGGAGTCCGATGAGGAGGACGAAAAGGAAGACAAAGAAGACAACGTCAAGACATTGCCGGCCATGAAGAAGAAGGACGATGTGGCCTGGCAGCGCGGCCGCATGCTCGAGAAGATGACGAAGCCGCCGACGCGCTTCACGGCTTCGACGCTTTTGGCCGGCATGAAGGAAATCCACAAGTACGTCAAGAATCCCGAAGCGAAGAAGCAGCTCAAGGATGTCTACGGCATCGGTACAGAGGCGACGCGCGCGACAATCATCGACGACCTCATCCGCCGCAAGTTCATGAAGGCCGAGGGCAAGAAGAAGTATCTCGTGCCGACGCCCGCGGCCTATCTGCTCGTCGACGCGCTGCCCGACGAGCTCACGTACCCCGACTCGACGGCCATCTGGGAGGACAAGCTCCACTCGATGTCGGAAGGCGGGGAGAGCCTTGCCGACTTCCTGCAGGGGCAGATTGCCTTCACGCGCAAGCTCTGCGCGAAGGCAGGTGACGTCCACATGGAGGTCAAGGGCGAGAATGTCTGCCCGCGCTGCCATCAGGGTGTCCTGACGAAGCGCAAGGGCAAGAATGGCGTATTCTGGGGCTGTTCGAACTACCCGAAGTGCCGCATGACCTGCAACGACAAGGACGGCAAGCCCGACCTCGAAGACGCGAAAGCGCGCCTCGCGCGCCGGCCGCGAAGAGAGGCGCCGGCAGCCGTCTCGGCCACCGCGATGGCCTGGCAGTCGCGCCAGTCTGATGCTCCGGCGGCGAGCCAATCGTACCGCTCATATAGTTCGTACAGCTCGCACAGTGCATCTGAGCCATACGACGATATCGCCGCGCTCAACGCGCTCTTCTCGCCCGACGACTACGCCGCGCGCATGGAGGCCGACGAAAAGAGCTATGCAGCACAGCAGAAGGATGCCTCTTGGCAGTCCTGGGCCGACAAGCCCAAGTACTCGGCCAGCCCGATGGAGCATATGGAGAAGGATGCGGCCTCGTCGAGCTTCCTCTGCCCGCGCTGCCGCGAGGGTCATCTGCGCAGCATCCACGGCAAGAACGGCGTCTTCTGGGGCTGCTCGAACTATCCGCGGTGCACGGCGACCTTCGATGATGACCACGGCAAGCCGCTCTTGAAGTGACGAAATGACAGAAGTGATACCTGTTTAAGATATAAGGAGAAGATATGGAAACCTTTCGCGACTTAGGCGTCAGCGAGGCACTCGCAGCAGTCCTCGCCGACAAGAATATCAAGGAGCCGACGCCCATCCAGCAGCAGGCCATCCCGAAAATCCTCGCTGGCACGGACATTCTCGGCGTGGCGCCGACGGGCACGGGCAAGACGCTCGCCTACCTGCTGCCCATCCTCATGCAGCTCGACAAGGACCGCCGCGAGACACAGGCCGTCGTGCTGGCCCCGACGTATGAGCTGGCGATGCAGATCGCTGGCGAGGCGCGCGAGCTCAGCCAGAAGGCAGGCCTCGGCATCCGCGTGCAAGGCCTCATCGGCGGCGCGAACATCGCGCGCCAGATCGACAAGCTCAAGGAGAAGCCGCAGCTCGTCGTCGGCTCGGCCGGCCGCATCTGTGAGCTCGCGCGCAAGGGCAAGCTCAAGCTCGCGGGCGTGCGCTTCCTCGTGCTCGATGAGTTCGACCGCCTGCTCGACGACCAGAACGACATGACGACAGCCGATGTCGTAAAATTGCTGCCGGCAGACCGCCAGGCCTTGATGTTCTCGGCGACCGACCCGAAGAAGGCGCGCGACCGCGCTTCGTTCCTCGGCCATCCGGAGTGCATCGAGATCGAGGCGTCGGTCGAGGAGATGGCCGCCTGCCATCATTACTTCGTCACCGTACCGTTCCGCGAGAAGATCGAGCGCGTGCGCAAGCTCACGCGTTCTCTGCCGATCGAGCGCGGCCTCGTCTTTATCAACAGGACGTTCGCGGCTGAGCAGACGCTCGCGAAATTGCGCTACGAGGGCATCCGCGCCGAGTCGCTGCTCGGCAAGGACGCCAAGCAGGCGCGCCAGTCGGCCATCGCCGCCATCAAGGGCGGCCGTGCCCAGCTGCTCCTCTCGACAGACCTCGCGGCGCGCGGCCTTGACATCCCGGCCGTCGATTACGTCATCAACCTCGACTTTCCGGAGAGCGCGCAGGTCTACCAGCACCGCGCTGGCCGCACGGCGCGCGCTGGCCGAAAGGGTGCCGTCATCACCTTGATCGACTTCAAGGAGGCCGTCAAGCTCTCCGAGCTCGGCAAGAAGCTCGGCATCGAGTTTGAGCGGCTGCCGCATGCCAAGGCGGCTGCTCCTGCAAGAAAGGGGAAGCAGACCCGTCAACATGGCCCGCGCGCGGCAAGACCGGCCAGGAAACACAATAAGTAAAGCATCAAGAAAGCATCAGGAAAAGAAGCGTGACTGTCACGCGGTGTTTTTGCGTTTTATGTTTTTCGATTTTTTAGGACTTAGGAGGTTCCTCTGATTTGGACATTGTGCCCATATTATTCCAGTTATTGCTCGTAATCTTTCTCATCGCGATGAACGGTTTCTTTGTCGCGGCAGAGTTTGCCTGCGTCAAGATACGCCCCTCGCGTCTCGAGACGCTCATCCAGGAGGGCAGCCGCCAGGCGAAGTACGCCAAGAAGCTGACCGACCACCTCGACGCTTCGCTCTCGGTGACGCAGCTCGGCATCACACTCGCCTCGCTCGGCCTCGGCTGGGTCGGCGAACCGGCCGTCGCGACGCTGATCCTGCCCGTAACGCACGCCATCGGACTCGATGATGTCATCGGCCACACGATCGCGCTGGCGCTTGCCTTCTCGATCATCACGGGCCTGCACATCGTGCTCGGCGAATTGACGCCGAAGACGATGGCCATCCAGAATGTCGAGAAGATCATGCTGAGCGTGGCCCTGCCAATGCTGGTCTTCCACCGCGTCATGTACCCGTTCGTCTGGCTGCTCAACCACGTAGCCAACTGGGTGGCACACCGCATGGGCTTCCACACGGCTTCGGAGGGCGACGACGCCCACACCGAGGAAGAGATACGCCTGCTCATGGAGGAGAGCCACCGCCAGGGCCTCATCGACGACACGGAGGTCGACTTTGTCGACAACGTCTTCGACTTCACGGACCTCAACGTCCGCGAGATCATGACGCCGCGCACGGACATGGTCTGTCTCTACCTCGAGGACACGATGGACGAGAATCTCCACATCATTCTCGAAGAGCAGCTCACGCGCTACCCAATCTGCCATGAGGACAAGGACCATATCGTCGGCTTCCTGCACGTCAAGGACCTCATGCGCGTCATGGCGGAGGGGCGCAAGCCCAACCTGCGCCGCTTGGCGCGCAAGGCGCTGATCGTGCCGGAGAGCATGGATGTCAGCGTGCTTCTCAAGACGATGCAGAAGCAGCGCTCCCAGATGGCCATCGTCGTCGACGAGTACGGCGGCACGGCCGGCATGGTGACGATCGAGGACATCGTCGAGGAGATTGTCGGCGACATCCAGGACGAGTTCGACGAGGAGCGTCCGACGGCCGAGCGCCGCGGCAAGCGCATCTTCTCGGTCGACGCCAAGATGCTGCTCGAAGAACTCGAGGATATCCTCGAGATCGACATCGAGGACGAGGACGTCGACACCGTCGGCGGCTGGCTCTACGACCAGATCGGCCAGACGCCGCGCGTCGGCCAGATGGCGGCGTCCGGCGGCAATCTCTTTTACGTCGAGGAAGTGGACGGCGTGCGCATTACGCGCGTGCTCATCCACTGCGCCGAGGACCTCGTGAAGGAGCACGATGAGATCGTCGACATGCCGTAAAATCTAAGAATCTCATTCCGTTTCCTGTACTAGGATTTTCGGGAAAAAGACAGTATAATAAGACGTATCAGGTGGAAACAGGAAGATAACAGATGATCATAACACTCGAGAATTTCACGAAGAGCTACGGCGAGAAGCAGCTGTTTGCCGGGGTCAACCTCAGCATGGACGCGGGGGACAAGGTCGGCATCGTCGGTGTCAACGGCACGGGCAAGTCGACCTTCCTCAAGGCCATCGCGGGGCTCGTGCCCGTCGATGACGGCACGATGGTCACGATGCGCGGCCTGCGCATCGAGTACCTCGCGCAGGACAAGGTCTTTGACCCGGAGCACACGGTGCTCATGGAGGTCTTTCGCGGCATGACGCCCTTGATGGACGCCCTGCGCGGCTACGAGCTGGCCCTGGCCGATGCGGCCAAGGACCCTGAGAGCCCCGCGATACAGAAGCGCATCATGCAGTATGCGGAGAAGATCGACGAACTCGACGGCTGGCAGGTCGAGAGCACGGCCAAGACCGTGTTGCAGAAGCTCGGCATCGGCGACTACACGGCCAAGGCCGGCACGCTTTCAGGCGGACAGCAGAAGCGGCTGGCCCTCGCGACGGCGCTCATACAGCCGTGCGACCTCCTGCTCCTCGATGAGCCGACGAACCATCTCGACAGCGAGACGATCGCCTGGCTCGAGGAATACCTCAAGGGGCAGAAGGGCGCGCTCCTGATGGTCACGCACGACCGCTACTTCCTCGACAACACGGCGACGAAGATTCTCGAGCTCGACAAGGGCAGTGCCTACACCTACACGGGCAACTACTCTTCATTTCTCGAGCAGAAGGAAGCGCGCATCGAGCGCGAGGAGGCCAGCGAGCAGAAGCGCCAGAACTTCCTGCGCAACGAGCTCAAGTGGCTGCGCCGCGGCGCACAGGCCCGCTCGACGAAGCAGCGCGCCCGCATCGAGCGCTACGAGGAGGTCAAGAACAAGAAGGTCGACCTCGACCGCAGCACGGTCGAGATCGGGCTCGCGGGCAGCCGCCTCGGCCGCACCGTCATCGAGCTCGACCACGTGAGTTACGAGGTGGGCGGCCGGACGATCATCCGCGATTTTTCCTACACCGTCCTGCGCAATGACCGCGTGGCCATCCTCGGCCGCAACGGCACGGGCAAGTCGACGCTCCTCAATATCTTTGCGGGGCGCCTGCAGCCGACGAGCGGTACGGTGACGATTGGCCAGACGGTCAAGATCGGCTACTTCACGCAGCGCGCTGTCAGCATGGACGAGCGCCTGCGCGCCATCGAGTACATTCAGGAGGCCGCGCGCGCCATCACGCTCGCGGACGGCTCGCGCATCTCGGCCAAGGAGCTCATGGAGCGCTTCCTGTTCCCGGGCGAGCTCCAGTGGACGCCGATTGCCCGGCTGTCGGGCGGTGAGAAGCGCCGCCTCTTCCTGTTGCGCATCCTGATGGAGGAGCCGAACGTCCTGCTCTTAGATGAGCCGACGAACGACCTCGACCTTGAGACCATGTCCGTGCTCGAGTCGTTCATCGACGACTTCCGCGGCGCGATCCTCTTCGTCTCGCACGACCGCTTCTTCGTCGACCGGCTGGCCGACAAAGTCTTCGTCTACCAGCCCGACGGCAGCCTGCGCCTCTACGCGGGCGGCTACTCCTACTACAAGGAGAAGGAACGCGAGGAAGAGGCGAAGAAAGCGCAGCAGGCACCGCCTGCTGCCGAGGCGAAGAAGGAGCGCGAGCCGAAAAGGGCGCAGGAGCGCCCCGCACGCGAAGCGAAGCGCCGCCTGAGCTTTGGCGAGCAGAAGGAATACGCAGAGATCGAGGGCGTCATCGCGAGCAAAGAGGGCGAGCTCAAAGTCGTCCGGCTCGAGATGCAGCAGAATGCGTCCGACTACACGCGCCTTGCGGAACTCGGCCGCGAAGAGACGCGCCTCGCAGCGGAGCTCGATCACCTCATGGAGCGTTGGGCTTATCTCGAAGAGATCGCCGAACAGCAGGACTCCTGAATCAACACGCGAATCATTTATCTCTATTTCAAATAAAGGGGAAGGTAATCATGGCATTTGACAAGAACCAGTTTGCTGAGATCATCGAAGAATTCAAGGTCGACGGAGACCGCCTCCATGAGGTCGCGGCCGACTTCCGCTATGACCTGCGCAAGGGCCTTGACAATCCGGATGAGTCGTCGCTGCGCATGCTCAAGTCGTACGTCGGCCTGCCGACGGGCGAGGAGACGGGCGAGTACCTCGCACTCGACTTCGGCGGCACGAATGTCCGCGTCCTGCGCATCCGCCTCGACGGTCACGGCAAGTTCGAAGTCCTGAAGAAAGTCGCCAAGCCGCTGCGCGTCGAGGGCGTCTACGACTTCGTCGGCGAGGGCTCGACGGCCGAGCAGCAGTTCGATTTCATCGCAGAACTCGTCGATGAGGCCATCGAGGGCGACCACACGACGAAGTATCTGCTTGGCCACACCTTCTCCTTCCCGTCTGAGCAGACGGACCTCTACAACGCAAAGCTCATCATCTGGACGAAGGAATTCGCTACGGCAGGCGTCGAGGGCAAGGTCGTCAATGACCTGCTCAAGGAAGCGCTGCACCGCCAGGGCATCGATAATGTCGAGCCGACGGCTGTCATCAACGACACGGTCGCCGTCCTGCTCGCCGCTGCCTACAAGCAGGCCGACACCTACATCGGTTCCATCTATGCGACAGGCCACAACACCTGCTACTTCGAGCCGTTCAAGGGCAAGGCAGAGCGCCCGATGATCCTGAACCTCGAGTCCGGCGGATTCATGAAGCTCGCGCCGAACCGCTTTGACGCAGAATTTGATGCTCAGTCCGAGAAGCCGGGCGAGCAGCGCCTCGAGAAGATGGTTTCCGGCCGCTACATGGGCGAGCTCTTCGGCATGGCTATCGCTGAACTGCTCGGTGAGAAGGGCAAGAAGTACGGCTTCACGAGCATCGACATGAGCAACATCATCCTCGACGAGACGGCAGGCCTTGCAGAAGTCGGCCGCATCGTCAGTGCCAAGACAGGCCATGATCTCGAGGAGGTCGACCGCCAGCGCCTGCAGGAGCTCGCAGCGGCACTCGTCGTCCGCTCCGCGCGTCTCGTCACGGCCACCTATGTCGGCATCATCTGGCAGCTGGCTGGCGACGAAGCCATCAAGAAGCAGCACATCGCCATCGACGGCTCCGTCTACGAGAAGATGCCGCTGGCGAAAGAGAACATCATGCGCGCCCTCTCCGAGCTGCTCGGCGAGTCGGCACCGCTCGTCGACACCGTACTCGAGAACGGCGGTTCGGGCCTCGGCGCTGCCATCGCTGCGGCCATGTCGCAGCAGCAGGCATAAGAGACGCTTCGCCTTGACAATCACACAGGACATACACTGCACCGAGAACATTGGTGCAGTGTTTTTTTTATGGTATAATAGGCACAAGAAAGGGGGTGAGCGCCATCGAGCAGTCACTTTGCATGAATCTCTCGCAGCATTTGACGATGACGATGCAGCTGCAGCAGGCGATTGAGATCCTGCAGCTCTCCGCGCAGGATCTCTGTGCGGTCATCGAAAAAGAATATCTGGAGAATCCCGTACTCGAGATGGATGAGCCGGCTGCCCGCAAGGAGACTGGCGGACCGGACGGGACGATGAATGTCCGGGCGCTCGCCGACTACCTCGACGGAGGCAATAAGCAGCCGTCGTATTTCACCGATGACGACGAGCATCAGTTCGATACAGCCGCGCCGTCCCATGAGACACTGGAAGAGATACTGCTCGAGCAGGTCAACTTCACGTTCAATGAGAATGAGAGCGAGCGCGCCGTGGCGACCTTCCTCGTCGGCTCACTCGACAGCCGCGGCTACCTGACGCTGCCGACGGCGGAGGCAGCCCGCGCAATGGCTTGCAGCGAGGCGGAGATCCTGCGCATCCTCACCGTCATTCAGAGCTTCGAGCCCGCCGGCGTCGGCGCGCGCGACCTGGCTGAGTGCCTGCGCCTGCAGGCCCAGCGCCAGGGCATCTACGACGGGCTCGTCGCCGCCATCATCGACCGCCATCTCCAGGCGGTTGCCGCGCACCATCTCAAGGAGATTGCAGCAGCCGAGCACGTGCGCCCCGCCGAAGTCCAGATGGCGGTCGACATCGTGCGCCGCCTCAATCCAAAACCGGGCGCTGCGTACGGCGCGTCATCTCCCGCTTACATCACGCCGGATGTCATCATCCGGAAGGGCGAGAAGGGCTATGAGGTCGAAGTCGAAGAGGCCGGCGTGCCGCAGCTCCATATCTCCGCGCTCTACCGACAGTCCGATACCTTCGACAAGGCGACGCAGAAGTACATCGCGGGCCGCCTGCGCGCGGCTGCCTGGCTCATCAACAGCATCGAGCAACGCCGCACGACGATCCGCCGCGTCGTCGAGGAGATCGTGCGGCGCCAGACAGCCTACTTCGAGAAGGGGCCCGCCTTCCTCGAACCGATGACGATGAAGGATGTGGCCGATACCATCGGCGTGCACGAGTCGACCGTCAGCCGCGCCGTGGCCAACAAGTACGCCGAGCTGCCGACGGGCGTCATCGCGCTGCGCAGCTTCTTTACGGCGCGCAGCGCGCGGACTGATACAGGGGAGGATGTCGCCGCTGCCAAGGCCAAGTCGGCCATCGAAAGATTCATCAAGGGAGAGGACCCCAAGAAGCCGCTCTCCGACCAGAAGCTCTGCACCCTGCTCAAGTCAAAGGGCATCGAGCTCTCGCGCCGCACTGTCATGAAGTACCGCGAGCAGCTCGGCTACGACTCATCCGTCAAGCGCAAGCGCTATTGAGCCTAGGGATTGTTGCGGATAGAGGCTGGTTCTGTGCATCTCGTCTCAGAACCAGTCCTTTTTTACATTCCTCCTATGCATGGAATGACATAGCCGCGATTCATAGAAGCAAAACAAATGGAAACCTGACAGAAAATGGGAATGAACAATAACTTTGTGAAAAAAAGCGCGAAATGACTTGCAATACTCGTGAAACGTGCTATGATAGTAACCGAAAGAAAACAACGGCGTGCAGAGGTGCCGACAGGTAAGTTAAAAAATGCACATTCTCTGCCGGAGAGCTCGCCGAAATCATCGTGGTACGTGAAGGACGCTTACACGATGTGATTTTTTTTATCGGAAAGTTAATTTTTTCACTTTCACTACAATTATGCAATTATTTCCATCATTCCTTATTTCGTGTGTATTGTCAGGGGAGGACTCATCATGGCAGATCAGCAGAATCAGAAGAGACCACGTATTGTCATTGTCGGTGCAGGCTTCGGCGGCGTCAAACTCGCCAAGCTCTTTGCGAAAGAAGACGTCGACGTCATGCTCGTCGACCGCCACAACTTCCAGCTCTTCCAGCCATTGCTGTATCAGGTGTCGACGGCAGTCCTCTCGACGGACGAGATCGCCTATCCGGTCCGCACGTTCTTCCGCAAGTGCAAGAACGTGGAGTTCTTCATGGCCAAGGCCGAGGGCGTCGATCAGGCGCGCAAGGTCCTGCTGACGAACCACGGTGAGCTCGCTTACGACTACCTCATCCTCGCAGCCGGTGCGACGACGAACTTCTTCGGCATGAAGGAAGTCGAAGAGCACTCCTACGGCATGAAGACGCTGCAGGAGGCCCTGCACATCCGCAACCACGTGCTGCACATGTTCGAGCGCGCCAACAAGGAGACGGACCCGGAGGTTCGCCGCCGCATGCTGACGTTCGTCGTCGTTGGCGGCGGCCCGACGGGCATCGAGGAATCCGGCGCCCTGACGGAGCTCTTCGGCATCCAGCAGAAGGAGTTCCACAACCTCGACTTCAGCGAAGTCAGCGTCAAGCTCATCGAGGCCACGCCTAATGTCCTGCCGATGGTCGCCCCGAACCTGCGCGAGCACGCTGTCAAGGTCCTGCGCAAGAAGGGCGTCGACGTCATGCTGAACACCCAGGTTGTCGGCTACGACGGCAACGACCTCAAGCTCAAGGACGGCAGGACAATCCCGACGCAGACGGTCATCTGGGCCGCAGGCGTCAAGGCCGTGCCGTTCATCAAGGACTGCGGCGGTGAAGTCGACCGCGGCGGCCGCATCATTGTCAACGAGAAGCTGCAGGTCGAGGGTAGCGACTGCGTCTTCGCTATCGGCGATTGCGCGCACTATCAGCACGGCACGGAGCGCCCACTGCCGACGGTCGCACCGGTTGCCATGCAGCAGGCGCAGACAGCTCATGACAACATCATGAAGCTCATCCGCGGCCAGCAGGACCTCGCGACGTTCCACTACAAGGACCTCGGCGCTATGGCCACGATCGGCCGCGGCGAAGCCGTCGTCGACAAGACGAAGATGAACCCGCAGATGACGGGCTTCCTCGCATGGTGTGCATGGATGTTCGTCCATCTCCTGCGCCTCGCCGGTGCCCATGCCAACTTCACGGTTGCCATCAAGTGGACCTGGAACCTCTTCTCCGGCACGCGCCTCGGCCGCATCATCACGAATATCAAAGACTGATTGGCTCGCATCTACGGTGAATTCGGCCATCAATAAGACGAGTGGCGGAGATACGTCCCTGACGCTCGAGGCACAGCGCAACGTCACGGTCAACGCGGGAATCGCGTCGTCTTCTGGAGCGTTGAATGTCAACCTTCATTCGGATACAGATGGCGATGGCCTCGGTGCTGTCCTCATCAACGCCGATATCGCGACGAATGGCGGTGCGTTCACGTCTGGCAGCGGCACGACGATTGAGTCCGGTTCGGTTGGCACGTACTTCGGCAACCAGGGCGAGACGAGCAATCGCAATGTCAAGACGAATGGCGGCGCAATCAGCCTTTACGGCGACGTGGCTATCGGCCTGCATGGCGGTACGTTGACGCTTGACACGCGGAAGAATGATGGTAGTACAAACAGTGACAGAGGCACGGTTACCGTCACCGGCACAGTCGACTCCGGCAACTCCTATAAGAGGGTATCTTCCGGTCTGGAAGGCTGGGAGGACTTCGTCAAATCGTATTATGATGATGTTATCAGCAAGGATACTAGTAGCAGATATAGGTATATAGATAGGCGGACTGGAAAAGTCTTGTCCTATAATGAGCTGAACAACTCTCAGAAGAGCTACATTTCCAGATATCTGGCAGGGCAGTCGAAGACTTGGGCCGGCGCCAAGGCAATGGCGCAGGGCACGACAAAGGGCAAAGATAATACGGGCGATACGTATCTCGCTACAATTACGACGGCTCTTGAGAACTCGCTGGCCAGCCCGGCAGAGGAGTATCAGCTGATTGTCGGCGGACGAGGCAGTGGCAACAGAAACAATCCGGCTGATAAACAGTATCCGGACGGATATTACTGGGTCACTGGCCCAGAAGGTATGGCCAACAACGGCAAAGGTACGAAATTTGCCAACAACGATGGCTCGGCCGTTAACAACTACTACGTCAAATGGAACAGCAGTTATTCGCAGCACACTCATGCGACTGAAAAAGAGCCAAACAACTCCGGTCCGATGGTCTCGATTGGCTTTGGTACGGCGTCCAACTGGGACGATGTCTCGGAGACTGCTACTACGATTCGTGGCTTTGTCCAGGAAAAGAATCTGGCGCATTCGGGACTCATCATCAATGCTGGCGATTCGAAAGTCGACATTGCCGGTAACCTCGGCAACTCGGTTGCTTTGAAGAATGTCAAGATCAACGCTGGCGATGTCGCAATCGGCAGCGGCAAGCACTACACGGGCATTGTTCACTCTGACGAAGGTGTCAGCATCACGGGCAAGAACGTCACAGTTGGCGACCGCATTACAGCGGATACTAAAGGCGTCGACATCCAGGCTACGGGCGACATCTATGTCGATGGCATCACGTCTCATGAAAACATCAACCTGACCACGACGGATGGCTCTATCGTACTGGACAAAGAGCATAATGACGGTTCGCTGCACACCGATTCGCAGGACAACGATGCTGTTGTCATCGATGTGCAGGGTGCAGGCGGTTCGTTCCGGAACCTGACCTCGGCAGACGTCCCTGCCATCAAGACCGGCACGGGCGGCAACTGGAAGGTCTATTCCTACTCGCCAGATGCCGATAAGTTTGGCACGAACCTCAACAGCGGCACGAACGCCCAGTGGCATGCAAACTCCAATGGTGCGAACGGCCTCGACAAGTATGCTGCGACGAACGATGGCAACAAGTACATCTTCCAGGTACAGCCGACCGTTTATGTCACCGCTAACGACATGACGAAAGTCTACGGTGAGGAACTGACGAATGACGATGTCACGACCACCGCTGAGGCAACCTTTACCGGACAGGATAATAAAGAGCATAACGTCAACGAATATACGAATGCCTTCAACGAAGGCAACGTAGCCGACTACTACAATGGCAGCGGCACGTTCACGAGCGAAGGCTGGGCAAAGACCGCAACGCATACGGGCGGCGATAAAGCACCGGCCAATGAACCCGATAACAAGGCAATTTACAACATCAAAGCCGCCCCGGGCGGCTATGACCTGACGGATAAAGGCAGAGCGAGCGGCTATGCCGACGCAACTGCAAAAGACGGCGGCACTGTCGAGATCCTCAGACGCCAGATCAACGTCAACGGCAGCGGCAACCAGACCTATGGCAACGCAACCATCAACGACTGGACGCTCACCGCAACGTTCACCGGCGACCAGAAAGGCGTGACGGGCGAGGCGATTGTCAATGGCGATCAGTTGGATAACAGCACGGATATCCTGTCCATCAAGTCCGGCAGTCTCTATGCTGACAACAAGGGAACTCATACGACAGCTGATGCCAAAGAAAAGCCGTATACGGATGCCGTCAATATGGAAAATGTCGGCTTCAAGAATGGCGCAGGCGTCAACTACGAAATCGTCAACACGCGGGGTGACCTTAAAGTCGACAAAGCTAATCTGACCATCGATACGGACAACAAGACGACGACGTACGGCACGGTCGACAAGGCGTTCACGTCGGATATCAAGGGCTTGAAGAACGGCGATGATACGTCGATCGTGAACCTGACGTATGCGACGAACGGCTACCTCAGCGATACGAAGACGAACGACGTTGGTGACTATGACATCACGACGAGCGTCAACGAGCTGAAGAACTACGACGTCAAGACGAACACGGCGAACCTGCATATCAATAAGGCAGCGCTGGTCGTCAATACGGACAACAAGACGACGACGTACGGCACGGTCGACAAGGCGTTCACGTCGGATATCAAGGGCTTGAAGAACGGCGATGATACGTCGATCGTGAACCTGACGTATGCGACGAACGGCTACCTCAGCGATACGAAGACGAACGACGTTGGTGACTATGACATCACGACGAGTGTCAACGAGCTGAAGAACTACGACGTTACGACGAACACGGCAAACCTGCATATTAAGCAAGCTAACCTGACCATTCAGATTGGCAATGCGTCGACGGTCTATGGCACGAAGTTCGACGAATCGCAGTATGATTACAACTATGCATCCGGCATCACGAATGGCGATACGGAGGAGACTCTGGACGCGGCATTCGGTGGTATGAACTACACGAACGATGCAGCGCTTGACGGCACGGACGGCAAGTGGACGAAGAAAGTCGGCAACTACGACCTCACGGGCGAAGGTGCCAACAGCCTGACGAACTACAACGTCACGTACCTCAAAGGCACGGCAACGGTCACGCCGTACACGATCACGAAGAAAGACATTGTCGACGGCAACCCGCATTTCTCGACGGTCTATGGCACGACGACGACTCCAGTCGAAGTCGCAATCAAGGGCGTCAACGGCGATGCTACGGTCGAAAACACGGCAACAACGTCGGCTTATGAGTATAATGCTGATGGTACGCCGGTCAAGACCAAAGATGTTGGCGACAAGACGTACGATATCACGTCGGTCCTGACGAACAAGAACTACCGCTTCGAGGATGGCTCCAACACGAAGCTCTTCGCGAATACGGCGAGCGTCACGCCAGCTGACCTGACAATCCAGATCGGCGATGCGTCGACGGTCTACGGTTCGAAGTTCGACGAGACGAAGTACGGCTACAACTATGTATCCGGCATCACGAATGGCGATACGGAGGAGACTCTGGACGCGGCATTCGGTGGTATGAACTACACGAACGATGCAGCGCTTGACGGCACGGACGGCAAGTGGACGAAGAAAGTCGGCAACTACGACCTCACGGGCGAAGGTGCCAACAGCCTGACGAACTACAACGTCACGTACCTCAAAGGCACGGCAACGGTCACGCCGTATACGATTACCGAGGAAGAGATCGTCAATCCGGATGGTTCGCCGCTCTACACGACGAAGTATGGCCAGAAAGACCCATTCGGCAAGGCTACCTTTACGGGTGTCAATGGCGATGGCACGCTGCTTCTTGACATTACGGACTCGAGTGCACTTACGGGTGCGGCAGATGGTCGCATCACGGAGAATGTCGGCGACAACATCTACGATACGACGGTAAGTTTGGAGAGCCTGAAGAACAAGAATTACCAGTTCGCAGATGGTGCAACGAGCAAAACGTTCGAGAATACGGCAAGCGTCACGCCGGCCGAGCTTACGATCAAGACGAAAGACGTCGAGACGGAGTACGGCACGGTCAAGGAGACGACTTCTGAGGTCAAGGGGCTTGTCAATGGCGACCTTCCGACTGGGTTCCTTTTCGACTATGGCGACTATGGCGGAGCTTATCTGGATGGCAACACCAAGACGAATGATGTCAACACGTACCACTTCGGCACGGACCTCTCGGGTGCAGACTTCCTCAACAACTACACGATCACGGGTGGCGAAGCCGATGTGAAGATCGACTCGAAGGATGTCACGTTCTTCGTCTCCGGTACGGGTAACACACTTGCAGACGTCACCTATACGGTAGATCCGGACATCGATGCACAGCTGGCCTATGGCGAACATGTCGATGCGGACTACACGCCAGGCAACGATCTGGGCAGCAACCAGTACGGAGTCGTGGCGCACATCAACGGCACGCCAATCGTCACGGGCGATGTGGCAGGCAACTACCGTTACAACTACGGCGGCCTGATCACGCTCTCGCCGACGGTGCCGACGAAGCCGGATATCGACCCGCACAATCCGTCGAATGTCGACGGTTCGGGCTCCTGGACGAGCAACATGGGCAACCATGGCGTACCGGGCATCGAGCGCGTCGCAGGTTTGGCGAGTGCTGAGCTTCCGTTCTTCAAGGTCGAGTCTGGCCAGGTCTCGCATTACGGCACGTACGATGTCGCAGCGGATCCGGACAAGGTTCGCCTTGAGCCGACGGGCAAGCGCCTGCCGGAACCGAATCAGCCGAAGACGCAGTACCGCGAGTACACGAAGGCACTGACGACGACGGACGGCACGGGCATGTTCCGCATGGTCTATGACGGTTCCGTCTTCCGCATCACGCCGGTCGACGATGCTGCTCTCGCACTCGTTCGCACGGGCGACGTCAAGAACAACGTCGAGCTTTCGGCAGAAGCTCTCCACGCTGGTTTCAGCGAGATGGGCATCCTGCTTGAAGACCTCGATGGTGTCTACGTCCACTTTGAGAATCTACATTAATGTAGGGAATTGGATTGACCCAATAAAATATGTATGGTAAACTATAAGTAGTAAGGATAAACCAGACAAAACTGAATCGGTGCGAACATGCCCTGTGGTCGCGCAGCGCCCACAGCGGTAGCGGATCTGCTTAAGTTTCGGAGCGATATGGATGACAGCCTGATGAAGGCAGCGCAAGGTGGTTTGGAGACCAAGTGCTCTCAAGTCAAACTATCGTAACGAAAGAGGCGGCCAATATGAAAACCTTGCGGCAGATCATGACTTTACTCGTCATGGCATGTATCGTTTTTGCATCGAGCACGGCTTTTGCGGCCAGCCTTCAGGATGAAGTCTTGAACGAAGTCAATCTTGAACGTACGGCAGCCGGCATCCAGCCGTTAAGCGGGATTGTTTATCTTGACCAGGCGGCTGGGACCCGGGCTCAGGAAGCGGGCATCTTGTTCGCGCATCAGCGCCCGGACGGCAGCCCTGTCAAATCGGTTTTGAATGGTGCGTCCTGCTCCTGGTTCGGTGAAAACCTTGCCATCAGCAGCGTAGTGGATGCTAAAAAGATCGTTCGCGCTTGGATGGGTTCCCCGACGCATCGCGCAAATCTCCTTAACCATCATTTCACGAAGATGGGTGTATCTTGTGTGAGAGGCAATGATGGTCACTACTATTGGGCCATGGAACTGATTGGTGACTGACCCTGGCTGACCGGTGAGGACCGGACTGGATATTCCCGAGCAGGCTGTATGGATTCATGCAGCCTGTTTTCTCTTTATCGGGGCATGGTTGGCTCCGCTGGCAAAGCTCCTTGTCTTGCCGGTGGTGAGAGAATGAGGTGAGAGTATGGGCAGAATGATATCCAGGACAGGAATCTTCCTCGCGGCGTTCTTCGCCGTGGCGATGTCGATCTCGTCTGGTGGTCTGGCTGGCTGCGCTCATGCACAGAGTGCTGCTTCGCTGACTGAGCTCAGCTCTGGTGCAGGTGCGGCCATCGTGCGCGACCTTGAGCGTCGCGGCACGCCGCGTGGCAACTACAAGATCTCCGAAGCCGATGACGATGTCGTCATCGACGCAGAGGCTTACACGGAAGGTCCGTGATCTGGGCGCTCTGAATCCGTCTTGTCGTTGAGATGCTGTCGGATCTACAACTGAATGACTGAAAATGAAAGACTGAAATGGATGCCGGAATCCCGCGTCGTCTCTGCGCAGCAGTGCTCGCTTTGACGATGCGGGACTTTTTTTGCAAGTTTTTTTGAAAAAGCTGTTGACAAATGCCTGCGTGTCCTGTAATATAATACAAGTCGCCGCGAGACACCGGCCTGGCAAGAAAATGCTCCTTGATTGGAAGCGCCTTGCTGGAGCGGATGACTCAGACAAAAAGAAAAATAAAAAAGTTCTTGACAGTCTGAAAGAGATGCGGTATAATAAATGAGTCGCTTGAAGCAAAGCCTTTCAAACGAAAGCGAGCTTCGAAAGACAGAGTTGTTCTTTGAAAACTAAACAATGCAACATGAATCATTTGTGATTCAAGCCAGATGTTTTTAAAAACATCGATTGATTATGAACATAAGCAATCGGCAATTTCTTTACTGAGCTTTGATTTTTCAAGGTTCAGGCCAAAAAGATTATTTGAGCCAATCAAGGCTTTCCTAAATTTTATGGAGAGTTTGATCCTGGCTCAGGACGAACGCTGGCGGCGTGCTTAACACATGC
>OLFV01001010.1_pt1 | contig 29420 bp, 22 predicted proteins | sample 1605551 | NCBI WGS metagenome assembly OLFV01 (sample SAMEA3888922, study PRJEB22519) | human gut metagenome | biome: human gut; feature: human-associated habitat; material: faeces | place: Denmark | collected 2011 | reverse complement strand
CCTGCCATGCGCCCCGGCGGCAGGAGCCGCCCTGCCTCTCCCCTCACGGCACCAGGCGGCCCCGCGGCGCGCCCTGGCACGGAAGGGCCGGGAACGGAGCCGGGCGCCCGTCCGCTACAGCTCCAGCAGGGCCCGCCAGCGGGGCAGGCCGGGCTGCAATTCCAGATAGTCGTCCGGCAGGGCGGGCGGCGCGGCGCAGGCCAGTGCCCGCCGCACATCGTCCAGGCTGCCGGTACGCAGCAGGCCGGGAACGTCCTGCAGGGGACAGAGGTCGAAGCCGTCCGACGGCAGCATGACCATGACGGGCAGCTTTTTGAGGGCCGCTTCCAGGACCACGGTGGTGGAAGCGGACGACCAGACCACGGTGCCGGGCACCAGAAGGGTGGCGACGGGACCTTCAGCAAAGCGCAGGCATCCGGCCCGGGCCCCCAGCTCGTGGCGCAGATCGGCCTCCACGGCAAGATAGGGGTGCGGCTTGACCACGATCTCCCAGCCGTCCAGCAGGCCCGCGTGCACGGCCCGGGCCAGCAGGCGCACATGGTCGGCGGTCTCGTCGGCAAAAAAGCCGGTCACCACCAGCAGGCGGCGGGGCGGCTGCCCTTCCTGCGCCGGCACGGCGGCATTGCGGGCATCGGCAAGATACATGTAGCGCAGGGCCTCCACCAGCTCCAGGCGCTCTTGCGGCACACCGGCGGCCTGCCACTGCCGCAGGGCCCCTTGCCCGTTGGCGCAGATGCGGTCGGGCTGGAAGGCCGCGCAGGCGCTGTCCGTGAAGGTGGCCGGATCATCGAAATAGCGGAAGTCCGTGGGCCGGATGGTGGAATGCTGCGCCCCGTACACGGGCCCGCCCGCGCCGGGCGTGGTGTGGGCGGCATGGGTCAGCATGCGTTCCCAGGGGCAGTTCTCCAGCGGGAAGGTGAACCAGCGCTGGGGCCCGGCGGCCTTCACATAATTGTCGATGCCGCGCTGCTGCAGGCAGCGCTCCAGACAGCGCCAGCCCCGAAAGGTCTCGGCCCAGTCATCGGCCATATAGGGCCAGAAGTCCAGGCGGGAGCCCTCGAAGCGGCAGAGCCCGCGCATGGCGGCCTCCAGGCGGCGGCTGGTCCAGGCCAGGCGCAGATAGCGCTTCCAGGCGGCCCGCAGGTCGGCGGCCGTGAGGAATTCCTCCAGATAGTGGAAGCTCACGCCGTCCTGATGCGCGGCACGAAAGCGGTCCCGCATCCTGATGCAGCCGGCCAGGTCCATCTGGGGCGAAGGAAAGCGGATGAACAGCCAGCGCACGGGCGTCCTGGCCGCCGCCGCGCACAGGGCGTCGTGCAGGCCCTCCCAGTAACGGGAGCGGAAGCGGCCCGCCGCAGCGGCCTCCATATCCACATTGGGAAAGTAGGTGACGATGGTGCCCGTGGTCACATGCGCGGGCGGCAGGGCGGGCAGGGCCCCGCCCCGGGGCCTGAGGGGCAGGCGCACCCGGAACCACCAGTGGACATAGCGCCCGGCCGCGCGCAGCAGGGAGGGACAGGCCTCGTAGAGGCGGCGCAGCCAGGTGCGGCGGCGGCCGTCGCGGCACTGGGGATCGTGGTAGTCCGCGAACTGCCGCCCCGTGGCCTGGCAAAGCGCCAGCAGGGTCCCGCACAGCCGGTCGTCGCCGCCCACCAGACGCAGGGCCGTGAAGCCGCCCTCGTCCAGCAGGTGCTCCAGGGTGCGCAGCTTGTAGACCTCGTAAAGCAGGGGCGTCATCTTGGGATGGCGCTCGTAGAGCAGCGAACACCACCACATGGACAGCTTTTCCCCGGCCTGGAAATGCTCGTGCAGCAGCGCCCCTTCCACGGGCCTGAGGCCCGTCCGGCAGGCCCAGGAGGCGTGCTCGCGCCGGATCTCCGTCAGGCGGGCATCGCACAGGGCCGGCACCGAGATGTGCTCGCCGGGCACGTCCCGCAGGTTCCAGTGGGCCACGGCGGCGGACGTCTCCAGATGGAAGGCCAGCGGCGCTCTGCTGTCGGCCAGCAAGGTCAGTTCTTTCATGGGCGCTCCTTTCCGGGCAGCGGAAGCAAAAACGGACGGCATGGCGCCGTCCGTGCGGATATCAGGCCCCGAGGGCCGCGGCGATGGCCGGGCCGTACGGGGCGCGCAGGACGCCCTTTTCCGTGATGATGCCCGTGATGCAGTCCGCGGGCGTCACGTCGAAGGCGAAATTGAAGACCGGCACCCCTTCGGGGACGATGCGGGTCCCGCCCACATGGGTCACTTCCCGGTCGGGGCGCTCCTCGATGGGGATGTGCGCGCCGTCGGGCGTGCGCGGGTCGATGGTGGACAGGGGCGCCGCCACATAGAAGGGGATGCCGAAATGCCTGGCCAGCAGGGCCACGCCGAAGGTGCCGATCTTGTTGGCGGCGTCGCCGTTGGCCGCGATGCGGTCGGCCCCCACCACCACGCACTGCACCAGGCCCTTCTGCATCAGCAGGGCGCAGGCATTGTCGCAGGCCACGCGCACGTCGATGCCGTCCTGCCGCAGTTCCCAGGCGGTCAGGCGCGCCCCCTGCAGGAAGGGCCGCGTCTCGTCGGCGATGACCCGCACCTTCTTGCCCGCTTCCAGGGCGCCGCGGATGACGCCCAGGGCCGTGCCGTACCCGGCCGTGGCCAGGGCCCCGGCATTGCAGTGGGTGAGGACGGTGTCGCCGTCGTTGATGCAGGACGCCCCGTGGCGGCCGATCTCGCGGCAGATCTCCACGTCCTCGCGGCGCATGGTCTCGGCCTCGGCCAGCAGGACGGGGAGGAGGGCCTCCATCTCCAGACCGGCATGGGCCCGCCACAGGGCCCGCATGCGCTCCACGCCCCAGCGCAGGTTCACGGCCGTGGGCCGGGCCGCCTCCAGGCGCTCCAGGGCCCGGTCATAGGCCGTGCGCCAGTCGGCCCCGGCGGGCAGGCCGCGGCGCAGTTCCTCCAGGGCCAGCACGCAGCCGAAACCGGCCGTGACGCCGATGGCCGGGGCGCCGCGCACCACCATCACCTGCAGGGCCCGGATGGTCTCGTCCAGGGTGCGGATGGGCAGGTAGTCCTCGCGCCCGGGCAGGGCACGCTGGTCCAGCAGATACAGGGTCATGGCGTCAGCGTCGAAACGGATATGATGTTCCATGCGGTCCTCGATGGTTGAAGGGCGATAACGGGTCCGTGGGATGGTGTGGCCTGTCCAGTACCGGCAACGGTAGCGCAAAGCCTTTATCTTGGCAAAGTGCTTTACAAATGCCGAACGCACTGGCTAATCTGGCTGAAGATTTTGAACTTCAGCAGGAGAAGCGTCCCCATGGAAGAGTTCTCGCGCATCCAGCGCCTGCCCCCCTACGTCTTCGCGGTGGTAGGCGACCTCAAAATGAAGCTGCGTCGCCAGAATATCGATATCGTTGACTTCAGCATGGGAAATCCCGACATTCCCACCCCGCCGTACATCGTGGACAAGCTGGTGGAAGCCGTACAGAAGCCGGTGAACCACCGCTATTCGCTCTCCCGCGGCATCCCCCATCTGCGCGATGCCGTGTGCGAACGCTACAAGCGCCTGTACGACGTGGATCTCGATCCCAACACCGAAGCCATCGTGACCATGGGCTCCAAGGAAGGGCTCGCCCACCTTTCGCTGGCCATGCTCTCCCCCGGTGACGTGGTGCTGGCGCCCGATCCCACCTACCCCATCCACAAGTACGCGCCCATCATCGCCGGCGCCGATGTGCGCAGCGTGCCCATCGGGCCCGGCCGTGACTTCTTCGAGGACCTGACCGCCGCCACCCAGCAGGCCTGGCCCCGTCCCAAGCTGCTCTTCCTGTGCTATCCCCACAACCCCACCACGGAAGTGACCGACCTGGCCTTCTTTGAAAAGGTCGTGGAATTCGCCAAGGAGAACAACATCTGGGTCATCCATGACCTGGCCTATGCCGACCTGGTCTTCGACGGCTACAAGGCCCCCAGCTTCCTGCAGGCCAAGGGCGCCAAGGACGTGGGCGTGGAATTCTACACCATGTCCAAGAGCTATTCCATGCCCGGCTGGCGCGTGGGCTTCTGCCTGGGCAACCCCAAGCTCATCCATGCCCTGAGCCGCATCAAGAGCTATCTGGACTACGGCATCTTCCAGCCCATCCAGATCGCGGCCACCGTGGGCCTGCGCGGCGGCGACGAGGAAGTCACCAGGATCTGCGACATCTACCGCCAGCGCCGTGACTGGCTCATCGACGGCCTCAACCGCATCGGCTGGGAAGTGCCCGCGCCCAAGGCGACCATGTTCGTCTGGGCCCGCATCCCCGAAGAGTTCCGCAAGATGGGTTCCGTGGAATTCTCCAAGCTGCTGCTCACCGAAGCGCAGGTGGCCGTCTCGCCGGGCCTGGGCTTTGGCGCCTACGGTGACGAGTACGTGCGCTTCGCCCTCATCGAGAACGATCACCGCACCCGTCAGGCCGTGCGCAACATCCGCCGCCTGCTCAGCGGCTCCAGCGATTAGGGGACACTATGGCCGAAAGCAACAAGCCTCTGGTAGTGGGTCTGGCCGGGTTCGGCACCGTGGGCGGCGGTCTTGCCCGCCTGCTGGAAGAGAACGCCGACATCATCCGCCAGCGTACGGGCCGGGACATCCGGGTCAAGAAGGTACTGGTGCGCAATGCCCAGAAGGCGCGCACCGTACCCCTGCCCCCCGGGGCCGACCTGACCACGGATCCTGACGAGCTGGTCAATGATCCCGAGATTGACGTGCTGGTGGAACTCATGGGCGGCATCGACGCCCCGCGCGCCATCATCGACCGCGCCCTGGACGCCGGCAAGCACATCGTCACCGCCAACAAGGCCCTGCTGGCCGAGGAGGGGCTCGCCCTGTTTCAGAAGGCCGCCGGCAAGGGCCGCATCCTGCGCTACGAGGCCAGTGTCGCCGGCGCCGTGCCCGTGGTGGAGGCCCTGCGCACCAGCCTGGCCGGCAACCGCATCTCGTCCCTCATGGGCATCCTCAACGGCACCAGCAACTACATCCTGTCCGAGATGACCTCCAACGGTCTGGACTTCGATGTGGCCCTCAAGCAGGCCCAGCAGCTGGGCTATGCCGAAGCCGATCCCACCCTGGACATCGACGGCCACGACGCGGCCCACAAGCTGACCCTGCTCATCCGCCTGGCCTACGGGGTCAACTACCCCTACACGGCCATGCCCGTGCGCGGCATCCGCGGCATGTCCAGCATGGATATCGCCCTGGCCCGCGAGTTCGGCTACCGCATCAAGCTCATCGCCCAGGTGCGCGAACGCCGCGACCCCGGCCAGGCCGACGGCAAGGTGCGCCTGGAGGCGGGCGTGTTCCCGGCCCTGGTGCCCTATACGGTGCTGCTGGCCCGTGTGGGCGGCGTGTACAACGCCGTGCGCGTCAGCGGCAATGCCTGCGGTTCGCTCTTCTTCCACGGCCGGGGCGCGGGCGACCTGCCCACCGCCGGGGCCGTGCTGGCCGACCTCATGGCCGTGGCCCGTGACGAGAACCCGCACAATACCGGCTATGCCTGTGACGACCTGCCCCGCGCCAGCATCGTGCCGCCGGCGGAATGGCGCTCGCGCTACTATGTGCGCGTCATGGTGGAGGACGAGCCCGGCGTGCTGCGCGATCTGGCCGGCTGCATGGCCGACCAGGGCGTGAGCATGGCCCAGGTCATCCAGCGCACCGACGAGGGCAAGGGCGTGCCCCTGGTCTTCATGACCCATGAGACCACCGAGGAAGCCATGAGCACCGCCCTGCAGCGCACCCTGGATACCGGCATGCTGCGCCAGCCCGCCGTGTACTTCCGTGTGCTTGATTAACAAAACGAAAGCAGGGGGGAGGCTCTCCTCCCCCCTGCATGCTTGATCCCAATGGTGGCACCCGGATCTGCGGGAAAGGCCGTGCCGCCATGAGACATTTCCCGCCGCCACCGGAGCCGTTCCTTAACAAGGAGGGCTCCGGCCGCTTCTCCAGCAAGCACACCGCGCAGGGTCAGGAACCATCCCGGCCCTGCGCTTTTTACGCAGCCATGCTGCACGAGGGGCCCCCATGATCATTCTGGAAGATCCGTATGTCTCGCCGGAGCTGGCCGCCTTTGCCGCCGACCGGCAGGAACCTGTCCTGGATACGCCCGCTGCCCGGCAGGCCGGGCTGGATTACGGGCTGCACCTCAACCTTGTCTCCAGCCGCGACTTCGGCCATCTGTGCTGCCGGGGGCAGCGCCTGTACAGCAATTCGGAAAACGCCCTGGACTGGCTCTACAGCCGTTCGGGCAATGCCGGGCTGGTACGCGCCACCGAACTGCTCAAGAACAAGCTGCTGTTCCGCCGGCGCCTGGCCCCGCTCTTCCCCGATTTCCATTTCCGCGAGCTGACCCTGCGGGAGGTCATGGAGACCCATTTCGACAGCCTGCCCGGCCCCTGCGTGCTCAAGCCCGCCGTGGGCTTCTTCAGCCTGGGCGTCTACAGCATCGAGAACGCCCGGCAGTGGCGCGCCGCCCGTGACGACATCGCGGCCGGCGCCGTACGCTGGCGCAAGGAATATCCCGCCGCCGTGCTGGACAACCAGGTCTGGCTGCTGGAGTCCCTCATCCAGGGCACGGAATATGCCGTGGACGTCTATTTCAACAGCCGCGGCGAGGCCGTCATCTGCAACATCCTCCAGCACGACTTCGCCTCTTCCGAAGACGTGAGCGACCGCCTGTACTACACCAGCGCGGACATCATCCGCCGCATGGCCGGGCCGCTGGAAGCCTGGTTCGACCGGCTCAACGAGCGTCTGGGCCTGCGCGACTACCCCGTCCATGTGGAACTGCGCCGCGACGCCGACGGCCATATGGTGCCCATCGAGTTCAACCCGCTGCGCTTCGCGGGCTGGTGCTGCACGGACATCAGCCTCTTCGCCTGGGGCTTCCCCACCTACGGCTGCTATCTGGACGACCGGCGCCCGGACTGGGAGAGCATCCTGCCCGGCCACGAGGACAGGCTCTACACCCTCATCGTGCTCAACAAGCCCGCCGCCTGCCCGCCGGTACGGCGCTTCGACTACGACGCCCTCTGCGCCCGCTTCCACAAGGTCCTGCGCCTGCGCCGCGGCTTTTACGACCGCTATTCCCACTTCGGCTTCCTGTTCACCGAGACCCCGGCCCATGACCGGGCGGAACTGGACGCCATCGTGCGTGACGACCTGCTGGGCTTCGTCATCCCCGAAGACCACGGGGAGACGCCCCGGGCCCGATAAGCAAACCAAGGAGGCTCCCATGAAAAAGATCGGCATCATCCGCTGCATGCAGACCGAGGACATCTGCCCCGGCACCACGGACTTTTCCTTTGCCGCCCAGGGCAAGGGCGCGTTCGAGGAACTGGGCCCCTGCGAGGTCATCGGCTTCGTCTCCTGCGGCGGCTGTCCCGGCAAGCGGGCCGTGGCCCGCGCCAGGATGCTGGTGGATCGCGGCGCCGAAGCCGTGGCCCTGGCCTCCTGCATCCGCAAGGGCAACCCCATCGGCTTCCCCTGCCCGCACCACGAGACCATGATCGCCGCCATCCGCGCAAAACTGGGCGACAGCGTGCCCGTTCTGGACCATACCCACTAGGGACGCGGACGGGGCTGCCTGTCCTGGGAGGAGGCCCCCCGGCGCGTGCCGTCCCGGACCATGCGGGACGGTCGCCCGCAACGCCGGGGCCTGGCGGCGACGGCCTTCAGCCACTGCCGCCGCTACGGCACGGCTCCGGCCGCCACCGGCGCGGACGGCGCCCGTCTGTCGTCACCGGCCCGTCACCGACAGGACGGCCAACGGTCACAACAGGCAGGCATGCTGGGCATGGCATGTCCCCGGCTCCCGGGCCCGGCACCAGGGACGCGCCCTGCCCGGGCAGCCCCGGAAAGCCCGGGGAAGGCAAAGGCCGCGCGACCGGCCGGTGCCCTCCCCCTGCCCTTTACCTTCCTGCCGCTGTGGGCTATGGAGGGGATGACCGCCTGTTCCGGCGGGCCGCATTTCATCAATCACGGACAAACGGATTCAAAAGGAGAAATCATGGCGGATATTCTGATCATCGGCGCCGGTGGCGTGGGAAGCGTGGTGGCGCACAAGTGCGCCCAGGTGGCCAAAGAAGGGGCCTTCGGCAAGATCACCCTTGCCAGCCGTACGCTTTCCCGGTGTGACGAGATCGCCCGCTCGGTCAAGGCCCGTCTGGGCGTCGACATCGCCACCGCCCAGGTGGATGCCGACAACGTGCCCGAGCTCTGCGCCCTCATCCGTCAGGTGAAGCCCCACACCGTGCTGAACATCGCCCTGCCCTATCAGGATCTGCACATCATGGACGCCTGCCTGGAATGCGGCGTGCATTATCTGGATACGGCCAACTACGAGCCCCTGGATACCGCCAAGTTCGAATACAAATGGCAGTGGGCCTACCAGGAGCGCTTCAGGCAGGCAGGCCTCACCGCCCTGCTGGGCTCCGGTTTCGACCCCGGCGTCACCAACGTCTTCTCGGCCTGGGTCATGAAGCACGAGCTGGACGAAGTGCATGTGCTGGACATCATCGACTGCAACGCCGGTGACCACGGCCAGCCCTTCGCCACCAACTTCAACCCCGAGATCAACATCCGCGAAGTGACCGCCCGCGGCCGTTACTGGGAACGCGGCGAATGGGTGGAGACCGATCCCCTGTCCTGGTCCATGACCTACGACTTCCCCGACGGCATCGGCCCCAAGAAGTGCTTCCTCATGTACCACGAGGAACTGGAATCCCTGGTGCAGAACCTCAAGGGCCTCAAGCGCGCCCGTTTCTGGATGACCTTCTCCGAAAACTACCTGAACCACCTCAAGGTGCTGGGCAATGTGGGCATGACCCGCATCGATCCCGTGCGCTTCCAGGGCCAGGACATCGTGCCCATCCAGTTCCTGCGCGCCCTGCTGCCCGACCCCGCCTCCCTGGGCCCGCTGACCAGGGGCAAGACCTGCATCGGCAACGTCATGCGCGGCATCAAGGACGGCAAGGAAAAGGCCGTCTACATCTACAACATCTGCGACCATGAGGCCTGCTACGCCGAAGTGGGTTCCCAGGCCATCTCCTACACCACCGGCGTGCCCGCCATGATCGGTGCCAAGATGATGGTCTCCGGCCAGTGGCTCAAGCCCGGTGTGTGGAACATGGAACAGTTCGACCCCGACCCCTTCATGGCCGACCTCAACGCCTACGGTCTGCCGTGGCAGTGCGTGGAAGTGAAGGGCTAGTCCCTTTCGCGCCAGCAACGCCGTTTCAGGGGGAAGGGGCCCGCGGGCCCCTTCCCCCGTTGCGCTCCGGCCCGGAAAAAACGCCCGCCGCCGCCCTGCGGCCAGGCCCCGGGCGGCAGCCCTTTCTTCACCCCAACCCCTGCAAAAGACTGAAACATGAAGCATCTCCTGCCCCTGCTGGATCCCCGTACCGTCCCCTCGCCCTGCTTCGTGCTGGACGAAGCCCGTCTGGCGGCCAATGCGGCCATCCTGGACAGCGTGCAGCAGCGCACCGGCGCCAGGATCCTGCTGGCCCTCAAGGGCTTTGCCGCCTGGGACAGCTTCCCCCTGCTCTCCCGCGCCAAAGGCCACGGCCCCCTGTGGGGCACCTGCGCCAGCTCCGTGGATGAAGCCCGCCTGGGCCGCGAGGAATTCGGCGGCGAAGTGCACGCCTTTGCCGCGGGCTGGACGGAAGAGGAACTGGACGAACTGCTGCCGCTGGTGGATCACCTGGTCTTCAACTCCCTGGCCCAGTGGGAACGCTTCGGCCCCAGGGTGCGGGCCTGGTGCCGCGACAACGGCCGCGAGATCAGCTGCGGCCTGCGCATCAATCCCGAGCATTCCGAAGGCGCCGTGGCCATCTACAATCCCTGCTCCCCGGGCTCCCGTCTGGGCATCCGCCCGCACCAGCTGCCCGAAAAACTGCCGGAAGGCATCTCCGGCCTGCATTTCCACACCCTGTGCGAACAGGGCGCCGACGCGCTGGAACGCACCCTGGACGCCGTGGAGGCCCGTTTCGGCAAGCAGCTGGCCCAGTGCCGGTGGATCAATTTCGGCGGCGGCCACCACATCACCCGCGAAGGCTATGACCTGGACCGCCTCTGCCGCTGCATCACGCGCATGCAGCGGAACTACGGCGCGCAGATCTATCTGGAGCCCGGCGAGGCCGTGGCCCTCAACGCGGGCTGGCTGGTGGCCACGGTGCTGGACGTGGTGCAGGCCGACATGCCCGTCGCCATCCTGGACACCTCGGCCTCCTGCCACATGCCCGACGTGCTGGAGATGCCCTACCGCCCCGGCCTGCTGGCCCCGGAAGACGGCGAACTGCGCCTGGCGGGCGAGAACGGCCAAAAGGCCTGGACCTGCCGCCTGGCGGGCAAGTCCTGCCTGGCCGGGGACGTCATCGGCGAATACAGCTTCGCCGCGCCCCTCAGGGCCGGTGACCGCCTGATCTTCACCGACATGGCCATCTACAGCATGGTCAAGACGACCACCTTCAACGGCCTGCGCCTGCCCTCCATCGCCCTGTGGGATTCCGCCTCGGACGAACGGACAGTCAGCCGGACATTCGGCTATGAAGATTTCAGGACAAGGTTGTCGTGAACCCGGCTCCGCCCGGGTTCGCCCCACCCGCCGTCGGAGACATGTATGGGCATCCGTTCCCTGCTGAGCAACATTCTTGTGGCGACGGGCGACGCCGCCACCCAGAGCCTGCTGAAAAACGTGCTGGACGGGCAGGGCAGGCTGCTGACCGTTTCCAGAGCGCGCCAGGCCCTGAGTCTGGCCCGCTCCGGAAAACTGGACGTGGCCGTCCTTGAACTCAGTCTGCCCGGCGCGGAAGGTCTCGGCCTGCTGAAAGATCTGCTTGAACTCCAGCCGGAAATGGAAATCATCTGTCTCACGGGCGAGGGCAACATCCGCGACGCGGTGGAAGCCATGCGCATGGGGGCGAACGACTATGTCACCACGCCCGTTGAACCCGGCAGACTCATTCAGGTAGTCGAACGCGCCACGCAGAAGGCCGCCCTGCGCAGGGAGGCCCGGCGGCAGGAAGACAGCCGGGACGTGGAAGACATGGTCATAGGCGACTCTCCGCGCATGAAGCAGGTGAAATATCTGCTGGAAAAGGTCGCTCCCACCGATGTGCCGGTGCTGCTGCACGGTCCCAGCGGCGCGGGCAAGGAGGTGCTGGCCCACGCCATACAGCGGCGCAGCCTGCGCCGGAGCGCGCCCTTCATCATCAAGAACTGCGCCTCCCTGTCCAAGGAACTGGCCCGCAGTGAACTGTTCGGCCACATGCGCGGCTCCTTTACCGGCGCAACGGCGGACAGCGCGGGGCTGTTCGCCGAAGCGGACAAGGGAACGCTCTTTCTTGACGAAATCGGCGATCTGCCCCTCGACGTCCAGCCCTCCCTGCTGCGCGCGCTGGAAAACGGCACTTACCGGCCGGTGGGCGGCAGGGAAATACGCACATGCGATGTGCGCCTCATCTTCGCCACCAACCGCAACCTTGCCGCGGCCGTGGAAGCCGGAACCTTCAATGAGGCCCTGTATCACCGGATTCATGTCTTCACCCTTGAACTGCCCTCCCTTTCGGAACATGCGGAAGATATCCCCCGTCTGGTGGAGCATTTCCTGCGTGTCCTGCCCCTGGCGACGGGAAGGGATCTGCGCGTTGATCCCGCCATCTACGGATGCCTGAAAAGCTATTCATGGCCGGGCAATGTGCGGGAACTGCGCAACGTGATCGAGCGCGCCATCATTCTGGCGGATAACGGACTCATCTCCGGAAAGGGGCTGCCGCCTGAAATCGCCTGCTCCAGCGAAGCGTGCCGGGCCGTCTTCCGCGCATCCGCCTCGGACGACGAACTGGCAAGACAGGCATGCGCCTGCGCGTTCTCTCCCGGTACGGAATCCGCTCCGCTTCCGTCCGCGGAGGAAACGCAGACATGCCCGCCGCCCCCCGCGGCGGACGCGCTCCATGTGCCTGCGGAACTGCTCAGGGATGACGGCAGCGACCGCCTCGATCTGGCGGAAAAACGGCATATCCTCCATGTACTCGAAAAGTGCGGAGGAAACCGCAGCCTTGCAGCCAGACGACTCGGCATCGGCCGCCGCACCCTGTATCGCAGGCTTGAGGAATGGGGCATGGCCTGAGGCGCGTTTTTCTTTCCGGCCTCCGCCGTTTTCCGGTGCCCCCTTCATGTGTCATTTCGGATCAAAATAAAAAATGGCCGCAATTTTCTGCTTCCATTTGGCACACATATTTTTTCTCAATTGTTACACCACGTTATATGCACTCTTTGCCTACTCGAATGGATCTGTAGCAAAACGGCCCGTTTCCGTGCCCCACCTCACAAGCTAACATACTGATTTTATTATATTCCATGTTTGGCACGCTATTTGTAAATATCATGGCAACAATGCCCTGTCGCCCCGCGACGATAACATCTCGATGACTCAAGGAGTCCTGATATGAAACGTGAAGTGGATCTTTCCCTCATTTCCTCCTTCTTCATTCCCCGCACCACTCTCGTCGGCATGCACGCGGCCCAGGCCATTCCGGATCGTCTTGAACAGCTCGGCGGCCAGAAGCCTCTCATCGTCACCGACCAGGGCATCGTAAAAACCGGCATTCTCAAGCAGATCACCGATATTCTCGATGATCACGGCATGAAATATGAAGTATATGACGGCACCGTTCCCAACCCTACCACCAGGAACGTGAATGAAGCCACGGCTGTCTACAAGGAAAAGGGCTGCGACAGCCTGATCTCCCTCGGCGGCGGCAGCTCCCATGACTGCTGCAAGGGCGTGGGCCTGCTCATTTCCAACGGAGGAAAGATTCAGGATTACGAAGGGATCGACAAGTCCACCAAGCGTTTTCCCCCGTATGTGGCCGTGAACACCACCGCCGGCACCGCGTCGGAAATGACCCGCTTCTGCATCATCACCGACGAAGCCCGTCATGTGAAAATGGCTATCGTGGACTGGCGCGTGACCCCCAACGTGGCCATTGACGACCCGCTGCTCATGGTAGGCATGCCGCCTTCCCTGACTGCGGCCACCGGCATGGACGCCCTGACCCACGCCGTGGAAGCCTATGTGTCCACCGCCGCAACGCCCATGACCGACGCCTGCGCGGAAAAGGCCATGGAACTCATCAATATGTATCTGCGCCGCGCAGTTGCCAACGGTCAGGACATGGACGCCCGCATCGGCATGTGCTACGCGCAGTATATGGCGGGCATGGCCTTCAACAACGCCAGTCTTGGCTACGTGCATGCCATGGCGCACCAGCTTGGCGGCTTCTACAACCTGCCGCACGGCGAATGCAACGCGATCCTTCTGCCTTATGTGAGTGAATACAACCTGCTTGCCCGGCGCGGCCGCTTCTCGCGCATCGCCCGCATGCTGGGAGAAAACACCACCGGACTGAACCTGAGCGACGCTTCCGAACGCGCCGTGGTCGCCATCAAGCGTCTGTCCAAGGACGTCGGCATTCCGGACGGCCTGGTCGCCATGGGCGCCAAATACGGCAAGAAGGTATCGGAACAGGATATTCCCACCATGGTTGCCAACGCCCAGAAGGACGCCTGCGCGCTGACCAACCCGCGCACCATGACCGCGGAAGCCTGCGCCGCCATCTACAAGGCCGCCATGTAACGGATACTGAAAGAAGCAACGGCGGGTTCCCCCTCCTCGGTTCCCGCCGCCGCGCGCATGACGGAACCGCGCGGCAGCCTCTTCCACCCGTGGAAAGCCTTTTATCGGCTTTCCACGGGCTTATGTTCCAGCCAGTTTAAAACATTTTGCCGTTGAACGTATCTGCCGGACAGAATACAGAGGACTTGCCGGGCGGATACGTTCAACGGCAAAATGCTCCAGGAAGGACAGGAGGCGGCGCAGTGCCCTTGGCAGTCAACGCACATGCGTTACGGACAAGGAACGCAGAGATGAGCCTGGCCTCGCCCGATTTCGTGGCTCACTCCACTGGAGAAAAGCCGCAGGCCCCTGAGCGCCCCTGTCCGCAACAGCGTGGACAGGGGCGCTCAGGTGAGCTTGTCCATTTCTCCCAACGCTCCCCCGACCTGCTCGATCATCTCCTTCACCTTCCGCGCTCCGACGCCGCCCACGGATACCGCTTCAATGGGGCCGGCATCGGAGATGTCCTTGCCTTTTCCGTTCACCGTGGAGCAGTGCTCGCCGCTGATTCCCGTGCAGGGGGTAAGGTCGCAGGCCGGGGAGAGGTACCAGCGGTGCTCGGCCTCAAGGCAGAACGAGAAGTTCCTGGAGTGGTCACCCTGATTGCCCGCCTTCGCGTTGAAAATCATGAGGCGCACCATGCGTTCGACGTCGCGCTTGTCCTGCGTGAGGCTGGCCGTCAGGCGGATGAGGTTTTCATAGTCGAGGCTTGGGAAACGGTGCGAAGCGTGCAGGAGTCCGCAGGCTGTGTGCGTGTGTATCTTCAGGCCGTCGTGGCGGTCGAAGCGTTTGATGCCGAAATAGCCCGCTCCATCCTTTGAGGGAAAGAGCCGCGCTTCCGGCATGTCCAGCCCGGCCATGCGTGCAGTCAGCGAGCCGGGCGGTCTTTCTGCGCGCGGAATTTGATGCTCCACGGCTGGGGAGTGCCGTCTTCGTCGGCTGAGGCGTCCGGCTCGTATTCCAACGCGCCCATGGCACAGCTTCCCACGAGCGTCAGTCGTTCCAGCGGGCTGGCCTGCGCGAGGGAACGCCCCTTTTTTGACCGTGCGCGGTCGAACAGGAACAGCCCCCATCCGTCGGGCAGACTGTCATTGAAAACGCCGAAAAGTCCATCAAAGGTCTGGCGTTCGTCAAAGAATATTCCCGGGCGCAGCGGCAGGAAATACGGCGAAAGCGGGATGCCGCACTCCAGAAATTCCGAATGATATTCGAAGAGTATGCCCTGTTCCGTCTGGGCGAGGATGCCGACGGGGATACGTGATCCAAGATGATTGAGATAGACGCGGACTCTCATGCCTGCTCACTGGGCCGGGATTTTTTCCTGCTCCGCTGATGAATATTCATTTCATACTTTAAATGCTCATATTTGAGCAATAAATTACCTTTTTGCGGTGCAAGCATCAATATTTTAGCTGTAATTTCCACATCTTCCTGTCATTTTCTTTCAGGGAACAAAACCGCCGGGAGACGTTCCGATTCATTGCCGGAACGTCTCCTTTTCTTCTGTCCGAAGCCATACCTCCGACTCGACTGCCCATGGACTGGCGCTCCTCATGCTGATCGGTGCCGGATACACGGACGTATCCGCAGACCTTCCCCATGGGCTGACGCCTTGTGTTCGCGGCAAGGCGCGGCTACTCGGGATCGCCGGGCGTGGCGGGAGCATGGGAGGTCACCTCGTCGGCGGGCCAGGAGTGAGACTTCCGTGCGCGGCGAGGCGTTTCTGCCGCTCCATTTCCGCGCGGCGTTCCTCTTCCTGCTTCTCTTTAAGGAATTGCTCGAAACGCGGCTTTTCTTCGGGCTGTACGGCGAACACTTTGAACGTCCGCCTCTCGTCTTCTGCTTTGCTCTTTTGCGCCTTGAGTTTCTCGCAGAGCGTTTTTTATGGATGCAAATGAACGCCGCCGGATTTCTCTGGACGCTGAAAAACGCTTAAAACAAAGAATCCCAAGGTCTTTGTAAACCTTGGGATTCTTCTTCAGAGCCAAATATGGCTCCCCGAGACGGACTTGAACCGCCAACCTAGTGATTAACAGTCACCCGCTCTGCCGATTGAGCTATCGGGGAAGGCTGCGCCGTAACGGCGTGAGGTGTGTAATAGCCAATCCGGGCGTTCCGGTCAAGCAAAAAATGGAAAAATCGAAATTTTTTTTCCTCTGCCGTCACTTCCTCCATCGGCCGGCGTCTATGCCCAGCCGCTTCGTCTTCAGATACAGCCCCCCGCGTGAAACGCCCAGCAGCGCGGCCGCCGCGCGCATGTTGCCGCCGGTGCGGCGGAGGGCTTCCTCAATGCTCTCCGCCTCACGGGTCAGAAGCAGCCCGGAAGACAGAATCATCTCCTCCTGTTCCGGCTCCTCCTGCTGCGGAGGGGAGCGGAATTCCCGCTCCAGAATGACGGACGGCAGGCATGATTCTCCCGCGGCCTGTCCGTCGGGAACGATGTTCACCATGCGTTCCACCACATTTTCCAGTTCACGGACATTGCCGGGCCATTCATAGGCTTCCATGCGCGCCAGCGCGGGAGGCGTGAAGTCCGGCACGTCCTTGCCCTGTCCCAGGGCGAACTTGCGCAGAAAGTACCGGGCCAGCAGAGCCACGTCTCCCCTGCGCTCGCGCAGGGGAGGCAGCGTGATGGGAAAGACGTTGAGCCGGTAGTACAGATCCTCGCGGAAGGAGCGATCGCGCACGGCCTCTTCCAGGTTCTTGTTCGTAGCCGCGATGACCCGCACGGAAACCGTGCGGCTGCGCTTGCCTCCCACTCTGGTGACTTCCCCGTTCTGGAGCAGGCGCAGCAGGGAAACCTGGGCATCCAGCGGAAGATCTCCTATTTCATCCAGCAGAATGGTGCCTCCGTCCGCCAGTTCGAACTTGCCCGGCTGGCCCGCCCGGCTCGCCCCGGTAAACGCGCCCTCGCTGTAGCCGAACAGTTCGCTTTCCACCAGATTGCGGGGCAGAGCGCCGCAGTTCACCGCCACAAAGGGACGACTGGCGCGCGGGCTGGCGTTGTGAATGGACTGGGCGAACAGTTCCTTGCCCGTGCCGCTTTCACCGAGCAGAAGCACCGTGGTATGATTTCCGGCCACGAGCCGGGCCTGATCCAGCACCCGCGCCAGCGCCGGGGAGCGCCCCAGAATCCGGTCGAAAGTATAGGACGCCTTGACCCCGGCCATTTTCACGGCCACCTGCCGCATGCGCCGGGCCTCACGCAGGGTGAGCACCCTGCCCCCTCCGGCAAGCGGAACAATGGAGACGAAGCAGGACAGCGAAGCGCCGCTGCGCAGCGGAAACAGCATTTCCTGATCCTGCATGTGCGTGCGGGTCCGCATGAGTTCATCCAGCACCGCGCCCGGGCGCAGCAGATCCGCCAGAGTCCCCGCCGGCGCGGCCCGGCCCGGCTGAACATCATGGCCGAACATGACCGCCGCCTTGCGGTTCATCATGTCCACGCCGCCGGAAGCGGAAAGTACCAGCACGCCGTCATCCAGCATCTCCATGATCGTCTCACGCTGCTGGAGCAGGCTGCGCAGGCGGAGCTGCTCGGTAATGGCGCACACCGCCGCCTTGACCATGCCCAGCGTATGCGCATGATACTGTTTGCGGGGCTGAGTGACGTTCAGCACGCCGATCAGTCTGCCGTCGGGCGAAAAGATGGGCGCGGCGGAACAGCTCCAGCATTCGCCGCTGAACCGGAAATGTTCGGCCCCGATGATCTCCACCGGCCGCCGTTCGGCCAGACAGGTCCCGATGCCGTTGGTGCCGCGCGCCTCCTCGGTATTGATGCTGCCCACCAGCGCATCAGGATAATACGCGCGGTGCGAAACGCGGTTGGAGATATACAGGGTGACGCCCCGCGCGCTGACCAGACTCAGGGCGCTGACGGCTTCCTGCATGGACGAGAACATCTGCTCCAGAATGTCCCTTGCGCAGTCCATGAGCTCGGCGTTTTCCGCAAGAACGGCCTCCAGTTCCTCTCCCCCCACCCTGGGGCGTTCCTTGACGTCAGGGTTCACCCTTGCCGCCAGGCTGCGCTCCCAGGAGCGAAGAATCATCCCGCTGATCACGCTCCTGTCCACCTGTCCCCCGGCCAGAAAAATACGCTTCTGCTCCACTATGGCCTTCTGGCGCTCCTCGGACTGCAGATATCTGTCCTGATTGGGCATGGCGTCCCCTCCGCACGTTTTTTCCGATATGTCAAGTATAATGACACAGATATCATTGACATGTCAATTTTATAAACACACACAGAAAAAACGCCTGATCGAAAAATCTCATTTTATCGTGCAAAAACAGCATGTTATACATTTGAAAACTTTGGCATGCCTTTTGCTGTAGGGAGGCCATGGCGCGGGTTGCATCGCTTCTCCCTGTGAACACGCGCCGGACCGCCGGCAGACAGTCCGCCCGGTTCCACTGGATTTCGTCACGTTGAGCATCCCAACAAGGAACAGAGACATGATAATCGATTTCCGCGTCCGCCCCCCGTACAAGGGCTATCTGAACACCTTCAACTTCCGGAAGGCCGCGCCTTCCTCCGATCCCACCAGGGAAACCATCTTCAGCATCGGCAAGCGGCCCAACGTGTCGGCCATCGAAGGCTCCATCGAGCTGTTCATGCGGGAAATGGACGCCACAGGGACGGAACGCGCCGTGATCATGGGCCGCAAGGCGGACAGCTACGGCATGGTGGACAACAACGAGATTCTGGAGCTGAGCCGGACGTATCCGGGCCGTTTCATCCCCTTTGCCGGAGCCAATCCCAACCTTCCCGGCATGGTGGAGGAAATCGAGCACTTCGCCGGACAGGGCTTCCGGGGCGTGGGACTGGACGCGGGCTGGCTGGGCAGGCCCCTGTATTACGACGATCCGCTCTTTGATCCCATTTACGCGAAATGTCAGGAACTGGGACTGATCGCCTCCCTTACCAGCAGTTTCATGCTCGGCCCGGATCTCAGCTACTCCGACCCCGATCCCATCCAGCGCGTGGCGCAGAAGTATCCCGATCTGAAAATCATCGTGCCGCACGGCTGCTGGCCCCATGTGCACAAGGCGCTGGCCCTTGCCATACGCTGCCCCAACGTCTGGCTTGTGCCGGACTGCTACCTGTACATCCACAATTTCCCGCTCTCCGAGGAATACGTCATCGCGGCCAACACCTATCTCAAGTACCGCATCCTCTACGCCAGCAGCTACCCGGTGCGCAGCCTCGAACAGGCGCAGGAAGGCTGGAAGGGGCGGGCCTTCACCGAGGAGGCGCTGCGCAATACCCTGCACGACAACGCCGCGCGCCTGCTGGGAGAAATGTAGCATGACAAGCATCAGCGTCCTCTCGCCTCTGTCCATCCGCGGCGCGAGCTTCCGCAACCGCATCATCATGTCCCCCATGGTGACGAACTACGCGGGACGCGGCGGCGAAGTCAGCGAAAAGCTCATCCGCTACCATGAGGCCCGCGCGGCGGGCGGAGCGGGCCTGAACATGCTGGAAGCCACCAGCGTGCACGACTCGGGGCGCAGTTACTTCCCCGGCGTCAGCATCGCCTCGGACGAATTCGTCAAGGGACTTTCCCGCCTGACCGCCGCCATTCATGCGGCGGGCGGCAGGGCGGGCATCCAGCTCAACCATGCGGGGCGCCTGGTCAGGCCCGACGCCTCCGGACAGGCCATCCCTCTGGTTTCCTTCGTTCCGGGGCGCACGCCCCATGACAATTCACGGGTCATGGACACGGACGAAATCCGCATGCTGATCGACGCTTTTGTCAACGGGGCGCGGCGGGCGAAGGAAGCCGGATTCGACGTGCTCGAAATCCACGGCGCGCACGGCTATCTCATCGCCCAGTTCATGTCCCCCCTGTTCAACCGCCGTGACGACGAGTTCGGCGGCTCCCATGAACGGCGCATGCGTTTCCCGCTGGAAGTCATCCGCCGCGCGCGCGAGGTTGTGGGGGATGATACGGCAATATTCTTCCGCCTGAGTTCCGACGAGTTTCTGCCCGGCGGCATTGACCTGGAACTTTCCCGCCGCATCGCCGTCGAGGTGGCGGAAGCCGGTGTCGATCTTGTCCATGTCAGCGCCGGGCTGGCGGAAACCAGCGAATTTACCGGCCCGCCGCCCTGTCTGCCCGAAGGCTGGAACGCGGGAAGCGCGGAAAGCATACGCGCCGCGCTGGCGGGCAAAGCGCTGGTTTCCGTGGCCGGGCGCATCCTTAACCGGAAAACGGCGGATCGCATCCTCGCCTCCGGGCAGGCCGACATGGTGACCATGGGCCGCGCGCTCATTGCCGACCCGGATCTCCCGGCCAAACTGGCTGCCGGACGTGACGCGGACATCATCCCCTGCGTGGGCTGCAACGAAGGATGCAACGGCCGTCTGGCCCAGCGCAGACCCATGGAGTGCGCGGTCAATCCCCGCACCGGGAGGGAAGGCGTCATGCCCGCCATGACCCGCGGCGCGGAACGCCCGCCGGCGCGTCCGGCAAAGCGCGTCATCGTGGTCGGCGGCGGTCCCGCCGGAATGGAGGCAGCCCTCGGCGCCGCCCGGCTCGGTCATGAAGTCACGCTGTATGAACGCGGCCGGGAACTCGGCGGCCTGCTCAACGCGGCCGCCCTGCCCCCGCACAAGGAAGTGCTGACCTCGCTGAAGAACTATTACGTCCACGCGCTGACCGAGGCCGGAGTCAGGGTGGAAACAGGCCGGGGCGTCACGGCGGAAGAACTGCGCGGGCTTGCCTGCGACGCGCTGCTTGTGGCTACGGGCAGCGAGGCTGTCCGCCCCGCCTTTGCCCAGGGCGCTCCGGTGATCATGGCGGAAGACGCGCTGAGAACTCCCCCGGCGCTTTCCCGCGCGCTTGTGCTCGGCGGCGGGCTGGTAGGCTGTGAAACGGCGGAAGCGCTTGCCCTGCGCGGCGCAAATGTCACCATTCTCGAACTGCGCGCCGAACTCGCGCCGGACATGCACCCGCGGGCGCGCAAGTTTCTGCTGAAAAGCCTTCGGGAACACGGAGCGGAATTTCTGCTCGAAACCCAGGTCGTCTCCATCGGCGAAACAGGAGACGTCAGCGTCAGGGACAAATACGGCAATGAGTATGTCCTGCCCCGGCACGACGCCATCATACTCGCGCTGGGCTACCGCCCGAACAACGGTCTGTGCCGCGAACTGGCGGCGGCCCGCATGCCGTTCACCCCGCTGGGAGACTGCGTGCGCCCCGGCAGGATCATGGATGCCGTCCATGCCGCCCGCAGCGCGGTCTGCGCGCTGTAAGCCACAAGGAGACACACATGTTTGAACGAAAGAAACTGCGCCCCGTTATCCTCGTGCTGGCCGCCGCGCTCTGCGTCTTTCAGCTCCTGACCTCGCTGGGCGTGCTGCTGCTCAATCCTCTGGTGGTCCGTTCCGTCCATGTCGGACTGATTCTGCCTCTGATCTTTCTGTGGCGCTCGCCCAACCGCGCGCTGCGCAAAAATCCCCGGCCAGAGGCCCTGCCGGTGCTGCTCTGGGATCTGCTGCTGGTGGCGATCAGCGCCGCCGCGTGCGCCTACATCGCATGGAACGAACCCATGCTTGCCGAGCGCATGCCGCAAATCGACGAGGTCACGCCCCTGCAGATCATTCTGGGCGCGGGACTGGTGTTCTGCATTCTTGAGGCCACCCGCCGTCTCTCCGGCTGGGCGCTGGTCATCGTGGCTCTGGCTGCTCTCGCCTATGCCTTTTTCGGACACGGCCTGCCCGGCAATTTCGGACACCTGTACCTGGAGGCGGATCGCATCATCGAATCGCTCTATCTGCTGAACGACGGCATATGGGGCTCCTCCATCGGCGCATCGTCCAGCATCATCTTTCTGTTCATCCTGTTCGGGGCCATTCTGGACAAAACCAACATGGCCAGCGTGTTTCTCGAGCTGGCCTGTCTGATCACCCGGCGCGCCAAGGGCGGGCCGGCCAAGGCGGCCATTTTCGGTTCCGCCCTGTTCGGCAGCGTGTCCGGCAGCGCGGCGGCCAATGTATACGCCACGGGAACCTTCACCATTCCGCTCATGAAGCGCGTGGGCTACCGGCCCGAGTTTGCGGGCGCGGTGGAGGCCGTGGCCAGCTCCGGCGGCCTGATCATGCCTCCGGTCATGGGGTCCATCGCCTTTGTCATGGCCGAATACACCGGCGTGAGCTATCTGGGCATCTGCAAGGCGGCGCTGCTGCCCGCCCTGCTCTATTACGGCAGTCTGTTCACCATGATCCATTTCGAAGCCTGCCGCTGCGACCTTGGCGGCACGCCGCAGGACCTGATTCCCCCGAAACGGGAAATCATGAAGAAGCTGTACTACCTTGCGCCACTGGCCATTCTCATCGCCACCATGATGTCGGGCCGGAGCATCATCTTCTCCGCCATCAGCGGCTCGCTCTCCGCCGTCATCCTGTCCTGCTTCCGCAGGGAAACCCGGCTCACCCCCGGGCGCATCCTGGCCGTCATCGAAAGCACGGCGTCCAACATTCTGATGATCGCGGCCTGCTGCGCCTGCGTGGGCATCATCATCGGCGTGGTCACCATGACCGGATTCGGGTTCGGCTTTGTGAGCATCATGGGCAATATCGCCAGGGTGAACATGACCCTGTTCCTGCTTGTGCTCATGCTTACCTGCATCGTGTTCGGCATGGGCCTGCCCAGTCTGCCGGCCTATATCCTTGTGGCCACCTTCGGCGCTCCCGCGCTGGTGCAGGCGGGCATCCCGCTGATCTCCGCCCATCTCTTCGTGATGTACTTCGCCATAACCTCCGGGCTGACGCCGCCGGTCTGCCTCATCGCCTACGCCGGGGCGGCCATTGCCGACGCCAACCCCATGAAGACAGGCTTTACCGCCTTCAAGCTGGCCATCGCGGCCTATATCGTGCCCTACATCTTCATTTTCGAGCCCGCGCTGCTGCTCATGGGAGACTGGCTCACCGTCGCCCAGGCCGTCGTCACGGCGGTAACCGGAGTGGTGTGCCTGGCCTCGGCCATGCAGGGCTGGCTGCTCATCGAAGCCAACAGGGCGGAACGCCTGCTCATGTTCGCTGCGGGCCTCTCCCTGCTCTACCCCGGCACGATCACCGATATCGCCGGACTTGCCAGCCTGGCGCTGGTGGCGGCCTCCCAGCTTGCGCACAGACGCCGCCTGCCCCCGCGCAATCCCGGCGAGTGCATTCCCTCCCGCATCTGAACATCACGTCCGAAACCGGCGCACGCAGAAACCTGCAAGAAGTTTCAAACCATAAAAGGAGCTTTCAATGAACATCAGACACCTTTCCGCATGGGCCGCCGCCCTTGCCCTGGCCATGGTCTCCGCCGCGCCCCTGGCTCACGCCGAAGACAAGGCTCCCGTCAACCTGCGCGCCGTGGGCGGAGCCAACCTCGGCGGAACATGGAACGTCGGCCTTGCCGGGCTGGGCAAGCTGGTCAACGACCGTTACCCGGGCAGTACCTTCAACGTGCTTCAGGGCGCCTCCACCTCCAACCCCCTGCGCCTCGACTCCAACGGCGGCGACATCACCGTGACCCAGGGCTTCAACACCTTTGCCGCCAAAACCGGCATGGCCCCCTACAAGAAGCCGCTGACCAACATCGCCTCTCTGGCCAACATCAACGACATCAGCCGCTTTCAGATCATCGTGTCCAGGGATCTGCCCGTGAACAGCTTTGACGAGCTGGTGGAAAAGAAAATCCCGGTCAAGATGGATCGCGGCGCCACCGGAACGCTGGCCAACGTGCTGGGCGGCATGCTGCTGGCCGAATACGGCGCATCCTATGACGACGTAAAAAAATGGGGCGGCAAGCTGACCGCCGTTTCCAACAACGATCTCGTGGGCCTGATGCAGGACGGCACCATCAACGTGGCGCTGAAGGTCGGCCCCGGCGAACAGAGTCAGATTCAGGAAATGGTGCTCAACGCCGGCGTCAAGTGGCTGCCCGTCTCCGAAAAGGTGCTGAAGGCCGTGGCGGAAAAGACCGGCCTTCAGGTCGGGACGGTGCCCGGAACCTTCTATAACGGCGCGGTGGGGCAGGATATCCCCTGCCTGGTGGACACCAGCGTCATGATCGTGCGCAAGGGCATCTCTGACGATGACGCCTACAAGCTCGCGAAATCGCTGGTGGAAGGCCATGAGGAACTGGCCGCCATCCAGCCCACCTGGAAAACGCTGAACCCCGGAACCATGACACAGAACCTGGTTCTCCCCCTGCATCCCGGCGCGGAAAAGTATTACCGCGAAGCCGGCCTGCTGAAGTAACACCCCTGCCCCGCGCGGGGCGGAAACTCCGCCCCGCGCACCGGAGAATCTCATGATTATCGACTTCCGTATCCGGCCTCCTTTCAAGAGTTTCATGGGCCTGAAGATTGTCAAGAACTGGCAGAATGTCGTTCCGGCCACGCCCAGGGACGTGCGCCCCACCGGCTTTGAGCGCCGCCCCGTGCCCTCCGTGGATCAAGCCGACATCGACCTCATGGTCAGGGAAATGGACGAGGCCGGAGTCACCCACGGCGTGATCATGGGCCGCCAGACCGGAAGCCCGGTCTACGGCGACACGGACAACGCCGACGTGTACGAGCTGACGCAGAAATACCCCGGCCGCTTCTTCGGGTTCGCGGGCATTTCTCCCCATTCCCCCACGGCGCTGGAAGAAATCGAACACTGCGTGAAGGACTGGGGCTTCAGGGGCATCGCCGTGGACCCGGGCTGGTGCGCCCCGGCCATCTACGGCAATGATCCCAAAATGGAGCCCATTCTCGATCTGTGCCGGCAGCTCGACATTCCTGTCAGCATCACCATGAGCGTGTACGGCGGGCCGGATCTGTCCTACACCGATCCTTCGGCGCTGGTGCCCATGCTCAGGAGATGGAACAAGGTCAGGTTCGTGTTTGCGCACGGCTGCTGGCCCAAGGTGCAGGAAGCCGTGGGCGTGGCCCTGCTGTGCGGCAACGTCTACCTCTCGCCCGACGCCTATTTCTATGTGCGCAGCATGCCCATGCATGAAGCCTACGCGGCGGCGGCCAACTCCTTCCTTAAATACCGCTTCCTGTTCGCGTCTTCCTACCCCATCCGGGGCTTCGCCCAGTGTCTGGAAAACTGGCACGAGCGCGGGCTGGAACATGAGGCGCTGAAGAACTCTCTGTACGACAACGCCGCGGAACTGCTGGGGCTGTAAGCACTCCGGGGATATTCCCGACTCAGGCAGTTGTAAAGGCTGCGTACTGCCGGGGGCTGGACATCGCATGTCCGGATGAAATAACCCGCTTTTCCTTCCGCCCTCCGGGCGTGGGAGAGTGGCCTGTCAGGGGCGCTGCCCCTCCGAGGCCCCTCTCCACTCCCCCGGAACACCCCGTACTGTCGCGCTCCATTGTTTATAGTCAATGCCCGCGAATTGAACAGCCTGCTGCATTCAATTCGCGGGCGCGGCGTTTCACGCTTTGTTCATGGGGCGGCAGGGCTGCGGCTGTTCCGGGCTTCCGGCGGTACTGACCCGCAGGATCGCATGATGCCATGAAACCCGCAGCGCAACGGAAAACTCCCTTCCTTTACCCTGCGGAGCAGCGAGCGTCAGCGAGCCTGGAGCGATGCCCGCCGCCCGGAGGGCGGAAGACAAAACGTGCTGTTCCATCCGGCCAGGCGATGCTCAACCCTTCGGGCTGCTTCCCGCAAAAACTGCGCCGGCCATATCCATAATTTGGACATGTCCATATCTATGCCCAAATTGTATACACCCATCTGTCCATTCCCCTGCTCTCCGCCGCCGATATTTCTCCACATCACAAGGCTTGCGCGTTCAGGCACATTTTCATCCCCTTATGGCCCGCATCTTGCAAAATCATGTCGCAACCAGCCGGAACGGCCGCGCCGGAATGCCGTTCCGCATGGGGAGGCAACATTCAACCGGGGTCCGCCCTCAAAGAGGTACCACATGACACTTGCACTATCCCGGCAGGGAGTAAAACCCATCGCCTGGCTGCTCGGCCTTGCGCTGGCGCTGTTCCAGATCTGGTTCACCACCGGATTCGGCGTGCTGGACGGCTCCATGATGCGCGTGGCCTATGTGGCCTTCATCACCGCGCTCATTTTCCTCTATGTGCCGGGCAGAAAACTGCCCGAGGGCAAACAGGAAAGCAGGCTCGCCGTCCTCATTGACGTATGCTGCGCCGCCCTGGCCATAGCCACGGCGGTATACTTCGCCATGCACCTTACGGAAATCACCAACCGCATGCGCTACATCGACGAAGTGACGGCATGGGACAAGTTCTTCGGCTGCGTCACCATTCTTCTTGTACTCGAAATCACCCGGCGCACCACCGGATGGGCGCTGGTCGTCGTCTCCGGAACGCTGCTGCTGTATGCCTTCTTCGGCGACATGCTGCCCCGCGCGGTAAAGCACACCGGTTTCAGCTTCGACGTCATCGTGGAACACCTCTTTCTGCTGAATGAGGGCGTGTACGGCATCCCCATCGGCACGGCCACCACCACCCTGTTCGGCTTCATCATGTTCGGGGCCTTTCTTGAACGCTCCAAGATGAGTTCCATTTTCATGGATCTGGCCTGTCTGCTGACCAAAAATTCACAGGGAGGTCCGGCCAAGGTCGCCATCTTCGCCTCCGCCCTGTTCGGCACCATTTCCGGTTCCGCTTCGGCCAACGTCTACGGCACGGGCATTTTCACCATTCCCCTGATGAAGCGGGTAGGCTACCGCCCGGCCTTCGCCGGAGCGGTGGAAGCCGTGGCCTCCACCGGCGGGCAGATCATGCCCCCGGTCATGGGCACGGCGGCCTTCCTCATGGCCGATCTGTCCGGAGCGGGCTACCTCAACGTGGCCAAGGCCGCGCTGCTGCCCGCCATCATGTATTACCTCGCGCTGCTGGTCATGATTCATTTCGAGGCGGTCAAGCGCAATCTGGGACGTACCCCCGCCGAGCTGATTCCCGAAGCGAAAAGCGTCATCCGGCGTCTGTACTACCTTCTTCCCATCGGCGTGCTGATCGCCTGTCTGGCCATGGGCCGCAGCGTGGTGTTCTGCGCCAACATCGCCACGCTTTCCATCGTGATTCTGGCCATGTTCAAGAAGGAAACCCGCTTCACCTTCAAATCCTTCCTCGACGCCCTGGTGGCCTCTTCCCGCAGCGCGCTCATGGTTTCCGCCTGCTGCGCCAGCGCGGGCATCATCATCGGCGTGCTTTCCCTCACGGGCATCGGGTACAAGTTCATCAACCTGATCACCATTCTGGCCGGAAACAGCCTGTTCCTGCTCATGGTTCTGCTCATGCTCACCAGCTTCGTGCTGGGCATGGGCATGCCCACCACCCCCGCCTACATCGTGGTGGCCACCCTTGGCGCGCCCGCGCTGATCAAGGCCGGCGCCGCGCCTCTGGTTGCCCACATGTTCGTGTTCTACTACGCCATTCTGTCCTTCATCACCCCGCCGGTATGCGTGGCGGCCTTCGCGGGCGCGGCCATCGCGGGCAGCAAGGCCATGGAAACGGGTTTCACGGCATTCAAGCTGGGCATCGTGGCCTTCATCGTGCCCTACATGTTCGTGTACCAGCCCGCCCTGCTCGGATTCGGCGCGACCAGCGAAATTCTCTGGGCGGCCTGCACCGCGCTTGTGGGCGTCATCGGTCTGGCGGCGGGCATGCAGGGCTGGCTGCTCTGCCTGGCCTCCGTTCCCGAACGGCTTATCTTTATCGGCGGAGGTCTTACCCTGATCTATCCGGGGCTGAAGACCGACCTCATCGGTTTCGCCCTGCTCGGTCTCGGGCTGGCCATTCAGCTCGCCAAAAAGCGTACCGGCAGATACGGCCCGCTCACCCGCGAGCCGGCATAACCTTGCGCAGGTGCTTGACATAGTACAATAATCAACAAAGGAGTCAGCCATGATCATCGACTTTCGCATGCGTCCTCCGGCGCGGGGCTTTCTGAACATCGGCGTGTACGACAATGTCGCGCGCACCGCCAAGCTGACGGAATGCTTCTCCCTGAAGCAGGCCCCTTCCGTGACCCAGAAGTCCCCCGAACTGATGCTGCAGGAAATGGACGCCGCGGGCGTGACCATGGGCGTCATTCCCGGCCGCAACGGGCACTTCAAGGGCACCATCGCCAACGACGACATCATCAAGCTGCTGGACGACTTCCCGGGCCGCTTCGTGGGCACGGCCGGTCTCAATGCCTCGAAGAAGGAAGAGGCGCTTGAGGAAATCGAGCGCACCGTGGTCAACGGCCCGCTCAAGGGCGTGTGCATGGAACCCGGCGCGCTGGATCGCCCCATGTATGCCGACGACCCGCGCATCTATCCCATCTACGAAAAGTGCGAAAAGCATGAAATCCCGGTGATCCTGATGCTGGGCGGCCGCGCGGGACCGGACATCACCTACAGCGATCCCAAGATCATCAACCGCATCGCCGCGGACTTCCCCAGGACCAACTTCATCATTTCCCACGGCGGCTGGCCCTGGGTGCAGCAGATTCTGGGCGTGTGCTTCTTCCAGAAGAACATCTATCTGTGCCCGGACATGTACCTGTTCAACTGCAGCGGCGCGGCGGACTACATCATGGCCGCGAACAACTTCATGCAGGATCGCTTCCTCTACGGCTCGGCCTATCCGCTGATGCCCATCGTGGACTGCGTGAGCCATTTCAAGGGGCTTTTCAAGCCTGAAGTCCTGCCCAAGCTCCTCTATAAGAATGCGGCGAAGCTTCTGAACATCGAACTGCCCGAGGAGGCATAAATCATGACCTGCAAGCATTTCTTCAAGGCCGTAGCCCTTGCCCTTTCCCTCGCCGTGGGTGCCGCTCCCGCCCTCGCCAAGAACTTTACCGAACTCAAGGCCGCGGCATCGCCCGCCGGCGGCGCGTGGTACGTCGGCATGGGCGCGATGGGCAAAGCCATTTCCACCATGTATCCCGAGCTTGACGTCTCCCTCTTCCCCGGCGGCGGGCTCGCCAACGTCATGCACGTCGAGAAGGGCGCGAGCGACTTCGGCATCGCCGCGCACAGCGTCATCTTCGCGGCGGCCAAGGGCATCGATCCCTACAAGAAGCCCACGGAAAACGTCATGGGCCTTCTCAACCTGCACGACTCAACCCGGATGCACTTCATCGTGAACAAGGCTTCCGGCATTACGTCCCTTGCCCAGATCAAGGAAAAGAAGATGCCCATCCGCATCTCCATGTCCCATACCGCCGGAAACTCCTATCTGTTCGGCAAGTGGATCCTTGAGGAATACGGCATCAGCCAGCAGGACATCACCGCGTGGGGCGGCAAGATCTACACGCCTTCCACCAACGACGCCGCCAGCATGATGAAGGACGGCCAGCTTGACGTGGCCCTGTGGATCGGACCCGGCGAAGCCTTTATTGTGCAGGACATGATGAACAGCGTCGATCTCGACATCCTGCCCGTGGACGAGAACGTCATCAAGGCCGTGGGTGAGAAGTACGGCCTCCAGCGCGACGTGATCCCGGCGTCGTTCTACGGCGGCAAGTTCGGCAAGGACATCGTCACCGTATCCGCCAGCACCGAACTCATGATCAACAAGAACGTCTCCGAGGACATCGCCTACAAGATGGTCAAGGCCATGTGCGAAAAGCGCGACGACATCGTGATCGCCAGCCCGTTCTGGAAATCCTTCATGCCCGAGAAGGCGGGTCAGGGGCTCGCTCTGCCGCTGCATCCCGGCGCGGCAAAATACTACAAGGAAAAAGGCTGGCTGTAGAAAACTGAAAGA
>OLFV01001008.1_pt1 | contig 29448 bp, 33 predicted proteins | sample 1605551 | NCBI WGS metagenome assembly OLFV01 (sample SAMEA3888922, study PRJEB22519) | human gut metagenome | biome: human gut; feature: human-associated habitat; material: faeces | place: Denmark | collected 2011 | reverse complement strand
AACATCTCCCTTATGGGAGATGGCGACTAAAATTTATTTTAGTCTTTTTTTATTTAACCTCTTCTTTAGTTTTATTAGATTTAACCTCCATAACAATAGGAAGAATAATAGGAACTCTACCAGTCTTGTCAGACAAAATAGGCATAAGACCATTAATCATTTCATTCTTCATATCATTAAAATTAAATACTTTCTTTTTAAGCTCCTTATTAATAATTTCCTCAGCACTATGTTGAATATCACGAATCAAATCAATGTTTTCATTAACTAAAATATATCCTCTTGTCGTAATAGCGGGACTACCCATAAGTACCTTATTATGTGTATCAATATTAGCAATGATAACCAAAATACCATTATTACTCATAAGAATTCTATCTTTAATAACGGCATTTCCAACATCTCCAATTCTAGAACCATCAACATAAACTTCTCCAGCTTGCACTTTACCATCTCTATATAACTCATTATTCTTAAGCGATAAAACATCACCATTTTCAAGAACAAAAGTATTACCTTTTTCTACACCGCACATTACTCCAAGATCAGCATGCATTTTAAGCATTCTATATTCACCATGGTAAGGAACAAAGTATTTAGGTTTAAATAGCCTAATCATAAGTTTAAGTTCCTCTTGATTAGCATGTCCTGAAGAATGAATGTCTGTCATAGAGTTAGTAAACACCTTAACACCTTTTTTATATAATTTATTAATAGTTTTAGATACTGAAGCAGTATTACCAGGAATTGGTGATGAAGAAAAAATAACAACATCATCAGGCATAAGTGTAATTTGTCTATGACTACCTGAAGCAATTCTAGATAATGCCGCTAAAGGTTCACCTTGGCTACCAGTACACAAAAGACATACTTCACTAGGTTTCATATGATTAGCTTCTTCTGCAGTAATAATAATACTTTTATCTTTAAAGTAACCACATTTAATAGCAATATCAACCATATTTTCCATGCTTCTACCAAATAGAGCAATCTTTCTATTATTCTTACGACATGTTTCCATAATATGCTTAATTCTATATACATTAGAAGCAAAAGTAGCAAGAATAATTCTATTATTCTTATTAGCGGTAAATATTTCACCTAGGTTTTCATCAACTACAGATTCACTGAGTGAAGCACCAGGACTAAGAGCATTAGTAGAATCACTCATAAGCACTGCTACACCTTTTTCACCAATTCTTGCCATTTTATGTAAATTAGACATCGGACCAATAGGGGTCATATCAAACTTAAAGTCACCTGTCATAACAATAGTACCATCAGGAGTATCTATAGCAAGACCATGAGAATCAGGTATTGAGTGAGTTGTTCTAAAAAATTCAATATTAAAATATTTAGTTTTTATTACAGTATTCTCATCATAAACAAATAAATTCTTATAAACAATATTTCTTTCAACTAGTTTCTTTTCAATAAGTTCTTTAGCATTATTAGGGGCATATATCTTAGGAATATTAACCATCTGAAGTAAAAATGGAATACCACCAATATGATCTTCATGTCCATGTGTAATAACTAAAGCTTTAATTTTACTTTCGTTTTCTTTTAAAAAGGTAACATCAGGTATAACATAATCAATACCAAGTAGGTCATCCGAAGGAAACATAACACCTGCATCAACTATGATAATTTCGTCATTATGCGTAACAACATACATGTTCTTACCGACTTCACCTAGTCCCCCAAGAGGGATAATTTTTGTATTCATTAAATTTCTCCTTTCATAATATTTTCATCGTTAATTAAAAAATAAAAAAATATATATTGAATTATAAAGAATAACCACTGCCTAATAATTATACAACAAAAAGTAAAAAAAAGCAAATGGATAATTTTACTATTGTAAAGGAAGTGTGAACCTAAAGTTTCCCCCTTCTCTTTGAAGCCCAAGGTCTTCAAAGATAAATCATAGAGCCATTTGTCTCTATGATTATATAATGTAATGACCTATATACAATAAAAAAATGTACAAATATCAAATAAAATGTTATAATATACACAAATTTAATTATTTTGGAGGAAAAATGGAAGATATTAATTTAAATAAATATGGAAGAAAAAATCCAATTAAAGAATTTAATTTAGAGCAGACAATGTATTCATTAGTAAGTGAAGAATGCAAAGATGATTTAAAGCTTAATGCAATAGGATTCTTAGGAAATAACATAACTTATAATGAATTGTTAGAAACTTCAGATAAACTAGCACAAGCATTTTATGATATTGGAGTTAGAGAAGGTGATAATGTAGCTATCTTAACAATTGGTATGCCTATAGTTCAAGAATGTTTATTATCATTATCAAAACTAGGCACAACAATGTCATGGATTGACCTAAGAAGTAAAGGAAAAGATTTAATAAAATATATTAATGCTAGCAATTGTCAAACATTAGTAATTTTTGAAGATTTAATTCCTTTAATTAAAAATATAATAAATGAAACAAATGTTAAAAAAGTGATAGTGAGTTCTCCCAAAGATTACTTATCACCATTAGTAAAAATATTAGCAGATCTTAAAGATAAAAAAGATGGCAAAAAAGTAACATTTCCGGATGACAAAAGATTCGTAAAATTTAGTGACTTTATAAAGAAAAATAGTAATAATCTAATTACGCCAGTTAGATTTGAAAAAGATAGACCATCATTAATAGTTCAATCTAGTGGTAGTACTGGAAAGCCAAAACAAATAGTACATACAGAATATAATTTTAATTCAGCAGTTCAAAAAATGGCGTATACTGATTTACCTTTTTATAAAGGTACAACTATGCACATATCAATACCGCCTTTTATAATTTATGGTTTAGGAAATTCAATATATGGAAGTTTAGCATTTACAATGAAAGCAGAAATGAATCCTTTTATAGATGAATATACAGTATATAATGATTTAGGTAAATTTGATATATCACTAGCTGCTCCACTTCATTATAGATATATTTATAAAAGACTTAATGAATTAAAAAAAGAAATAGAAGAATTAGAAAAAGATAATTCACTAGAAGGAAAAAGAGAACTTAAACATAAAATGAAAGAATTAAAAAGAGTTCTCAGTGGTATAGATAGAGCCAAAGTTTTTGTATCTGGTGGAGATAAAATATGTGCAGAAGAATTAATAGATATGCAGCAGGCATTCAATAAGCCAATTGTTAATGGCTATGGCAATAACGAATGTTTAGGGGCAACTATCGTATCACCGATGTACGCTAATAAACCAGGAAGTATTGGCGTTCCAATGAAGAATATAGATATAAAAATAGTAGATCCAGAAACAGGAATAGCATTACCACAAGGAAGCATAGGAGAGTTATATATATCAGCAGATAATTTATTCATAGAATATAAAAATAATCCATTAGAAACATCTAAAATAAAGTGTCAAGATGAAAATGGTAAGGAATGGGTTAAAACTGGTGATTTATGTTATATAGATAAAGATGGATATGTAATTCCAAAAGGCAGAAATAGAAGACTTATTAAAAAAGAAGCCTTTAAAATAAGTCCCGACACGATAGAAGAAGTAATTAGTTCACTTTCATTTGTAGAAAACTGTGTAGTAGTGGGAGTTTCAGATGAAAAATCATCAAGTGTTCCTATGGCTTTCATAGTTCTAAAAGATAATAACTTAGATTTCGCTAAAGTAAAAGAACAAATAATAACAAAATGTATAGAAGAATTACCTGATTATGAAGTACCATCATACTTTGAACAAATAGATAAGATTCCTTATACACCTAATGATAAGCAAGATTTTCTTCTTCTTGAAGAAATGGGAAATAATATAGTTAACAAAAATAAAACAAAAAAATTAATTAAAAAATAAAAAAATATTGACTTAAAAGGCAACAGGAATGTTGCTTTTTAGTATGTCATGTGATAAAATCATAATAGAGGTGAAAGGGGAATATGAATAGTAGTGGTACTATATTTTTATCAATAGCATCATTAGCATTTATATCATTATTGATGATAGTATATTTTACAAAAGAAAGAATTGCTACAAGTGAAAACAAAATATTTACTAAATTACTTGTTGTTTCGTTTGTTTCATTACTATCAGAAATATATATAACATTAATGCCAATAGATTTAACTATACCTCTTTTTGTTTTTTCATTAAAGTTTTATCTAATTTTCGTAATATTATGGTTAAGTTATTTTATGGAATACGTATTTATTATAACCAGAAATAGGAAAGATAAGATATTAATTGATTATAAGAAAGAGTATAAAAAAACTTATATTATATTTTGGATTATTAACATATTTGTAATTATAATGTCAATGATATTACCAATATATTTTTATAATGGTGATACTATAAAATATTCATATGGACCAAGTGTAAATGTAACCTTTGGTTTAGCAGCAATTTATACAATAATAATGTTTATGTATATATTAAAGAATATAAAAAATTTAAAAAATAAAGGTTATTTACCAATAATATTTTTTGTGATATTTTTAACAGTGGTAGCAATAGTACAGAAAATCAATCCAGGTTTATTATTAGCAAATACATGCTTTGCATTAATAACAACATTGCTATATAATACAATAGAAAATCCTGATATCAAAATGTTAAAAGAGTTAGAATAATCCAAAAAATTAGCAGAAAAATCTAAAAATGAAACAATAAATACTCTTAACTATATGCAAAAAGAACTTCATTCATCACTAGAAACTATTAACTTATTAGACGAAGATAAAAAGAATAAAAATGAACTTAAATTAATAAAATTCATCACAGAATTTGGTGAAAAGGTTTCCGGATTAATAGAATTAGGAAAAATAAATAGTAGTGATTATAAAGTACAAATAGGTATGTATGAAACATATGAAATGTTAGAAGAAATTAAAGAACTAATTAATAATAAACATGATATAAGTAAAAAATATATTTTTGATTTTTCCGAAAGTATAAATAAAGTTCTATATGGTGATAGTGAAAAGATAAAGCAAATAATTCTATATACTAGTAAATATATAGCAAAGAAAGTACCTCATAACAAGGTAATTCTTAAAGTAGATAAGTTATCAGTAGGTAATCTATGTCGGTTAAAGTTCAGTTTTATAATTCAAAATACAAACAAAAAATATCTTTTACCAAATAATGATATAAATGATAATTATATATCAAATAATTATATAAAAGATATGGATTATGAAATAATACTAGCGCTTTTAAAAATGATAGATGGTAAAATAGAAGAAAAAAGTGATATTAATGATACAGAAATTATTATTTCAATAAATCAAAAGATTATGAAAGAATATGATGTAAAGAAACAAGATATTAGAGACGAGACTAAAAGAGTAATACCATTTGATGCTCAAAAAAAGGAAATAGTATTAGTGGATAACAATGACTACAATATAAAAGGGATAATAAAAAGAATTACAAGATATAATGCTAAAATAAAAACTTGCAATAGTATGGAAGAAGTATATAATTATATAATTGAAAATAATAAATACAATTTAATACTAATTGATGACTTTATACTAAATAATAATAAAAATAATTCAATTAAAGCAATACAACGAATGAATTGTTCAAATGTACCGATAGTTGTAATGGTAACCAAAAATAAAGATGAAAAAGAAAAAGAATACTTAAAGCAAGGGTTTGATGATTATATTATTAAACCAATGAACGATGAACAAATAGATATAATTATGAAGAAGTACTTGCAGTAAAAAGCAAAAAATACCTTGTATTTCAAAGAAACCTATGATATAATATAACTGTCTTGAGAAAGAGTGGCATAAAAATCCACTCTTTTATATATATTAAGTAGGAGGAAATAATGACTATAGAAGGCAAAGTAAGAAAATTATTAGAGAAAGATGTAGAGGCATCAGGAGTATTTATTGATTCTGTAAAATTAGAAAAAGAAGATAATAACTTATTTCTAAGAATAGTAATAGATAGAGATGAAATAATTGATATTGACAAATGTGTTGAAGTAACAAATATTATTAATCCATTACTAGATGAAGCAGATTTAATTAAAGAATCATACATTTTAGATGTATCTACAAAAGAGAAGGGAAGATAGAAAATGAATGCAAAACAAATGAAAGAATTCATGAAAGCATTAGATGCAATTGTTGAAGAGAAAAAAATAGACAAAAAAATAGTTGTAGACGCTATGGAACAAGCTATGGCAGCAGCTTATAAGAAAAACGAAGGAATTCCAAATGTTGAAGCTAAAGTAGATGAAGTAACTGGTGATATAAAATTATATTCTTATAAAACCGTAGTAGAAGAACCAGTAAATGAAGAAACAGAAATATCATTGGAAGACGCAAGAAAAATAGTAGATGATATTGAAATAGGAGAAACTATAAGAGGAAACGAATTACCACTTAAAGATTTTGGTAGAGTAGCAGCGGGTACTGCTAAACAAATCGTTGTTCAAAAAATCAAAGAAGCTGAAAAGCAAAGTATTTCCGAAGAATTCAAAGACAAAGAAGGAGAATTGATGGTTGGTACTCTTCAAAGAGAAGACCAAAATAATTACTTCGTAGATTTAGGTAGAAGCAGTGGTATTCTTCCAAAAGATCAAATAATACCAGGTGAAAAATTAGTAATGGGTTCATCAGTTAAGGTATATGTATCAAAATTAGAAATAGGACCAAAAGGACCATTTATTATGCTTTCTAGAAGTCACTATGGCTTTGTAAAAAGACTATTGGAAATTGAAATACCAGAATTATCTGATGGAACAGTTATGTTATATTCAGTAGCTAGAGATGCCGGTAGTAGAACAAAAATAGCAGTATATACAGATTATGCTAATGTAGAGCCTCTAGGAGCAGTAATAGGAGAAAAAGGAAGAAGAATAGCTAACGTCTTAAAAGAATTAGGTGGAGAAAAAATAGATGTTGTTTTATACGACAAAGATCCTGCCAAATTTATAGCTAATGCCTTAAGTCCTGCTAAAAATGTTAAAGTAACAATTAAAGATGAATCTAAAAAAGAAGCCCTAGCGGTAGTACCAGATGACAATCTATCCCTAGCTATAGGTAGAAAAGGACAAAATGTAAAATTAGCTTCTCGTTTAACTCACTATAAGATTGAAGTAAAAAGTGAAAGTGCTATGTTAGAAGACGAAGTAGTATATACAACTAAAGATGATAGCGAAGAAGAAAGTGCATAATATGAAAAAAACACCTCTAAGAAGATGCGTAGTAACTAATGAGAGGCTCCCAAAGAGTGATCTTCTTAGAATAGTAAAAGATAAATATGGAAATATATCATTTGATATAACTGGAAAATCTTCTGGTAGAGGAGCTTATATCAAAAAAGATATAGAAGTATTAAAGAAAGCTAAAGATAAAAAAATCTTAGAAAGAGTTCTAGAAGCCAAAATAAGTGAAGAGGTATATAAAAGTATCGAAGAAATAATCAAAAATAATTAGGAGGTGGTACATATGATGAATGTATCCGAATACGCAAGTGATGTAGGAGTAACAGTAAAAGAAATATTAGAATTATGTAACAAATTAGATATCAAAGTGTCAAAAGAAGATGACATGTTATCTGATGATGATATCATAATCCTAGATAACGAATTAGCAAGTATCCAGCCATCCGAAGAAAGTACAGAAGAATTAGAAGAGCTAGAGGAATTAGAAGATATAGAAGAATCTTATGAAGAACAAATAAAAGAAGAAAATAAAGCTAAGAAGAAAAAGACTGCTAAACCTACAAATAAGAATGATTTTAAAGAAAAAAGAAAAGAAATGTATAAACATAAAGAAAAATTAAAATCAAATATTGCAGCTAGTGAAGATGATGTCGTTTTATATAAAGATAATATGACAGTAGCACAATTAGCTGATTCTCTTGGTGTTCCAGCAGCCCAAGTAATTAAAAAGCTAATGACTCTAGGTATGATGATGGCAATAAATGCATCACTTGATTTTGATACAGCAGAAATAATAGTATCAGACTACAATAAAACTCTAAAAAAAGAAAGCACAATGGATGAAGTAAACTTTGAGGAGTTAGAAATAACTGATAAAGAAGAAGATTTAAAGGAAAGGCCACCAGTAGTAACCATTATGGGACATGTTGATCATGGAAAGACAACATTATTAGATACCATAAGAAAAACTAGTGTTGCAGAAGGCGAAGCTGGAGGAATAACTCAAGCTATAGGAGCTTATCAAATAGATTATAAAGGTAAAAAAATAACTTTTATCGATACACCGGGACATGCAGCATTTACTGAAATGCGTGCTAGAGGAGCTAAAGTTACTGATATTGTTATAATAATAGTAGCAGCAGATGATGGCGTAATGCCTCAAACAAAAGAAGCAATAGACCATGCCAAAGCTGCCAAAGTGCCAATCATTGTAGCGGTAAATAAAATAGATAAACCAGATGCCAATGTTGAAAGAGTTCTAACAGAAATGTCAAATAATGGAATTCAACCAGAAGCATGGGGTGGAGATGTAATGTTCGTAAATATCTCCGCTAAAACAGGTGAAGGAATAGATGACTTATTAGAGAGAATATTATTAATAAGTGAGATAGAACAGTTAAAAGCCAATCCAGATAGATATGCAACAGGTACTGTTATTGAATCAAAAATAGATAAATCATCTGGAGTAATAACAAACCTATTAATAGAAAATGGAACTCTAAGATTAGGAGATCCAATTGTTGTAGGAACTATCTCAGGTAGAGTAAGAACTCTTAAAAATGATAGAGGTGAAAACTTAGTAAAAGCATCACCTTCTATGCCAGTATCTATAACAGGATTATCCGAAAGTCCTTCAGCAGGAGATAAATTTATGGCTTTTGAAAACGAAAAGAAAGCTAAGAAAGTAGCGGAAGAAAGAAAAATAATCGCTAAAGAAAAAGAAAACAAACCAAAGAGTAAAATATCTTTAGATGACTTATTTAACAGAAAAGAAGCTGGCGAAAAAGAAATAAATATCATTTTAAAAGCGGATGTTAAAGGTAGCGAGGAAGCAGTAAAAAATTCATTACTAAAACTAGATGTTGAAGGAATAAAAATAAATGTTATTAGAAGTGGTATCGGTAACATAACAGAAAGTGATGTTATTTTAGCGGAAGCTTCTGATGCTATCATAATTGGTTTCAATATAAGGCCAGAACATAAAATAGTCGAAATAGCTAAAGATAAAGGAATAGATATAAGACTATATAATATCATTTATAAAGTTGTTGAAGAAATGGAAGCTGCCCTTAAAGGAAAACTAGAACCAGAATATAAAGAAGAAGTAACAGGTACAGCAGAAGTAAGAAAACTATTCAAATTTTCTAAAGTAGGTACTATAGCAGGATCATATGTAACATCAGGAGTCATTAAAAGAGGCTCTAAAGTCAGAGTAATAAGAGATGGTATTGTTGTAAATGATTCAATCATAGCATCTTTAGCTAGAGAAAAAGATCAAGCAAAAGAAGTAAAACAAGGTTTAGAATGTGGTATAACTATTGAAAACTTTAACGATATTAAAGAAAACGATATTTTAGAAACATATGAACTAATAGAAATAAAAAAATAAAGAAAGAAGGAAAAATATTATGGCAAGAGAAGAAAGTGAATTATTATATTTTTCAAATAAATTTAAAAACGGAATTTCCAATGCAAGAAAAAATACTAAAGCAATTTTTTCAAACAAAGCAGATCAAATTAAAGCTGAGCGCAATGCTGAAGAACAAAAAGCTATTAATTTAGAAACACAAGGAAATGGCAAATATACAGAAGATGGAATACTAGGTAGAGTATTTGGAATTAATACTATACCAGCAGAAACAGAATTAAGCAAGTATGATATGATATCATACAATTATGGTTATTATGATGCTTCTAATGTTAGAATAATACCAATATTATGTGAAGGAAAAATTCCTGAAAGATTAAATAGAGCTATAGCAAGAGCAATTGATAAAAAAACTATTGATAAGTCTTTAGTAGGAGAACTATATCCAGAAGATTTACTTTCTGATATTGGAAGAAGAGATGCTGAAGATGGAAATATCAATATAGAAGACTTACCACAAATAGTTCAAACTAATAGAGATTATCTTCGTGGATATAATTCACATAAAACAAGATAGAAGGGAGTAAATTTATGCGTTTTAACAATGTTAATAGTGTAGCACTAGAACAAAGAAAATCAGAATTAGAAAAAGATAAAATATATTTATCATCTAATGAAAAAAAATACGGAAGATTATTATCTGAAATGGGAAGATATGCTTATTTTATGAAATATTTTCATAATATAGAGCCAATCAATCAAGATTATACGTTTTTAGAGGGTTATAATAGTGCTCTTCAAGTATTTACTAAAGAAGAAATGCTTGATACACATACCTTCAAAAAAGGTTATAACTATGCAGAAGCAATGCTAAAATTAGGTAATATTCCTGAAAGATATAAAGAAGAACCAGCAAAAAAACATAGATAAGGAGAATTATCATGAGTATAAAATTAGATAGATTAGGCAGCATTCTAACTGAAGAAATATCTAAAGTAATAAATGAAGAAGTAAAAGATGATGATATACAATTTGTTACTATCACAGCGGTAGATATATCAAGCGATTTATCTTATGCTAAAGTATATTTTACCAATCTAATTGATAAAGATAGAGAAAAAGTAACTAAAGCTCTAAATAGAGCCAGTAGTTTCATTCGCGGAAAACTATTTGATAAAGTAGAAATAAGAAAAATGCCCGAATTAACATTTGTCTATGATGAATCAATAGAATATGGAAACAAAATAGAAAAGATAATCGATAGTATAAATAAGGAGGAGTAAGTATGAACAATATTATTGACGAGATTAAAGTAAGCAATAATATTGTTTTACTTTGTCATATAAATCCAGATGGTGATGCCATTGGAAGCACACTAGCTATGTATGAATCTTTAAAAAAACTAGGTAAAGATGTCGATGTCTTAATAGAAGACCCCCCGGAAGTATTTAACTATATAAAAAATTTCACTAGTATAAAAAAGAGTAGTACTAAAAAATATGAAGTTGCTATCATATTAGATACTGCTAGTAGAGAAAGAGTATCAGATTCTAGTAATATTCTAGATAGTGTATCCAAAATCATTGTAATAGATCACCATATAAGTAATACCAATTATGGAAATTATAACTTAGTAGAAAAATATCCCGCTTGCTGTGAATTAGTCTATAATCTAATAAAAGAGATGGGTATAACTATAGATAAAGATATAGCAGTCCCAATAGCTACTGGACTTCTTACCGATACTGGAGGATTCTCTCATAATGATGTTCTTCCAAGTACCTTCTTTTTAGCGGGAGAACTAAGCAAAATCATTGATATGTCAAAAATATATAAAAAAGTATTAAAAAGTATAAGTATAAATCAATTTAATATTAAGAAAATTGCCATGGATAATTTAAAAATAACTTCTAGTGGTATAGCCTATTCTTATATAACTGAAGAAGATATACTAAATACAAATGTTACCCAAAATGATTGTGGTATACTAGTAAATATACCTATGGAAATAGATACCGTAGAAGTATCAATATTAGCAAGAATATTTAAAGATAAAGTAAGAATATCACTAAGAAGTAATAACATTGATGTAAATGAAGTAGCTAGTATCTTTGGTGGTGCTGGACACAAAAATGCCGCTGGAATAACTACTAACATGCCATATGAAGAATTAATTAAAAAATTATTAGAAGTTTTAGAAGGAAAAATATATGAATGGAATATTAATAGTAAATAAGCCCAAAAACTATACAAGTAGAGATATAGTAAATATAATATCAAAAAAATTAAATACCAAAAAAGTAGGCCATACAGGTACTCTAGATCCCATCGCTGAAGGCGTATTAGTAGTTCCTATTGGTAGAGCATTAAAAATATCCGAACTATTAACATCTGAAAAAAAAGAATATATAGCTAAAGTAATATTAGGCTATGAAACTGATATGTTAGATATTACTGGCAAAGAAATAAAAAGAAATATACCAAATGTAGATAAAGATAAATTAATAGAAGTATTAAATAGCTTCATAGGAAAATATAATCAAGAAGTACCAATGTATTCAGCGGTCAAAGTAAATGGCCGTAAATTATATGAATATGCTAGAAGTAATATCCAAATAACGCCCCCTAGTAAAATAGTAGAAATATATTCTATCGCCCTATTAGAGGGACCAATATATAAAGATGATACGGTAGAATTTACCATGAAGTGCGAAGTAAGTAAAGGAACATATATAAGAAGTCTAATACGCGATATAGCTTATAAATTATCTACTTATGGTACTATGAAAGAACTAATAAGAACAAAGCAAGGCTCATTTTTACTAGAGGATGCATTCACTTTAGAAGATATCCAAAAAGATAATTATAAATTATTGAGTATCAAAGAAGCACTACCTAATATAAAAATAACCAAAATAGATGACAAAACATTAAAACAAGTAAAGAATGGTATGGTATTAGATAAATTTTTTGAAGAAGAAATCTCTCTTTTAGTAGATAAAGACGGAAGAGAAATAGCTATCTATAAAGACATAGGAAATGGAAAAGTAAAACCATATAAAATGATCGAGGTGTAAAATGAGTAGAATAAAAGTAATGGATGAACTCTTGTCCAATAAAATAGCAGCAGGAGAAGTAGTAGAAAAAGTAGTATCCATCGTAAAAGAATTAGTAGAAAATTCCATAGATGCCAAAGCCACTATGATAAAAGTAGATTTAAAAGAAGCAGGCTTAAGGGAAATAACTGTAACCGATAATGGTATAGGTATGGATAAAAATGATGCTCAGTTAGCCTTTCAAAGACATGCAACAAGTAAATTATATACAGATGATGATTTATTTAACATAAATTCATTAGGTTTTAGAGGAGAGGCTCTTCCCTCTATAGCGGCAGTATCTGATGTAGTATTAAAAACTTGCCAAGATGATGTTGGAACACAGATTCATATAAAAGGAGGAAAAATATTAGAAAATAAACCATCTGAAGGAAGAATCGGAACGCAAATAACGGTAACCAATCTATTCTATAATACTCCTGCCAGATTAAAACATCTCTCTAGTCCCTATGCCGAACTAGCGGGTGTTACTGAATATGTAAATAAAATGGCACTTTCTTATCCAGAAGTAAAATTCATCTTAACAAACGATGAAAAAGAATTATTAAATACTGATGGTAGTGGTAATCTATTAAAAGTAATAAAATCAATATATGGATTAGACATAGCAAAGAAAATGTTGCCAATCGAAGTATCAAATGATGACTATGAAGTATCAGGCTATATCTCTCTTCCTGAGGTTAACCGTTCAAGTAGAAATCATATGACAGTCTTAGTAAATGGAAGAGTAATAAAAAATCAATATCTAAATAGAATCATAAATGACGCCTATTTCTCATTCAAAGAAGATACACGTTATCCTATTGTAGTAATCAAAATAACAGCAGATCCAATTTTAGTAGATGTAAATATTCATCCATCAAAACAAGATATTAAATTCAGTAATTTTGAAGACTTAAAAAATATGATAAGTGAAGTAATAAATAAAACTATAAGAAGTAAATTACTTATACCTAAAATAGAAGTAAAAGAACAGCCTACTGTAAATTATGAAAATCTAAGTTTAAATTTAGAAAGAAATAGTATAAGTGAAGAACCATCTCTTTTAGATAAACAGAAATTAACTAATCTTGTAAACTTTAATTATGAACCAAATAATGAACTAGACAATGAAGAAGAACCATCATATATTGAAGAGAGACCTAAAGAAACACTCCCAGAATTATATCCTATAGGACTAGCCTTAGGTACATATATTGTATGTGAAAATGAAAGAGGAATATATTTAATTGACCAACATGCTGCGGAGGAAAGAATAAATTATGAAAAAAACTCCTATCTTTTAGCACATCCTAATAATGATGTAATCTCTCCATTAATACCAATGATAATAGAACTTCCAAATAATGAATTCATTATTGCAAAAGAAAAGTTAGATATAATAAAATCATATAACATCGATATAGAAGAATTTGGTATTAACTCATTTAGAGTCATATCTCATCCAACTTGGTTTCCTAAAGGAAATGAAGAAAAAATAGTAAGAAGAATAATTGAAGAAATAGTAAATAAAGGTAAAGACTTTAGTTTAGCTAAATTCAATAATTCTCTAGCAGCTCTAATAAGTTGTAAAATGAGTGTCAAAGCCAATACAAGAATAACAAAAGAAGCACAGGAAGAAATAATAAATGAGTTAAGGAAGTGTAATAATCCATTCAATTGTCCACATGGAAGACCTACAATTATTAACTTTACAACCTATGAAATAGAAAAAATGTTTAAAAGAGTAGTTTAAGTCATCATGAGCTTAATATCTCATGATGTTATAGAAAGCCTAAGGTCTTTCTATAATAATTTAGAGCCTATTGTCTCTAAATTAAAGAAGTATGAAAGAGTGATATTATGAGTAGAGTAATAGTAATTACAGGCCCTACTGCGGTAGGAAAAACAAAACTAAGCATAGAACTAGCCAAAAAATTAAATGGTGAAATAATAAACGCTGATGCCATGCAAGTATATAAAGGACTAAATATAGGTACTGCTAAAGTAACTGAGAAAGAAAAAGAAAACATTCCGCATCACCTATTTGATATAAAAGAAGTAGAGGAAGAATATAGTATCTATAATTATCAAAAAGATTGTCGAAAAGTAATAGACAATATATTAAGAAGAAACAAAACTCCAATTTTAGTAGGAGGAACAGGCCTATATATAAAAGCGGCACTCTATGATTATAAATTATCTGAAGAAAAAACAAATAATACATATGATAATTTAAAGACAGAAGAAATATATAAAGAATTACTAAAATTAGATAAAGATATTAATATAGATAAAAATAATCGTCGAAGATTAATACGAGCATTAAATTATTACAAAGAAAATAATACTTCTATAAGTAATAATAAAACTAATAAATTATTATACGATACCATATTTATAGGACTAACTACTGATAGAGAAATATTATATAAAAAAATAAATCAAAGAGTAGATAATATGATAGAAAATGGCTTATTAGAAGAAGTAAAATATTATTATGATAAAAATATCAAAACAAAACCATTAATAAACGGTATTGGCTACAAAGAATTATATAACTACTTCGATGGACTATGTACTAAAAAAGAAGCTGTAGAAAAAATAAAACAAAATTCTAGACATTATGCCAAAAGACAATATACATTTTTAAATCATCAATTAAATGTAGTATGGTTTGAAACAGACTATAATAATTTTAATAATACAATAGAAAAAGTAAGTAGTTATATAAAAAATAACGGCTCTTTGTCAAATAATGGGTGAAAACCAAAAATGATAAAGAAATTTGAATAAAGCTGATGCTTAATGGTTATAACACTAATTATGGGTATAATAAGTTTTTCAGCGGTTAGTGATACTATAGACAAAGCTCAACAACAAACTGAATATAATAGATACTATTATGATTATTAAAAAATAGATAGCTATAAAAATAGCTATCTATTTTAATTTAATCAATAGTTTAATAAAATCATCAGGATTTTTCTTTCCATTAACAATATCATCTATCATCGTAATAATAGGCATATTAATATTGTTATTTTTAACAATATTTGTAATAGCATGCAAAGTATAAAGCCCCTCTATAGTTGTATTTTCTATATAATCTTTAGTATCAAACTTTTTACCAATCATGTTACCAAGTGTAAAATTTCTACTTTCTTTAGAATTACAAGTAAGAATTAAATCACCAATTCCTGCAAAAGAAAATATTGTATTAACCTCTCCTCCTAAACATTTTATTAAATCAGTAATCTCCCTTGTAGCCAAAGTGATAAACATTGCACTAGAAGATTCTGGAAATCCCATACCATTAATTATTCCATTACCAATAGCCATAATATTTTTTATAGCCCCACAAATTTCCGTACCAATAACATCACTAGTTTTATAAACGCTTAAATAGTCATTTTCCAAAATACTACTGATAGTATTCAAAGTATTTAAATTCTTACTAGCCACATTAATACCAAGTACAGACTTTCTCACCATATCACTAGCAAAAGTACATCCTGATATTACAGCAATTAAATCAGTACTAATATTCATTTTTACAACATCAGATAAACACAATGAAGATTTATTATCAATACCTTTCGAAGTAATACCAATATATTGATTGTTATAATAGTTACTTAGTTCTTTACTAACACCACCTACAAATTCACTAGGAGTAGCAAAAATAATAACATCACTATCACTGACAACATCCTTCATATTAGTAGAAATAATAATATCACTAGGAATATCATAATTAACTTTAGGACTCTTTTTATTAGTATTAAGATAATTCGCTTCTTCATTACTATTAGTCCACATTTTAATACTATTTTTATTGTAGTGAAGTACGCTAGCAATAGCCATGCCATATGCTCCCGTACCAAGTATACTAATTTTCATTTATAATCATCCTCTTTCCAATTTCAATATCAAAATATCCACTAGGAGTTTCAAAAACTCTTTTAACTCCATATTTTGGTAATATAATTTTTCCTCTAGGTAAATCTTTATAATAAAATAAAATCTTATTATCCTCATCACACATAATAACATCAATATTCTCTTTCATAAAAAAAGTATGAATACTATTACATTTATCAAACAATAATGCTCTATTAATATTTTTTTCCATCATAAAGCCCTTAAATCTAGAAAAAAAACTTTTGCAGTTATATAAATCAATATCTTTATTTTTATACAATAATTTCATATACTCACCATAACATAATTATATAGATAAAATAACAAAAAAGCAATAGCCAATCTTGATAAAAAAACAAGATTATGATAATATATATGTGGAGGAAACAAAATGAATAGAAAAGGTTTTACCATGATAGAATTACTAGCAGTAATAGTAGTATTAGGAATAGTTTTAGTAATAACATTTCCAAATATGACAGATGTATTTAAAAGTAGTAAGTTAAAATCTGAAGAGGCTTTTGTAGAAAGAATATCACAATCAATTGATAGTTACGTTACCTTAAATAGTAGTTCCATTGGATTTTCACCAGATGAACAAGCAAAAAAATATTATGGTGGTACTAATCATATTGTTAATATATATAAAGGAACTATAACTATGAATACCATTATTAGTAGTAATATTATTACAGGAAAAGATTATAAAAATCCAGGTAATGAAAATGTAGAATGTAATGTAAATGCCGAAATAGAAGTATATCGTGATTCAGATTATGTATATTGCCATAAAATAAAAAAAGATAGCTTAGGTTGCCTAACTGATGAATATAAAAATACCATAGATAGCGATTATATCGTTGATACGTGTACATGGGAAAAGTAATATGGTAACAACAATAATAATATCTATAATACTTTTATGTATTGATCAAATATCTAAGCTATTAGTAGTAAACTTATTAACTAAAACTGACAGTATAACTATAATAAAAAACTTTTTCTATTTAACATATATAAATAATGATGGAGCTGCCTTCAGTATCTTAGTAGGAAAAAGAATACTCTTAATACTAATAGCAGTATTAGTCATAGTAATGCTAATTCGTTATATAAAGAAAAACAATATTCAAAATAAATTAGAATTAGTATCGATATCTTTAATAATAGGAGGCTCACTAGGAAATTTAATGGATAGAGTAGTAAGAGGATATGTGATAGACTTTTTAGATTTTAAAATATTTAATTATAATTTTCCAATATTTAATCTAGCAGATACTTTTATAGTAATTGGTGTATTCCTATTATTATTAAAAGAAATAAGAAAGGAGAATAATCTTGATAGTAGAAATAAATGATTCTGGTAAAAGAATAGATAAATATCTAAACGAAAATACAGAATATACCAGAAGTAAAATACAAAAAATGATTGAAAATGGAAATATATTAGTAAATGATGTCAAAGTAAAAGATAGTTATAAAGTAAAAGAAAACGATTATATAACTATTGAAGCATTGGAAGAAACTACTGATATATTACCAGAGAATATACCATTAGATATATATTATGAAGATGATGATTTAATCGTTGTAAATAAACCAAGTGGTATGGTAGTACATCCCGCTCCAGGAAATTATACTGGCACATTAGTAAATGCTTTAATATATCACACGAATAATTTAAGTAAAGTAAATACAAATATTAGACCAGGAATTGTTCATAGAATTGATGCTGATACATCGGGATTACTTCTAGTAGCCAAAAACGATAAGTCTCATAATATATTAGCGGAGGCCATTCAAAAAAAAGAAGTAGTAAGAGAATATATTGCTTTAGTAGAAGGCATTATTATGGAAGATACCGCTACCATAGATGCTCCAATTGGAAGAGATAAAAAAGATCGTAAAAAAATGACTGTAACAAGTGAAAATTCTAAAGATGCTGTAACCCATATTAGAGTTTTAGAAAGATATAAAGATTCTACTTTAATAAGATGTAAACTAGAAACAGGAAGAACTCATCAAATAAGAGTACATTTAAGTTATATTGGTCATCCAGTAGTAAATGATCCAGTATACGGACATAAAAAGTTAATAGATAAGGATTTTGGACAAATGTTACATGCAGAAAAACTAGGGTTCGTTCATCCAACTACAAAAGAATATATGGAATTTACTGCTGAGCCACCAAAAAGGTTTCAGGAAATATTAAATATATATAAAGAAAAATAATGAATAAAAATCTCTCTAAGTATTCATAACGAATATGAAAGGAGATTTTTTATTATGTCACGCCATAAAGTAGAAATAAGTGGTGTGAATACTGCGAATATAAAAGTATTAACCAGCGAAGAAACATTAGAATTATTTAAAAAAATGCAAGAAGGAGATTCCTTAGCTAGAGAGGAACTAATAAATGGCAATCTAAAATTAGTACTTAGTATCCTAAAAAAATTTTCAGGAAAAACAGATAATTTAGATGATTTATTCCAAATCGGGTGTCTAGGACTAGTAAAAGCCATAGATAATTTTGATACAAAATATGAAGTAAAATTATCAACTTATGCTTGTCCGATGATTGAAGGAGAGATTAAAAGATATCTAAGAGATAATAACAGTATAAGAATATCAAGAAGTATTAAAGATTTAGCATATAAAACATTAAAACTAAAAGAAGAATTATCAGTAGGAGAAAAAGAACCAACAAATAAAGAAATAGCGGATATTCTAGGAGTAAGAGAATATGATATAACAGTAGCCCTAGATTCATTAAGAGAGCCAGTAAGTATGTACGAACCAATATATAATGATGGTGGCGATACAATATATTTATATGACCAAATTGCTAATAAAGAAGATGAGTACGGTATAGATAATAAACTTGCCCTAGAAAAAGCAATGCACAGTCTAAAAAAAAGAGAAATAAATATTTTAAAAGAAAGATTTATCGTTGGTAAAACCCAAATGGAAATAGCAGAAGAGCTTGGAATATCACAAGCTCAAATATCTCGTATCGAAAAAAGCGCTATAAATAATATAAAAAAATATATCAAATAGAAATCTTTATTATAAAAAAACATATACTTTATTAGGTGATAAAATGAGGTTATCAGACTTACAAACAAAAGAAATAATAAATATGACTACTGGCAAAAGATTAGGGTTAATAGTAGATGTCATAGTAACACCAGAGGGTACAATAAAGTCCCTAATATTAGAAGAAAAAAGAATAAAAAGAATGTCTAGAGGAGAAGAATATGAATTAGATTGGAACCAAATAACCAAGATAGGTGATGATATTATCCTAGTAAAAAATAAATATCAAGAATAACTCTTGTTAAAAAAAACTATTTATTATATAATAATTATAGGTGGTATAATGAATAGAAAAGGATTTACATTAATAGAATTACTAGCGGTAATAATCGTAATAGCACTAATTGCCACTATAGTAACACCAAGTGTTATAGAATATGTAAATAGTGCCAAGAATACCTCTTATAATCTATTAATACAAAATACAATATCAGCCTCCAAAACATATTATGAAGAATGTGAATACGGAGATTTATCAGACAGTAGTAAATACGGAAGTTATGCTTGTAAAATAAATGGAAGCACTATAACTACTACCTTAGGAGCACTAGCTAATACCGGTATGCTATCTGTAAATGATGTAGATTCAGATAATAAAAAGATAGTAATAAATCCCAAAGATAATACAGACATAAGTTCATGTGATGTAATAATAAAGAAAGACTATCCAGTAGAAATATCCAAAGAATCCAAAGAAACAGTTACTAACTACAAAGTCACTTATAATATATCAAGTAAAAATTGTTCATACATAAATGGGAGCATAAACTAATGCAATTAGTAGGAAATAGTTGGGATCAAATACTAGAGGACGAATATCACAAAGATTATTTTAAAAAGATTGTATTATATATAAATAAAGCATATAAAGAAAGAGAAATATATCCACCAAAAAACTATATTCTAAGAGCACTATATTTAACAGATTATAAAGATGTTAAAGTAGTAATATTAGGACAAGATCCATATCATGGAATAGGCGAAGCCAATGGACTAGCTTTCGCGGTAAATAATGGTATAAAATTACCACCATCATTAAAAAACATCTATAAAGAATTAAATGATGATTTAAATATAAAAATATCAAATAATGGTGATTTAACATGTTGGGCCAAAGAAGGAGTATTACTTCTAAACTCTGTTCTAACTGTAGAAAAAGACAAACCTGCATCACATAAAAATTTAGGATGGCAAGAGTTCACAGATGCTATAATAAGAAAAATAAATGAAAAAGACACGCCTGTAGTATTCATACTTTGGGGAAATTTTGCCAAAAGTAAAAAAAATCTTATTACCAATCCCAAACACTTAGTAATAGAATCATCCCATCCATCACCATTTTCATGTAATTATGGCTTCTTTGGAAGTAGACCATTTTCAAAGGCAAACAATTTTCTAAAAGAACATAACATAAAAGAAATAGACTTTACAGTAAAATAGTATAAAAGAATTTAACTAGGTTAACATATTATTGGTGATAATATGTACTATTTAAATTCTTTTTTCTTATATTCACTATTAGGATTTATAATGGAAAGTACCATCTTTAAAAATACCAGTAGAGGACGTACTAGTGGAATACTAAAAGGACCAATAACAATGGTATATGCCGTAGGAGGCATAGCAATTATACTATTAGACAAATACCTAATGCCTAGAATAAAAACGAACAAAATAATAAAACTAATAATATCATTTATTATCTATTCAGTAGTACTAGGATTAATAGAGTATATATGTGGATATCTATGCAATATACTATTTGGTATTGATATGTGGAATTATAAATCCAAAAAATATCATATCGGCAAATACACTTGTTTAGAATATATACCAATATGGGGATTAATTGCCATTATAATAACAAATATATTAAAGCCATACATAAATAAAATAATAAAAATAATCCCAAGAGAATTTACCTATTTTATATCATTTATATTTGCTTTGGACTTTTTAATAACTATATTAACAAAATAAAAGAAGACTTATAATTTAAAGTCTTCATAGTCATCATCATTCATATTCTTTCTATCAAAGAATAATTTTTCTTCATATTTACAAAAAGTAGCAATAATATTTGATGGAAATTTTTTAAGTAATGTATTATAAACAGAAATATTATCATTATAATAATCAATACAATTATCCACTTTAATATCAATATCAGCAATTTGTTTAAGTATCTTCTTAACTTCCTCACTTTTTTCAATATCAGGAAATTCAGTTTTAAGACCATTAAGTTCATTAGAAGCGCGTGTTAGTATTCTATATAATTCAAAATTACCAATCTTTCTACTTCTAAGTTTAACGATTTCCTCAAATACATTTCTATCTTTATCAATATTACTTTTTACTATAGGTATAGCTCTATTAATTAAATCATATTTATTTCTTAAATTAGTATCAATAAGAGCTTCAACCTCATTAATTCTTATAATATAATCCTGAAACTTATTATATACGGTGGCATAAAAAATAACAGCAGCACATATTAATACGATTATAACAATTATAATTAACAATAAAATTTCCATATCCTCACATCCTATATTAAATTATATCAAAAGTACCACTCTTTTTCAAGGACTATAAATTCATTTTAAAATAAATTTAAGAAAAATCTTTTATAAAATTAATAGATTCTTCAAAAGTAACAAAATCCAAATAAATCATAAGTATTAAATACCATTCCCCAGTAGTTGGATTAGATACAATAATATGATCTCTTCCAGCCTGCTCAATAATACCTTCAAAAACTCTATCTTGCCATTCTTGAGATCCAGGGACAGTAACATGAAACTTAGCTTTTTTACCCTTATTAAGTCTAAGTATATTTTCAATGTATGATTGTTCCATACTCATAGGGGCATAAGAAGTTTGTGTTTGCTCATAACTTAAAGCAGATTGTTGATTAGGAACCGTATTATTATTAAGTCCTACACCTGGAAAAACAGGATTTTGATAATAACCATTATTCATATATAATCACCTCATTACAATATATGAAATCATTTTGACAGTATAACTAAAAAAATGTCAAATGATTTACTCAATCTTTACATAATAAAAAAATAAAATTATAATGATAATGAGGTGATAACTTGAAAATAAGAGTAGGAGTATCTAATAGACATGTACATCTAACAAAAGAAGATTTAGAAATATTATTTGGAAAGGACTATGAACTAACAGTAAGAAACTACATTGATCAACCAGGACAATTTGCCGCTAATGAAACAGTTACATTAAAAACAGATAAAAATATCAAAGAAAATGTAAGAATTGTCGGACCAACAAGAAAATACACTCAAGTAGAAATATTAGATATAGATAAGGAATATTTTGGTCTTAATCCACCAGTTCGTAATTCTGGCGATCTAGAAAATAGCGAAAACATATGGATTATTGGTCCTAAAGGTAAAATTTATAAAAAAAGTGTATGTATAATTGCCAATAGACATATCCATATTAATACTAGAGATAAAAAAGATTTTTATGAAGATCAAATCGTATCAGTAAAAATAAATAATAATATAATAAATAATGTTCATATCAAAATAGCAGACAACTTTGCTTTAGCTTTACATATAAATAAAGATGATGCACAAAATAACAATATAGAAAGTGGAGATATAGCCTTATTTAAGGAGGACTAACATGTTTATAGAAGCAAAAAAAATAATTAAAAGATCTAAAAGAGAAGTAACTTATAAAATAATTACTTCTCTTTTTATTCAACTTCTAGCTTTAATAATACCGGTATTTTGGAGTAATACCATAAACGAAGTAACCGAAGGAAATTATAAAATAGGTTATTATTTAATAATTATAACCTTACTTTTATCCATCTTTTATTATTTTTGGTCATACCTAAATCAAAAAACGTGGTTCAAGCTTTATAATAAATTATATACAGAATACACAAACATTACTATATCCGAAATAAAAAATATAAATAAAATAAATTTAGGTGAATATACCAATATATTAAACAATGATATAGATATAATATGTAACTTTTTAGGTAATTTAATAACAAGAATTCTTCAAATAATAGAATTCTTTGTAATTTATGCCTACTTTCTTAGTTTTAACTTTATTATATTTATAGTAACAATAATAGTATCAATAATAATGCTAATAATATATTTTAAAGCAAGCAAAACAGTTCAAACACTAAATATCAAAAGAAAATCATCACTTGATAACAAAACAATCATGTTACATAAATTATATACCACTTTAGCAGCAAAAAAAAGTACTATAGAAAGTATTAAAAACTTATTCAATAAAGATAACAAAACATATTTAAAAGCAAATTACAACTATAACGTTATAATTCAAGGTATCATATATTTAGTTTTAGGAATTATTGAATTAACAAGATATATAATAATATTCTATGCAGTATATTTAGTAAAAATAGGTAATATAGAAATAGGAACTATATTATTGATATATAGTTATTATGATAAAATACTAACAAATTTTGAAGTATTAGGAACAATTACAGCGGACTACCAAAGTTTTATAGTATCATTAAAAAGAATAAATAAAATAATATCACTATCCGAAGAAGTTGTAAAGTAATAATTATTATGATAAAATATATACGTGATTCAAATGAAAAAAATATTAATAAAAATAATAAAAAAATATCAACAAATACCATTCAAATCTCATGATAGTTGCAGGTTCATACCAACATGTTCTAATTATATGTTAGAAGCATTAGAAATTCATGGCCTTATAAAAGGCTTATATTTAGGAATAAAGAGATTACTAAGATGCAATCCATTCACAAAAAAAGAATATAAATATGATCCAGTACCAAAAAAAATCTAATATTGAATAAATACTATTTTCGTAAATATCAATATTAGATTTTTATTTATTATTCAAATTAAGTCTTTTTATTTTCGGATTATTCTTTTCATATTTAATAGGATTAATTCTAAGAACTTCATTAGGAAAATCTTTAAACATATATTTATTAGTAGTTCTAACAATCTCCAAAACATTTTTATCAATAAGAGGAAGAATCATTTCATCATAAATTTGGTGAACACTCTTAAAATCATTAAACCTCTTATATGTTGTAGCAAAATTCAAAACATTAATATCATCGTTCATACTAAGAATATAGATAAGCGTTTGATAGTCAATAGCCTCAAGCTTTCTAGTGGTGTTTTCCTTAATTTGGTGCATAACCATTTCTTTTTCAAGTTCCCTCTTAACATTAACCATCATATATTTAATGAAAAAAGTAAGATCACAAAATTTCTTAGTATCAATAATAGCTTTATCATAATTAGAAGCTTCAAATGTAATAGCTCTATTAAAAATAATACATGGATAAATATTATTTTTAAGCAAATACCACATAGCCATAGTTCTACTACTTCGTCCATTAACATCAAAATAAGGATGAATATATACAAAATAAAAATGCATAACTTGAGATTTAATAAAGTAATCAGTCATCGTACTATCACTATTCATATTGCTATTAACATAATCAAAATAAATTTTCATATATTTTGGCACTAAGTCAAAAGGTAAACCTTGATCGGGCTCAATATCTAATCTTCCATTTTTAAGAATATATACTATATCCTCTCTATACAAATCTCCCATCTTAACAATATCACATTTTTCAAGTAGTCCATCACTTAAAATACCATATAATTCCTTTAAGTGTTTTTCATCAATTGTTTTATGTGTTAATATATATTTATAGCCATTGTAAAGATTAATAATTCTCTTCCTTTGTTTAACATCCTTAATACAAGAAGCATCACTAATAACCTTTTCTATGATTAGTAAGTCATCTGTAATTCCTTCAATAGTATTATTAGATTTAATTTCTTGAGAAAATAAAACCTTCTTAGCAAATCTTCTATTATTCATATAATCCTCATCTTCCAGAAAAGATTCCAATTCTTCTCTGACATCCTTAAATTTATCATAATTAATTTTCAAAGGTTTTCCATTTTTCAAAGGTAATTCCAAATATTCAGTTGCCATATTATCTCTCCTTGTCGAAATATTATATCATTCATTTATAAGCATGTAAACAAAAAAAAGAACTATCATCAGTTCTTTTAATAACATAAATGGCAGGGGATGAGAGAATCGAACTCCCAACAGTGGTTTTGGAGACCATTATTATACCATTTAACTAATCCCCTATATCTGCCACAAATAAATAATAACATAAATTAAAATATTTGTAAAGAAAAAAATACAAATAGAACTATACTATTTGTATTCAATATTAATCATTTTAGCATGAACAGCAACTCTTTTAGTACCACTATTATCACAAGTAGATAAAGTAAGAACCTTATCATCTTCACCAACAGAAATACCAAAATCATAAATGCTTCTTCCTTTTATAGTATTAAGCCAATCACCAAAATTTTCACTATAAAATCCCGTTTTAATATAATATGTTTCTGGCTCAACAGTATAAATTGAAAAGACTTTCCATATCGTATTTGTAGTAGGTGTTGATATTTTAATATAATAATTACTACTATTATTTAAATAACCATTATATAGCATGTTTGGAATAGAACCAAACATTGTTTTATTATTCATGTTGTGTCCATATATAATAGTGTTTTTTCCAAATTCTTTAAAGTCATCACGATAATCAGCAAAAATCCATCCACCAATATTACTTGAACCATTAAAAGCATGATTCAAATAATAACTATTATCACTAGATTGCACAACTGGATAGTTTACCTTAGTACCATCAACCTTAATCCAACCAACGGTATCAGAATTCTTTTGCAACAAGTTATTAAAATCAACTTCCATAAAAGGAACAGACATGTAATCCCAGTAATCATTAGGATAATAAACATTATTGTTGGTATTATCAGTTTCTTGAGTGGGTTCTTCGTTGGCATTATTGCTATTATCATTGTTTTGTTCCTCTTTTTCTTCTTGCTCAACTACTTCAGTCGATTTAATAATATCATTAGATAAGTATTTAATTTTAAGTCCTTGAACAGACCATTTACTGACAAGAAATACACAAATCAAATAAACCGAAAAAGAAAGAGCAACCATTGCCAAAGATAATCTTTTTTGATTTTTAGAAGTCTTTTTCTTTTTATCCTTTTTAAAAATATACATAATTCCAATAGCAAAATATTTAGGAATAATAATTATTGTATTAAATAATCCAATAAAGAAGTACTTAAAAAAAGAATAAATAAATTTAATAATGGTAACAATACCTAGAAAAAATATTTTAATAAAATTCATTAAGCCCTCCTTTATTCCTTATATATATAAGTATACCATAAAATAACAAAAAGGTATAATAATATTATTGTATTTGTAAAAAAAATATTGTATAATAACACCAAAGGACGAAGGTGTATAAAGTGGATAATATAAAAGTAGGAGATAAATTGGAAATACACTGTTATAAACATAATGGAAAATTACATAGACAATGGGACGAAGCTGTAGTTCTAGATATCAAAGATGATTACATTGTATTTGGAAATAACAAAACAACAGTAGTAGACTCCGATGGCAGAGTATGGAATACAAAAGAACCAGCTATTTTATATTTTTACAAAAATAGATGGTTTAATATAATAGGGCAGTTAAAAGAATATGGAATATATTTCTATTGTAATATAGCTACCCCAGCCATAATAGATGAAAATGTAATAAAATATATAGACTATGACTTGGACTTAAGAGTATTTCCAAATGGCAGTTTTAAAATATTAGATAGAATGGAATATCGTTATCATAAAAAACAAATGCATTATTCAAGTAGATTAGATTTTATATTAAAATATGAATTAGGTAATTTAATAGAAATGGTAAGAGCAAAAGAAGATCCATTCAATAAAAAAACTATAGAAGCATACCACCAAAAATATATAAAACTTGTAGAAAATGAAAATCAAAACAAAACTACTAATAAAGAATAAAATCTTTATAGTAGTTTTTACTTTACCAAAACAATATTTTATACTATACTATTAATAGAAGGTAGGAATAATATGCGAAGTAAATTAAAGAAAAAGAAAATATTAATAATAGCAGTTATAACTACGATATTTATTATATCAGCAGGTTTAATATATTACTTTTATTTTTACAAAGAAAAAGAAATACAGCATAGTGTATTATTCACATTAAATGAACCACTAAATCAAACAATAGAATATGGAGAAGAATATCAAGAATTAGGAGCCAAAGTATTAGTAGATAACATAGACAAAAGCAGCATGATAAAAATAGATACAGAAAATTTAAATATAAAAGCATTAGGAGAATACAAAATAAAATATTATATTGTACTCGATAATAAAGAATACGACTTTTACAGAACGGTAGAAATAGTTGATACAACTCCTCCTGAAATAGCATTAGAAGGAAATGAAAAAATAACTATATTAACAAAAGAAGAATATAAAGAAACAGGTTATAAGGCCACTGATAATTATGATGGCAATATTACAGACAAAGTAATAGTAGAGAATAATATAAACACAGACAAAGAAGGAACTTATGAAGTTACATATAAAGTATCAGATTCAAGTGGCAATACTAAAGAAGTTAAAAGAGAAGTAATTGTAAAGAAACCTAATATAGTAACCAAAGAAAATAAAGAGGAAAATAAAGAGAAAATAAAAAAGGTTGAAGAAACAGGCTATAGCAACACCATAACAGTAAATAGATTTACAAGTGACGGCATCTATTTAGAAGGATATATGAAGAATAGCAATGGCAATTATAAAATAAACTTAGAAGGAACAGAAAACTATGCATTTGATATGGAAAATGCAGGAAATAATAAGTACAAAGGAATTATAAAACTAAATAATATAGAAAATGGAGAATATATCGCATATGTGCAGGGCATAGAAAGTGAGAGACTATTAAACAAGCAAGACTACATTACAAAAATAGTAAGAAGTAAATTAGGAAATAAACTAGTAACAATAAACTATAATAGCAATGATGAAGTAAGTATTAAAGTGGAAGACTTCAACTATTTATATGATGTGCTTATAGACCCAGGGCACGGAGGCAGTGATAGCGGTGCTTCCAACGAATACATAAAAGAAAAAGAAATGAATCTTATTGTATCAAAATACGAAAAATGCAGATTTGAAAATCACGGCTATAAAGTTTATATGACAAGATATGATGACACATATGGAGACGGCCTTGGTAAAGCTGAAAAGCGTCTCCACAAAAGAGCATATGAAATTGGATATTATGGAGTAGTAAGCAAGATAGCATACAGCAATCATCATAATGCAATAAATAATAAACAATATTCTGGGTATGAAATGTTGATGTCCGGACATTTAAATAGCAATGAGCTATATACAGAAAAAGAAATAGCAAACAAATTTAATAGTATATATCCAAATAGAGAGTCACATTTAAGATTTTATGCAACAGATTATGATACTGAAAAGAAATATTCAATGCTATCATCTAAAACATATAATTTTAAAGATAATTATGCCGTAAACAGAATACCATACCAATTATTCAATACCAAAACAATTATATATGAGAACTGCTATTTAACAAATAAAGATGATTATGATTGGTACTGGAATCAAAACAATTATATAAAAGTAAGTGAGGCAAAAATAGAATCATATGTTAATTTTTTAGGAGGAACATATAATCCTGATAATTCATCATGCTTAAATTAAAAAAGAAAGTGTAAAAACTTTCTTTTTTTGTTAAAAAAGGCTTTACAATGACTTTTATTAGTGGTAT
>OLFV01001007.1_pt1 | contig 29517 bp, 26 predicted proteins | sample 1605551 | NCBI WGS metagenome assembly OLFV01 (sample SAMEA3888922, study PRJEB22519) | human gut metagenome | biome: human gut; feature: human-associated habitat; material: faeces | place: Denmark | collected 2011 | reverse complement strand
AACAAGGGTATCGCGCATGAGGGAGGGGCAACTCCCGCACGCGCACAGGTTCTCCCGCCGTCCTGATCTCTTCCCGGAGCATACAGACGGCGGGATCGCACCGGACTCCATCGTTTTGCGACAAACGAAAACGGAGAGAGGAGCGTTCGTGCCCACACCGGTTTTTCTTCATCCGCGCCCGACGTCCCGACCGGACGGAGGGCGCACGGAACACACGGAAACAGCCGTCATCCGCCCCATGGGCGGGGGGCGGCTGTTTTGTCGTTTCGGCATGGGCAACTTAAAAAGACCTATCCAACAAAAATGAGTTTGTCCAGCCGATTCCCGGCGATTTTTCGTGAATCCGCCCTCATTTGAGAAAAAAAGGACACATGACGTTTTTCCTGTCTGCACTCCATTTCCCATCTATGCGCAACTCAACGGATTTCCGGCCTGTTCTCCACCCGACAAGGAGATTATCATGTCTGATTCCCAGGTTGTTCAGCAGTCTTCCGACCTGTCCGCCTCCTCCGTGACAGGCAAGCTTCCGCCGGAACTGAAGCCCTACAAGGAGCCGCTTTTTCCGAAAATCGCGCTCTTTGTCGGAATTGCCATCTATTTTGTCTTTCTTCTTGTCCCGTTTGCCGACAGCACCGTCACCCAGCGCGGAGGCCTGGCCATCATTCTGGTTGCGGCCTGGTTCTGGGCCACGGGCTGTATTCCTTCCGGCTACGTCATGGCCGTGCCCGTCTTCGGCACTGCCTTTCTCCCCGGCATGAAGTTCGGGGAAATCCTTCAGACTCTTATTCATCCCAGCCTGCCCATGCTGCTCGGTCCGGCCCTCATCGTCTGCATGTGGAGCCGGTGGGGGTTCACCCGCCGCATGGCCCTTTATGTATTGAGCAAGGTGGGAACCTCTGTGCGCATGCAGGCGGTGACATGGCTGATTCTGGCCACGAGCATCAGTTTTGTGGCCGCCAATGTGGTCATTGCCATCGCCCTCACGCCCATCGTGCTGGAAATGCTCAAGGCCGTCGGGTACAACTCGCCGGACAAGCTGCTGAAATCCAAATCCGCCATGCTGATCATCATCGCGGTGGGCATCGGGGCCAGCCTCGGCGGTTTTCTTACTCCCATGGCCGGCGGACAGGCAGCCATCACCTGGACGCAGCTCTGCCAGACCCTGGGCTATACCGTGCCCATGGCCCCCTTTGCCGGGCGGCTGGCTCTGCCGGTATTCCTTTCCATCATTCCCGTGGCGCTGCTGTTCGGCATATTTCTGCCCGCCGACGCCAGGCGTTTTGAAGGTTCGGAAGACTACTTCCGCGAAGAACTCGCCAAGATGGGGCCGCTTTCCCGTTCCGAAAGCTGGGGCGTGACCATTTTCCTGTTCGCCATCATTCTGCCCTTCAGCCAGCCGCTGTGGCAGCCCGCCATTCCGGAAGGCATCGACATCAATCCCAATGTCATTTTCGGCACCATCACCTGTATTCTGGCGCTTATCCCCGCTCCGGACAAGGGAGCGAAGGTGACGCCGTTCCCTTATGAAAAGAACGAGCGCCTGCTGGGCATGAACTCCATCAGGATTCTGCCCGTGCAGGCATTCCTGATCTGGCCTACGGCCATGAGCATCTCCATTCTGGTGAACAAGACCGGAGCAAGCGAACTCATGGTGCCGCTGCTGGGCAGTTACTGGAATCTCCCCCCCTATGTGGGAACCGGACTGTTCGCACTGTTCTGCGTCGTCCTCGGCAACGTCGCCTCGGATACCGGCGCGGCGGGCATGCTGGCCCCTGTCGTCGCCTCTGCCACCGTGGCGGCAGGTGAAAATCCCATTCCCTGGCTGCTCATGATGGGCTATACGGTCAACTTCTCCTTCATGGTGCCCAGCGCCACAGGCACCATGGCCCTGCCCATCGCTCTGGGCGGCAAGGCATCCTGGCGTCTGCCCGTGTACGGCTTCTTCTGCGCCGCGGTCTGCGGCGCAGTGTCGTGGCTGTTCTGGGGCACCGTCCACGCATGGGATCTGACCTTCTGGTTCACGCTGTAAACTGCTCCGGTTCCGATCACGGAAGCTCCTCCCTTTTTCCGTGAGGACCAACGCCGCCTGTTTTTCCGGGCGGCGTTTCCATATCTTTGCGGCAGAACATGCCGCAGGAATATTCCGCGCGGTCCGCAACGGGCGTCATCATAAAAAAATACATATAAAACAACAAGATAAATACACTTTACAGTTTTCCGCCAAAGAAAGGGGCAGATACTGAAGAAATTTCTTGACAACATAACCCGGACGAGTATTGTAAACTTGTCCGGACTGGACTCAAACAGAAACAGACTCCGGACAGACACCATCCCTTCCCGACCGGCTCTTCAGAAAAACTTTTGAAGAGCAAAAATACCACAGGAGATCGCGTACACCACACATCTTTCACATTGCTGCCCTTTCTTGTCCTCGGTTTGCACCAGTGCTGAAACTGTATCGTGTACGGCGATATTTGTCGATTTGTCTTCATTTTGTGAAGACAAGGAGATCTTTGTCACACCCTGAAAAAGCCATTGCCGTTCCGTGCGGCCAGGAGGTGCATCAGAAGCAGTTGTTCCGTTCAGGCTGTTTTCAATTTGTTGTCAGAACATGTTGCGCCCGGGGTTGTCGCAGGGCGACCCCCCGGCGGGCCGGTTTTCTGAAAGACCGGCCGGACGATTCGGCATTTCCGCGCCGGATCGTTCCAGTTGAGGAGGATCATCATGAGCGTGAAAAAGATTGAAGCGGACGTCATCATCCTCGGCGGCGGCAGCGCGGGCACCTTCGCGGCCATCAAAGCCAAGGAAACCAACCCCAACTGCCGTGTCGTCGTTGTCGACAAGGGCCCCATCGAAACATCCGGCGCCATCGGGCGCGGCATGGACGCACTCAACATCGTCTCCGTGCCCGGGTACGGAACCCCGGAAGACGTGGTCGAAGCCCTGACCAAGGTCACCGAGGGCATCATCGACCAGGAATGCGCCTATGTGCTCGGCAGGGATTCCCTGCCCATCATCAAGGACCTGGAAAGGTACACCGACCGCAAGCCCGGCGACCTCTTCCCCCTGGACAAGAACGGAAACTACAAGTGCAGCTTCCTGCATCCCACCAACAAGGCCCTGTATCTCGCCATGGACGGCGAGGACATCAAGCGCGGACTCGCGCGGGAAGTCCGCAAGCTCGGCTGCACCGTCCTTGACCGCACGCCCGCATGCCGCCTGCTCACCGACGACAACGGCAAAATCGCCGGCATCTTCGCCTTCAACATGCGCAGCGGGGACTACTACCAGATCGAAGCTCCCGCCGTGGTCATCACCGCGGGCTGCGTCGGCAAGTTCGGCATGCCGCGCGACGGATACCTCAGCGGCATCTACGAATTCCCCGGAAACACCGGCGACGGCTTCGCCATGGCCTACCATGCAGGCGCCGAAATGGTGAACATGGAGTGCTTCCAGACCAACCTGCTCATGAAAGACTTCAACGGCCCGGCCTGCGGCTACGTGGTCATTCCCCGCGGCGGTTACGGCGTCAACGCCCTGGGCAAGAAATACTGGTCGCACGGCTACTGGTCCGGCGACATGTTCCTCGCCGTGTGGCGCGAGTTCATGGAAGGGCGCGGCCCCGTGTACCTCAAGCTCGACCATCTGCCCGAGGAAACCCTCAAGGGGCTGGAAAAGGTGCTGTGGGGCACCGAGCGCACCGTGCGCGGCCAGTTCCACAAACAGCGCAACGAAGACTACCACTGCTGGGACTCCGTGGAACAGGGCATGGAAGAAATCACCCTGTGCTCCGGCCACAGCAACTCCGGCATTCTGGTCAACAAGGACACCGAAACCACAGTTCCCGGACTCTTCGCGGCAGGCGACTGCGCGGCCGTCCCGCAGCAGTATCTGACCGGCGCGTTCGTGTTCGGCGCCATTGCCGGACGCATGGCCGCCGAATACGCCGCCAGGGCCGGGCGCCCCGGTGCCATGCCCAACCCCGAGCAGACCTGGCAGGAAGTCAGCGCCCCGCTCAGGATCGACGACGACAAGGGCCTGCCCGTGGAACAGGTGGAAACCAAGATCCGCACCAAGGTCAGCCAGTACCTCACCCCGCCCAAGAGCGACCCGCTCATGAACAAGATGCTGTGGTGGGTGGACCGCATCCGCCGCGAAGACCTGCCCAACGTCAAGGTCTGCGACTACCATGATCTGATCCGCGCCACGGAAGTGACCAGCATCACCGACTGCGCGGAAATGGCCGCCAGGGCCTCCCTGTTCCGCACCGAAAGCCGCTGGGGCCTCAGCCATTACCGTCTGGCCTGCCCCGAGCGCAAGGCCGAATGGGATCGCCAGTACGTCATCGTGAAGAAGAACATGAGCAGCGGCGAGATGGAATGCGAAAAGCGCGAAGTACCCGCCTACAAGTGGGATTACCCCACCCGCCTCGAATACGAATACCCGAAGATCGACCTCAATATCGGTCAGGGCTTCGTGCATCCGGAGAATGAACACACCGACCCCTGGATCGTGGAAAAGTACGACCGTGAGGGCATGGAAATTCCCAAGCGCATCTTCCCCAAGATGGTCAGGAAGTAGGGAGGCTAAGTCATGGAAAGAACTGATTGCGGCAAATACGAATGGGTCAAGGTTGATGACGACAAGTGCGTGAGCTGCGGCTACTGCGTGGAATACTGCCCGCGCGACGTGCTGCGCATGGGCGAGAACAACCGCCCCTACATGGCCTACCGCGACGACTGCTGGTACTGCGACGTGTGCCGCTTTGTGTGCCGCACCGGGGCCATTGAGCTTGAAACCGTGCCCTATCTGATCCGCTGATCCCGCGGCGGGCGGCACATGCCGCCCGCCCCCGAACAAGGGTATCGCGTGCGCGGGGAGGGCAATCCCCGCGTCAGAGGTTCTTCCGCCGTCCGCGCTTCTTCCCGGAACCGACGGGCGGCGGGGGTATTCCGGACTCCAGCGTTTTGCGACAGACAAAGGAGGGAGGAATGTCCGTGCCCGTATCCGCTTTTTCCAGCCGCCTCGTCCTCCCGACCGGACGAAAGGCGCACGAAACTCGCTGAAAAGGCTTTCAGCCGTCCCTCTGGCGGAAGGCGGCTGTTCCGCGTCTGAAATGGAACACCCCATTCCCGGCAGCGCCGGCTTTGCCCTGCCAGCCGCAGCGGTTTCCTTCCAGACAAGTTTTCTCTTGAGAAAAAATGGACGCGGCGTTTTTCCACTGTCAGACTCCGTTCCGCCGTTCCCCACGCAACGCGAAGGATATCCGGTTTGTTCTCCACCCGACAAGGAGACTGATCATGTCCGATTCCCAGGCCGCCCCGCAAGGCCCTCCGCCTTCCGCAGGCACCCTCCCCGTTTCCGGCACGGGGCAGCTCCCGCCGGAGCTGCATGTTCACAAGCCGAGCATCTTTCCCAGGTTCGCCCTCTTTTTCGGGCCGTTCATGTACCTGACGCTGCTGCTCCTTCCCATCGGGGACAGCACCGTCACCCAGCGCGGAGGCGTGGGCATCGTGCTGTGGGCCGCCTGGTACTGGAGCACCGGCTGCGTGCCTTCCGGCTATGTGCTGGCCGTGCCCATCTTCGGCACGGCCTTTCTGCCCGACATGAAGTTCGGGGAAATCCTCAAGACGCTCATTCATCCCGGTCTGCCCATGCTGCTCGGCCCGGCCCTCATCGTCTGCATGTGGAGCCGGTGGGGGTTCACCCGCCGCATGGCCCTTTATGTATTGAGCAAGGTGGGAACCTCGGTGCGCGCCCAGGCGGTGACATGGCTGCTGCTGGCCGCCTCCATCAGTTTCATTACGGCCAATGTGGTCATTGCCATCGCCCTCACGCCCATTGTGCTGGAAGCGCTCAAATCCGTGGGCTATGACACCGCCGCCAAACTTCGCGGATCAAAATCGGCCATGCTGGTGATTATCGCCGTGGGCATCGGCTCCACGGTAGGCGGCTTTCTCACGCCCATGGCCGGAGGGCAGGCCGTGATCACCTGGCAGGAACTCTGCAGGGCGCTGGGGTACCCCGTTTCCATGGGCGCGTTTGCCGCCACCATGGCACTGCCCGTCTTTCTCTCCCTGATTCCCGTGGCCATACTGTTCGGCTTCGTCTTCCCGGTGGACAGCAGGCACTTCAGCGGATCGGCAGACTACTTCCGGAAGCAGCTCGCCCAAATGGGTCCCCTTTCCCGCGCGGAACTGTGGGGCGTGGTCATTTTTCTGTTCGCCATCGCCCTGCCCTTCCTCGAACCGTTCTGGCGCCCTCTCATTCCCGCCAGGTATGATCTCAGCCCCGGCCTCATTTTCGCCACGGTCACGCTGATTCTGGCGCTCATCCCCGCCCCGGACAGGGGAGCGCACATCAAGCCCTTTGCCTACGCCAGAAACGAACGGCTGCTGAGCATGAACTCCCTGCGCATTCTGCCGCTGCAGGCCTTTCTGATGTGGCCCACCGCCATGAGCATGGCCGTACTGGTGGACATGACGGGCGCAAGTTCGCTGGTGACCGGAGCCATGGGTTCCTACTGGGATCTGCCTCCCTATGCGGGAGTGGGGCTTATGGTTCTTACCTGCGTCATCCTCGGCAATATCGCCTCGGATACCGCCGCCGCGGGCATGCTGGCCCCGGTCATCGGAGCGGCCGCGGTCGCCGCCGGGCAGAATCCCGTCCCCTGGCTGCTCATGATGGGCTTTTCCGTCAACTTTTCCTTTATGGTTCCCTGCGCCTGCGGCACTATTGCTCTGCCCATCGCCCTGGAAGGCAAGGCTTCCTGGCGGCTGCCCGTGTACGGCTTCTTCTGCGCCCTGTGCTGCGGCATCGTGGCATGGCTGTTCTGGGGAACCGTGCTGGCCGAGGATCTGGGGTTCTGGCTGCATTTCAACAGGCTGTAGCTGCCGGATATCCGGCAGCTTCATGCGGACAAACATCTTTTTCCTGGCTGAAACATGCCGGTTTGACCCGGAGCGCGCACATGCAGGATTTTTTTGACCGTCTGATGGAAATGGGCAGATACCCCGATCTGACACGAAAGGAGGTCTTTGTCCGCGACCGGCAGTACTTTGATCAGATTCTTTACAAGAACCACAGGTTCCGGCATGAGTACGCGGAAGCCTATCAAACGTGGGCACGCGCCGCCGGCGCGGATCGCGCATCCCGCAGGAAGCTCCTTCCGCTGCGCATCGAGTCTGCCGTCAGACTCATGGGAGAAGACGAAGTCCGGGCGCTGTTCGCCCGCGTGCTCGACGCGGCCGTTCCGCCGGAATCCGTTCCCGCCGGGCTGGATTTCCGGGATACCCTGCCCGGCGGGGCCTGCGACGCCGATCCCGCCTGCGCCGCGCTCATGGAGCCGCTGCGCCGTTTCTGGCTGCGCCTTGCGCTGCCTGACGTATGGGAAGAAGACGAACTGTAGCGTCGCTGCCCGTTTTCCCGAAAACATGAAAAAACGAACGCTCCCTCCTGTTCCCCTTTTACCTCCAAGGAGTCCCGCATGGGCCTTTTTCTTGATGACGTGACCACCAACGAAACCCCCGAGGAAATCAAGGCGCGCGAACGCGCGCGCATGGTGAGCTGGATGCGCAGCGTGCTGGCGGAAAAGGACAGCCCGGCCGCGCAGAAGGCTTTCATGGCCAAAGTCCACGCGTCCGCCGCCCATCATGGCATCACGCTGGAAGAACTGCTGGAAGGCATGCCGGAAAACAGCCGCGCAAAAGGCTGAGCGCCGCGCGGCCTTTCCCGTCCCGGAGAATCCGCCGGGCGGGCGTCACGCCCCCGGCACAGAAACAGCCGCCGGCCGGACTTCCATGTTCCGGCCGGCGGCTGTTTCTGTGCGGCAAGGGCCGCGGGCGGGAACAGGTCACCTGCCCGCGCTCACTTCCTCCAGCATGTCCCTGGCGGCCGCGTTATCCGGCTCCACCTCCACGGCCCTGCGCAGATAGTCGATGGCCCGCCGGGGCTGTCCGGCCTCCATGAAGGCTCCGGCAATCATCTGGAACAGGCGGTGTTCGTCGCGGTAGCACGAAACAGCCTCGCGAAAGGCTTCCTCCGCCTCGGAGAACTTGCCCTGCGCCACCAGCCTCTGCCCCAGGATCAACGCCCTGTCCAGCTTCTGCTTGCGGGCGAATGTCTCTTCGCGGCTTTCCAGCCCCGCCTGCGCCGCCATTTCCTTGTAGGCCGCGCCAAGCTGGAGGAACAGCGCCTTTTCCTGCCCCGGCTGATAGGCCAGAGGCCGCTTGAGATGGCGCTTCAGTTCCTCGTCGCGTGCCAGATACCCCACGCCTTCGCGCACCATGCTGCGCAGCTCCGTGGGCAGATTGCCCGCCCGCGACAGATCGCGCAGGGCCATGACCGCCGACGCCAGCGCGCGCAGCGTATCGCCCTTGAGATAATATACCCGTATGCGTCCGAGTTGTTCGCGGATTTTACGCAAATCCATGAAAAGCCTCCTTCTTCCCCGTTGCGTATCCGCCCATACTGCCGCAAGCTCCGGCGCAAGGCAAGGTTTCCGGACGCTCCGCCCCGCCGCCGGAGCGCACAGCCCGGCGGGGCATACGGTTTCGCGGCGTCCGCTCGGCCCATGCCGACCTCATGCTGGACGGACGCCGCCGCTCATGATAATACAACGCTTTATGCCTGCATGCGACAGCATTTTTCCAGAAACAGGCGCATTTTCCCGCAGGTGAACGTTCTTTTCCGGAGCTTCAGGCCATGAGCGATGTCGCACTTGCCAAGCCCTTTGTGCAAGCTACCATCAATGTGCTCTCCTCCATGACGGGGCTGTCTCCCGTGCCCGGCAAGCCATATGTCAAAAAAACGGACAAGGCGCAGGGCGACGTATCCGCAATCGTGGGCATTACCGGCTGCAAAAGCGGAGCCGTCGCGCTTTCGTTCTCGCAGTCGTGTGCCATTGCCCTGGTCAAGGGCATGCTGGGCGACGCCATTGAGGACATCATCGCCGACACCCGCGACGCGGTGGGCGAAATCACCAACATGATTTCCGGCCAGGCCCGCGCCACGCTGAGCGAAATGGGCCTGCCCCTGCAGGGTTCCACGCCCTCCATCGTCTTCGGCGCGAACCATTCGCTCTCCTTCCCCGGCCAGGTCACCACCGTCGCCATTCCCTTTGAAACAGACTACGGCGCGTTCACCCTGGAATTCTGCTTCCAGTAAACCGTATCCGCCATGCCTTCCCGCAGCCGCATACATTCTCCGCTCCATCTCTCCGCGCGCGCGGAAATTCTGACCGGCATGCGCATGGGCCTGCCCATTCTGATCGGTTATGTGCCGCTGGGCATCGCCTATGGCGTGCTGGCGGTCAAAAACGGGGTCCCGGCCATGTGGGCCGTCGCCATGTCCGTACTGGTCTTTGCCGGGGCGGGGCAATTCATCGCCGCGGGCATGATCGGCGCGGGAGCTTCCATCCCGGCCATTTTCCTGGGCAATCTCATGGTCAACCTGCGGCATGTCCTGATGTCCGCCGCGCTGACGCCGTACGCGCAGCCTCTTCCGCCCGCCGCGCGCGCCCTGTATGCCGCCGGAGTCACGGATGAACTCTTTGCCGTCCAGATGGCGGATTTCCGCGCCGGAGCGCCGTGCAGCGGCTGGAGGCTTTTCGCCTGCAATCTGACGGCACAGTCCGGCTGGGTGGCAGGCACGGCTCTGGGCGGAATTTCCGGCTCCCTTGTGGCCGACGTGAAGCCCTATGGTCTTGATTTCGCCCTGCCCGCCATGTTTCTGGCGCTGCTGCTCCCCTTGTGCGGCGACAGGCTCCAGCTCGCCACAGCGCTGAGCGCCGCCCTTTTCTCCCTTCTCTTCACCATGGCCGGGGCCGGCCGCGGCAGCATCATTCTTGCCGCAGCCGCGGCCGCCACAGTCGGGCTTTTTCTGAGCCGGCGCAAAAACGCTCCCCGCCCGCCCTCCGGGCGCGGCGGACATACGGCGGCCTCACCCCCGGAAGAGGATTCCGCATGACGCATCTTGAACTGGCCCTGTGTACCGGCGGCATGATCCTGGGCACCTTTCTGCCCCGCGTGCTGCCCATGACCATTCTTGCGGGCAGGCCTCTGCCCGAGGCGGCCCGTGTGTGGCTCGGCTTTGTGCCCGCCGCCGTTCTCGCCGCGCTGGTCGCTCCCGAAATCTTCCTTGTGGACGGCAGGCTTGCCCTGAACACGGACAACATCTTTCTTCTGGCCGCACTCCCCTCCATCCTCGTCGCCTGGAAAACCGGAAGCCTGTTCGCCACGCTCGCCGCCGGCATGGGTGCCGCAGCTCTGCTGCGCTGGGGGGCGGCATGAAGGGAGCAGGCCGAGCGCTTTTTCCCGCGCTTCTTGTTCTTGCCTCGCTGGCTGCGGGCTGCGCCTCCGTCCGCTCCTACGAACGGCCGGATCACATCCCCGGCAGACCTTCCGGAAGCGAATCCCCGCGCAGCAAACCGTACACCATACGCGGCAAAACCTATTATCCTTATGAAACAGCCGACAATTTCTCGCAGACGGGCGTCGCCTCGTGGTACGGCCCCGGCTTCCACGGCAAGAAAACCGCCAATGGCGAGAGGTTCAACACCAATTCCCTGACCGCCGCGCACAAGGAACTCCCCTTCGACACCATGGTCAGGGTGACCAATCTGGCCAACGGACGCAGCACCACGGTACGCATCAATGACCGGGGTCCCTTTTCCAAGGATCGCATTATCGATCTGTCCAAAAAGGCGGCGCAGGAAATCGGCATGATCCAGACCGGCACGGCCAGAGTGCGGATTGAGGCCATTACGCCGAAGACGAGCAGACGCACCCTGAGCCGGTCGGAAGACGCCCGCCGGGCCATGGAAACACTGGAAAAGGTCAACGCTTCCATGGATCGGCTGGAGCAGGCCGGCCGCGCGCTGGCCCGCATCTATATTCAGGTCGGAGCATTTTCCTCCCCGGCAAACAGCCGCCACGCCGCAGCCACGCTCAAGGAGCTGGGGATCAGCGGCCGGGTCCGCACGTCCGGCGGCCGCCAGATTGTGCAGGCCGGGCCGTTCCGCACCCGGCAGGAAGCGCGCGAGGCCATGCGAAGCCTGAGTTCCCGCTTTTCGGGCCTGTTCATGGTGGAGGAGTGAACGGCGCAGCCCCGGCTCTCCTGTGCAGCTCCGAAGCCGGCCGCAGGCGGAAGAGGCGAAGCGGAAACCTTTTTCGCGCTGAAAATGCTCCCGGAATCGGGCGGCGTGAAACGCGTCTCCGCGCTCCCTGTCCGCAAAGCGCGCTGCGCTGACGGCTGAGGGCGCCGCAACTCCGGAAGAGTCCCGTTCCGCTCGACGCCGGGGCATGCCGATGTCAGACTGTTTCAGACCGGAATTCCCGGCAAGGACTCCTGTTTCTCAAGAAAAGGCCTTTTCCATGTCCGATCCCCTTCTGCCGCGTACATCCTCCTGGTTCCCGCCCGCCTTTCCCTCCCCCGCGGCCCGCGTGGGCGTGCTTACCCGTTCTCTGCTGCGCATGCCGCATCTGGCGGCCTTTCTCGGGTCGGAACCGCTGTTCCGGCCCGCCCTGCTTCCGTTCGGGGAACAGCCCGTGGCCGCGCTTGCAGGGAGGGAAGGCCGCACCTCGGCGTCCAGGGCAAAAGAGCTGGCGGCTTCCCATAACCTGCCCTACCTCGCGCTGGAGGACGGCTTTCTTCGTTCGATGGCCCTGCCGGGACGCGACGCGCCGACCTGTTCCCTCATCGCGGACGATACCGGACTGTTTTATGACGCGGGCCGCCCCTCGCGTCTGGAAAATCTGCTCAACGCCTCAGGCTGGGAAACTCCCTCCCTGATGGCGGAAGCCGACCGCGCCCTGCACGCCATGCTCGGAGCGCGTCTCAGCAAATACAATCACGCGCCGCATGCCTCTCCCTATCAGCTCTGCACGCCGAGCAACCGCACCCGCATCCTTGTCATCGATCAATGGGAAGGAGACCCCAAGGTCACACTGGGCATGGCCGACGCCGACACCTTCCGCCTCATGCTGGAACAGGCATGCAGGGCCCACCCCGGCGCGGCGGTCTTCGTCAAGCCCCACCCGTTCACCCTGGCGGGCAGAAAACGCGGCTACCTTGCCGCTCTGGCGGCGGAATACGGCGCGCGCGTCATCGAACACGACTTTTCCGCCCCATCCCTTCTGGCTCAGGCCGATGAAGTATACACCGTTTCATCGCTCATGGGGTTCGAGGCACTGCTTCAGGGCAAGCCGGTTCACTGCTTCGGCCTGCCCTTCTATGCCGGATGGGGCCTGACGCGGGATCGCGCGGCCTGCCCGCGCAGAACCAGAAAGCGCGGCGCGGCGGAAATCTTTGCCGCGGCCTATCTTCTGTGTTCCCGCTACGTCAACCCCGTTACGGGGGAAGCCTGCACCATTCATGAAATCATCCGTCTGCTCGCCGGACAGCGCCGCCAGAATGACGCCAATCGGGGTTATGCCGCCTGTCTGGGTTTTTCGGGCAGGGCCGTGCGCAAGACAGGCTATTTTCTGTGGAGCACGGACGGGAACATGCAGTTCTTCCGCGACGCGGCTTCCGCCGTAGGCGAGGCCGCCGTGCGCAAAAAGACCTCCGGCCATGCGCGCGTGGTGGTGCGGGCTTCGCAGGAGCCGGACGATCTGGCCGCCCGCTGTGCCGCGGCGAGTCTGCCCCTGCTTCGTACCGCCTGGGGCATTCTGCGCCCCCCCACGGAAAACGCCGATGCCCTGCCTCTTTCTCTGGCGCAGGACAGCCTGGGCATGTATTATGACGCCTCGCGCCCAAGCGGGCTGGAACGCATTCTGTCCGACTCTCCCCTGCTGAACGCTCCGGACATGCTCGCCCGCGCCCGCGCCCTGCGCGAAGCCATGCTGCCGCTGTATGCCCGTCCCGTTCCGGAGCGGGACCCCGAGGCCGCCGCCATGCTGGAAGAACTGGATCGGGCGGACGCCGCCCGGGGAGACCGCCCCCTTGTCGTGGTGGCGGGACAGCTTGTAGCCGCTCCGCGCGGCAAGGATTCCCGCGTGGAAGGGCATGAGCGGGAAGAGGAAATGCTGCGCTTTCTGCGCCGCAAAAACCCTGACGCGCTGCTGGCCCGGGCGGTCTTCGGGAGGCCCGGGCACCGCGCGCGGAAATGGGAACCGGGGCCGGAGGATCTGCGGCTCCGCCTGCCCGATCCCGGTCCTCTGCTGCACCGCGCCGCCCGCATCACCGCACTGCATACCGTGGATTCCCTGGCCGGGTTCTATGCCCTGCTGTACGGCATCCCGGTGCATACATGGGGAACCCCCTTCTATGCGGGCTGGGGCCTGACCAACGACGCGCTGGCCTTTTCCCGCCGCACCCGCATCCTCACTCTCGACGCGCTGGTGGCCGGATGCCTCATTCTCTACCCCAGCTATTACGACTGGTATTCCGGCCAGTTCTGCGGGCCGGAGGAAATCTGCCGCATTCTGGCGCGCCCGCGCCCGCCGTTGCCGCTCCGCGAGCGACTTGCCCGCTGGGTGCGCCAGAACCTGTTCTGGCGGTTCAGAGACAACGGACTGCCGCTGTAGACGCATCTGTTTTGCGGCTTTGCCGCATGAAGGCTCCGCTCCGCGCGACCTTTCTTCCGCGGCCTCCCGCCGAGGCTCGCCCGGCCCTGCCGCTACCCGCTCCCGCTTGCATTTTGCCCGGAAAACGCCGCGCCGCACTCCGTGCCCGCTCCTTCCATGCCGCATGATCATGCGGCGGGGCTCGCCGCTCCAGGCTCGCTGCGCTCACGCCTCCGGCGCTCAAGGATATTTTCGGCACAGTTCTGCAACAGGGCTTTCGCGGAATATCTCTTGCCGCTCACAGAAAATCAATATTACAACTATACTATTCCAATAAAAAAACTAAAGTCGTTTTATATACTGCCGTTAATGACGGCATACGCGGGAATGACGCTTTTTTCCGCATCTGTTGATCAGCGTTTATCATGATTTTTCCATCAATCTTGACATAGTGCGTAAAAATATTCGTCACTGGAGAAAACTCGCGCAAGGAATGCTCTGATGCTACCTGGAGTTCCTGATTTACTACAGAGAGGTTTTCCTGATTGAATGTTCAGTCTGCGGCAATATGTGCCGCCCCGGACTGTACAGATACCATGATTTTGACGCACCGGCACCAATCGCTTCATATCTTTCCTCATATTTATACCATGGCATAAATATTGCATACACAAGCATTATTAAAAAGGAGCCAGCATGAGCCTTAGTGTCAGCCACAACATGATGGCTGTCCGCACTTCCCGGAGACTGAACTCCCACTATCGCAGCATGGGCGACTCCCTCAGGCATCTTTCCTCCGGCCTGCGCGTGGAAAGAGCGGCGGACGATGCGGCGGGGCTGGCCATCCGGGAACTTATGCGGTCAGACATTGCCACTCTGAATCAGGGCATCCGCAACGCCAATGACGCTATCTCCATGATTCAGACCGCCGACGGCGCGCTGGCCGTCATCGACGAAAAGCTCATCCGCATGAAGGAACTGGCGGAACAGGCCGCCACCGGAACATATGATTCCACGCAGCGCATGCTCATCAACAACGAATTTCAACTGATGGGGCATGAAATCAACCGCATCGCCAACGCCACGAACTTCAACGGCATCAAGCTGCTGGACGGCTCACGCAGCGGCGGGCATGACGGTTCCGGCCTCAATTCCACCGGCGCCGTCAAAATCCATTTCGGCACGGGAAATGATTCCGCCGAAGATTACTATTATCTCTCCTTCGGCAACGCCACCCTGCGCGCTCTGGACCTTGTGGAAGGCGGCAAGGCCGGCATCATTTTCTCTCTCGGAGACATGCCCGGCGCGACGGATACCGGCTACAAGGCCACCAGCGTCGGCTCCGGCCTCATCTCCATGTCCTATATCCCCAAGGGAGCCAAAGGCGTCGAGATTATCATCGACGGGCTTCCCGGCGCGGAAGACGACATTCAGCTCTTTACCCGGGACGGGTATCATCTGGCGGGGACAAAAATCGAGGACGGCGCGGATAATGACTATACATGGAGAGCGAACGGCATAACGGGAACGGCGGATGCGGCAAAAATCATGACCGCTGAAAACGGCTTTCTGAGCGGCGACTACAAGCTTCCCGGTGACGGGGTCATGTCGGGAACATTCAATGACGGCGGCGCCACAAAGGATACCTGGTCGCTCGGCGGCGGTTCGACGGTGGCCTTCCAGCGAACCGCCGGATCGGGCGAGATGCACATCACCTACAGCGGTGACTATGACCGTTTGCAGGATACTCCGAACAAGAGCTCCATCCCTGGAAGGGATAATCCGGATACCACCAGGGAGAGAATATACATCGATGAGGTGACCGAAGATCTTCTGGTCATCATTTCCGGAAAGGGCATTTTCAATATTGACACCACCTGGGGAGACATGCCCAAGGTTACCGCCACTCTGCCGGAGGGTTCCGACGCCAACCTGAGCGTCCTGTCCATTGAAACCCAGGCACGGGCGCAGCGCGCCCTGCCCCGCGTCGATCAGGCCATGATCAACACGAACAGCATCCGCGCCCATCTCGGCTCGATGCAGAACCGGCTGGAAAACACCGTCACCAATCTCGAGATTCAGGCTGAAAACCTGCAGGCCTCGGAATCACGCATCTCCGACGCGGACGCAGCCGGGGAAATGACGGAGTTCGCGCGCAGTCAGATCCTGACCCGTACCGCCACGGCCATGCTCGCCCAGGCCAACTCCCTGCCCGGCCTTCTTGCCGGACTGCTGAACGGATAGAACAGCCTATTTCAAAAATGCGGCAAGCACCGGCATCAGCAGCAGAGAAAGCAGCGTACTCGCAATGACGGCCGCGGCCGCGTCATCCTCCGCCACCTTGCAGGAATCGCTCATGGCATAGGCCAGTGTGCCGATGGGCATGGCGGCAAGCAGCACCCCCATGGACAGCCACAGGGGTTCGGCACCGAGCAGCGTCAGTGCTGCCCATGCGATACCCGGCTGAACAAGCTGCTTGCCGATGAGGACGGCTGCCTGTCTGCCGGGGCGGAAACGCCCGGCACGGCCCCCGCGCAAACGGGCGCTCATGACGATTCCCAGCGATACCAGAGCGCAGGGCATGACCGAGTTGCCCAGAGCGCGGCAGGCTGCTTCAAGGAACAGCGGCACGGCCGTTCCCGTGACATAGAACAGCGCGCCGCACGCCGTGGACAGCACCACGGGATTCGTCAGAAGGGTGATTCCCACAGTCCGCATCGGATGACGCCCCCTGGCCCCGTTATTGACCAGGATGAGCAGGGCGACCAGAATGATGGGAATTTCCAGAATATTGGTCAGCGTGCTGGCCAGCACAACCTGCGCTTCACCGGGATACAGCGCCATGAGTATCGGCAGGCCCACCAGCACGACATTGGGGAAGCTCGCCAGCATTGACAGCATCACGCTCTCCCGGTAGCCTGCCTTTAAATGGCGGAATACGGGAACCAGCAGCCCGAAGGTAACAAAAAGGCACAGCGAGAAACCGACCAGAAAGGCTCCGTGGTTCAGGTCTTCCGGCCTGCATTCCGCAATGCCCAGAAATATCAGGGACGGCAGCCCCAGATTGATCAGGAACTGATTAAGGGTGGTCGCCCCGAAGGGCGGCACCAGCTGGAACCGTTCCGCCAGCATGCCCAGAAAAATCAGCACGAACACAGGCAACAGCAATACAACGACTTCAAGCACGGCTCTCCTCCTCCTGATAACGGACGCATGGCGCGGAGTCCCGCGGAAAGGGAAAGATGCGGCAAAGGCGACCGCCGTGCAAACGAGATTAATTACAGGTCAGGATAAGTTTTTCTTATGCTTGATACCCCTCCCCTGAATGCACTTGCCGCCTTTGAGGCAGCGGCCAGAACCGGCAGCTTCACCAGAGCGGGGGAAGAACTGTGCGTGACCCAAGCGGCGATCAGCCAGCATGTCAGGCATCTTGAGGAATATCTCGGGCTTCCGTTGTTTATCCGCCACGCGCCGGGCATACGCCTGACGCCGGACGGGGAACGCTTTTACCGCGCTGTTGCCGGGGCGCTGGACACGCTGCGCAGGGAAAGCGCGCGCCTGCGCCGGGGCGGCGGCCAGCTTGCCGTAGTGGCGGAGGCGAGCTTCGCCAACCGCTGGCTTGCGCCGCGCCTGAGCCGCTTTTGCGAACGATTTCCCGAAATTGACCTACGCATCGCCCCCCACCCGGGCCGCCCCCGGCTTGGGCCGGACGTGGACATCATCATTCACCCGGACATGCAGCCCTCCTCCGGCCTGTTCATGCTCCCGCTGCCGGAAGAGCGGATGTTTCCCGTCTTTGCTCCTTCCTATTTCCAGCTTCGGGGCGAAACATGGAAAAGCGACCGCCTGCTGCGGTCGCCTCAGGGGGGAGAGGACGCATGGAAAAAATGGTTCATCGCCGCCGGGGAAAACCCCGTCCTGCATTTCGGCCCCCTGTACCAGTTTGCCTACATGGCGCTGGCCGCTGCGGCGGACGGCAGAGGAGCGGCTCTGGGCAGTTCCCTGTTTGTGGCGGAGGATATCCGTGACGGGCGCCTTGTCGCCCCGCTTCCTCCTGCCGTTGCCGTCAGCGGGCGTTACGTTGCGGCCTGTCCGGAAGAAGCCAGACGTACGCCCCGCGTAGGCGCGTTTTTCGAATGGATGGAAGCTGAACTCGCGCGCGACGCGGCGGAATTTTCCGACTGGTTCGGCGGGTTGCTCCGTACCTGAAGTATTTCCAACTTTAAAAAAGGAAAATGCCCCCGCAGCAGGCATGACAGGACGCAGCTCTGCTTTCCTGCCCATGGGCCTCCCCTCCGGCGAAGCCGACGACGGTCAATCTTCCCTGTCCCGGACAGGCACGTCCGGAACGCCGCTTTCCGTCCGCGCGCGTTCAGCCTCATCCCGCGCGAAGAGCCTGCCGCGCCGCACCGCCGCGCCGCCGTAACGCCGCCGCAGTTCGTCCAGCGCCCCGTCCAGGCTCGCCCGCCTGCGCTCCGTCTCCGCCGCGCTCTCCCCGCCGGGCATCGCGTCCATCAGACTGAGCTGTATGGGCTTTTCATCATCGAACCCGGAAATTCCCAGCCCGATCAGGCGAACCGGCTCTTCCAGCGACAGCGCGTCCAGCAGGGCGCAGCCCGCCTCATACAGGCTTTCCGTGCTGCTGGTGCGCGCAGCAAGCCGCATCTGGCGGGTGACGGTACGGAAACCGGCGTACTTGATCTTGAGCGTGACCGTGCGCCCCGCAAAGCCGTGCCGCCGCATCCGCGCTCCCACACGCTCCGCATGGCGAAGCAGCCAGGTCTTGAGAAAATCCCGGTCACGGGTGTCTCTTTCAAAGGTGGTTTCCGCGCTTTCCGACTTGGGCGGTGTGTACGGCACCACCTCGCGCCCGTCAACGCCCTGCGCCCGCCGCAGCAGCGCCATGCCCGCCTTGCCGAAACGGCGTTCCCAGAACGGCTCCGGCCTGGCCAGCACATCCGGAACGGAGCGTATGCCCAGCGCCGCAAGCGCCGCAAGGAACTTCTTCCCCACACCGGGAATGCGCGACAGCTCCAGCTTCTCCAGAAAGCGCGGCATATCCTCATGCCGCAGCAGATACAGCCCGTCGGGCTTGTCGAGATCGGAACATATCTTCGCCAGAAACTTCACCGGCGCGATGCCCACGGAGCAGGTCAGCCCGCCCGTGGCTCCGCGCACCGCCCGCTTGAGCGCCATGCCCATCTCTTCCACCGGCCCGAACAGGCGTTCCAGCCCTGTGGCGTCCAGATAGGCCTCGTCGATGGAAGCCATTTCCACCAGCGGGGAAAAATCGTGCAGCACGCCCTCAACCACGCGCGACACCTCCCGGTATCGCTCATGTCTGCCGGGCACGAACACGCCGTGCGGGCACAGCCGTTTCGCCTCTCCGACGGGCATGGCCGAGTGTACGCCGAATCTGCGGGCCTCGTAGGAGCAGGTGCTCACCACGCCCCGCCGGCCCTGCCCGACAATCAGGGGCTTGCCGCGCAGTTCCGGATTGTCCAGTTGCTCGATGGACGCGAAAAAGGCGTCCATGTCGACATGCATGAACCAGCGGAGGGGGCGGATGCCGCTTTCTTCGGGGCTGTTTGTCATGGCGTGTTCCCGGAGCGTTCTGCTGTTGAAAGTATCTTCCGGCCGGAACCCTGTATCCGGCTCCGCAGGTTTCACGTCCGAAGCCGGAACCGCGCGCCGCAAGTGAACTGCAGCAGCGCCGGACAGGGGGCGGCGCGGCGGAGTCCCGCCCTGCCCGGCCTCGCAGGGCATTTCAATGACGAAAAGGTCCATCTGGAGCTTTTTCTGAGCGCCCGCCTCCGAAAGCTGCTGCCGGGCCGCCGGAAAAAATGGATTGACAAGACGGCCAAGCCGATGAAATCCTCTTTTGTCCTCCCTTTCGGGGAAGACAGGCCGCGCGGCGGATACGCCGTGCCGGGGATAGGAATTTTAAGAATGATGAGGTGCCGCGGCAAGCGGAAAATTCCGGCATATGCCGGCGCGCCGCGTTTTTGTATTCCCCTTTCTCCCAAGGAGTGGGCAGAATTGGCCAAAATGACGACCATGCAGAAATGGAGCGTGGAGGATTCCGCCGAAACCTACGGCGTGCGCAACTGGGGCGCGGGGTATTTCGATATTTCCAGAAAGGGCGAGGTGGTCATCCGCCCCTTCGGGCGCGAGGGCGGCCCGGAAGTCAGCGTGCCGGAGATTATCCGGGGCATTCAGGAACGCGGCTACGACATGCCCGTGCTGCTCCGCATCGAAAATATTCTTGATTCCCAGATCTCCCTGCTCCATCAGACCTTCCGGGCGGCCATCTCCGAACTGGGCTACAAGGGCGAATATCGCGGCGTCTTCCCCATCAAGGTCAATCAGCAGCAGCAGGTGGTGGAGCGCATCGCCCAGTACGGCCGCACCTACCACCACGGGCTGGAAGTCGGTTCCAAGGCGGAACTCATCGCCGCCGTTTCCCAGCTCAAAAGCAGCAAGGCCTGTCTTATCTGCAACGGCTACAAGGACGAGGAGTTCATCGATCTCGGCCTGCACGCCCTGCGCATGGGCCTGAACTGCTTTTTCGTGCTGGAAATGCCGGGCGAGCTGGACACCATTCTGGAAGAGGCGAAGAAAATGGGCGTGCGGCCGCAGATCGGCGTGCGCGTCAAGCTGACCACCAAGGCCAGCGGCCACTGGTCCGAATCCGGCGGCGAGCGTTCCGCCTTCGGCCTGACCTCGGCCCAGATCGTCGATGTGGTGGATACCCTGAAGCAGCATGACATGCTCGACTGCCTCAGGCTCATGCATTACCACCTTGGCTCGCAGGTGCCGAACATCCGCGATATCCGCGCCGCCGTCATGGAAGCCACGCGCATTTACGCCGGGCTGGCGCAGGAAGGCGCGGCCATGGGCTACCTTGACCTCGGCGGCGGCCTTGCCGTGGACTATGACGGTTCCCATACCAACTATGTCAGTTCCCGCAACTACACGCTGAACGAATACTGCACCGACGTGGTGGAAGCGGTGATGACCATACTTGACACGCAGGGCATCCCGCATCCGCATATCGTCACGGAGTCGGGGCGCGCCACCGTGGCCTACTATTCCATCCTGCTTTTCAACGTGCTGGATGTCAGCCTCATTGAAGTGGGGGCACTGCCCGATGAACTGCCGGAAGACACTCCCGCGCCCGTGCTCAACCTGCGCGAGACGCTGCAGAATCTGAACCTGCGCAACATGCAGGAGTGCTACAACGACGCCGTGTACTATTATGATGAAATGCGTCAGCTTTTCATCACGGGCCGCGTCACCCTGCGCCAGCGCACCCTGGCGGAACGCTTCTTCTGGGCCGTCATGCGCGCCATCGCGCAGGAAAAGGGCAAGCTCAAGCAAAGCCCCAAGGAGTTCAACGAACTCGATTCCACCCTTGCGGACATCTACTACTGCAATTTCAGCGTGTTCCAGTCCCTGCCCGACTCATGGGCCATTGACCAGATTTTCCCCATCATGCCGATACACAGGCTGGACGAGGAGCCGACCCGCCAGGGCATTCTGTCCGACATGACCTGCGACAGCGACGGCCGCATCACCCACTTCATCGACCCGCAGGGCCTCAGGAACACGCTGGCGCTGCATCCCCTGCGCGACGGAGAGGAATATTATCTGGGCGTCTTCCTTGTGGGCGCGTATCAGGAAACCCTGGGCGACCTGCACAACCTGCTGGGCGACACCAATGTGGTGTCCGTGCGCATCGAGGAAGACGGAACCTATGAATTCGTGCGCGAGCTGAACGGCGATTCCATTTCGGACATTCTTGCCTATGTGGAATATGATCCGCGCAAGATTCTGGAAGACATCCGCAGCTCGGCCGAACTCGCCGTGCGGGAAAAGCGCATGACCCCCAAGGAACGTTATGCGCTGATGCAGGCGTATGACAACGGCATGCGCGGCTATACCTACTTTGAGCGGTAGGCCGCCGGACGGCACGCAACGGCAACCCAAAGGAGACATGAACATGGCGAAAGTGCTGATCATAGGCGCGGGCGGCGTCAGCTCGGTAGTGGTTCACAAGTGCGCCCAGGCGGCGGAAGTATTTGATGAAATCGTGCTTGCCAGCCGCACAAAGCCGCGCTGCGACGCCATTGCGGCCAGCGTGAGGGAACGCACCGGCCGCAGTGTGGAAACCGCGCGGGTGGACGCGGACAACGTGCCCGAACTGGTGGAGCTGATCAGGCGCGTCAGACCGCAGCTGGTGATGAATATCGCCCTGCCCTATCAGGACCTGCACATCATGGACGCCTGCCTTGAAACGGGCGTGCATTACCTGGACACCGCCAACTATGAACCGCTGGACACCGCGAAATTCGAATACAAATGGCAGTGGGCCTATCAGAAAAAATTTCAGGAAAAGGGCCTCATGGCCCTGCTCGGCAGCGGCTTCGACCCCGGCGTGACCAACGTGTTCTGCGCCTACGCGCAAAAGCATCTGCTGGACGAAATCCATGTGCTGGACATCATTGACGCCAACGCCGGCGATCACGGCCTGCCCTTCGCCACCAACTTCAACCCGGAAATCAACATCCGCGAGGTTTCCGCCAGAGGCCGCTACTGGGAACGCGGGGAATGGGTGGAAACCGATCCCCTGTCATGGAAGATGAGCTTTGACTTTCCCGAGGGCATCGGCCCGAAGAACTGTTACCTCATGTACCATGAGGAACTGGAATCGCTGGTTCTGAATCTCAGGGGCATCCGCCGGGCGCGCTTCTGGATGACCTTCTCCGACAACTACCTGAATCACCTCCAGGTGCTGAAGAATGTCGGCATGACCAGCATCGAGCCGGTGCAGTTCCAGGGGCAGGAAATAGTCCCCCTCCAGTTCCTCGCCAGAATGCTGCCCGATCCCGCCTCTCTCGGCCCCCGCACCAGAGGCAAGACCTGCATCGGCTGCCTCATGCGCGGCGTCAGGGACGGCCGGCCCCGCACCGTGTACATCTACAACATCTGCGATCATCAGGAATGCTACCGGGAACTCGGTTCCCAGGCCATTTCCTACACCACCGGCGTGCCCGCCATGGTCGGCGCGATGATGATGCTCACCGGAAAGTGGATGAAGCCCGGCGTCTGGAACATGGAACAGATGGACCCCGATCCCTTCCTTGAACAGCTCGGCAGGTACGGCCTGCCCTGGGTCGTCAGCGACCTCACGGAAGAACGGACGGAAGGAAAGTAGGTCCGGGAAAGCCGGGGGAGGGAACACTTTCTTCAGACCGTGTTCCCTCCCCCGCCCCACCCTTTCAAGGACTTTTGCACAGCCGTAAAATCATGTTGATAACGCTGTGCGGGAGGTGTATTTTTGCTTCGGCCCGGCGGCAGCATGCGTTGCCGCAAAAGGCAGCCCGCGTCCACACGGGGCAGAGACAACATGTGTCCACGGCCGGCTCGCCTGCGTCTCGCGAAGCATCGCTTCTCCCGACTCCGCTCCGCGTGTCATTCTTCCGCTCCCTGCTCCCTTCACGCCGCATTGCCATGCGGCGGTCAAGGCTATTCACAATTTACTCCCTTCTCCTCACAAAAACCATGCGCGGACTCGAACCGGAATACCTTGCGAAACTGAAGCCCGAAAGCTGGCCCTCCCCCTGCTTTATCACGGATCTTGCCCTGCTGCGCGCCAACGCGGCCATTCTGGACGGCGTGCAGCGGCGCACGGGCGCGAAAATCATGCTGGCCCTCAAGGGCTTTGCCCAGTGGGCGGCCTTCCCCGCGCTGTCCCGCGCCTTCAGCGGCCCGTTGTGGGGCTGCTGCGCCAGCTCGCCGGACGAGGCGCGTCTGGCGAAGGAAGAATTCCGGGGAGAAGTGCATGCCTTCGCGGCGGGCTGGAATGAGGAGGACATGGCCGGGCTGCTCCTCTGGGCGGATCATGTGGTCTTCAACTCCTTCGCCCAGTGGCGGCGTTTCCGTCCGATGATCGAGGCGGCGGGCCGCTCCGGGAAAAAGGTGGAGTGCGGCCTTCGCCTCAACCCCGAACACTCCGAGGGAACCGTACCCATCTATGATCCCTGTGATCCCTCGTCGCGTCTGGGCATCCGTCCCCATGTCCTCGCGCGGGAGCTGGAAGCCGACCCGCACGCGCTGGACGGCATTTCCGGCCTGCACTTCCATACCCTGTGCGAACAGAACAGCGACAGCCTGGCCCGCACGCTGGATGCCGTGGAAGACAAATTCGGCCGGCATTTCCGCCGGATGAACTGGATCAATTTCGGGGGAGGCCATCATATCACCCGGCCGGACTATGATATCGATCTGCTCTGCCGCTGCATCGAGCGGATACGGGACAGGCATGGCGTTCAGGTCTATCTGGAGCCCGGCGAAGCCGTGGCCCTGCGCGCCGGGGTCATGGAAGGGGCGAAGAACATCGACACGGGCGAGCCTGTGGCCCCCTATGCCGCGGCCAACGAGTTCGGCACCAGTCGCATACCGGCGCGCAAGTTTCTGCGCTCTACCGTCGATGCCAAAAAGGACGAATGGTCGGACTATCTGGGCCGTGCCATCGCCAACGGAGTCAAGCCACGGCAGGCGGTCGAGCTGACAGGAGAGCGCATGGTCTCTGACGTGCAGGCAACCATCGAAAGCAACATGCCACCGGCCAATGCCCCCAGCACCATCCGCCGCAAACTGCGGCAGGAGGACAAGGGGGGAGGGTTGATGCACGCCGGGACGCTTATCGACACCGGATCGCTGCTGCGCTCCATAGCGTTCGAGATGGAGGGGAAAGAATGAACCTGCACCAGATCGTCCGCGGGGCCGTGACGGCGGTAGCGCCCGACCGCACGGTCTACCGGCTGCCCTGTCTTGGGCAGCAGACCGGGACCGGCTATCAGGTACAGCCCGTCTATGGGCCGTGCGAGGCCGTGACGGCGCAGGTGCAGCCCGTGGCGGACAAGACCCTGCAGTGGCTCATCCAGTCGCGGCAAAACACCATCTGGCGCGACCTGTACGTCTCCGGCCTGTCCTTCGGTCTGGACAGGGCCGAAGATCTTGGCGGGGACCTCTATTATTTCGATGGTGCGGAATGGCAGGTGGATCAGGTGCTGGAAGACTGGCGGGCCGTGGGCGGCGCCGGCTGGACGAAGATCCGCGTCTGCAAACTGCGTGCGGCCGATTCCCCTGCCGTGGGCGCGACCACCCCCCCGCCGCAGGATCTGCCCGGTGTGGCGACAACTGGAGCGAACGGCACGGAGGCAGCGCGTGGCTGATACCAACGGCACATGGGCCCCGCCCGCCACAGGTGACGACAGCGCTGTGCTGGTGCAGGCTCTGGGCGACATGTGCGCGGCCTATCTGGGGGCGGATGTCGTTATCCGGCGCGGCTGGCAAAATCGTGTCAGCCGTCCTCCGGCCTCTCCCTGGGTACAGATCACCCCGCTGGCCGCCACACGCCATGCCACCAACTGGCATGTGGGCCAGAACCCCGCTTCTATCCCGGGGCAGACAGTCACGGCTGGTGCCGTGAACATCATCCAGCCACGTTCACGGAGCGTACAGCTGGACTTTTTCGGGCCGGATGCTGCCCGATGGGCGCACGTCATCAGTGCCGCCCTCTGGGATATGACCGGCTGCGATTTTCTGGCCTCCTACGGCGTGGTTCCCTTGGAAACGGACGACCCCCGTGATCTCACCGGCATGGAAGGCAACGAGCAGGCCGTCATCCGCTGGATGGTGGAAACGCGCCTGCAATACAACCTGGTCGTGGATCTGCCGCAGGACTATTTCAGCAACGTCAATCTGGGCCTGCATCCGCAGGCATAGGAGGGCGCCATGAGCGTCAATGCCAACAAACTGGTACAGATCGTCCCCCGCGTCATCGACGCCGGTACGGCGGGCCTGACGTTTTCCGGCCTGCTCCTGACGCAGAGCACGCTGCCGCCTGCCGGGCGCGTGCTGCAATTCAGCTCCGCCCAGGCCGTGGCGGACTATTTCGGCAGCGCCAGCACAGAGGCGGCCCTGGCCGCCCAGTATTTCTCGGGCTACGTCAACGCGGCCTATTTGCCGGGCACGCTCTTTTTCGCCCCGTGGAACCAGAACGCTGTGGCGGCATGGCTGCGCGGGGCGGCCTTCTCGGGCACGCTGGCCAGCCTGAAAACCATCCTGGATGGTTCCATCACGGTCAACGTTGACGGCGTGGATCGTGTGGGCACGGGCATCGACCTGAGCATGGCCACCAGCCTGAGCGCCGTGGCCCAGGCCATCCAGACCGCCCTGGCCAGCACCCAGCAGCCGGCCACCGCCGGGGCCCTGGATGGCGGCACCGTGACCACGGGCCTGGCCGCCCTGGCCACAGTGACGTCCGGCAGCCTGGACATCGACGTGGACAGCTCCACCAAAAACTTGACGGACCTCAACTTTTCGGCCGTCCAGTCCCTGACGGACGTGGCCTCTGTGCTCCAGACCGCGTTTTCCGGGGCGGCCACCGTGGCCGTCAACGCCGCGGGCACCGGCCTGGTCATCACCAGCGCCACCACCGGGGCCGGCAGTTCCGTGGGCTACGCCACGGATGCCTCCCCCAGCGGCAGCGTGGCCGATCTGGCCGCGGCCCTGGGCCTGACGCAGGCCACCGGTGCCACGCAGGTGGCCGGGGCCGACAGCCAGAGCCTGACCGGGCCCGCTGTGACCTATGACAGCCAGACGCAGGCCTTCCAGTTCACCAGCCCCACTACGGGCAGCGCATCCAGCGTGGGCTACGCCGCCACGGGCGGCAGCGGTACGGACCTTTCCGCCGTGCTGGGCCTTACCGAGCAGGCCGGGGCCGTGCTGTCCCCCGGTCTGGACGGCATGACCCTGACGGACACCATGACCAATGTGCTCAACTACGCCCGCGACTGGGTGACGTTCTCCACCGTGTTCGAGCCGGCGCTGGCCGAAAAACTGGAGCTGGCCCAGTGGTGCGCCGGATACGACACCCGCTTCGTCTATGTCCTGTGGGATACGGACAACGCCGCGCAGGTGCAGGGCAGCACGGCCAGCGCGGGCTACATCATCAACCGGCAGCTGGAGCTGGACGGCACCTGCTGCGTCTACAACTCCGCCCAGCTGGCCGCCGCCGTCATGGGGGCCGTGGCCTGCGTCAATTTCGACCAGCGCGAGGGCCGCACCACGCTGGCGTTCCGCCAGTTCGAGGGGATGACCGTCACCTGCGACAATGACGAGGACTACGACGCGCTGCTGGACAACGGCTACAACTGCTATGCGGATTTCGCCACGGCCTCGGCGCAGTTCAAATTTTTCCAGAACGGCCAGGTGTCCGGCAAGTTCGACTGGCTGGATACCTACATCAACGCTGTCGGCCTGAAGGACGCGCTCCAGCTCAACATCCTGGACCTGTTCGCCGCCGTGCGCAGTCTGCCCTACAACGAGGACGGCTACGCCAGTGTCCGCACGGCCTGCCTGGACACCATCAACCGCTTTGTCAATTTCGGCGCCATCCGGGCCGGTGTCACCCTGAGCCAGACGCAGAAAGTGCAGCTGCTGGCCGAGATCGGGCAGGACGTGAGCCAGACCCTGGAAAGCGTGGGCTGGTACATGCAGGTCACAGATCCCGGCGCTGTGGTGCGCGGACAGCGCGGGACGCCCAACTGCGCGTTTTATTACATGGATGGCGGCAGCATCCAGAAGATCGTGATGAGCGCCACGGCCATCCAGTAAAAGGGGGAGCACATGGACAACCAGAACAATAGGACCATTACGGCGGCCAATTCCACGTTCTATTTGACCGTAACGGGGCTTTATGACAGCCCGGTCAAGATCGAGGGCTACAGCACCGACGCCATGGTCGGTGCCGAGGCCATCAGCCCTGTGGTGGCGGAGATGGGCGTGGACGGGCATTTGTCGTTCGGCTGGGTGCCCACATCCAAGGCCGTGACGGTCACGCTGGCCGCCGACAGCCCCAGCCGCCAGACCATGGACGACTGGGTGACCTATCAGGATGCCAAGGGGGAGGTCATGGTCTGCAGCGCCGAGTTCTCGCTGCCGGGCATCGGACGCAAATACATCGGCACCCGGGGCGCCATCACATCGGCCCCGCCCATGCCCGGTGCCAACAAGACGCTCCAGCCCACGGCCTATACCATCACGTTTGAATCCTGGGCGCCCACGAGCCTGTAAGGGGGGATCATGCTGGAACATCGCATCATCACTATCGAGACCGGCAGGGATGCCGGCAAGGTCTACAGGGTCACGGAAATGCCAGCCAGCAAGCTGGAAAAATGGGCCGCCCGGGCGCTGCTGGCGCTGTTCGCGGGGGATGTTCCCGCGGATGTGGTCCAGATGGCCCGGGGCAGCAACGCCGCCGCCCTGGTCGGCAACGTCATGGCCGGCCTGGGCTCCCTGCGCTGGGAGGACGTGGAGCCCCTGTACGACGAACTGCTGACCTGTGTGGCCCGTGTGCCTGATCCGGGCCGTCCCGAGGTCGTGGTCCCGCTGGTGCCCGCCAATGTGGATGCGCATGTGCAGGATGTGACCACCCTGTGGCGTCTGCGGGCCGAGGCCCTGGAGCTGTGTTTCGGTTTTTTCGGCATCGGCGGTGGGCTGTCCTCCCGGCTCCGGGACGCCCTGCACCCGCAAGCCTCCGGGACTACGAAGGGCTCCCGGCCTGCATAGCCGTACCGGTAGCCAAGGGGCTGGCGTCACTGCGGGACATGCAATGCCATTACAGCCTGCCGGACGCGCTGGATCTGTACGAGATCGCCCGCGTGGACGCGTACAACGCCGAACAGTGGAGTGTCTTCTATGACCGTCAGGGAACTGGTCGTTAAACTGGTCCTGAATGCGCTGGGGTTCCAGCAGCAGGTGCAGGACGCGCAAAAGGGCCTGGACAAGCTGGGCACCACGGCCAAACAGGCCACGGAGACCGCTGCCCGCGGCATGGACACCGCGGCGGACAGCGCCCGGGATCTGGGCACCAACGCCCGGCAGGCCGGGACAGCCGTGCAGCAGGCCGGGGAACGCGGCGCACGCGGCTTTGACGGACTGCTGGGCGTGCTGGGCAAGGTCGGGCTTGCCCTGGGCGGTCTGGCTGCCGTCAAGGGCGCCCTGAGCGATTATGCCCAGACGGTGGCCGAGATCGAAAAGACCAGCACCATGCTGGGCATGAGCATGGAGGCATGGCAGGGCTGGGCCTATGCCGCCCAGCAGGCCGGACTGGAAGCCGAGGACGTGCGCGACCGCCTTATGGACCTTGGCGACTGGATGCTGGACCTCAATGTCAACGACAGCGGGCCGCTCAAGGACTTTGCCGAGCAGACAAAAACCAGCTTCAAGACTGCCACAGGCGCCACGGTCTCCATGGAGGAAGGCCTCATGCGCCTGGCCGATGCCGCCCAGAAAATGGACCGGCAGCAGGCCACCAGCTGGCTGCAACAGATAGGCTTTGACGAAAAGACCACCCCCCTGATCCTCAAAGGCCGCAAAGCCATCGAGGAATATATCAAAGTGGGCAAGGAGCAGGCCCTCTACAGCAAGCGGGATGCGGAGAACGCCCGCAAGATGCGCGAGGCCTGGCAGGGCATGGTGCGCGTGTACCAGGCCGTCAGCGGGGGCATCGTGCGCGCCCTGGCGCCCGCCTTTGACGTGCTGGCCCGCAAATTGTCCGGCGTGGCCCGCTGGGGGCGGGAAAACGAGACCAGCCTGATAATCCTGCTCACGGCCCTGTCCACGGTCCTGGCCGTGCGGCTGACGCCCGCCCTGTGGGGCATGGCCCGCGCCGCCGTGGCCGCCGCGGCACCGTTTGCCCCTTTTATCGCCGTGGTGCTGGCGCTGGGCGTGTCCCTGGATGAGCTGTGGGCATTCATCTCCGGCGGGACGTCGGTACTGGAGAACCTGCTGCGGGCGTTCGGCATGACCGACCAGAGCGTCGAAAAATTGAGGGAGACGCTACGCAGCGCGGTGGGGTTCGCCCTGGATCTGTGGGATGCCCTGACAGGTGACGGGAAAGACAGCCAGGCGGCCCTGGATCGCGTAAAAAAGCAGGTCG
>OLFV01001006.1_pt1 | contig 29524 bp, 19 predicted proteins | sample 1605551 | NCBI WGS metagenome assembly OLFV01 (sample SAMEA3888922, study PRJEB22519) | human gut metagenome | biome: human gut; feature: human-associated habitat; material: faeces | place: Denmark | collected 2011 | reverse complement strand
TCTTCGTTCTTCACTTAAAAGAGGCTATTGAATTCTTCACTCTTCACTCTTCACTTTTCCCTTTTCAAGGCGCCAGCCTTTTTTTACTTTTATTTAACGCAGTTCTTTCTCAAGAAATCCTCAAACTCGTTGCGGTAGCCGTTGAAGACGTTGATGTCGACCTTTGGGGTGATGCCACCGACGCGGCCGTCGGGACAAAGCTGCCAGTAGACAAGGTGTACGTCGGGCTTGTATTCGCCGTAACGGGCAATCCAGATGTTATAGTTTTTCTTCAGGTCGGGGGCGTAAGAGAGGTAACGGTTCACGAACATCTGACTGATGTAGAGCACCGGTTTGGTGCCTGTGCGACGCTCCACAGCCTGCATCCATGCCCTTACCATGCGGAACATGGCGGCGGGTCCTCCCATCATCTCCACCTGCTTTGGCGTTGGTTCAAGATCGAGCACAGGGGGCAGGTCGCCACGGTTGAAACGCGAGTGGCGCAAGAAAAAGTCGGCTTGTACCGTGCCCGACGATTTTGGCGAAAAGAAATGGTATGCTCCCACAGGTATGCCGTGGCGACGGGCGGCGGCATAGTCGGCAGCATAATAGCGGTTTCGTAACGTCCTGCCCTCCGTCGATTTTATATACATGAACGACACGGGGTAGTCTACTTTTCCTTGAACCGTCTTCTTGCTGATTGTGCCGAGATGCGTTATGCGCAGACGGTCCCAACGGATGGGGTAGTGGCGGCGTCCCACGTCGTGCTGGAAGCGCGATATGTCGATGCCATAGATGCGGTCGGCTGTGTAGTGGAGGCGCTCGCCGAGGTAACGGTCGGCTTTCCATTCGCCCACACGGATATGCTTCTTTGGTGTCAGGGCGAACCCCCATCCTGTGCGCTTGCCCTTACGCCACTGTCCGGCGTAGAAGGCGCCTGTGCTGTCGCGTTGTGAGCCGTAGCCTTCGGCCATGAGCTGTCGGTTGAAATAGCCGCTGTAGACGGTGCGGGTGCTGTCGGTGCGTACGCCCTGCGCCAAGGTGTCGGCACGCCATGTGCCCACAATGCGTGTGCCTGTGCTGTCGGTCACCGTGCCTTTTCCTGCCCTTATGCCGTGGTTCCACTGTCCCTCGTAGAGCGTACTGTCGCCCTTGGTGAGCTGTCCGTAGCCGTGAGGCCGTCCCTGCGCGTCGGTGCAGCCGGCATAGACGGTGCCGTCCTTCAAGGTCTTCGTGCCGCCGTCGGTCTGTATCCTGGAGCAAGAGGCAAGGGCGGTCAGCAGCAGGGCTGCAACAAACAAATAAGACGTTTTCATTGCCATCCTCCTTTCATCATTAGCAAGGACACGTTGCCGCGTCCTTCAACGTTTTGTCCCTCGGCAATGCCGGCAAACAGTCCGCGTGGGGTGAACAGCGGGCATCCGTCGGTCACGAGCACACGCGGGAAGTTGTGGTGTGCTCTCTTGCGGCGCCCGTTGATGAGTTGTGGCTTGGCAGCGGCTGACGCCATCTGCTCTATGCCTATGCCACCGAAGCCCACGGCTATGAGGCGGTGGTTTGTGGTGTTCCACGGCAGCAGATATTGCGCCTTCACACCGTCGGGCGTGGTCTCGTCGAGCGTCTGCAAGAGAGCCATACGGTGGCGCTTGTCGGTGTTCACCAGACGACATTGTGCCGTGGCGTTCTTGCCCTCGCCGTTGCGATAGTGTACGGTGAAGGTCGTCTTGTGCCTGAGCCCTAAGGGCAGGGCGGTGTTGGCGAGCAAGCTGTCAATGGCTGCCTTGGTTTGCTCCAGCTCCTTTACCTTAGCTTTCACCTTGGTGGCGACAGCGGCAATCTGCTGGTAGCCCATGTCTTGCACGCCATGCACGCGAAGGTAGTATTGCAGCTCCGAGTCTTCCGAATGTGCCCATTGCAACGAGTCGCTGATGTCGCGTTGCGCCTTCTCCAACAGGCCACGCACCTGTTGGCTCGTCCAGCTCGGCTTCACGATGTTTGCTTGCGTGACATGTGGCAGCACCGTCACCACACGTCCCCGACATGACGGCACGGCAGACCAACGGTTCATCCAGCAGCCGCCAGCAAGGGTTACGCTCTCTGCATCGCGTTGCGAGGCTGAGATGTTGTGAAGGGTGGTGTCGCTGTCGGCTGTTGCTAACCACAGCTGTGCCTTGTTGCCGGCTGTTATCTCCCAACAGGAGCGCCGTTCAACCACCACCGCGCTCTGCCTCATCTCGTCGCCCGACGACGGCAACACCCTCATGGCAGCCCCTGCCACGATGGCTACAACGACGACCGTCACCACAAGACCTTTCTTGTGGCGACGCAAAAAAGAAAAACACTTATTCATCTTTTTCGCTTTTTTTGTTCAACGCTATTTTTGTTCAACGTTATTTTTGTTCAACGCTATTCCTAAAAAAATATATGCTTTCTACAAACGCGAAATTACAAATAATTTTCAGCAATGAGCAAAAAAGACGGCTTTTTTTTATATATTGAATTTCTGCAGAGATTAATAATTACATCGCGCTTTGCGCTCGTTGTTTTTTAAACATTAATTTCCATTAATGGCCCATTAATTATCATTAATACGCGCTTCGCGCGGAGAAGAATTAATGTTTCATTAATGTTCAATTAATGGAAATTAATGTTTAAAAAAATGCGCGTAGCGCAAACCTTTGTCTCATTGTTTTTTATCCACAATGCTTGCGCTTCGTGCTCGTTGTTTTCTTAAACATTAATTTCCATTAATGGCCCATTAATTATCATTATACGCGCTTTGCGCGGAGAAGAATTAATGTTTCATACTCCGCGAAGCGCCTGAGCACCCACGGAGCGCAAGAATGTTCAATTAATGGAAATTAATGTTTAAAAAAGTGCGCGAAGCGCAAAAAAAATATTGTTCTTTTATACACATGGTTAGCTGCTATCTAAGCTTGTAACTATCTGATGGAACACTTGCTGTTCATTTGTGAACGTTTCGTTATTATCAAAAATCAGAGGGCCATGCTGTTGGGGTTAAGGCTTGCTGACGCCTCACCCCTTTATTCCTCTCCGATGATATAATCGATGGCATCGATAAGAATCTTGTCCTTGTCTTGCTCCTCTTTTGTGAGGTCGTCGAAGGGCACGATGTCGGCATGTAGGAACCGCTTCTTGTCGGTCTGTGGGGCGGGCGCAAAGCCCATGATAAGCTCCGACATCATCCAGCGGCGGTGCTCAGCCTCATAGATGGGTCGGCGGTCGCCGTTGAGGTCGAAGCACTGTCGGCGCAGGGGCATGGCGTTGGCACAGAAGATACTCGAGTATTTGTCGGCCTCGCTGATGGTGAACCATGCCTCCTCTGCCGATGGCAGTTTCTTCTCGGCATAAGCACAATGGTAGATGTAGTTGACGCGCTGTCCGCGCAGCGAGCGGCGTGCGAAGAGCGGATCGTCGATGGTTCCGTCTGTCTGTCCGAAGATCTCGATCTGTCCGAACATGCCGGTGGCGTTGGCCCTGTCGATGAGCTTGTTTTCATGCGTCATGCTCACCGCCACCTTTGCCAGCTGGTAGACCTTACGCGGCAGGTGGAGCACAGCGTTTACCGCGCGGTCGGCATCGTCGTGACACACAATGATGCGCGTTGCCTTGTCTGTCTGTTCCTCCATGATGCGTCGTGCCAGAGGTGCGTGCTCGTCGGCATCGACAAACTGCCACTCCACGTCCATGAAGTCGTCGCTTTGAGGTAGCGAGTCGGTCACCGTGCCGTCGTTGCTGACGAAGGTGGTGTGGGAGAGGGCGAAGAGAGCTGGCCGTGATGCCATGAGGTGGTCGCGCCATTGCTCCATGTCTTTGGCAATGAACGTTATGCGTGTGCGCGTGCCGCGCTCTGTGTAGTTGGCATAATGGCAGATGTGTGCTGCTGTGTAAGCCACGGCTTGAGCCATGGGTCCTGTGCCGATGATTATGAAATGGGCCTTGCTGCTGTCGCCTTGCTTTATGACGGGTGTGAAGGCGCGGTGGGTGTCGACGAGCAACTGCTCCGCCATATACTCGTAGTCGTTTATGGTGTCGACAAGCAGCAGTCGGCCCATCGGCTTCGTCTTAAGATATTGGAACACCTCGGTAGAGGCATAGTCGCGTAAAGTCAGGAAGCAGCGAATGTTGTGATTTGCCTGTTGCGATGCCTCCGTGAGGATGTCGAGACATTGCAGGCTGCGGTTGTCGTGGTCGCTCTCGTTTTCCTCACCTATTATATATATCGCTTTTGCGTGTTCCGGTCGTGCTGACAGCACGTCGGCTTCGGCGTCGCGCCGTCCCTTGTAGAAGATGAACGTCAGATCGTCGCTCAGCTCCGGCTTCTCCGTTGCCATGACCACCGCCGTGTCGCCCTGTTCGTTTATCGCTCTCACGATGGCCTCTACTCGGCGGTCGGCACCGAACACGAGCACATGGTTCCTCAGTTTGTAGCGTCGCTCACCGTTTTGTGCCGCCTCGCGTATGTTTTCGAAGAGGTTGGAGAACACGCTCACGAGCAGAGCGGAGAAGAGGAAGATGCTCAGCAGGGCGATGATGAGGCGGAAGAAGTCGTGATGTCCCGTAACGCCGCCGAAGCAGCCCGGGTCGAGGAAGATCGCCACCACCGTCTGCCATTTTACCTCGGCGTCGTCATAAACAAAATAGGCCATGATGAGAGCCACGCCAAGACACAGGGCCGACACACCCATGAGCCACACCAGCTGCATGCCGTTGCTTTTTGCCAACAGTTGGTCTATCTTACGTTTTATTGTCATGATGCAAATGTTTTTGTGGATAATGTGCAAAAATAAGCAATAGATTTGGCATTTGCAACATTTATGCGGTCGTTCTTCACATTTACATCATGCATTCTTCATTTTTCACATCATACGTTCGTCTTTTTTTTCATCAAGCCTAAGCTCTCTCACGGCCAATAATTGCGGTCGAGCACCTGGTTCCCGTTGTTCAAAGAGGTGGTGTCGACCTTTGTCGTGTTTGGTCTTAAGGTGTTGTGTGTTGCTGCATCGCTGCGGTAGAAGAGCGTTGAGCCGATGAACAACAGCAGCACGACTGCGGCAACATACAGCAACGCCGTCAAGAGACGCCACGGCAGACGTGCCACCGACAAGAGCGCCCGCACCTGAGAGATGTTTGACGGGCGGCTGTCGACGTCGGCACAGGCACAATCGGCTGCTATGCGTGCCAGCGTGCGGCTGTGTGTGGCGTTGGCCATGTCCTCGATAACCTTTCCTAACGAATAGATGTCTGAGCGGGCATCGGCTTTGCTTTCGTTCTTGAGCTGTTCAGGCGCAATGTATCCACATGTGCCGGCTGGCGCTTTGAGCACACAGAACGCGTCGCTGTCGGACAGACTGAAGTCGATGAGCCTCACGTCCTTGCCTTTGTGTGTGATCATGATGTTGGCGGGCTTCAGGTCGCGGTGTATAATCTGCTTGTCGTGCATATACTCTAACGCGTCGAGCAGTTGGTTCACAATCTTTATTGCCAGTTTGGCGGACAGAGCGCCGCGCTTGATGAGCGTGTACAAGGTGTCGCCATCGACATAATCCATGACGATGGTGTCGCCCAACCCCTTGACTTGCTCCATGCCTATGGTGCGGCAGATGAAAGGGTGGTCGAGCTGCAGACCTATCTCAAACTCCTTCTGCAAGGCTTGGCGGTAGATGGGGGTGAGAGCATAATCGGTCTTCAGACATTTCAGCATGAAGCGTTTGCCGTAGCGTATGGCTGTGAACAGGCGTGCCGGTCCCGAATTGGAGACATAACACTCTTGCAGGTTGCTGAACCCGTTGCCCATGCAAGCTGCTGCCGATGTCATCTCGCTACTTATGTCTTTGATGAATCCCGAAGAAGAGTTGTCTGATTCGTTCATAATGTTTTTGTTTTTAGGCGATGCTCAAAAAAATTAGGCAATGCTTAAATGCTGCTTCTGCCAAAGCTTCAAATGCCGCTTCTGCCAATGCTCAAACGTAGAGTTTTCTCACAATGGTCAGTCCGCCGTTGCGACCTGCTACGAAGGGCGGTGTGCGTTCCCCGTCGCGTTCAATGTAGGCGAGGTAAAGCGGCTGTCCGTGTATGAAACAGCCAGTTGTGAAGATGTCGTCCACCTTAAGCTTGCTGTTCTGCGTCTCTATGACGCGGAAGATGCTGTTACCGTTGTAGACAAGGCGCAGCAGACGGTTTGGCGCCCATCCTATCTCTACAACGTCGCCTGTTGTCAGATCGTTGCTCACCAGCTGGTTGGCATCGAAGAATGACGAGTTGTCACGTGTGCTTTTCTTCAGCCATGTCACGAACGAGGCATAGTCTTTATGTCCCAAGTAGGAGGCGAGGGCGTTGAGCGTCACGACGCGTGGTTTATGACTGTCGCCCACATATCCATAAAGGCGTTTGAGCGTTGATGACGACACGTTGATGTCGTTCTTTCGTTGCAGAAAGAGCGAGAACTCGTCGAAGTCGGTCGTTGTCGACAACTTCTTTCCATATTTTTCTTCTATGAGCTTTTTCAGCTCCTCAATCTCAGGCGTGTTCATAATTTGTTAGATTCCAAACCGCTGGGGTGTAAAACTTATGTTAAAACTAAACTTTTTGCAAAAGTAAGAAAAAAATATTATTATAGCAAGTTCATAACGGTTCACAAATGAAAATAAAAAAAGCTCCCCGCACCGTGCCTTGTTAGCATGTGCGGGGAGCTTGTGTGTTTATGCTGATTTTGAAATCTACAAATCAGAGTTGTTGTCAGCAAGCGTCAGGCTTAGTCCTCGTTGTGACGCTGCTCGCCGCGGGGACGACGGTCGCCACGGGGACGGCGCTCACCACGGTCGCCGCGCTCACCGCGCTCGCCACGGGGACGGCGCTCGCGCTCAACGTAACCCTCGGGCTTCTCAAGAAGCACGCGGTGTGAGAGCTTATACTTGCCTGTCTTCGGGTCAATCTCCATGAGCTTAACCTTGATCTTGTCGCCTTCCTTGATGCCGGCTTCCTCTACAGTCTCCAGACGCTTCCAGTCGATCTCAGAGATGTGGAGCAGACCGTCCTTGCCAGGCATGATCTCTACGAAGCAGCCGTAAGGCATGATTGAGCGAACGGTACCCTCGTACACCTCGCCCACCTCGGGAATGGCAACGATAGCCTTGATCTTGCCAAGGGCAGCGTCGATGGCGTCCTTGTTGGGAGCTGATACCTGCACCTTGCCCACGCCGTCGGTTTCGTCGATGGTGATGGTAGCGCCGGTTTCCTCCTGCATCTGCTGGATGATCTTTCCGCCAGGGCCAATGACAGCACCGATAAACTCCTTAGGAATCTCGATCTGAACGATGCGGGGAACCTGAGGCTTGAGCTCTGCACGAGGCTCAGCGATGGTGTCGGTGATGCATTTGAGAATGTGCTCGCGTCCAGCCTTTGCCTGCATGAGAGCCTTCTCCAGGATCTCGAAGCTCAGACCGTCGCACTTGATATCCATCTGTGTTGCTGTCAAGCCGTCGCGGGTACCGGTGGTCTTGAAGTCCATATCGCCCAAGTGGTCCTCGTCGCCAAGGATGTCGCTAAGCACAGCATACTTCTCCTCGCCGGGGTTCTTGATCAGACCCATAGCGATGCCGCTGACGGGCTTCTTCATAGGTACACCAGCGTCCATGAGGGCGAGTGTGCCGGCACATACGGTAGCCATTGATGAAGAGCCGTTCGACTCAAGGATCTGGCTCACCAGACGCACGGTGTAGGGGAAATCTTCAGGAATCTGTCCCTTCAGACCGCGCCATGCCAGGTGGCCGTGACCGATCTCACGACGGCCTACGCCGCGCTGAGCCTTAGCCTCGCCTGTGCAGAACGGAGGGAAGTTGTAGTGGAGGAGGAAACGCTGGTAGCCGCGCTCGAGCACGTCGTCAACGAGCTTCTCGTCCATCTTTGTGCCGAGCGTACAGGTAGAGAGGCTCTGTGTCTCGCCACGGGTGAAGATGGCGCTTCCGTGAGGCATGGGCAGCGGAGAAACCTCGCACCAGATAGGACGGATCTCGTCGGTCTTGCGGCCATCGAGACGAATGCCCTCGTCGAGGATGCAACGGCGCATGGCGTCACGCATAACGTCGTGATAGTAGCGCTCCATCTCTGCATGCTTCTCCTCCAGGTCGTCCTCGCTGAGGTCGGTGTGTGCAGCATCGTATGCCTCCTGGAAGTCGGCAAGAATCTTGTCGAAAGCCTCCTGGCGTGCCTGCTTCTCGAGAGCCTGCTTTGTCACGTCGTAAGCCTTGGGATAAAGCTCGGTGTTCATCTGCTGGCGCAGGTCCTCGTCGTTCACCTCATGGCAATACTCGCGCTTAACGTCGGTGCCAAGCTCCTTTGAAAGCTCTGTCTGGAGCTCACACATGGGCTTGATAGCTGCCATGGCAGCCTTCAGAGCACCGATCATGTCTTGCTCTGAAACCTCCTTCATCTCGCCTTCCACCATCATGATGTTATCGGCAGAAGCACCTACCATGATGTCCATGTCGGCGTCTTTCATCTGCTCGAAGGTCGGGTTGATGACATACTCACCATTGATGCGTGCTACGCGCACCTCAGAGATGGGACATTCGAAGGGGATATCTGAACAAGCCATAGCGGCTGAAGCTGCAAATCCTGCAAGAGCATCGGGCTGGTCAACGCCGTCGGCGCTGAGGAGCATGATGTTCACATAAACCTCGGCATGGTAGTTTGAGGGGAACAGCGGACGGAGCACACGGTCTACGAGACGAGATGTGAGGATCTCGTTGTCGCCTGACTTGCCTTCACGCTTTGTGAATCCACCGGGGAAACGTCCAGCTGCTGAATACTGCTCTTTGTAGTCTACCTGCAAAGGCATAAAATCGGTTCCGGGAACTGCATCTTTTGCGGCACAAACAGTGGCGAGAAGTACGGTGTTGCCCATACGCAGTACAACACTTCCGTCAGCCTGCTTTGCCACTTTCCCGGTCTCAATGCTGATGGTTCTTCCATCAGGCAAAGAAACTGTCTTTGTAATTACGTTCATCTAAAATAACATCTAAAATAAATAATGCGACAAAGTTACTCATTTTAAAGAATATAAAAGAACTTTAACGCGGAAATTTATTGGGTTGGGTGGTTAATAAAATATAATGTGCCGATGTGTTCGGCCTTTACGTTGTTTTGCCTCCTTGTTTGCGCTGTTTTTACCAGCTTAATTGGTGGCTTTATACCATGCCGTCTCGCTAAATCTGTCTGCCATGTGGTTGAGGCTACCCTGTGAGGTGTTCAAGCCCGAATAGTGCTTTATGTCGACGGGTTCGTCCTTCAATGCCGTGAAATATTGGCCGGTGTGGCCCTTGTAAGGCACCGTCTTTTCGAGCTGTTCGGCAAAGGCAGCGGTCAGCACGGTGCCGGCGTCTTTTAGCGACATGAGGTGCCCGAGGTCGTAGAAGAGGGTAGGGCTGTAGCCGTCCATGATCTGCACGCCGTTGGGGACATTCTTTCCTGATCTTGCGGTGTTGAGCTTTCCTCCTGAAGCCGTGTTTGTCGGTTCTGTGGCAGCCGCGTTGATCTGTTGTGCAATGGCAGCCAAGGCATCGAGCTGTGTGCAGTCGGTCACAGCCACGGTTCCGTAGGGCAGATTATAAGACGAGTAGAAGCTTATGAAGCTGTCGACAATGCCCTTGTAGTTGGGTGTTCCGAGCAGATGCTTGCCCATGGTGATGTAGGGGAAGCCGTAGCTTAACACCTCTGTCGGACTGGCTATGAGATAATGGGTTACGTCTTTCAGCTCGTATGCCACTTCCACCGACGACATGTAGCAGGCATCGAAGAGAATATACTCGGTGTGGAAGCCGGCGTCGGCCATGGCGTCTGCCAGGTCGGTGGTCTCTATCTGCGTTTCGGGGTATGTTCCGCCAATGAAGCGTGTGGTCACGGGGCCTTGAACCTCAAAGTGCATGAGGTCGTCCCCCTCCTTATCTATCCTTTCTTCCTTATATAGCCCTTCCATATCTATCTTTCCTTCCTTATATAGATTATCTTCTTCATCTATCCTTTCTTGTGAGCCAAGTCTTTTCCGTGCGCTTCGTTGTCCTTGTACGGGCACCCATGCCATTCCGTGGCATCCCACCACCATGCCGTAGCGCGAGGCGGGAGCCAGTGTCATGACCTCAGAAAAGAGCGATGTCAGCCATTGGCGCGATGTGAACGGGCGGTCGTTGTAGCGTCGCAGCGTGTCGGTGAGGCATCGTCCGTTCTGCTTTTTCAGTTCGAAGAGCACCGCCTCGCGCTCCGATGTTGCCATGAACACCATGATGCGCTCGTCTTTCATAGAGCGTTGAGCCACAACCGTCTGCATGTCTTCTACCGTTCGTCTGAAATCGGAAAGCAGATTGTTGCTCCATGGGAAGAACATAAACACCGTCTGCCCCACAGGCGTTACAGGCACGTCGGGTCCGTCAGGGCTGTCGCCGTTTGAACACGACACCCCGACAACAATAAAAAGCGTTGCTATGATTAAGCTACAAAATTTTTTTATTTGCATGGAAATTTAAAGCCCCACCCCCGCTATAGGAATGTTGATTTTTGAATTTTGATTTTTGAATTGTCGGCTTTCAGCCGATTTTGAGTTTCCGAATTTTGATTTTCCCTTTTCCTTTTTCCCTTTCCCTTTTTCCTTTTTCCTTTTTCCTTTAAATAGTCAGGGCTATTGAATTCTTCACTCTTCACTCTTCACTCTTCCCTTTCAAGGCGTCAGCCTTTTTGCCTTTAAATTCTCTTCCTCAACTATTCTCTTGAACTGTGCCCATATCACGTCACCTCTATAATAGATTCTGCGGTTCTTAGGCACATGCACGCGGCAGGTGGAGAAGATGTTATTGCCTGACGAGGCAAACGTGCTGTTTGAGCAGTAGGGCGGCGTTGGGGCAGAGATGTAGAGGTTGGTGATCGGACAGCCGTCGAACACATAGTCGCCCAACATTTCGGTGTTCTTGCCAAGATGCACCGTGGTGAGGTAAGCACATTTCTGGAACAGTCCTGTCGGTATCTGCTTGACGGTAGAGGGTAACGACACCTCCTTCACGCTGCTGTTATAGAACGCATACTTGCCTATAGATGTCAGGCCGTCGGCAAAATGAAACGTCTCTATCCGGCAGTTGCGGAACGCATAGTCGCCCACCGTCGTGACCGTTGAGGGCAGCGTGTACTCGCCTTCCTTGCCCATGGGAAACCACAGAATGCTCTTGCCGTCGCCACTGAGCAGCACGCCGTCCTTGCTGCAGTAATGGCTGTTGCCAGCCTGCACGTTGATCTCGGTTAAGGCGGTGCATCCCGCCGATGTCTCAATGCTTTCCACCAACGTAGGCACCTCAATGGTGCGTAGCGAAGAGCAGTTTCTGAAGGCATCGGCCTCTATCTTTGTTGTCTGCAACGGTAGCACAATGCGCTTCAGCTTCTCACATGAGGCAAGCATGGCTTTGCCCACCACGTTGGTCTGTGTGAAGTGGCCATCGGCATACGCCTTGCCGCCTTCCGCAATCTGCGCTCCCGACAGGTCAATGTCTGACAGCTGTCCTGCGGTGGCTTTGCCTTCGTTGTCGCATCCTGCCATGTCGCGCAGCGTGCGCAGGTCATCGCCGTTCAAGAACCCCGCAATAGACAAGGTGGTGAATCTGTACTTGTCGTCGCCAACAAGCTCGGTCAGCTGTCCCGCATCGTTTATTATTGATGTCGATGTTGTGACGAAGGAAACTGCTTCGCCCACATCCTCGCCGTTCTTGTTTGCAGCAAAGGGACGTATGCTGTAAGCCACTTCTGGCTGCAATCCGCCTATGCACAGACGGAACATGCCGTTGTCGTCGGCATTGCCGGTCTGCACCAGCTTGATGGTTGTTGCGTCGCCCATGGCTCCCCCGTCTTGTCGAGACAGGTAGCATCCGCTTTCCGTTATGGGGTCGCCGCCTGTTTCGCTGATGCTGTAGCCCACGATGGCGCTCAGCGGACTGATGCCCAGCACCGTTACCTCGCCCGCTGTCGGTTTCGCGTTGGGCTGTGTGGTAAAGCTCAGCTGTTCGCCCGACAGCACAACGTTGCCGCTGCCGCCCTGTAGCTTATAATAATAGGTGGTGCTGGGCGTCAGTTGGTTCAGACGATAGACCACAGTCCCGTCGGGCTTGCCCCCGTTGTTGTCGGCAGGGGTCAGCACCGCCGTCTTTTGGCTCATGGACGGATCATCTCCGTAGCAGAACCACAGTTGGGGCGTTTCCGTAGACCCCGTGGTGTGACATTGCCCCACCATCGTTGCCTCGTTGCGCGTAATGTCAATGGCCTCCAAGGTCTGGAGCTGAGGTTCAAAGTTGTCGGGCTTGTCGCTGCTGCACGACGCCAGACCCAGCACGCACAGCACCGCCGTAAGGACCTTTGCCAACCCAGCCGTGAGAACCTTATCTGACCATTTCGTGAGGGATGAACCCAGCTTCGCCGAGAGGGATGAACCCAGCTTTGCCGTGAGTGCCGCCCCCAGCCATGTTCCTATATTTTCAATGTCGCCTGTCTTCATCATCCTACCGCTGTTTAAAAGGTTTCATCACCACCTTGGCCTTGCCCAAGCGTATGCCCACGCCTATGCAGCCTTGCCATTGCTTGCCACCGATGGTCAGGGCCGAGGCACTGATGCTCAGCTTGCCTATTGTCGCTATCACGCCCAGCTCGCCGCTCACCCCTTTGTGTGACAGGCTTTCGTTGCGCAGCCAGCCGCCGCCTTCGCTGTCGGTCAGTTGCCATGCTGTGGTCTTGCGTGCATAGCCCACGCCCTCGAAGATGTCGATGAGGTTGCCCACGCGGTGTATCAGGCCCGCCGTCATGCTATAGGCGGCGTTCTGCGTGCGTCCTGTAAAATAAGGTTTGCGCGAACCGTCGGTCAGCGTGCCGTCGCGCAGGCAGCTGCCCGTGGTGCTTTGTGCCGAATGTAGGTTGGTGCTTACATGCAGGTAGGCACCCACCTTACGCATCACGGCCAGCATCACGCCCCACGAGGGGCCGTCGGTGTGTAGCGAGGCGGTGAGCAGGGCATAGCCATGCACCGGCACCACGCGACGTTGTGGCACCACCTTCACCGTGTCCACCACCGTTTGCGTGTACACTATCGTGTCGTGCTTCTCCACAACGGCTGCCAGAGGTGTGCGCAGACGCAGCTCGTAGGTCATGCGGCTCTCCAGCTTCATGCCCAACTGCCAGTTGCGCAGCACGCCCCATTTCGGATGCTTTATGGTTATCTGCTTCGTGCCTTTAGGCAGATAGAGCCATATCTCGCCCACCTGGTCGCTACGTTTCACGATGCCGAGGGGCGAGGAGAACGCAAAGTCGGATGGTCCAACAACCTTTATAAGGGCGCATGCCTCGCCGTTAAGGTCGCGCACGGCATCGATGAACGCGCTCACGTCGGTGGGCAGTTTGCGGAAACTCTCCACCGTGAAGGTGCTGTCTGCCGGTGTTGCGGCACGCAACGTTTCGCACGGCATGGCGCAGAGGCACAGAATCATGATGATGAGCCTGTGCAGAGCCGTTGTCGGACGTTCTGTCCTGTTCAGTCGCCAGTTTGTTTTCATATCTTTCATTCAAGATTAAAATCGGAAATGTCGATCACGCCGTCGTTCCCCTCCACCGTGGCCGACGGTTGCCATGTGCGCACATGTATGAGCGGCATGGCGGCGTTGCGGAAGTCCCACAGTAGGAACAGGTATCCGTCGTCGGCATAGCGGTCGCTGTGGTAACGCTGGCGCAAGGACACGCCATAGATGCCGTCCTTCGTTGGATGGCGCATGATGTGGAAGTCGGAGAAGCGCACGTCGACCTGCCTGTTTGCAGCAAACACCTTGGTTAGGCGGGCCAGATAGTCGCGCTTGGTGTGGAGGGCGTAGCTCACGCGGCTGTCTGCCGACACGCGCCCCGTCTCCTTCGATGTCTTCACCACGTTGCCGACAATTATCAGAGCGTTGTCGCTGAACACCTGACGCAGGAAGTCGATGTCCTTGGAGGTGTATGCCGTGCGCAGATGCTCACAGTAGTTGAGGATCTGTCGTCTGCTCGCGGCATCGGTTTCGGTGAGATGTCCCTTCAAAATTTTTGCTGCCTCGGCGTAGAACGGACTGCCTTTCGCCATCCTTCTTATGTCGGCAGCAGGCAAGGGCTGGCCTCCATGCGCCCCGGTGTGGGCAGCCGACAATGACGGCGATGTGCTCGCTTGCGTGCTTGCCCCGTTGCCCGCGGCTCCTCCCTGCGCGTTGCCCATGCTTGCCGCACGGTCTTCAGGCACGGTACCCATTCCTGTCTTTACGTCATCAGCCTTATTTTCGAAGGTCACCATGCCATGACTGTCAATGAATCCTTCGCGTCCTGTTGCCACCTCGCGGAACGCCAGACGGCCCTCGCGGAAGCGCGTGTCCAAGAGACATCCGCGCAGCGGTATGCGGAACAGAATGTTGCCGTCGGCATCCTCCACCATCCATTGGCGTTCGCCCTGTGGTGTGGTCTGCTCCACCAGCTGCATGCCTTCGCTCACGCCGTAGCTTGTTTCTGAGGCAACGTTCTTATAACCTCCAAAGGGCAGCAGCCGTAAAGCCACTGCCCAGATGGAGAGAATCAGCACAAGGGCTGACAATATATAAATTCTTTTTTTCATTCAATGTCTGTTAAACAGAGGCTAAACGTTAAGCCTCAAGAAGGTCGATATGAGCCTCAAGAAAGGCAGACAAGAGCTTCAAGAAGGTTTGCTATGATCCTTAAGAAGGCATAACGTTAGCCACCTGTTTATTTCCAGTTTTCAACCTCGCCGCCAATTTCAATCTTTACCTTGTCGGGATTGTTGGTTATGACGAGGTTTACGAGATGCTCCACGCCGGGCTTGAACACAAACTTGCTCTCATACATGTAGCTCACGCCCTTCATCACCACCTCTACAAGCGGCTGGCGGTTTTCTACACGCTGCGGCACGACGATGGCCGAGTAGGAGTAGGCTCCTTCCTGTTGCGCCTTTATGGTTTGGCGCGTGCCTTTGACATAGCGTGTTGCCACGCCTGCCTGAAGGTCTACGGTGGCCGTCGGCACGGTGTTGTGGATGTAGACATCTGCTGTTGCTGGCATCTCGCCCTCAAAGTCCTCGCCCTTAATGAGCCTTATCTTTATCTTGCTCATTATGTGCTTGAAGGTAAGGTTGATTGGCGATGCCGATGCCTTTATGCCCTTGGTTGTGGCAAAAAGCAGGTCGCTGGCCTCGTAGCCGCCGGGAGTTGTTCCTGTTTTGGCCGTGCTCTGGTCAGTGGCCACACTGAAGGGCTGGTCGTCGATGCTGCTCACACCCTGCATGTAGGGATAGTAGGCATAGGCGTTATAGGTGCCGTCGTCCCAATAGAGCGTTCGTGCGGCCGTCCAACTGCTGCCGTTGTGGGTCAGCGCCTCGTTGTTCACCAGGTTGCCGCCTATCTCCAGCGGTGCGTCGGCTTGTGCCACATACAGGCCTATGCGGTCGCCGTTCTCAAAGTCGGTTGCTGTGGCACGCGTCTGGCTTGGGTGCGTCACCGTGAATGTCATGGGCGTGTGCCTGGCATCCTTATATTGCTGTTCGCCGTCGTCGGAACAGGCCACCAAGCCCAGCAGGGCAAGAGCCAGACCGAAGCAGCTTATCTTGTGTCTGTTCATCTGTTCATGCTTTTGCAAAATTACACATTTTTTGTCGAATATCTCCACTCTTAGCGATGCTTCCTTACCTTTGACATGTTCAGCGGATTGCCTCTGTGTATCACGGGCGCGTGCTGGTGCATGCCGCTGTTTACGTTGCCCACACTGCCGCTCTTGCCTGTGCTGCGTGTCACGTTGCCTGCCTCGCGCTTGTCGTTCTTCACAAAATCTTCAAACGAGTAGGTCTCGCCAGCATAGCGCTTGATGCGTTTCACGATGCTCTCGCGGCTGATGGTGCTGTAATAAGGAATGTTGTTGTTCATGCACGAGTTTTGCTCTGAGCGGAACACGCCACGGCTGTGCATATAGCCACCCTCGTATATGTCGACAAGGTCGCTGTAGCGCGGGTCGAAGATGAGGTGGCTCCAGGGCACGCTCTGCATCTTGCCCGTGAAAGAGAGGTTTTCGTACCAGCCGAGGGCCTTGTACATATTGAAGGCATACCCGTGGTCGCAGCCATCCATGCAATGGCAGTTGTCTATAAAGGCGTTGTGGTAGATATACTCGTCGCCCAACTTGCCGAAGCCGTGGCCGCCCGCCTCATGCTGGATTACGCCACGCGTGTCGAGCGGATAGCTGTAGGTGCTAAGCGGACAGAAGGCTATGGCCGCACCGCTGGTCCACATCTGCGTCATGCCGCCATACTCGGTAGTGTTGGGCACCATGATGATGAGCGTTTGGTTCAGGTTTCCCTTGGTCACCGTGGGTGCGTTAAGGGCGTAGGCAAATATCTCGTCATAGTCGGCCTTCAGCTTCACGCCACCCGTAAAGGTGGTGTTGAAGCGGTTGTAGCGTATGGTGTTCACCGTGCCCACGCCGCTTTCGGTAGATAGGGGAAAGGCCGTGTAAACATTAAAATAGCCACGGTAGGTGGTGTAAGGCTCCAGGCCGAAGAAATACTCCATCTCCTGCTTCATGGTCTTGAGATAGCTGCCATCGGCAATGCTCTTTGCGTCGTAGCCATCGCCCAGCAGCACAATGTTGATGCCGCCTTTCTTGCCCTTGGTGGCCTTTTGCAGGGTGAGCCACTGGTCTTCGCCATACGCGTAGCCATACTGGCTTACGCGGCACTCGTGGGTGTAGTCTTCATCTTTCAGGCGGAACACCACCTTGCCCTCACGGCTGGATCCGTTTTTGGCCATGGCGTTGATGGTGAGCGTAACCTTGGTCTTCTTGTTGCCGCTCGCGGGCGACACCTCGCACCAGTCGGGCTTGCTGGCCACCTCCCATTCGCCCTCGGCATCCACTATAAGACTCTGCTTATGTTCTGTGGCCAAGGCGCAAGCTATAGAGGGGCGGCACACCAACTCGTGGTGGGCGGCTATGCGTTTAAACTCGTTCCACCCTACAGCCGTCTGATATTGTGCCACGGCCGATTCGGGCACCTCTACGGTAAAGTTGTCTTTTGGCACACCGTTAAAGGCGTTACCTTTGACATAAGCTGGGTAGGCACCCTTGCAAACGATGGAACCTATGTGGAAACAATTATAGAAAGCGTCGGGTTGGATGGTTTCTAAATTGGCAGGGAGCACCAAACCTTCTATCTGAGAGCAATCGCCAAAAGCTGATGATTTGATGCTCGTTATTTTCTCAGGAATTTCCAACGTGCCTGTTAGCTGCTTGTTGTTGTAGAAGGCATCTTCACCAATTGACAACAAGGTGGCAGGTAGATGCAAGGTTCCAGAAAAACTGCATTCATAAAACGCATAGTCACCAATTGTTTTCAAGTTTTTAGGCAATACGAGTTCACCTCTGAAAGGACACCTGGAAAATGCATGTTTGTCTATGTCAGTAATTCCGTCTGGGAGATTTAAATTGCCATCGAATTGACAGCCGCTGAAAGCGCCCTCTTCTATTTTTGTAATTCCTTGTGGAATCGTTAAAGAACCAGTAAGACCTATGCAAATAGAAAAAGCTCCATTTCCTATTTGTTTCAATGAATTGGGTAAATGCAGTTCTCCATAAAACCCTCTGCAGTCATAAAACGCTTGTGCACCTATCTTCTCTAACCCTTCTGGCAAAGTAAGATTTCCAGTGAGAGAAGGACATTCCATAAAGGCATTATCTCCTATTTCTTTCAATGTTGATGGCAGTGTCAGGGTTCCATCCAGGCTGGAACAATTCCAAAAGGCACCATCTTGTATTACCTCCACTCCTTCGGGTATAACCAATGAGCCTACCAGGTATTTACATTTCCAAAACGCACCTGAACGGATGCCCTTCAACCTGTCTGGCAAGACAAGATAGTTAAGTTTTGTGTTTTGCATGGCCCCCCCCTGGGATTTCGTCTTTTTCTCCAGAATTAATTGTTCCCGACTTCGCTATGGTTACCTCTTTCAGGTTCAATGCCTCCAGCGCCTTCATGCTGTTCCTCATAAAATTGAAGTCGATGTCGTTAATCTCTCCCGTAATCTTCAGATTGGTTACTTTGGTATAGTCGAGCTTAGCCGCTGCAATGGCATCCTTCAGTCCTCCAGCCGTTGGGCAGTTTACCACCACATACTCCTTCGCCGTAGCGTTATGGCTCACGAGGTCGTTCTCCCATGGTGTGATGCTCTCGCTGATGAGCGTTAGCTGATATTGTCCGCTTCCAGCCTTCTTGTCTACGCGAATAGAGAAATTGCTCATCTTGCCGGGCATATAGGTAAACGCCTCGTTCTTGGCAAACTTATAGGGCACGCCGCCTATGGTGATGCTGAACAGCGTTTCGCCAGCCTTTACGGTCTGCGGCACCACGATGGCACGCCACTCGTTGCCCGAACGCGATGGCATGGTGGCCGTGGCCTCCACGCTGCCGTTGGCGGTCACGGTGCCGTCGGCCAGATTGATGCTGGCCTTGCGTATCAGGTTGGGGGCCAGCACGGTTTTCTCTGTTCCAGCCCATTCGCCTGCTGCAAAGCCGCTACCCTCAACCAGCGTCACGCGGGCGTTGGCCATACGGTGTTTCATGGGCAGACGTATCACACTGGTGGTGGGAGCCACGTCGGCCACCTTTCCCCACAGAAAGTCGCTGGCCTCGTAACCGCCCATCTCGCCGTTCTCAGAAGGCTTGCTCTGGTCGCGCTTCACCTCAAACTGGTAGTTGTCCACGCTCTCGGGGTCGGCAAACGGATAATATCCGTACACGTCGATGTGGGTGTGCTTGTCTTTCCAGTAGAGGTCGTAGGCCGAGTTCCACCTATAGTTAGGCTCGTCGAACGTGTGGCGCACGTTGTCGCCACGGTTGCCGCTGGCCTTCAGCGTGCCTGGTGTGCCGCCGTCATAATCGACAATGTACACGCCCATCACGTCGCCGTTGCAGAAGCCGTTGTCGTTGACGCGCGTCACCGCCAGCTGGTCGATGTCGCCAGAGAGCTGTATACGGTCGTTACCGTGCTGTTGTTCACCCTCTTCAAACATGTCGTCGGAGCAGGCGCCAAGCAGCAAGGCAACAACCATAGCAGCCAGATATATTATTGTGTTTTTGTGATTCTTGTTCATAAAACAGCCGTTTGGGTTTGTGTATATAATATGTAGGGAGTTATCGGAAGGTAATGGAAGTTAATCCGCCTGTGGCGGATGGAAGTTAACGGACAATACCTAACCTAAAGGGAGTTATCGGAAGGTAATGGAAGTTAATCCGCCTGTGGCGGATGGAAGTTAACGGACAATACCTAACCTAAAGGGAGTTATCGGAAGGTAATGGAAGTTAATCCGCCTGTGGCGGATGGAAGTTAATCCGCCTGTGGCGGATGGAAGTTAACGGACAATACCTTTTTTATTTCTTCCCTCTTCACTTTTCACTTTTCCTTCTTCACTCTTCCCTTTTCACTTTACAAGGAAATAAGCAATAGGATTTTTCCCTTTTCCCTTTTCCCTTTTCACTTTACAAGGAAATAAGCAATAGGATTTTTCACTTTTCACTTTTCCCTTTTCACTTAAATAGCCGATCCTCCGTTGTCGTTGCCGTCGTTCTCCCATGCACCGATGGTCACGTTCACGCCGCTGCTGGTCTTGTCGTGCGTCACGGTGAAGGTGTGGCGTTTGCCGCTCTGGAAGGTGAAGGCCTTGGGCAGATTGAAGTCGCGCCCGTTCACGTTCACGGTGATGAGGTTACACTGTGCCACCTGCTGCGGCACGATGATGGCGTGGTATGCCGATCCGTCGTTGTAGGGTGTGATGGCAGAGGGCTGTCCTGTGGCCGTTGCTGTGGCTGTGGCGAGGTCAACGGTGGCCGATGTCTTGATGTTGTTCAGGCTCACCTTCACGTTGGCGGCAGCCAGCGAGCTTTCAGTGAAGCCAGCGCCTGGCTTGAGGCGGATGTCTACCTGACTCATAATGTGCTTGGCCTCAATGCGCACGGCCTCGGTTGAGGGAGCGGCATTGAGCGTAGAGCCTACGAGCAGGTCGCCAGCCTTATAGTCGGCCTCGGCGCTCTGGTTGGCCTTGGTGCTGAAGGGCATAACCGTTACGCTCTCTACCTGCTTGCGGTAGGGGTAGTAGAGGTAGAAGTCGGCGTGTGTCTTATTGTCTTTCCAGTATATCTCGGTGGCGGGTGTCCACACGTTGGTGTAGGTGTAGAGCATGTTGTCCACATAGTTGCCTGTGGTGAGGAGGGCTGCTTGCGAGCCATCGGCATTGCGGTTCACAACAAACAGGCCCACCTTGTCACCGCTCTCAAACGCTGTCTCCGTGGCGCGTGTTATGTTGGTGCTTATGCTTATAGGCATCTTAGCCGACGGCTTGTCGGGGGTGGGTGGGGTTACAGGCGACACGGGGTCATCGCTTCCTCCACAAGACATGCAACAGAGCACAGCCATGCAGACAGATGCTATAAAAGACGCTTTTTTCACAACTTGTTTCATAATAATAAATTTTAGATTTTACAAATCGTTATTAACACTTTTGCAAAATTACAAAAAGGTGAAACACAAAATAAGTCCATAATGGTCCATACGGTAAAAAAGTTGATTGTTAGCTCCCAGCACGGTTGAATGTCAGCCCCTCACATCTGTCTACAGCTCCGCTCCAAACCTTGCTGTTGGTGCAGGAGCGCAGAAGCGGTAGTCTTGGTCCTCGTTGGTGTTGTTGAAGATCACCTTCTTCATGCCGATGAAGGCGAGACCTTTGGGGAAGACTTGCTGAACGTCGACGGGCGCTCCTGTGAGAGCAGGACTGCCGGCCTTCAGACGGAACGACCATGAGCGGTCGAAGGGCAGGGGAGCGCCCTTTTCGGTGTCGTCGATCTCGCAGTTGATGTTCATCTTCGGGTTTTGCGCGAAGGCGGTGAACAGCGGGTCCTTGTCGCCCGCCACAGTGCTCTTTATGTCGAGGTCGCTCCACACCGCCATGACAGCATCGCGGCCCATCTGTGCCACGCCCGTTTCGGTAGAAGCGAAATAATAGTTGGGTGCAATGGTAGAGTGTGCAATGTCGGCCCCGTTCTTTGCCGGCTGCTTCATGCCGAACCGGCAGTCGTAGATCAGGTTACCCACAAACACGGGAGCTATCGCCTTCTCTATCCACACGCTGCCGCCCTTCTTGTTTTTTGAGCGTCGCCATCCGCAGTTGACGATGGTGTTGTTGTATGCCACAACCTGAGAGAGAGGCACCGTCTCGCTGTTGCCTTGGTTTGAGAGCTTGAATCCGTTTGTGCAGATGTTGTAGAGAACGTTGTTCGCCACATCCATCTTGCATCCGGCCTTTATGTTTATGCCCTCTCCGCCGTCGGCGGCGTTGCCGTTGTCAGCCATGATGTTGTCGTAGATCACGCCCTGTCCGCCGCTGAAGTAGGTCTGGTCGTTATAGTTGTCGTGCATGAAGCATCCCACCATGGCGAGTCTGCCGTTTGTGTTGCAGAAATGGAAGGCCGGCAGACCACCGTCGATGGTGGTCTTGTAGAGCTTGTTCTGGAACGACGGCGACGACTCGGTGGGCGTTGCTCCCGCATAGGCGAGGTCCACATGTGCGAGCACCACCTCCTGTGAGTTGTAACCGCACACTATGCCGCCCCATGATGCCGGCTTCTTCAGGTCAGAGGTGAAGACCACGGGCTTTTCTGCCGTGCCCATGCAGTAGAGGTTGCCGAGCACCACCAGCTCTACGGGCACCTGCACGTCGGCCTTGCACGTCACGGTGACGCCCGGCTCGATGTAGAGCGACGCCCCTTCCGCTATCTCCACACTCTCTGTGAGCGTGGTGTCGTGTGTCCAGACGATGGAGCCTTTGGGATATTGCGCCAACGCCGTGTTCACCACGTCGGCCGATCCTTGTTCTGTGCCAGCGCCGCTGTCGGGGTCGGCATAGTCGTAGGGGTTTATGTTGTTTGTCTCGCACGCTGTGGCGAGCATTGCCGTTGCTGCTATTATGGCAAGGCGGGTTATGGTTTTGTTCATGATGTCTTGTTTTTTTAGAGGCTATACCTTATTCCGATGAGCAGTGTCCGCCCATAGTGGTAGGTTCCCACGACGGTGCGGTCGGTCTTCTGACCCTCATACTGCAGGTTACTCTCGTTCACCGTCTTGATGTAGCGTTCGCGCTTTGTGTCGGTGAGGTTGTTGGCTTTCAGGAAGATGCTGAGGCCGCAGGGAAAGCGCTTCTCGGCACTGAGGTCGAGGCCGAAGGTGCCCTTGTCCCACTGGTCGGCATCCTTGAATGGCGACACGATGGCCAGGCGGGTGCCTGTGTATGAGGCGGCGAGCTGCGCGTTCCATCCGTAGGTGGTGCCACGGTAGAGCAGCGACAGGTTGGCGGTGTGTGGAGCCTGGTTGACGAGCGGTCGTGTCTGCTTCACACCCTGCTCAAACTCGGCGCTGCCCAGCTTATACTGTCGCTTGCTTGTGGTTATCGACGAGTGGGTGTAGGTGTAGTTGGCTTTCAGGCCGAAATGTCGGATAAACTTCACCACGTCAACCTCGAAGCCCATGTTCTTGGCGTTGCCGAGGTTTTGCGGCTGGTAATAGGTGTTGGAGCCTGTCACCATCTTCGAGTCGGACGTCACGAACACCTGCTCTATAGGGTCGCGCAGATACTTGTAGAACACGCCCGCGAGCACCTGTTCCGACGGCGAGGGGAACCACTCCCATCTCAGGTCCACGTTGTCGATGCGTGCCCGTCGCAACGCCGGGTTTCCACACTCGGTATATTCCTCGCCCATGATCTGGTAAGGCACGATCTCGTAGAAGCCCGGCCGGTTGATCGAACGATAGTAGGAGAGACGCAGGTTCATGTTCTTCGCCGGTGTCCACTTGAACGATGCCGACGGCAGCCAGTCCCAGTAGCTCTGTTCGCCCACCTGCCCCATGTTGCGAAACTTCTGCAGCATGGTGTAGATCTGGTTCGTGTGCTCCGCTCTTATGCCCGCATACAGCTCGCCGTAGCGGTTCTTCATGGTGAACATGGCGTATGTTCCCCCGATGTGCTCCTTCGAGTTGTAGTTGAGCTGCGATGCTTGCGAGTAGGGGGTGGTACATTTCCAGCTGATGTCGTCGAACACGTCGAAGCCGTTGCCCGGCAACTTCTGCGATATGTCCGACGGGTCAAACTGGTACGAGTAGTATCTGTTTTCGCGCTTCTTGCGGCGATACTGTGCTCCCGCCTTCCACTTGATGTCGGACCCAAACAGCTGCGTGGCATAAGTGATGTTCACATATCCCGCCAGGTCCTTGTCGCTGTTGTGCTGGTATCGGCGTTCCATGTCCATGGGTTGCGTCTTGAGCAGCGTCTTGTCGCTTGCCCACATGCTCTGTCCCTCGGCGTTTGCCACGCTGCTGGTGAGCGTCAGGTATGTGCGGTCGGGGTCTTTCTCGCGTGCTTCAGAGAAGATGCCTGCCCAGTCGACGGTGAGGTTTTCTCCCAGACGGTGCGTGCCTTTGAGGTGTGTGGCGAGCACCGTCTGCGTCTGCTCAAAGGAGCGTGTCTCGTCGTTCTGTGTATAGTCGTCAGCCGTGATATACTCGGTCGTTATTGCGCTCGTGAGACGTGTGTTTCGCGAGTTCTGCCTTATGAACATGTTGTACCACTCGATCTTGTGTCCGCCCGTCTGTAGGTCAAACTTGGCATGTAAGCCCGACGTTAGGTCGTGTATAGAATAGAAGCGGTGCTGCATGGCTCTCACAAACATGGCCTGTTCTCCCGATGCCATGCTCATGGTGTTGTATGTTCGTTCCGTTCCGCGGAAGTTGTTTTGCACGCTACCCGCCACCATGATGCCCAGCCGGTCGTTCCAGAAGCGGTTGCCCGCCGCTATGCCCGCGCTGAAGTTGGGTGCCGGCATCGAGTGGGCCGCTATGCGCGTCGGTCCGTCGGCGAAATCGTCGGCCGTAGCTTTATAGTTGGGTCCGAAAGCCTCGTAGGGTGCCTTGCGTGTTATGTCGGAGCGGTCAGATGACAGATACTGTCGGTCCGGGTGCATGAAATAGTCGGTCAGACCCACCGATGCGTTGGCTTGCAGCATGCGTCGGCTTGGGGCGTCCTTCATGACCATGTCGACGACACCGCCGGCAGCGTCGCCCTCCATGTCGGCAGTGAGCGACTTGGCCACCACCAGACGGTCCATGAGGTCGCTGGGGAAGATGTTTAGCGGTATGTAACGGTTCTTGTCGTCGGGGCTTGGAATCTTCACGCCGTTCACCAGCGTGTAGTTGTAGCGTTTGTCCATGCCTCGCAGAATGGCGTATGACGCCTCTCCCGTCGCATCCTTCTCCATGGTCACGCCCGAGACACGTTGCAGCACACCCGCCACGTTCATGTCGGGCGAGAGCTGTATGGTCTGTGCGCTCATGACGTTAAGCACACTTGTTGCGTTCTTCTCTTGCAGCAGGGCGCTTCTGTCGGTGCGGTTCTCCTGTCGTCCTTTGATGACCACCTCTCCGAGCGTCTTCGTGTCTTCTTCGAGCGGTATGTTGAGGCGTTTGCCGTCTTTCACGTCTACCGACACCTCCACGGTCTTGTAGGCCATATACTTGATGATGAGGGTGAATCGTCCCTCGTCGGGCATCTTGTTGAGCGTGAACGATCCGTCCAGGCCCGTTGTTGCCCACATGTCTTTCAGCTCCTTCACCGACACGACCGTGCCGATGAGCGGTTCGCCGGTGGCCTTGTCTTTCACCACGCCGATGATGTTGCCGGCCGTCGCGGCCGTTGCTGTCATGGCTGTGACGAGAGCCACCGTCAGGGTTTTGATATTCATTGTGCTGTTTTTTTCTTTTTTACTTAATAGAACTTTCTCGTCTTTGTTATGGATAATAATCTCAAGCGAGCGTCGCCGAAGGCGGCGAATATCCATAACCGCTGGTGTAGAGAGCGAAGCGAACGAAACCTGCGGTTTTAATAAAGCTAACAAGACGTCCTCGAAGAGGGCGAACACAAGTAAGTTGTGCATTTACACCCTATGTTCGCCCTCTTCGAGGACGATTTTATCCCTTCCATGGGAACCGCAGGCTTCGCTGCCTTCGGCAGCTCAACCAGCGGTTATGGATATTCGCCGCCTTCGGCGACGCTTGCCTGAGAACGCAACAGCTTGCGGTGTGTTTATTATGCATTTGCGAAGGTCCTTTCCTTATGCGAAAGTTTTCTTATTGTTTTTTCTTGCTGACCGTGTGAATAACGTTGCCCTCTTTGTCTATCATGTAGAGGGAGAGCTGCTTCTTGTCGGCAGCGATGACCGAGAAGCCCGTCTTTTCGCTACAGAACACCGTTCCGTCGATGGGCTTCACGTCGCGGGCAAGAGCGCCTGCCGAGTTGACCACATAGTCGATGTCGTCGCCCTGCATCTTGATGTGCTGGAAGTCGTGAATGTGGCCACAGGCATAGATGCTCACGTTGTGGTAGCGTTGCAGCACGGGCAGCAGACAGCGTCGCAGGTCCTCCTGCTCCACTGTGTTCTTCTCCGTCTGCGCGTAGATGGGGTGGTGACCAACGACGATGACCCAGTCTTCCTTCGCGTCGCGCAGCGTGGCGTCGAGCCATTGCAGCTGCGCCTCCATGTTCTGCATCCTTGCGTCGGGATAGACCTCAGGGTTGTTGCGGTAACGCTGTATGAGCGGCGTGGTGTCGACGAACACCAGCCTCACCGTTGTGCCTTTCGACGACACCACCTTATAATAATAGCGCGACGGCATCATCCATCGGCGGCTCACCTTCGAGTAGTCGATCACCGCCTGTGTGTTGCCGCGATACTCGTGGTTGCCGCACACGGGGAACCAGTTGATCATCAGCTCGGGGTGCGAGTAGATCAGCTCATAGTTGGTCATCCACAGCGGGTCGTTGACCGACTGTATGCCGTTGAAATGGTGCACATCGCCCGCGGCGATGACACATTTCGGCTTCAGCGTCTCACCCATGTGTCCCATCAGTTCGGCTATCGGCTTCTGGTCGTAATAGCCGTTACGTCCGAGGTCGTTGGCCAGATACATCGTCACGTCGCCCTTCAGCTTCTTCCAGTCGGCAGGCGTCTGTGCCGTCATCACCGTTGCGGCGCTGAGCATCAGTAGCGTCAGGGTGGAGAGCGCGAGGCTATGCAATTTGTTCTTTAATTTCATATATTTCACGTTTGTAAGTTTTTAAAGTTGACACACATGTGCTGTGCTGTCTGTCGGTTAGTGGTCATTTTTGAAAATGTCGGCAATCAGACGGCAAAAGTACGGTTTAAATGTCGAAAGTCAAAATGTTTACTTTTATTTAACATTCAGAACGCCACACCATAGGCTTTTTCTCCTTATCTTTGCAGATAATGCAGACGCAATCTGCATATAAGAACAACTAAACCAACACCTTATTTATATATAAGAACAGTCTATTTCAGAAATAAAAAACAACAACACCATGGGCCTATTCGATTTTTTTAAAAGAGAAACCGAGTCGGATCACGACGCTGCCATCCGACTATATGACGAAGCCACGCAGGAGTATTCAGCCAAGCGCTATGCTGCTGCCGTGACGCTCTACGAGCAAGCGTGGAGCAAGGATCCCGATGTCAACACGTTCTTCAACCTTTCCATCTGCTATTATTTTGAGCGGGGCACCACCAAAAACGAGACACGCTGCTTTGAGGTGACACGTCATGCCGCCCTGAAAGGCAACTCGCAGGCCATGAACAACCTCGGATTCTTCTACAACACAGGCTACGGATGCACCCAAGACAAGGCTGAGGGCAGAAGATGGATAGAGAAGAGCGCCAAGCTGCTGAACCTTTGTGCCTGTCGCACCCTTGCACATATCTATCATGATGAGTCGGAAACCAATCCGCCAGTGTTGCACGATTGTTACACCCAACTGAAAATATGTGCCGACAAGAACTATAACGACACGCAGCAGCTCATGGCCGACTGGTTCGGACCGGTGAAGGAAGAAGAGTGGAAGGGCATGAGCACGATCGACATGTCAAACCGCGGCTACGACTGGATGACGGGTGGCAACGGCTTCACCAAAAATCTGGAGCTTGCCAAGCGGTGCCTGCGTGCTGCCGCCGACCGTGGCGACGGCGCGGCTTGCTGCAACCTGGGATGGTGCTATGACCAGGAGGGCAAGAGCGACAAGGCAAATGAAGTTTATCTCAAAGGTGCTAACCTCAACTGCACCACCGCCATGCTGAACCTCGCCCGTAACCTGCACAACGGGCGCGGATGGCCCAAGGACGACAGTGGCGCACGCCTCTACCTGAAGATGGCGCACGATGCTGGCGACAAACGTGGCGCAGAGCGCCTTGCCGAGTTCTTCCCCGAGGACGAGGTGCGCGAACAGTCGAAGAACATGACTCTCGACGAGATTAACAATCGCGCATGGGCTTACATGAAGGGCTTCGACGGCCAAGAGCGCGACGTGAAGAAGGCGGCGCTGTGGTTTGATGTGGCTGCCACGAAGGGCTTGGTGGCGGCGTGGTATGGCAAGGGCACCGCCCTCGACGAGCAGGGCTTCTACAGCGACGCCCTCGCTGCCTACACCAAGGGTGCCGAGCAGGGCAACGCCAACTGCATGTATATCGTCGGCACACGCTACGCCGACGGCACGGGCTGCACAAGCGACATGGACACGGCAAACGAATGGCTCCTCAAGGCCCATGAGGCTGGCGACCAGAGGGCCATGGACAAGATCAAGGAGCTGAACCCCACGCTGGAGCGCGACTGCAAGGTACAGTTTATGCTCGACAACATGAGGCTCTGCGTGGAAGAGAATTTCTCTTCCGATGAGTATGATGTTGAGGCTATGGTTTATGAACTTATCAACAATGAGGACTATGAGACGGCGCGTGAGCTGACCAGACGCTGCCTCCTTGAGACCGAAGACGACCCCGACGAGCTGTCATGCCAGGAAGACATGCAGGTGTATCTCGCCCATATCTATTATGAAGACGGCGACGGCAACGACGACCTTGACTGCCCCTTCTATCGTCTGCGCCAGGCTCATCCGCTCGTGGTAGACCTTAGCTACGACTTTGAGCCTTACAGAAACGGCACCTACATGTGGCTGGCAACCCTCTTCAGCGATTTCTTCACCTATTATGAAGATGCCGAGATCAACACGTTCCACCGCCACCGCGACCTTGCGTGGTATGGCAGACAGGCTTACAAGTATAACTTGCTCGCTGCCAAAGAGGGCTTCTACATGGCAATGTATCGCACAGCTCTCTTCCTGCTTGAGGGCGAGGTGGTCAATGCCGACTATGACGAAGCCTACTCGTGGCTGGAGAAATGTAAAGACTATTGCAACGGCATGCCTCTCTACATGCTCGGCAACATGCACTATTATTCCGAATATGGACGCGAGAACAGAGTGTTGGCTCTGAAATATTATGAGGCATACAAAGAACAATATGAAGCCGACAGTTATTACAAACGCATGATAAGGCAGAGCTATGCTCAGGCGTTGACCAATCTTGCTCATCTGTTGCTGCAAAAGAACACGTCGATTGCTGACAGCCGTGCGCGGTCTATGCTTGAGAAGGTGACCTCTTCGTCGTTCCACATTGCTGATGCGCTCTATGGCTATATGCTCTATGAGGGCCGTGGCGGAAGGGTTGACCGCACTGGCGGACTGAATTTTATGCGTCAGGCCGCCAACAATGGCGACCCCATGGCGGAGGAGTTCTTGAGAAATTATGGCTATTGAAAGGTGCATGTTATAGAAACGATGTTTTAAAAAATCTCAACTATGACAACTGAAACGACAACAAACGACCATTACAGGCTTGCGTGCTCCGTGCTTGACCTCGTGGCGGAGCGCCATGAGAACGGCGACCACGACACGCTGCCGCAGGAACAACAGGTCATGGACCTGCTCCATGCTGCCGCTAACGAGGGCTACAAGCCCGCTCTGGTGGCCGATGCTGTGCTCGCTTCCTCCAACGACTGGTCCACGATGCGCATAACACGCAACGGACTGTTCGTCATGATGTTGGAGGAGGCGATAGATGCAGGGGCTCTCACACCCGACGACGAGGAATCGTGGGGGTGGATACACCAGGCTTATTTTGCCAACCCCGACGCCGACCTGATGCTCGACTATGAACGTCTCTACGACTTCCTCATGACCGCTGCCGAGGCCGGCAACGAGCTTGCCCTCGAAATTTTGCTCGACATCTGGCCGCCAGAGGAGGAGATTGAAGAAGATTAGGGGGCGGCTTGCACCGCGCTTCGCGCCCGTTGCTAAAGACAAAAACAATGCTTGTTGTTGCTGACTGCCCGCAAGCGGTGTTTTTAAAGACATTTTTAAAGACAATAGAGACAATAGAGACAATTCTTGGCGCAAAAAACGTGCTTATATGAAATTGTGGTCATGTTGCTTTTCTCAAAAAAGACTGATAAAAAAAGCAAAAAATAGCAGATTTGAGCTTTTGTTTTGAGTT
>OLFV01000998.1_pt1 | contig 29627 bp, 21 predicted proteins | sample 1605551 | NCBI WGS metagenome assembly OLFV01 (sample SAMEA3888922, study PRJEB22519) | human gut metagenome | biome: human gut; feature: human-associated habitat; material: faeces | place: Denmark | collected 2011 | reverse complement strand
GACATGCCATTCTTCATGTATCGTACGGTCAAGATATTTGGTTAGGAGAGGTTGTTTTATCCACGGACAATCTCCCCTGAGCCGTCTCTTTTGCGATTATACAAGCCAAAAAAGGTTTACTAAATGCTATTGGTATGTGATAAAGTATTTACATACAACTCATAGAACGGCAAGGCGGTAAAACATACTATAATGTAATAAGTCTTGTCAGGGGAAGACAATACCACAACGAAATATCAATAGAGAAAAATTGTTTTGTTGTCTGGTTGTTTTGTTGTCTGGTTGTTTTGTTGTTTGTACTATTTATACATTCAACTAAACAACAAAACCACTAAACAACAAAACCACTAAACAACAAAATCACCAAACAACATTATCAAACATAGATACTGTGTTCCTCAACCAAAACCTTTAAAAGCCGAAGATGGCTTTGAGATTGTCGGAGAGCTCGTCAGTGTCAAATTTTCCTATCATGTTTCCATCTTTGTCGATAAGGAATTTGGCTGGAAGATTCTTCACTGCGTACATTGCATTGATGTCGCTTGGCGTGTTTGCCCCACGTAGTACGTGATGGAACATCCCTATTCCGTCCTTCGCTACGATATTGCGCCACTTGGCAGGGTCGCGATCATCATCAGCGATGTAGATGAAAGCTAAGCCTTTGCTGGAGTATTTCTCGAATAATTGCTTCATGTGCGGATTAGTATATCGGCATGGTCCACACCATGTAGCCCAGAAGTCGAGGACTACATACTTGCCTTTGAAGTCGCTAAGGCAAAGTGATGTATTTTCGATTGAGCCGGAAGCTACAGGCGAAGACCTTTTATTCTGTGTAGCTGTGGGGATTAGCGGCTTAGTTTTGCCATGAAAGGCGCGATGAGGGCGGCTGCCTTTTCGAGGTATTCACGGTCGATGTCGTCGAAGGTGGAGAGCTCGGTGCTGTCGATGTCTATCTCGCCTACTACGGTGTCGTCTGAGAATAATGGCACTACTACTTCCGACCTTGAGAGCGATGAGCAGGCGATGTGGCCTGGGAATGCTTCTACATCCTCCACTACGAGACTGCGACGCTCCTTCCATGCGGTGCCGCATACTCCGCGCCCGAACTTGATGCGGGTGCATGCTGGGGTGCCTTGGAATGGACCGAGGAAGAGTTCTTCACCATCTACGATGTAGAATCCTACCCAGAAATATTCCTCCGGGAAGTGCATCTTCATCACTGCTGCACAGTTTGATAACACGCTGATAGGGTTGTCGCTTGCATCGGCGAATGCTTCTATCTGCACTAATAGATCTTGGTATCTGGATTGTTTTTCCATAGGTTATTGGGGGTATATATTATATTGCCCGGTAACGCGGGCAACACAGGGGCTCTTCTTTAAATGAAGAATGAAGAATGAAGAATGAAGAATGGCTGACGCCGTTGGTATTCTTGACTTCTCTCTTGTTTATATTGCCCGGTAACGCGGGCAACACAGGGGCTCTTCTTTAAATGAAGAAAGAAGAATGAAGAATTAAGAATGGCTGACGCTGTTGGTATTCTTGACTTCTCTCTTGTTTATATTGCCCGGTAATGCAGGCAACACGGTGGTTGCTTCGCTTTACTATAATACTGCTGACAACAAGACAACAAAACAACAAGACAACAAAACAACATATATTACTTCATCATCATCTTGCAGAGCCTATCCTGGAAGATGCGTGATTCTGCCACTGGGGAGTCGGCATTGATGATGGAGAAGATGTACCAATGGCCATCGGAACCTATGAGATAACCGGAGAGGGAGGAAGCTCCGCGCGTGGTCATGGTGCCTGTCTTGCAGAAGAGGCGACCTCTGTACTCTGGGTGACTCATACGGGTAAGCAGCGAGCCACGGCGGTCTCCGCCTGCTGTTGACGCGAAAGCCTCATCTACGAAGTAATCCTTCAACTGCTTGTCATCATAAGCATAGCGCAGCATATCTACGAGCACAGAGGCTGATAGGCGATTTTCCGGGGATAGTCCGGAGCCGTCATGGAATGCGAGCTTGGTATTTACGCTGTCGAGCACCTGCGTCTGCTCTCTCCAGAAGATTTCTGCGAAGTGCTTGCAGTTCCAGTTCATGCGGCGCTGCGGCATGAGTCCCTGCGTCCAATCGAGATGATAGAACACGGCGTCCGCCTTGATATTGCTGCTGTGGATGAGCATCGGGGTGATGACATCACGGAGAGAATGGGATGTGGTGGCTACGTAATGATATTTTCCTCCTCCGAAACTGCCTTTGGACAGTTTTGCATTCACCGTGCGGTCACGCTTCACCGTCACTCCATTCATGCGCAGTGAGGCACGGAAGGTGCGCTCTACATAGCGTTTGCCACGCAGGAGAAGTGGTGTCTTATGATACGGTATATCCCACGCTTTGGCTGTAGGATGTGGGCGGAGGGTGTCTTCTCGTGCGAGAGTGATATAGACATTGCCTCGCACATGACGTATTCCGCGGCTGCGCATCTTCTTGATGAGCGGGTCGAAGCTTTCCATCAGCGGGTCGTCGTCGGCAAGGAGAAGGAGATTTCCCACGAGAGTGTCGCGCTTCATCTCTCCCATCGCGAGGATATGCTCATGGTATCTGTAGTCCATTCCGAGGGTTTTGAGAGCAGCTATGGCAGTGGAAATCTTCATGCAGGAAGCCGGAATGAGGCTTTGGTCGTCATGGAATCCATATACGTGTCGCTGCGTAGTAGCGTCAAAGACGGAGACGGCTATGAGATTGGTGTCCAATCGCTGCGGTATGTGCATCAGACTGTCAAGTCGGTGCGCCATTCTCTTGTCGCACGCGAGCATCTCCGGCGTCAGTTCTGGCTCCATCTTCTTCTCCACCTGCACTGGCTGCTGGTCGGCATTGTAGGTGAATAGTGCTACGATAGCCGCTATGGCATAGTATATGGCTATTATTATCACAACAAGGAAGGTCAGCAATATTGCCAACCTTCCTTTGCGTATGCGTATTCTGCGTTTTTTCTTCATAGTAAAATATAATAGCTATACTTGTCCGATTACGGGATATAATCAGGCAAGTATTAGCCGAGTGTATCTATCTTCCCCTTACAGGGGGATAAGAGTGGATTGCCTAAGTGGGGCAATGTGGTCGCCTTTACTTATAATTCTCCACCATCTTGAAGAGACGGTGCCAACGTATTCCGCCGAATCCATTACGGTCAGGGTCGCTTGACCACCAGATGAAGATAGGCTTTCCTACGATATGATCTTCCGGCACGAAGCCCCAATAGCGTGAGTCTGCAGAGTTATGGCGATTGTCTCCCTGCATCCAGTAGTAGTCCATCTTGAATGTATAAGATGTAGCCACCTTGCCATTGATAAGGATTTGTCCCTTGTCATTGACGGTAAGGTCATTGCCTTCATACACTCTGATAGGACGCTCATAGACAGGAAGATTCTTCAGAGTAAGCTTGATGCTCTCACCCTTCTTGGGAATCCATATCGGACCATAGTTGTCTCTGGTCCAACCAGTGCGTGCATTGAGCGGATAGAGGTCGCCTACGACCTGCTCAGTATTGAGCTTTATGTCCTTGACGAGATCCTTTCGTGCCTTGAGCACCTGCACTGCATGCTTGGTGAGCGGCATATATCCATTCTGATTGAGGGAGATAAGGTCTTCCTGTGAAATCATAAGTTCCTTGAGCAGTTCGTCAGGCCATTCGAGGATAGGAGTGTTTGGCTTTACGTAATAAGTGTATTGCACGTTGTCCGGCTCCTTGTTTGGCTTGCCGTCAAGATAAATGATGCGATTCTTTATCTGCAGCGTCTGTCCAGGAAGTCCTACACATCGCTTTACGTAATTCTCTCTGCGGTCTGCGGGGCGGCTCATTATCTCACCGTATTCGTTAGGATTATTGGCTATATAACTGCGTCCTGCAGTGTATGCGAGCTGGTAATACTTACGCAACTGCATATCATCGAGTGAGTCGAGCTGTGGATGGATGCCGTTCTGCTGGAGTATCTGCTGACCATATCCATATACCATCTGATAGTAGTCCTGTGGCTGCCATCGTGGTTCGCTGACGCAAGTGTCGCCGGCAGGATAATTGAACACCACAATATCATTGAGCTCCACCTTGCCAAATCCTGGCGCACGACGGTAGTCCCACTGTGGCCACTCTATGTATGACTTGCATCCGAGCACAGGCATGGTGTGCTGAGTGAGAGGCATAGTGAGCGGTGTCTGGGGAATGCGTGGACCGTAACTGACCTTTGAAACGAAGAGATAATCGCCAGTGAGCAATGACTTCTCCAAGGAACTGGATGGTATGACATAGTTCTGGAAGAAGAAGAGATTGATGAAATATACGGCTACGAGGGCAAATACGAGTGCATCAACCCACGACATGATAAATCTTACTGGCGACTCAGCATCTTTCCACCACTGCCAATTGATTTTCTTTGAGATATAACAGTCGTAGATGAATGGCAGGACAGCGAGTCCGAGCCAACTCTTCAACCATAACAGGAAGAGCAAATAGAGCACCAGGACGATGATAAACTTCGTCCACTGGAGCTTCATATTTGGTGTTTTCTTTTTCATTTTAGATGTTTTAGATGTTTAGTTGATTAGTCGCTTGCGCAACAAAATCAGAACTTGAACATATCATCGATGGTCAGAAGTCCCTGATGCTGTGCGGTATATTCAGCAGCGAGGACTGCTCCGAGAGCGAATCCCTGACGTGAATGTGCATCATGGGTGATGGTGATGATATCTTCTGGCGAATCGTATGAGATGGTATGTATGCCCGGCACTTCTCCACGACGTACGTCATCTATGCGGAGGATGTCGGCTCCAGTCTCGTGAAGTCCCCACTTTGACTTGCGGTCAAGGCGCTCCACAATCTGCTCTGCCAATGTGATGGCAGTGCCGCTTGGCGCATCCAGCTTGTGTACGTGGTGTGTTTCCACCAAATTGACGTCGTACTGCTGGAACTGATTCATTATCTTGGCCAGGTACTTATTGACAGCAGAGAATATAGCTACGCCGACGCTGAAGTTTGAAGCCCAGAAGAGAGTCTTGCCTTCCTGACTGCAAGCCTTGCGCACATCGTCACCATGATCCTTCAGCCACGCTGTAGTACCGCTGACAACCTTCACTCCAGCCTTCCAAGCCTTGATGTAATTGCCGTAGGCTACCTTTGGATTAGTAAACTCGATAGCGACGTCAGCTGACGCGAAAGCTGGGCTTTCAAAGTCCTGCTGATTATCGATATCAATGATACATACTATCTCATGACCACGGCTGAGAGCAATCTGCTCAATCATCTTGCCCATTTTGCCGTATCCTATAAGTGCTATTTTCATTTGTTTTCGGTTGTTGCTTTTTTATAATTCATAATTCATAATGCATAATGCATAATTGGTAATTCATAATTCATAATGCAGAATTGGTAATTCATAATTCATAATGCAGAATTCATAATTAGTTTACAATTAGGCAATTGAGATGTTAAAGAATTATGAATTATGAATTATGCATTATGAATTATGCATTATGAATTATGAATTATGCATTATGAATTGCTCTCAGAGAACGCTGCCTCTTCCGCTGCATCGATGATTTCTTCGCGCGTCATCGGCTTAGGCTGGACAGTGATATCAGAGAGATCCATCTCAGAATCAATCGCTTTTTCGAGAGCCACGACATTGCTATTGTCCTCAGGAGGCGGTGTGACAGCATTGCTTTCAGTTGCCTCAATTTCAGCGACAGGAGCATTGTCAGCCTCCTTTGACTGTGATTCCCCACCGGTGATGATAAAGTCCGGCTCAGTCTTTTCCGGGTCAGGAGCCACAGTAGCCGGCTCTTCTTCCATCTTGGTGCGCTCTGTCTTTGCCGCAAAGACGCTGTCAAGGAATGCGGAATCATTATGGAGACGCTTCAGAGTGTCCTTACAAGCCAACTGCTGTGCCTCCTTCTTACTAAATCCCGTGCCAGTATATCCGTCGATAGTCTCCAGCACTACTGTATATTTGAATACAGGCGAACCGCTTTTATCCTTGGTCTGGTCTTCGAGGCGGAACGATAGTTGGATGCGATTCTTCTGCGTCCATTCTATGAGTTTCGACTTGAAGTTCACTTCCTTGTAAGCCACCTTATCGATATTGATATATTTTCCGAGGATACGCTGCTGCATAAACTTCATGCAAGCATCGTAGCCGCGGTCCAGATAAATGGCTCCTACAAGTGCTTCGAACGCATTGCCACCCATAAAACTGTTGTGACTGGCAGAGCGTCCTGCCGATAGAATCAAGCGATTGAGTCCTATTTCCTGTGCCAGTTTGCCGAGAGTCTCGCGCTGTACGAGCTTGGAACGGGTATTGGTAAGAAATCCTTCCGGCTTTCCCTGGAAGTGACAATAGACGATATCACCCACTACGGCATCGAGGATGGCATCACCAAGAAACTCGAGGCGCTCATTATTGAGTTTCCTTGCCGTATTCTGCTTGCCCTTGGCATTCTTCATTTTAGCCTTGATAGCCTTGGCTTCAGCCTTATTATAGCGACTGATGTCAGTCACCTTAGGGTCGATAGGCCCGCGATGACCTACGCTCTTGTGCATGAGAGCAAGCTTATAGTAAGATATTTCGTGGGGGATAAATCCGATAATGTCACGCAAAGCAAGATAAAGCTCCTTATCCTTGCGGAAAGGGAGCCTTATCCTGTCAATTATATCATTCAGCATACTTCTTGAAGATAACGCAGCAGTTGTGTCCTCCAAAGCCGAAGGTGTTACTCAATGCAGCGCGTACTTCACGCTTCTGCGCCTTGTTGAAGGTGAAGTTCATGTTGTAATCTATCTCTGGATCCTCATCGCCATCCTCATGATTGATAGTAGGAGGCACGATGTCTTCCTGCACTGACTTAACGCAAGCCATAGCCTCAATAGCGCCAGCAGCACCGAGGAGGTGACCAGTCATAGACTTTGTAGAAGAGATATTGAGCTTATAAGCAGCTTCTCCGAAGAGTTCCTTGATAGCCTTAGCCTCAGAGATGTCGCCTACAGGGGTAGAAGTGCCGTGTACGTTGATGTAATCGATGTCCTCTGGCTTGAGTCCTGCATCAGCAAGAGCCTCAGACATAACAATCTTTGCACCGAGACCTTCTGGATGTGAGGCAGTGATGTGATAAGCATCAGCAGACATTCCCTCGCCTACCATTTCGCAATAGATCTTCGCACCACGTGCTTTAGCGTGCTCGAGTTCCTCAAGGATGAGACATGCAGCACCCTCGCCCATCACGAATCCGTCACGTGAAGCAGAGAAAGGACGGCTTGCCTTCTGTGGTTCGTCATTGCGTGTAGAGATAGCGTGCATAGAACTGAAGCCACCGAGACCTGGGTCTGTGATAACAGCTTCAGCGCCACCGCTTACTATTACGTTAGCCTTACCAAGGCGAATGAGATTGAATGCGTCTGCAAGAGCATTGGTAGAAGAAGCACATGCACTTGTAGTAGCGTAGTTAGGACCGTGGAAACCATACTTGATAGAAATCTGACCAGGAGCGATGTCGCCAATCATCTTAGGGATAAAGAAAGGTCCGAACTTAGGAGCGTCCTTGTGTGCAGAGAAGAAGTCCAGCTCGTCCTGCATGGTCTTGAGTCCTCCGATGCCTACACCGAAGATTACTCCGACGCGTTTCTTGTCGATAGTCTCAAGGTCCATAGCAGAATCCTCGATAGCCATTGCGGCAGATGCCATTGCAAACTGGCAGAACTTGTCCATCTTACGTGCTTCCTTACGGTCGATCCACTTTGAAGGGTCGAAGTCTTTTACCTCGCAAGCGAAAGTGGTCTTGTAGCGTGAAGCGTCAAACTGCTTGATGGTATCAGCGCCACTGACACCAGCAATCATGTTCTTCCAAGTCTCTTCAGCAGAGAGTCCAAGTGGGGTAACAGCGCCAAGGCCTGTCACTACAACTCTTTTTAATTCCATTTTATTTTCTTATATTCTAAAGGTTGGGCAGATAAGTGGGTAATCAAATTGGGATTTTATAATAATGAAACACACCAATTACTGTCTATATCCTAATCCATATAGATATGATTACCGCCATATAATCCCACCATAATAAAAAAAAATGATGATTGGGCGATAAATGAGTTATCGACCAATCATCACCCGTTGTTCTATTTATCTATCTTGAACAAAGATAATGTAACGTGAGATTACTTACCATTGTTCTCGATGTATGCGATAGCGTCGCCTACTGTCTGAATCTTCTCAGCGTCTGTATCTGGAATTGTTACATCGAACTGCTTCTCAAGCTCCATGATAAGCTCTACAGTATCAAGTGAATCTGCACCGAGGTCATTTGTGAAAGATGCCTCTTCTTTTACTTCAGCTGCGTCAACACCGAGCTTGTCAACGATGATTTCAACAACCTTTTCCTTAATTTCTGACATAATTGTAATAATGATTAATAATTAATATTCTAACTTAATGGATTTTTGCAAATCGACTGCAAAGTAACAAACTTTTCTTCACATAAGCAAATATTTTGGGTAAAAAAGCACTTTTTCCTGCACAAACATATATATATTGTGCATAAAATATTCGTTTTTTCTGTCTTTTCAGTCTGTTTATCAATGCTTTCACGCTAATTGGCGCATTGCATTGAGAGCTGTTTTTTTGAAAAACATCTTTGCTTTTTCGGCTTTTCTCACAGCATTTCACTGCGTCTTTTGCAGACTTTTACAGCGTTTGCAATGAAAGTATTCAACACTTATTCTGCATTTATTCAACGCTTATTCTGTGCCTAATTGCTTTAATGCGCACTTGATTACATCGCTTTCTTCATTCCATATATGGAAATATTCCGACATATCCCAGAGGTCTCTTGCGACGAGAGCTTTGAGTTGAGGGCGCAAATGGCGCAGTGTGCGCTGGAGTTCGTCGTCATCCTTCGGTGTGACATTCTGCTTCTTTGCTTCTGATAGGATATCGTCGATATAGCTTTGAGGCACTTCAAACTTGGCTTGGAAGGTCTTGAAGTCAGGATATTGCTTCTTGAGACGCTTGCGATTGTGGTCGATATACTTCAGATTTGCATTGATGATGAATGACTTTGCCGACAACTGGCGATGGAAAGGAGTGAAGACTGTGGTGTCGAGCGGCACGAAATAGTCGGGCATAATGCCTCCTCCGCCATATACAGTACGGTGCTTTCTCAGTGTGTAAAACTTGAGAGAGTCTGCGAAATGGATGCTATCAGCGCTGGTAAACTCGCCATGCTTGAATCTATTGTCGAGGTCTTTTGCGTAAGAGAGTGCGTCGCCCTTGGTGAAAGGTTTCTGTATGCAGCGGCCTGAAGGGGTGTAATAATGCGCTATTGTGAGGCGGATAAGGCTGCCATCAGGGAGGTCTATAGGGCGCTGTACGAGTCCTTTGCCGTATGTGCGGCGTCCTACCACTATGCCACGGTCCTGATCTTGGATGGCTCCGCTGACGATTTCAGATGCTGAAGCGGAAAATTCATTGACCAATACCACTATTCTTCCATCGAGAAGGCTACCGTTTCCTTTTGCCCTAAACTCTTGTCTCTGCTGTGATCTGCCCTTTGTATATACGATAAGGTCATCCTTCTGCAGCATTTCATTGAGTATGGCAACGGCTGCCTGGAGGTATCCGCCACCATTTTCTTCAAGGTCGAGGATAAGGTCTTGCATGCCTTGTGCCTTCAAAGACTTTACTCCTGCCATAAATTCATCGTAGGTAGTGGCTCCGAAACTATTGATACGGATATATCCTATCTTCGGACGAATCATGTAAACGGCGTCTAATGACTTGACTGGAATCTTGTCGCGAGTGACAGTAAAGGAGAGTCTGTCCTTGATTCCAGCACGCTCTATGCCGAGCACCACCTTGGTGCCTTTAGGTCCGCGGAGGCGCTTCATGATGTCTTCTCTTGCCATTTTGACTCCTGCAATGGCTGTATCATTGACGGTGATGATGCGATCGCCTGCTAATATGCCCACTTTCTCTGACGGTCCGTTGGTGATGGTCTGTATGATGACGAGGGTGTCATGATACATATTAAACTGCACACCGATGCCATCAAAGTTGCCTTGCAATGGTTCGTTCATGGCTTTCACTTCCTTCGGCGTAGCGTATGTGGAGTGTGGGTCGAGCTTTTCGAGCATTGCTCGTATGCCGTCTTCACACAGTTTTTTGCTATCAACGCTGTCAACGTAGAGGTTTTCGATAGCCATCTGTGCTATCATCATCTTCCTTATTGGGGAATCTTCGCCCATATTGATGCGCATCTGTGCATTGACTGCCATTGCCATCAGGACGGAAAGGAGGAGAAATGCTGTTCTTTTCATTTGTTATTTTAGTGTCTGTATATGCTATAAGGGCGCTTATATATAATAAGGAGAGCGCTTGTATGACAAGGAGAGCGCAGTTGCCCGGTAACGCGGGCAACACCGTGGCCTACTATTGAGACTGACCTTTGGACTGATTGGACTAATCATAGTACTGCTCTTCTTCGGGAATATCTTCCTCGATGACGAGATTGTCGATGATGAAGTTCTGTCGCTCCATGGTGTTCTTGCCCATATAGTAAGCGAGTAGTTTCTCTACTTCATCGCTTTTATGGAGCGTCACCTGCTCAAGACGGATGTCAGGACCTATGAATCCAGCAAACTCATCAGGCGAAATCTCTCCCAATCCCTTGAATCGCGTTATCTCAGGGTCGGGACCAAGTTCCTTTATCGCCTGCAGACGTTCCTCATCGCTGTAGCAATATCTGGTGATATAGTCCTTCTTCTTCTCTCCCCTTTCGGTGAGTTTGTCGTCCTCAGCGGCTATTACCTTCTTGTCCTTTATCTTTGTTCGCTTGTTTCTGACGCGGAAAAGAGGGGTCTGAAGCACATAGACGTGACCTTTCTTGATGAGTTCCGGGAAGAACTGCAGGAAGAAAGTGATGGTGAGCAAGCGTATGTGCATACCATCGACGTCGGCATCCGTGGCTACGATAACCTTGTTATAGCGCAGTCCGTCGAGTCCATCTTCGATGTCAAGAGCTGCCTGAAGGAGATTGAACTCTTCGTTTTCATACACCACTTTCTTGGTAAGTCCGTAGGAATTGAGCGGTTTACCACGAAGAGAAAAGACAGCCTGTGTGTTTACATCGCGGCTTTTGGTGATACTTCCGCTGGCAGAGTCACCCTCGGTGATGAATATGCACGACTCTTCCTTACGGTCATTCTTCACATCGGAGTAGTGAATGCGGCAGTCGCGCAGCTTTCTGTTGTGGAGGTTAGCCTTCTTAGCGCGTTCCCTTGCCAACTTTGTGACGCCAGCCATAGCTTTTCTTTCCTTCTCGCTCTCCGTGATTTTCTGGATTATAATCTCAGCAATATCTGGATGACGATGGAGGAAGTTGTCCACTTCGAGCTTGACAAAGTCGCCTACATACTTATTGACGCTGACACCATCTGGCGACATATTGAGCGAACCGAGCTTGATTTTGGTCTGCGACTCGAACATAGGTTCCTCTACATTGACCGCTATCGCAGCGACGAGACCACTTCTGATGTCGGTATATTCAAAGTTTTTGCCCGAAAATTCCTTTATTGTCTTGGCTATATGCTCCTTAAAAGCCGACTGATGCGTACCGCCTTGCGTGGTGTGCTGACCATTTACGAATGAGTGATACTCCTCACCATACTGGTTGGTATGCGTGAAAGCTATCTCAATATCTTCGCCTTTGATATGGATTATCGGATAAAGAGCGTCGGATGTCATAGTGTCCTTCAGGAGATCCTCAAGTCCGTTGCGTGAGAGAATGCGCCTTCCGTTGTACATTATGGCGAGTCCGGTGTTGAGATAGGTATAATTACGGAGCATCGTCTCCACGATGTCATTCTGGAAAGAGTAGTTCTTGAAGAGCGAAGCATCCGGCTCAAAGTAGATGTAAGTGCCGTTTTCGTCCTCTGTAGGCACAGTGTTGTCGCTGACAAGTATGCCTTTCTCAAACTTAGCAGTGCGCACTTGTCCGTCACGATACGACCTTACCTCGAAGTGAGTGCTGAGGAAGTTGACCGCCTTGATACCGACACCATTCATTCCCACCGACTTTTTGAAAGCCTTTGAGTCGTATTTACCGCCGGTATTGAGCTGGCTTACCGCCTCTATCATCTTTCCTTGCGGTATTCCTCGTCCGTAGTCGCGGAGGCTTACCGCCTTATTGTCAGTGATATCCACCTCTATCCTCTTTCCTGCATTCATTCGGAATTCGTCGATAGAGTTGTCTATTGCTTCTTTCAGGAGCACATAGATACCGTCCTCGGAGTGTGTTCCGTCTCCGAGGCGACCGATATACATACCTGGTCTGGTGCGGATATGATCCACGTCACTGAGGTGGGTGATGTTATCGTCGGTGTATTCTACGTTTATATTATCTATTTTTTCTTCTGACATAATGGGGGATATTGAGGGGTGATTGGGGTGGTAACCAACGGTAAAAGCCGTTGGCACAGTGGCGGACTGTCGGGTTTCTGATTGATGATTGATGCGATATTATTACCGACTACCGATAACCAACAACCAAAAACCAAAAATTAAAGAATAGCTTTATAGCTGCGGAGGCGCTTTACTTCCTTTGCATCGAAGTAGGTCCACTGGTCGAGGACACCGTTGTTTGTCTCCATCATAGGGAGTGCGAGCGCCTTCTCGAAGCCATATTTCTGATACCATCTGATGAGATCACAGAAGACAAGCGAGTTGGCACCCTTGGTGCGATACTCCGGGAGCACGCCTACAAGGAGCAGATCCACGGTCGGTGTCTTATGGAATTTGAGTGCGCGGATAAGGTGATACCATCCGAAAGGAAGGAGTTTGCCATTCTTCGTCTTCTGCAAAGCCTCTGAGAAACTTGGGAAACTGACTCCGAAGCCTACCATTTCGCCGTCTTTATTGTCGTCAGTCACGATGGTGATGAGATTGAGATCAGCGAGAGCGACATAGTTCTTGACAAGGTCATCGACCTGCTTATCGTCGAGATGAGAGAATCCATAGAGGTGACCGTAGCATTCATTGAGTATCTCGAAGAATCGCTTTCCGTAGCCTTCCTTGAGCAGTTGGTGGCGAGTCATCTTTCGAGCATGGAGGTTATATCGCTTTTCTATCATGCCAGCCACCTTGAGCATCTTCTCCGGAATGGCATCAGGCACTGGCATGGAGAGCATCACCCAGTCATTATCTTTGGAGAACTCAGTCATCTGCTCCATGTGCTGAGGATAGTAAGCATAATTATGATTGGCGTGCATAGAGGCGAGATAGTCGAAACCATCGACGAGCATACCCTCGCGATCCATGTCGGTGAAGCCCATCGGACCGATGATATTGTCCATACCGTGCTTGCGTCCGTAGTTTTTTACGGTGTCGATGAGTGCCTTTGACACCTCAATATCATCGACGAAATCGAAGAATCCGAAGCGCACAGCCTTGGTATTCCATTGCTCGTTAGCACGTTTATTGATAATGGCGGCTACACGTCCCACGGGTTTTCCATCGCAGAAAGCCATGTAATACTCAGCTTCGCAAAAGTTGAGAGAAGGATTCTGCTTGGCATCGAGCGTGCTCATCTCGCCCATGAAGAGGTAAGGGACGGCATAAGGGTCACCCCTATATAGGTCGGTACGGAAGTCAATGAACTGTTTGAGTCCTTTCTTGTCGGAGATTTTTCGGATTTCTATCTTTGACATTATCTTTTTATTCTCTGTTAAAATGGTTTATGGAGCAGCGGGATTGCATCTGGAAAACTGTCGGAAATATATTTCAGAAAACAATTATCCATTGATTTTCAGATATAAATCCCATTGTCATCGTCATGTGTTTTCATTCTGCATCCATCGTGCAAAGTTACTAAAATTCCTCTTGTTGAGCAAAAAAAACGCGATTATTTGGGTTATTCGGAATAAAAAAGGTATCTTTGCACCTGTATTTTCCCTTTTTATAAGGTAGAAAAGACTTGCTAACTATACTACAAACTAACTAATCAATCAACCGACTACGCAATGAAATTACAAAACATTCTTATCGTAGCAGCCCTCACGCTGTCATGCGGAGTGAAGGCACAGACCATGCTACCGTACAACAATCCCCTACTTTCCGCTGAAGAAAGGGCGAAAGACCTCTGCTCCAGACTGACACTGGAGGAGAAGGCTAAACTGATGATGGACCGCTCGCAGGAGATAAAGCGCCTCGGCATCAGCAGATTTGAATGGTGGAACGAGGCTCTGCACGGAGTGGGACGAAACGGCACTGCGACCGTCTTTCCTATCACTATGTGCATGGCAAGTTCATGGAACGATGACCTGTTGCTCGACGTTTTCACCAGCGTCAGCGACGAACTACGTGCCAAGAACACCATAGCAAGGAAGAACAATACGCTTGCCCGCTATCGTGGCAACTCGGTATGGACGCCTAATATCAATATCTTCCGTGACCCAAGATGGGGACGCGGACAGGAGACTTACGGCGAAGACCCTTACCTTACCGCAAGGATGGGACTCGCCGTGGTGCGTGGACTGCAAGGTCCGGAGGGGTCGAAATACTACAAGAACCTCGCTTGCGCTAAGCATTTCGCCATACATAGCGGACCGGAATGGAACCGCCATTCTTTCAATGTGGAGAATATCCCGGTGCGAGACCTATGGGAAACGTATCTTCCTGCCTTCAAAACTCTTGTGGAAGAGGGCAACGTGAGAGAGGTGATGTGTGCTTATCAGCGCTGGGATGGTGACCCATGTTGTGGCAGCAACAAGCTACTCAGGCAGATACTGAGGGATGAATGGAAATTTGACGGACTCGTAGTAAGCGACTGTGGCGCAATAAATGATTTCTATGTCCCTGGCAGACACGAGGTAAGCCCTAATGCCCAGGCTGCTTCCGCTAAGGCTGTGCTGGCTGGTACGGACGTGGAATGCGGTTCGGTGTACAACAAGCTCCCACAAGCCGTAAAGGAAGGACTTATCACTGAGGCACAGATAGATGAGAGCGTAGTGAAACTTCTTGCCGCCCGCTTCTCGTTGGGCGACTTTGATGACGATTCTTTAGTGGAGTGGACCAAGATTCCGGAGTCTGTCATAGCGTGCCAAAAGCATAAGAATCAGGCACTGGAAATGGCGCGCCAGGGCATCGTTCTCTTGCAAAACAGAAACAGCGTACTGCCTCTCAGCAAGGATGCTAAAGTGGCTGTGGTGGGTCCCAACGCTGACAATGAGATGATGATGTGGGGCAACTACAACGGTTTCCCTACCGAGACGACGACCATCTACGAAGGCATAAAGGCGCTATGTCCTTCTGCCGTGCTGATAAGTGGTGCCGGACTGTGTCATAACGAGGTGATGGAGAGCTGTTTCCCTGAAATATTCTCCGCTGACGGTGAGCAGGGAATGGTGGGCACTTACTGGAACAACACTGAGATGAAGGGCGACAGCGTCACTTCTGCGAAATACTCCAACCCTATCAATCTCAACAACGGTGGCGCCACGGTGTTTGCTCCTGGCGTCGAACTGGAGCATTTCTCTGCTCGCTATGAGGGCGTCTTCCGTCCGAAGAAGTCGGAGAGACTGACCGTCACCTGCAATGGAGACGACCGTATGCGCGTCATCATCGGGGGCGATACCATCTGTGATGTGTGGAAAACTCGTGAGAAAGTGAATCTCTGGAGCGGTGACATAAAGGTGGAAAAGGGTAAGGAATACCCTGTAATAGTGGAGTATATGCAGGGCGAAAACTATGCTGCCTTGCAGTTTGACATTGCCCGAAAGGTGGTGACAACGCCTGAAGATATGGTGAGAAAGACTGCCGGCTACGACTATGTGGTATTCTGCGGCGGCATATCCCCACAGCTCGAAGGCGAAGAGATGAAAGTCAATGAAGAGGGATTCAAGGGAGGCGACCGCACGAGCATCGAGTTGCCACGCTCACAGCGCGAGATGGTAAAGGCTCTGGCGGAGGCTGGTCGTGAGGTAATCTTTGTCAACTGCTCTGGTTCGGCAGTGGCTCTCACTCCCGAAGCGGCTCGCTGCAACGCTATGCTTCAGGCTTGGTATGGCGGAGAGAAGGGCGGTCAAGCGCTCGGAGAGATTCTCTTCGGCGATGTAAACCCAAGTGGTAAACTGCCTATTACATTCTACAAAGACGACTCACAGCTTCCTGATTTCCTCGATTATACGATGAAGAACCGCACTTATCGCTACTTCTCAGGCAAGCCTCTCTGGGCTTTCGGTCATGGTCTCTCCTACTCCACCTTTGAGATTTCTTCTCCTCGCTACAACAAGAAGAAGGGATTGCTGACCGTCACGGTGAAGAATACCGGCAAGAGGGACGGCGATGAAGTGGTGCAGGTGTATCTCAGTCGTCCTGATGATGCCGAAGGTCCTGTCAAGACACTCCGTGCATTCAAGCGTGTTTCACTGAAAGCAGGCGCTAAGAGCATGGTGGAGATACCATTCTCACACCAGCAATTCGAGTGGTGGAACAAGGAGAGCAACACAGTCCGCCCACTGTCAGGCAAATACAACATCCTTATTGGTTCTTCTTCTGACGATGCTCGAATGAAGACGGTTAGCGTAAAAAAATGAAAAATGAAGAATGGGAGTTAGTATATCCCGCCACTGTGCCAACGGCTTTTACCGTTGGCTTGAAATCGAAAACCGAAACAAGCACCAGCAGCTGAACAATAGACGTGGAACCGTCTGAAAATCAATACCTTGCAAAAGCATAGCTTTTACCTTCCAAAAGCTATGCTTTTACGAGGTAATATCTATGCTATTGCAAGGTAATAACTATGTTATTGCAAAATGATTAGGTTTCTTACCTGAATACTCAGGGCGAAGAACCTAACTTTTCTTCCCCCTTGGGGGGACAAGAGGGGGGCTTTTGAGGCTCTATTATCAGCACTCCTTACCACTGCCAATCCTCAAGACGGAAGGAAGCTTCTACTTCATCCTCGATGGTATCCATGAGATTACAGAAGAAGTCGAGACCTGTCTGCTCTTCGAGATAGTCGATGCTGCAGGTGTATTTCTGCAGATCCTCTGTTGTAGGCTTTGCAGGGAGGTCCTCAGAGTGTGGCACATAGAAGCCGATAGCCTGGAGTTTGCCGTCCTTCTCCGCGAGGATTGCCATGTAATAGTATTGCGGCACTACGAGACCATTCTTTGACTTAGGATTTGTCTTGCCGTCTGCATCGGCAGTAGGATACAGTCCATCGTTGGCTTTCTGCAGACCAGTCCAGTTCTTTATGAGCTTATTGATGGTACCGCCCTTGGCTACATATACCTTATCATATACGCTCTGCTGAGTGCTTCTGCCCCATTTCTGGATGAGATCCTCAAGCTTTGCCCAATATTTCTGATTGAAAGAGCCAATCTGCGGAGAGATATTGGAATAGAAGAAGGTCTGATCATTTGCCTCCTTGCAATATACGCGGTCCTCAGAAGCGCAGAGGTGACCCTTGTCGTAACCGTCACTCTTGTGGTCGTCCTCGATTACCTTGCCAAGGTCATCAGGAATCATAGGATCCCATTTCCATCCATCGCCACGCTTTACATTGTCCTGAGAGGTAGTGGAATCGAAAGAGAAAGCCACCCAAGAAGAGTGTCTCATAGCAGCATTCCACTCGATAGCGAGGTTCATGATATGCTGTTTGTCATAGTCCACATAGTGGGCAGCGAAGTAGTTGGTGGTGTTGACGCGAGGAATCTCAAGCAGTTGAGCAGCCTCATTGTCGATGTCGCTGTTAGCGTTCTTGTTTTCGTTAGGACGCTCCTGCGTATCGCTTACCACGATATATTCCACTCCGACGTTGTTGCCCTCGATATACGCCACGCGCATCTTCATGAAGCGGAACACTTCCTTGTCATAATATCTTGCCCAGTAGCACTTTCCTGGCATGATATCAGCGTTGGTCTGCCAGACAGTAGCGTCCTCAGCAGAAGGAAGCTTCATATCTTCGAGGCTTGCAGAAGTGGTGGTATAGAAGTCATAGTAAGCGCCAGCAAACTGTGGTGCGGCACCTTCCGACCTGCTGATGTAGAGAGGACGTGTGAATGGGTCTGGAATCAGAGTGCTATATCCATCCTGATAGCCTGTAAAACCTTTGAGGACAATGGTCTTTGAGCCTTCTGTGGTATTGGCGATATAGCCGTTTGGCTGGCTCTGGTCATCGTCGCACGCGGTGAATGTCATTGCTGTCACCGCCATTGCGAAGTATAGAAATAATTTCTTCATTTTGGTATAGATGCTTTATTATGAATTGAGGTGGAAAGAATCAAGTCTGAGTAACAGACTCTCTAAAACATTACTGCCTGACAATCGAGCGGCTGTCAGGCAGTATGTTGTTATAGATTATTCTTCTGTCTGTTCGTAAACCTTGAGGTTCTGGATTTCCCAAGACTGTGCACTTATTTCAGTACTCTTATACATGAATGCGACAACCACCTTCTTGTTTCCTATTACAGAAGAGAGGTCGATAACTCCAGAAGGAGCAAAGTTCCAGTCAGTGCCGGTAGGCCATTCAGGAATCTCAAGCTCAGTCCAGTCACAAGTCTTCACATCGCCTGTATAGTTGATGGAAACAAAGACCTTCATTCTCTCCTTCATGAGCTGCTTGAGCTCTTCGTCAGTGCTGTAACCAGCCATCTTGTTACAAGCGTGGTCGAATGTCATTACTGGGTGTTTAGCCTTCAGGAAGTTGAATGCAGGAGTTACGAGCCAAGACTCTGACTTGAGAGTAGCGCCGTTCTTGTATGCAGAAGCCACCCATCCGTAGTTATTGTTCTTCCAAACGTAGGTGAGGTCGCCAGAGAGTTCAGTATCCTGAGCCTTGAGTCCGCCCTCGTCATTGATGAGAGAGTTGTCGAAGTGAGTACTGATATTAGCAGAAATCTCGTTGCCATCCTTCACGAAGGTTGCGGTCTCCATGGTGTAGTTTGTAGCAGGAGCCCAAACGCCATTGCTTAAGCTGAATTCCTTAGCTGCCATAGCGTCCTTGGACTTAGCATAAACCACTACTGCCATTGACTCATCTACGAGGTAAGGGAACTTCTTGGCGAGATAGATAGGAAGTGCGTTAGCCGGGTCACCAACTGTAGCTGATCCGAGTTCCTCGTAATCCTTTGGAGAGAGAACAGCTACCTTCACGTCATTGTTGGTGTAAGCCTTCCATTCAGTGCCTTCGAGTCTGTAGAGTACAGAAGTGTTAGGCTGAACGTCAGCACCTGCACGGAATGCTATCTTAGCCTTAGCTGGAGAAGCCTCAGCGATAGAGGTAATCATAGTGTTGAGGAACTTGCCAGAGCTCTGACCGAACGCATAGCCTGTTACTGTTACAGTCTTGCCTTTGAGGTCTGGGCTGACAGCGCCTGTGAGAGGGAATGAGATGCTGCCCTGAGCTGAAGTGCCGTCGATTGCTATATTATAATATGTAGCGCCCTTATCGTTGGTAGTGATGCTGAGCTTGCCAGTGTAGGTAACGTAAGCATAGTAAGGAGCGGTAACGTAAGAAGTGAAGTCTGCCGCTGTGAGCTCCTGTGCTACAGGCTGTGAAACCTTCGCTGTGCGCTCAAGCTTTGTAACCTTAGGGGAATTGAACTGCATGAGACCGGAGTAGAGACTTGTCTTTCCATCCACTGCAACTACGTCGCCTATCTCAACGTCATATCCCTTGGAGTTGTAAACGAGCATCTTACCTGTGCCATCAGAGATGAGGAATCCACGTGCATACTTAGCTATCACTACGCCTTCAGCCTTATGTTCGCCAGCAGCAGAAGTGGCGAGTACGCCGATTGGGGTAAGCATTGTGCCGCCCTTCTCGCAGATTGAGGTCATCATGATGTTAGCATACTTGGTATCCTTACCTGTAACACCGATGAGATAACCGTTGATGTCCACATCCTTGCCGTTGAGAGCAGGGTCAACGATGCCGGTCATAGGATAAGAGATACTTCCCTTACCATTGAGGCCTTCAATCTCCACGTTGTAGTAGTTGCCGGAAATCTTGAGCTTGCCAGAAACCTTTGCATATTTCACTACAGGGCTCTTCATCCAATCATTGAGAGCGGCAGCATCCATAGTCTGAGCCTTTGGATAGTTGAAGCCCTCGCTCTTGCCAGAGCGTGTGATGGTAGATGTGTTAGGATACTGGAGCAAACCACCGTAAGAAGCGGTAGTACCAGTCACGATAACAGAGTCGCCCACTGAATAGTTAGGCACATTGTTAAGATATACGAGTACGCTGCCGGTGCCATCGCTTACGAGGATACCCTTAGCGTAAGTGCCTACTACCTCAGCCTTGATGGTGGATTCCACGCCAGCGCCAGTAGCGATGACTTCGGAAATCTTGGTGTATGGGCTTTCTTCCTCTACAGTACCGCCACCGATAGATGGCTCTACGTCAGAGTAAGCATAGTTTACCACGCACATTGTGCCCTCTGCAGCGCCGCTCATGTTCTCCTTGAGGATGCCAGGGATGCGGTTGAGGGTCTGCGGAGTGAGGAAACTTGCCTTCACCTTGTCGCCCCATACGCCTTCGTAATCGCTGCCAGAGAGCTGGTAGGATGAGATATTGGCGAAGTCAGAGAGATAAGAAGATGCTTTCTTGAACTTCTTGAAGGTGACAGTGAATTTTGAATTCTGGTCGGCATTAGGATACTTTGCCATGAGGTAAGCAGGGATGTAGTCTTCACCTGCAATGTCGTCAGTGAAGTAATACTGCTTGCCTACTTGCTTGAGCATCTCGACATAAGTCTGATTTTCAGGGTCAAGTTCGAGAGCCTTGGCGATATTAGTGGCATTTGAAGCGATAGAACTATAGTCACTGTTTTCAAGAGTCATGGTAAGATTCTTGACATCAGTGATGTTAGCGTCCTGGTCTTCGAACTGCTTCATGTAGTCATCGTCACAGGCGGTGAGTACAGAGGCGATTGCCAGTGCTGAAAGAATTATCTTTTTGTTCATTGTATTATATCGGTTTAGAAGTTGACCTTAAGGCGAATGCTGTAAGTTCTGCCAGTGTGGATGAAGCAAGAGATATTATCAGCAGTAGCCTCTGTAAGTGAAGCAGATGAGAGAGTGTTAGGGTTCCATGCCTTCACGATGTAGTGATAGTTGAAGAGGTTGTTGACATTACCGCTGAGTGTAGCGTTGAGGTCACCAATCTTGAAGCGATATGATGCGTTCATATCGAAGTGACTTGCAGCAGGGATTTCCCAAGGAGCGAGCACATTGACAGCCTTTCCGAGAGAGAGGTTGTTTCCTGAGAATGAATAGTAAGCGTAAGTACGTCCGAGGTAAGTCCAGTCCATACCTGCCTTGAGGTACTTGGAGAACTTCACCTGAGCGCCAAGAGCAGCAGTGGTCTGTGCAGAACCTCCGACCTTGATGCCGTCGAGGTTGATGGTAGCCCATGCGTGATCCTCAGCCATTACGCCGCTTGCGATGTCACCCTTGGATGTAAGAGGCTGACCAGCGTCATTGTATGCGTAACCTGTAGCGTTGTTGTCCCACTCCCAGTTGCCGATAGAGAGCATACCATTGAGTGAAAGCCACGTGGTAGGCTCTGACTTGAGCTCAAGCTCTACGCCCATGTGACGTGCGCCTACGCCTGTCATGTTCATATAATAGTCAGACTCGGCACCTGTCTCCTTATTGGTAAGGGTACCAGTCTTTGTCATTGCCTTGTCGCGCCAAAGAGTGTAATATACGTTGAGGTTTGCTGTGAGCCATGCGCTCTTGAAACCGTAACCTGCCTCTGCTGAGTAGATCTTCTCATTCTTGGCGTTAGGGTTTGTGACGTTGGAAGTGGTGCTGGTCATGAATGCGCCGTAAGCGAACTTAGGAGCACGGCTTATGATACCTATGTTTACGAATACGTTGTGGTAATCGTTGATGTTGTAGTTGGCACCGCCCTTCACTGTGAAGCCCATATAGTTGACTGTCTTTGAGCGAGCGTGATCCTTGTCATAGTAGAAGCGTCCGTAACGCCAGTAAGTGGTGTTGCTGAGAGAGCCTGATACGAATGCGGCAATCTTGTTCTTGTTGTATTCTGCCTGGAAGAAGCCACCCTCCTGGATTACGTGAGAGTCATAGTCACGATACATGATGTCGCCTACGCCGAGCTTCTTATATACCCATGCCTGATTGTTTGCATTAGCATTGTTTGCAGGGAGCACGTCGCGACGGTCTGGGTCGAGGATATAGTCGCCGCCCATGAGGTCAACAATCTCATTCTTATGAGTACCTTTGTAAGCACGGAAGTCGATACCACCATAGAAGTCGATGTTGTTATTGAGCTTGGTGGTATATGTAGAGAGGAGTCCGTACCAAGTGTGGTAGTTTAGTGACTTAGTCATTGCAATCTTGGAACCATACTCGCCAGCAGCATTGTTTGCCTTGATAGTAGCATAGTCGAATGTACCGTCAGCGTTGCGGTATGTATTGAGCAATGCGCCATAGTTTGCACCTCTGAGAGTCTTGTAGCTTACATCAGAGTAGTCAGCGTCGTTTGCCTCGCCTGCATATCCGTAACCACGTCCGATAGAGAGGTAAGCAGAGGTAGAGAGATTTGACTTGCTGTTGATGAGCCACTGGTGGTTGAGGGAAATCTGTGGCTTGTGATATACGTTATAGTCCTCAGAGTACTGCTTGCCGTTGGCATCGAAACCGTAGGTAGCGTTGTAGCGATAGTTCTTCACGCCATATTTCTTCTCCACGAGTGACCAGTTTGCCAATGTAAGAGCAGAGCTTGAAGAGCGCTGGAAGTGCTTCTGAGGAGCACCGAACGCTGTGAATGAGAGCTGATGAGCATCATTGATGCGCTTGGCTATGTTCACGAAGTAGTTGTAACCCTCATAGTTAAGACCCTGAGCATTACCGTCTCCGGATGTTCTTGCGCCGAGAACAGTGAAAGCCCAGCCCTGCTTGCTCATGCCGGATGATACGGTGAAGAGTATCTTACCCATGCCGTTGGAACCCATCTGGTAGCTTGCATTACCGCCACGCTTGGCTTCAAGGCCGTTGGTGATGATGTTGATGGTACCACCTACTGAAGGAGCAGAAACCTTGGAAGCACCAAGTCCGCGCTGTGTCTGCATGATACGTGTCACGTCAGAGAGGCCTGCCCAGTTGCTCCAATATACGTTACCGTTCTCCATATCGTTCATCGGAACACCATTGATCATTGTAGCCACGTTGGTGTTATCGAAACCACGCATATAGATTTCAGAGTCGCCATAGCCACCACCCTGCTTGTTGGCATGCACACCAGGAGTAGATTTCAGCACTTCAGGGAACTCCTGGGTACCGAGTTTGTCTTCGATGACAGAGACGCCTATCTGTGATACTGCGACAGGAGTCTTTCTTGCGATAGCCATAGAAGATGTCACCACGACGTCCTTGAGGTTTACGCTGTTTGGTTTCAAGGCAATCTGTCCGAGGTTTACATTGCCATTCTTGGCATTGACCTTGACAGTGTGGTCATCATAGCCGATGTATTTCAGCGTAATGGCCTTACCTTTGGAAATCTTCAGTGAGAAATTTCCGTCCATGTCAGTTACTGTACCAGCCTGAGTGCCTTCTTCGAAGACAGAGGCGCCGATAAGAGGCTCCTGTGTCTCTGCGTCGATAATCTGTCCGCGGACAACTGTCTGCGCCATCAGATTACCTGAGACGAAAAGCATAACCGCTGTAAGCAACGAGAGAATCAGATGCTTTTTCATACGATTCATTTTTTTAAGATTAATGAGAGAATATAAATTAAAATTGTTTTATTTCCATTTATTATGACAACAGACAAAAAGGCGGACAGGCCTTTATCATCTTTTAAGCACTTTTTTTATATCTTACGGATAGCACGATGCATTTGGAAATACATACCAAAACATCTGCATATTATGCTATTATTATATGGTATAAGGTTTATTTTGGTGCAAATATAGCAATTTTATTTTAAATAAAAGTTAAGAAATTGCGATATTTTCATTAAATTTTTCTATATTTGCAATTTACAAGGCTTTTTGAGCCCTTTTCCCCACCTTTTTCTGAGAATAAACATATAATAATACATAAAAGAACTGAATCATGAAAAAACTGCTATTGGCTGTACTGACCATTGTGCTCTCACTGCCGGCTTACGTCATTATCTATGCACAAAACGTCATGCCTGGACGCTTCGACGTATATGGAGTGGCTTTCTATAATCAGGAAAACCTGTTCGACACCATACACGATGAAGGAAAAAACGACATCGATTTCCTGCCTGACGGTTCTTATAACTGGACTTCCGAGAAATACATGAATAAGCTTCACAACATGGCTTACGCGCTCTCTCGCATCGGTATGCACGAACTGCCGGGAGGATGCGCCATCATCGGACTTGCTGAAGTGGAGAACGACCGCGTGCTCAATGACCTTATCTCGCAGCCAGAACTGGCGGAGTGCGGATATAAATACATCCACGTGGAAGGTCCTGACGAGCGTGGCATCGACTGCGCACTGCTCTATCAGCCTACGCTATTCAAGGTAGAGACCGTAAATCTCTATCCTTACGTGCAGGAACTGGAGAAAGACTCCGCTTTCCATACTCGCGGTTTCCTCACAGTCACCGGGCAACTGGCTGGCGAGCGCATCGCCGTCATAGTATGCCACTGGCCAAGTCGTGGCGCAAAGTCATTCTATCGTGAGAGCGGAGGCAGACAGACCCGCGCCGTAAAGGATCGCTTGCTCAAGGAGTACCCTGGCATCAAGGTGCTCGTGATGGGTGATATGAACGACGACCCTATGGACATATCCATGACCGAAGCTCTCGGAGCAAAGGGAGAAAAATGGGAAGTAGCAGAGAACGAGATGTATAATCCATTCTACAACTATCTCGACCGCATCAATGCCGGCACGCTCATGTATCGTGGCAAATGGAATCTCTTCGACCAAATCGTAGTGACTCCAAACCTTATCCCTGAGTCTTTGTCCTACGATAATGCCACTAAGAAAGTGAAAGTCACCGCCGACTACTCCACTCTCAAGCTCGCTTCTGCCCGCATAGGCTACCGTGACTATCTCATCACGCAGAAAGGCCACTACAAAGGTGCGCCTCATCGCACCACCGGTTCCGGTCGTCGCTGGCTCAACGGCTACTCCGACCATCTCCCTGTAGTCACTTTCCTTGCGAAGATCAGGGAATAAAGAGACCAAAGCCCCCCTCTTATCCCCCTGTGAGGGGGAGGCCAGATACGTTCTCCGGATTGCGTTTCCTCTCGTAAGAATAGTGTTGAGTCGCCACTGTGTCAGCCGCGTTACCGGCTGACGTTAGTTAGGATGCGCAACCACGCCAGCCATTCTTCATTCTATAAGAATCATGAAAATAGGAAAAACAACATTCCCATCCCGCCCACTCTTCCTCGCACCGATGGAAGACGTCACCGATATAGGCTTCAGAATGCTATGCAAGCGTTTCGGAGCACAAATGGTATATACCGAATTTGTAAGCGCTGAAGCATTGGTGCGTTCTATAAAAAGCACCGTCAACAAGCTCACCGTATGCGACGAAGAGCGCCCCGTAGGAATACAAATCTACGGACGCGATACCGAAGCAATGGTAGAAGCAGCTAAGATAGTGGAAGACCAGGCGCACCCTGACGTCATCGACATCAACTTCGGATGCCCTGTCAAAAAGGTAGCATCAAAAGGAGCAGGAGCAGGTATGCTACAGAATATCCCTAAGCTGCTCGACATCACGCGCCAGGTAGTCAAGGCTGTAAGCACACCAGTGACTGTCAAGACACGCCTCGGATGGAACCACGACCAGATAGTAATGGGCAACAACCCCACTGATCCCTATCTCATCGACACCCCTTTCACCCCATCTCTCGACAGAAATCCTGCCTCCCAGCCGTCCTTGGCAGAGCAATCCAGCCACTGTGTCCGTCGCGTCACCGACGGAAGTCCCGACATCACCACCCATATAGCCGACCTCGCAGAGCGCCTGCAAGACTGTGGCATCCAGGCACTGACCATCCACGGACGCACCCGCTCACAGATGTACACAGGAGAAGCCGACTGGTCACTGATAGGAGAAGTAAAGAGCAACCCACGCATCCACATCCCGATAATAGGCAACGGCGACATCTGTTCGCTCGACCAAGCCGACCAAGCCTTCGATCGCTACGGAGTAGATGCAGTAATGGTAGGTCGCGCCACCTTCGGTTGCCCATGGTTCTTCTCTCGCGAACAGCTCACCCTCGACCAAAAGATAGATGTCCTCCTTGAGCAGCTTCACATCAACGTAGAGCGACTCGACGAATACCGTGGCATACTCCACACACGTCGTCACCTCGCAGCCACACCTATCTTCAAAGGCATCCCCGATTTCCGCCAGACACGCATCGCCATGCTCCGCGCCGAAACCGTAGCCGACCTCACTGCTATCATCGAGCAGGTGCGCGAGCGGCTCCACAGCATGTAAAACTATGCACGTTGGTGGTCGTTGCTTATTGGTTAGGGGTTGTCGGTTGTAGGTAGCTTTGGCTGGAAGCCAATACCGAGCGACAACCAAATACCGACAACCACCAACCCACAACCAGACAGTAATATATATTCCAGCATTCATTAATCTATATTAAATATAATCACCAAGAGTTGCATTATATCACTTTTTTTTACTACTTTTGCACTGACAACTACAGAAAAATGTATAAAGCATACACTTTTCTGCACTTAACAGTGTAAAACTATGAAAATAGAAAGAGACATAATCCGTATATTTAGAGAGTGGAAAGAGACTCCGCAGAGAAAGCCAATCCTACTGCAAGGCGCAAGACAGATTGGCAAGACATGGGCTATGGAAACATTCGGAAGAGAAGAGTTCGAATATTATGCCAAGTTTGATTTTGATAGGCAGTAGAGTTGAAAAGCGTATTTCAAAACTCAAAATCTCCAGAACGTATCCTTAAAGAACTTGCCCTTTATTGTGACGTGCCTCTTATACCAGGCAAAACACTCATTATCTTTGACGAGATACAAGAATGCGAAGAAGCTCTCAATAGTTTGAAATATTTCTGCGAAGATGCTCCTGAATACCACATCATCGCAGCAGGCTCCTTACTGGGCGTTGCTGTAAAAAAACGAAAGATGACTGTACCCGTAGGCAAAGTCAGAGTGATTCGTATGTATCCTATTTCATTCAAAGAATTCTTGAGAGCCAGCAATCCTCGTACCTTTGAATACATCGAAGAAATAAATGCTATAGAGAAATTACCAGAAATAATCTTGAACACACTGAAACTGGAATACCGTAGATACTTGGTATGTGGTGGTATGCCTGACGCTGTTTGTGCAATGCTTGACAATCAAGGTATGGAAGCTGTAGATGCTATCCTGCAGGATATCCTCGACCTCTACGAACTTGATTTCGCTAAATATGCAGAACCTCGTGAGATTCCTCGCATACATGCTATTTGGCATTCATTACCTTCGCAATTAGCTAAGGAAAACCGGAAATTTATATATAAGGTAATAAAACCTGGGGCTCGCTCTAAAGATTACGAGGATGCCTTGATGTGGCTGGAAGATGCTGGCATGGTATATCGTATCTATAACATCACCAAGCCACAGATGCCACTTGCTGCTTATGAAGACTTAACGGCTTTCAAATTATATGCTTGCGACTGCGGTCTGTTGCGTCGGTTAGCAAATCTTCCAAGCAATATCGTGCTCAATCCTACTGCTAATTACACGGAGTTTAAGGGCGCTATGGCAGAAAATGCTATTTTACAATCACTCATGCCTATACTAAAAAGGGACACCCAATTTTATTGGTCGCCAGACAGCAGAGCAGAGATAGAATTTGTCATACAATGGCATGACGAGATTATTCCTATTGAGGTAAAAGCAGAAAACTGCGTATCTGGAAGAAGTCTTACTGTATATAATGATAAATACAATCCAAGGCGTCGCATTCGCTTCTCTTTCTTGAATCTACAATACAACAGTGGATTATTGAATTGTCCCTCACCGATAGCTGATTGGTTCCCAAAACTACTGAAGGCTATAGAAGATTTGGCTGGTTGTTGAGGAATAAAATATCAATAAATAATGATAGGTTGTTGGTGTTTGGTTGTTGGTGTTTGGTTATCGGTTGTAGGTTATAGGTTGTCGGTTGTCGGTAGCTTTGGCTGGAAGCCAATACCGAGCGCAGCGAGAGTAACCCGGGACGAAGTCTCGGGATATAAAGAATAACAAAAAAGAGCTGTCTGGAAGACAGTACCTTGTATATGCGTAGATAGAGATGCGTATCATTGCATTATTCCGCTTTTTGGTACTGTCTTCCAGACAGCTTCCCCCTCCTTTGTTTTAATCCCGAGACTGCGTCCCGGGTTACTCTCGCTTCGCTCGGTATTGTCTTCCAGACAAAGCTACCTACAACCGATAACCAACAACCAAACACCAACAACCTATCATTATATATTTTTATTTATTGATATTTTATTTCTCAACAAAACAACCAAACAACAAAACAGCAGGATTGAAAAAAAATAGATAATAATTTGTGTAATAAAAAATAAAATATTACCTTTGCCAAGATAATAAGATAGTCTGTGTTTTAGTACACAATCAAAAAAAATTGACAAGACAGATTTTTGCAGAATCATTATAAAAAAAACTTATATTTATATCCTTAATTTATGAGAGTAATTATAGAACCTGATTATGACAAAATGTCCATCTGGGCAGCCAATTATGTAGCCAAGTGCATCAAAGATGCTAATCCCACTCCTGAGAAGCCATTCAAATTAGGATGCCCTACAGGCTCTTCTCCACTTGGACTCTACAGAGAACTCATCAAGAAATACGAGGCTGGAGAGGTCTCTTTCCAGAATGTTATAACCTTCAATATGGATGAATACGTGAACCTTCCAGAGGATCATCCTGAGTCATACCATTCATTCATGTGGAAGAATTTCTTCTCACATATTGACATCAAACCAGAAAACGTGCATATCCTCAACGGCAATGCAAAGGACCTTGTGGCTGAATGTGAGGCTTACGAAGCAAAGATAGAAGCAGTGGGAGGCATTGACCTCTTCATGGGTGGCGTTGGTCCTGACGGACATCTTGCATTCAATGAGCCTGGCTCATCGCTCAGTTCCAAGACACGCATCAAGACTCTCACGACAGACACTATTATAGCCAACAGTCGCTTCTTTGACGGTGATCTCTCTAAGGTACCTTCCCAGGCGCTTACTGTGGGTATTGGCACTGTGATGGCTGCCAAGGAAGTGTTGCTCGTGTGCAACGGTCATCATAAGTCCCGTGCCTTGAAGCATATCGTGGACGGCTCGGTTTCTCATAAATGGACTGCTTCCATGCTTCAGATGCACCCTCACTGCATCGTGGTCTGCGATGAGCATGCTTGCGACGAACTGACAGTAGGAACCTACAAGTACTATCTCGACAAGGAGAGAGGAAACTTGTAATAAGGCCCCCTCTCTTCCCCCTGTCGGGGGAGGTCAGATACGTTTTCTTCTTTAGTGAAAAGTGAAGAATGAAAAGTGAAAAATCGCGCTGACGCGGTTGCGGA